>Ga0194037_1000215_pt1 | contig 45125 bp, 46 predicted proteins | sample JunL306m_MetaG_FD_148653 | JGI IMG/M metagenome (GOLD analysis project Ga0194037, IMG submission 148653) | Anoxic zone freshwater microbial communities from boreal shield lake in IISD Experimental Lakes Area, Ontario, Canada - Jun2016-L304-6m | ecosystem: Environmental > Aquatic > Freshwater >... | reverse complement strand
TGAGGGTCTGCTCAGTGGTCTCGTTCAGCACTTTTCGACGGTATTTCATGGGGCAGACAAGGTGATACAGGAGCAGGCTGACATTGTGGGCCTTGTGGACATGTTCATTGGTTTCCATGTTTTTATACTACCATGCCATTCCATTTTCAGATCCTCGGGGCAGAGCCCCGAGGTATCTTACGAATCAATATTCCCGAAGCATCTTCACCAGGAGCCGTACCGGCGCGCCGGCCGCACCCTTGGCGAGAAATTCATCCTCGACCGCAGTCATGCGCGGCGCGATATCGAGATGGATCCATGGGTATCCTTCCGCGAACTGTTTGAGGAACGCTGCCGCCGTGATAGTCCCACCCCACCGTGAACGACCGGTATTCGACACGTCGCCGAACGTTCCCTGTATCTCGGCATCATATTCCTCCCGCAAGGGAAGTGGCCAGACGAAATCCCCGTTCTCTTCTCCCTAGCCCCGAAACCGACGTCCCATCTCCTCGTCTTGCGTAACAAAGGCCAATGCCCGCTCCCCGAGCGCGACCATCGCTGCATCGACAGGCGTTTTCTTCCCCTTCCCGAGTACGGTGAACTTCATAGGATATCCTGATCAATGATGCCGTCATTGTACCTGGAAACACGATAAAAAGGCAAAAAGAAACTTGTTTTGCAGGAGCAGAGTTCTACCCTGCTCCGTAACGGTTACCTCCTTTGCCAAGCCGAAGACTTTGCCACACTGAATGTATAGCCGTGGTCGTAAAACACATGGTTCAGGGTACAACCCTGAACCTGCAAAGACAGTATTCTCCTCTTTTCTAGCGGCTCCGGGCGGGGCGATGTACAATGGAATTGATGATTCAACGTTATTGAAAGAAACCGTATGAAACTCCCCAAAACTCGAAAGGGAAAGATTTTCATGACGATATTCGCCTTACTCGCGATCTTCATCCTTTGGGAATGGCTCAAACCCGTTCCGATGAATGCGGACTGGAAGCCGGATGTCGCGGTCATGTCCTCTGCGGAAATCGTTGGCGATACCATCACCGTCCACAACGTGCGGAACTTCCGTTACGCCGACGAGGAAACGCCGAGTGTCATCGATTACTACGACCAAACCTACGACCTTTCCAAACTGACCGGGATGCGGTTCGTCGCGGAACCGTTCTCGGAATCCAAGAATGCCGCCCACACGTTTTTCAGTTACGAATTTTCCGACGGCAAGTATCTCACGATAAGCGTCGAGGCGCGCAAGCGCGTCGGCCAGGACTACGACGTATTCCGCGGACTGCTTCGGACGTATCCGCTCATCTATGTCGCGACCGACGAACGCGACGCGGTCATGGTCCGCGCCAATGTCCGTAAACATGAGGTCTATCTGTATCCGGTAAAAGCCACGCCGGAAAAAGCCCGTGCCATGCTCCTCGACATGCTGACGACGATGAACGACCTTGCCATCCATCCCCGCTGGTACAATACCCTTACTGCCAACTGTACCTCGCTCCTGGCGGGCCATGTCAACCATGTGACCCCGTATCGACTTCCTTTTTGGTCATGGCAATTCCTCTTCACAGGACATGCCGACGAACTCGCACTTTCGTCCGGCCTCCTCGCCACGGACCTGTCCATCGATGATGCCCGGGCGAAATATGACATCACCGCCGTCTCACGCGCCATCGGCGACGTCGAAAATTATTCCGACCTTATCCGGCAGGGACAGGGAAAGTGATTCATCCTCTTCGAAGAGACTCCTCTTGATCTTTCTAGAAGTATTCAATGGAATGGATTCTCCCTTTCGCAAAGGGAGTACCCGGTACTCCGGGGGAGGGATTTATTCAGCACATCCTTACTTTTCTAAATGCCCTTCATCGCGTCGTTTCGACGATAACATCTATCACGGAAACAAGGTTTCGCATGATATCCGTATTGGTAAAACGAATAACTTTTAATCCCTGACTTTCCAAAAACACTGTTCGTTCGCGGTCTTCCGGAATAATTTCTCCGGATTCATAATGTTGTCCACCATCCACCTCGAGTGCCAGCTTTTTCGCAGGACAATAAAAATCGACAATGTATTTCCCGATCGGTTTTTGTCGATAAAATCTTGCTCCATTCACCTGATTTCTTCGTATCCGACTCCACAATAAGACTTCGGACTCTGTCATATTCTTTCGAAGCTTTCTGGAGTTATTTTTCAGATATGGTTCGTATGGCTGGATCATAAGATTTTATTAAAAATCCCTCCCTTCGAGGACTCAGTACTCCCTTTGCAAAAGGGAGAACCCGACATACAAAGATTTCAGAATCATACCCACAAACCGTTCCAATTCAAGAATTACAAAATTGAAAAATTAAAAATTTCGCCAATAATCACTCTTCCCCGAATTTCACGTACCGACGGCCCTTGAGGCGCTCCGGGAGAAAGTCCTGCTTGGCATCATCGGGATTCTCGAAATCCGGAGTATATTTGTATCCCTTGCCGTAACCGACTTCCTTCATGAGTTTCGTCGGGGCGTTGCGCAGATGGATCGGCACCGGGTCGTTCGGCAGTTCGCGGATATCGTCTTTCACCTTGCCGTAGCCCACATACAGCGCGTTGGATTTTTTGGACTTGGCGAGATACACGACCGCCTGTGCGAGCGCGAGTTCGCACTCCGGCATGCCGATATACTGACACGTCTGATACGCCGCCACGACTTGTGGGAGTGCGAACGAATTGGCGAGTCCAACATCCTCGGACGCGAAGCGCACGAGCCGTCGCGCGACATAGAGCGGGTCCTCCCCCGCTTCGAGCATCCGCCCGAGCCAGTAGAGTGCGGCATCCGCATCGCTCCCGCGAAGCGACTTGTGCAGAGCCGAGATGATATTGTAGTGTTCCTCACCGGTCTTGTCGTAGAGCAGGTTCGGCCGCTGCAGGATCTCCTTGACCGTCTCTCCCGCGACCTGCGCTGATTCGGACGCGGCCGCCTCAAGCGTGCCGAGTGCCATACGCGCGTCACCCCCGGCGAAACGCACGATGAGCGCCACCGCCTCGTCGCTTACCTCGATACCGCGCCCGCCGAGTCCGCGGTCGGCATCGACGAGTGACGTCCGTACGATTTCTTCGATCGCTTCGTCCGACAATTTCTCCAGGATAAACACGCGTGCCCGCGACAAAAGCGCCGCGTTCACCTCGAAACTCGGATTCTCGGTCGTCGCGCCGATAAGCGTCACGGTACCGTGCTCCACGTGCGGCAAGAGGGCGTCTTGTTGCGACTTGTTCCACCGGTGGATCTCGTCGAGAAAAAGAATTGTTCGTTTTCCTTCGGCACGTGATTTCTCGGCGGCAGCGATCACATCGCGCAGTTCCTTGATCCCACTCGTCACCGCCGAAAGCGCGAGGAACTCCGCCTTGGTCTCGCGCGCGATGATCGTCGCGAGCGTGGTCTTACCACTGCCTGGCGGACCCCATAAAATAATCGACGGCACCGCATCCGACGCAATTGCCTTGCGCAAAAACGTCCCTTCGCCGACAAGCGAAGACTGCCCCAAAAATTCCGCAAGTGTCCGCGGCCGCATCCTGTCAGCGAGTGGCATGGTCTGATTTCGTTTCACGTCTTTTCGCATAATAGATTCGACCTTTTCATCCGCTCGTCGAACAATTCCTTGATTTTTCCATTTTCGCACTAAAAAAACCGCTTGTAAAGGGGATTTTTTTCGGGCATTTCGAAGTTCGAGAAAAGTCGATAAGAAATCGGCAAGACTGGTCAGTGAATGATTCGCCACAAGGAAGTCGCGAGGGACATGAGGCGGGAAACGTTCCCTGCCAAGAGGAACGCAATCGCGCCATAGACGGCGATATTGACCGGCATCGAATCGGAGAAGAGCTTGAGCGCGCTTCCGAGGGCGATACTCGGGCGGAACGGCTTGCCATGAAAATTGACGACCGCGTATACCTCGTCGAGTATGAGGTGAACGAGATATCCGGCGGTAATGGCCGTACCGAGAATAAACGCATCCGCGTCGCCGAAGGAATATCGCGAGGCGAGGAAGAACGTCACAAGGCCGGACAGGAGCGCCGCCGGAATCGAATGCGCCATCCCGCGATGCCTGGTAATACGCTGGAATATCGCCCCGACCACGATCCAGACGAACGCCGTCACCCCGAGCGCGCGAAGTACCGCGCCCTGCCATCCAAGCGATGCCTGTCTGAAAAACGAGAGGAACGCGAGCACGCCCGACACGAGCGAAAGCGCCCCGAACGTTACATGAAACGGTACTCCCGAATCGCTGTCGATATCCGGCAGCACCGACCCGAGCGTTGCCAAGGCGAAGGTCGCCACCAAAAGCCCCGGCCCGTCCGAAATCGAGGTCGTGATGATACCGATCGCACCGAGAATGCCGAGTGCGATCCCGAACGAGACATGGGTCCTAAAGTCGGCCATACGATATATCACTGAAAAATCCCCCTTCATCGTACACCTTTTCGCGACCCGAAAAAAGAATCGTCACCCGAGGCGCTTCATCGACGCTGGAATTTCTGCTACAATGGGAACTGTCGTTAATCAACATAAGAAACCGACCGTATGAAGGATATCCAGGAGGTCTTTAATGAAGTTCAGGAACTAAAGCAGACCAAGAAGGAGATCGGCCGCGAATACCGCGACATCCTCGCGCAAGACGAGGACTATCAGGAGCTGAAGGAAGAGGCGGAAAAGCTCCGTGACAAGAAGAAAGCCCGGGAATCGAGCGCACAGGCCGGCATGGGACGGCGCTGGGAGGAATTCGAGCGTGCCTCGGCCGAGATCGCCGAACTTGAACAGATGATGACCGACATCGCGATGACGAACCTGATGGACGGCAAGAGTATTGCCCTCAAGGACAAGTACGATACGGAATACGAACCGTCCTACAAGATCACGTTCAAGAAGATCGCCTGACGACACGATCCGGTTAAGAAAAGGCGGACCACACGGTCCGCTTTTTATGTTCCGTTCCCGATGCCCTCACGACTCATGTGCCACGTCGATATCCTATCCCTTATCCGTCCCCACAAATCCGTCCAGGGCACGGGCCACCTTCGTCCTGATCTCGGTTTTCTTTGACTCGTCAAGTTTCATACAACCACCGATAAGCAGGCTCTTGGTCCGTATGCCGCAAAACTCGAGCGTGTCGGACGTCGTCACGCGAAGCGAACGGCCGAGCCGCGCGATATACTGATAGACCGCCGGACCTCCGGAGGTCGTGATCACCAGGGCGCGCTTCCCCTTGAGGAGTCCTTCCGGAAACCCGTTCTCCCGATACCGGAACGCGAATCCGCTCGCGAACACCCGGTCATAGAACCCCTTGAGCACCGCCGGCACATTGCTCCACCACGTTGGATAGATGAAAACAAACTCCCGTTCGGCGAGGATCTTCTCCTGAAGTTCCTTCAGCTTCGGATCGGTCGTCGACATCCCCCGGCTGGCCATTTCCTCGGCGCGCAGCACCGGATCGAATCCGATACCGTACAGATCCAGAACCTCATACGGCTTTCCCTTCCCCGCAAGCCACTCTTCCGCCGTCTTCAGTACTTCCCCGCAATGCCCTGCCTTGTTGAAATGCGCGTAGATGATCAACATAATTTTTGGTTACGTATTATTTCCTGTTTCCGGTTACTGATTCTTCATCACCGGTTACCGATTCCTGTTTTCTGTTTATCACTATCTGTTCTCTGCTCCCTCCCCGATTCTCCGTAATGCCTCCGCTGCGGCCGACAGGTCTTCGGCCAAGGGGCTCTCCGACCATCGGTCGAGTATCGCCGCGATCACCTTCAACTGATACGCGATAGTCTTCTCTTTCGACACGTGGAACCGGGAGAACACCTCGTCCCCGTACCGGGCATGATCGTCGATAAGCTCCGTGACATTGGAAAGCACGTCCGCAGACTTCACCAGAAGCGAGTCATACGAAAAATGCTCGATATGTCCGAACGCCTCGGCCTTCCGCTCTTCCCACGACAGGCTCTTGTCCGCTTCCGTCACCGAGAGTACCAGCATGGCAACGGCATCCCCGAACCGTTCGACGATCATATCCGCGGTCACTTTCTTTTCCGGCACGCTGTCCTCGATGGTGTCGTGCAGTATCCCCGCGACTACGGTGTCCTCCGATGCGCCCGCCAAAGACAGGATAATGCCCACGGTCAGCGGGTGAGTGATGTATGGAATCTCCTTCCCCTTGCGTAACTGCTGCTGATAGTGATTGTGGGTCTTCGCGGCAAATTTAATCGCCTTCTGGATATTTTTCGTGTAGATCATACCGTGGTCGTTTACTATCATATCTTCAGTATATTCCCATTTCACCAAAGTACGCCAATTATTCAGTTTGACCGTCGCAAAAACAAGAATGTTTCGATTACCGCAAAGAACAGGCGCCCCATAGCCCGAGTCCAGCGTCTTTGGCGGACTGCTCGGTCTCGGCAAACCAGTCCTGGTGAAGAATATCCGGCGGATACGGGGTGGCATACGCAAAACCGAGACGGACCAAATCGAGATTCACGAAGGTGTCACCCACATAAACATAGCGAAGCAATCGGCCATACTGATCGCGATCATTCGTGTCTTTCTCGAGTCGGACCGTCTTCCCTTCCACGAGACGCTTATTCTCGTCAGACGCTTCCTTGCCAAAACACTGAACCGACTTTTCGGGATCGACCGTCTCCGGCGTATCCATGCCGATATAGCGGACCCGTTCCCCACCCTCGATTTCTATCGTATCCCCGTCGATCACCCGTGCGACTCCGTATTCCCCGACGAACGAATCCTCCGGCTGTCGCCTGCCATTCGTATTTTGAGGATCAATTATCGTTCCCGTCCCCGACATTCGACGTTCGACTCCATGACGATCGATTTCATTCACTTTTCCCCGCCACAAACCGATTCCGATCCCGACGGACAGGACCAGTAACCCAACGACAATAGAGATCCAGACACTTCGTCTCATAACCAAAACCAAAACGTTTCAGATCCTATTCGAGTTTCAATACTGCATCGCCCATATTTATACACATAACACCATGAAAGAGTACTGTTATCCCGGGCTCATGACTGGCGTATGCCGGTTGACCCGGGATCCACGGAATACTCCTACACGTCCAGTGCTCTTTCATACGGTGATATCTATAACACTAAATCGATTTAATCAATGGCAGCTTCCCTCTATTGTCATTCCCGCGAAGCTTGTCCCAGACTTGATCGTGGATCGGGTATCTTAACGGAAGAATATACAACAGATGTGTTTGATTCGATATTAGACGGGCTTTGTCGTGTGATTCTTCTCTTTCCACCCCTGCGAATCCCCGTATGTGGCGAAACCGTCATAGAGCCGATGTGGCGCGAGAGGACGGCTGACCGACTTGATCGGACACCAATAGAGTTCGGTCCGCGCGCCGATCTCGACGAAGTATGCGAACAGTCCGTTCAGGTAACTGCAATACCAACAATTCATCCGCTGCACCGGCCCCAGATACCGCAGGTGTCGCCGTTCGAACACGACATAATCCGAACGATTGACGACTGGCACCCCGTACAAGGGGAACGCCACCTGATTATACAGCGTCACAAAGACGTCCATGAGGACGGCGGGGAAGAGAACGGCATAGATGAACGGAATCGACAGGCAGTGCTTGATATACCGCACGACGTCGAAATTTTTCATGAAGTCGCTGAAAGGACCTTCCATTTCCTGTATATTTTCCGGCATATTCAGACGCGTCAGATAGTGCATGATACTGCGGAATGCTTCACCCGCATTGGTCCAGTATACGAGAAATTTCGATGATACGCCATAGCGCGTAGTAACATAATCTGACGACCGCATTATTATGTCACTTCTTTCTTCAAAATTCCTGGCGATTTTCACATTTCTCAAACCGCATATTCTCTCCGTGAAACTCGCTTCGGCTGTTTTAAAAAGTCAGGTATACTAAGTTACTTCAGAAAATGAAAATAAAACTTGTCAAAATGAGCGAATATAATTTTACAAGCAAACTACATATTCCAGTTTTCAATGTAACTTAGAATAATACCGAATCGACCAACGCCGTGACGTTCAGTGAGGTTACGGAAATAAAAAAGAGCCGTCATAGCGACCGGCTCCATTCTTTTCATTCCCATTCCAGGGCTGTCTGCTCTGATTCGACGATGATATTGCCTGGGATATTCCCATAGATAGCCGTCAGCACGAGCGCCATCGCGAAGATGAACAACGCTGCAAGAGCAATCGAATATGCCGTAAGGGCCAATCCGAACGGATGAAGTTCGCGCATCGCGACCAAAGACAACCCTATCGCCGAGGCCGAGACCCATGGCACGGATGCCATAAAACGGCTGAACCGGCATCTGCCATCGCCTAGGACGCGAACTGACGACGGCGAGAACAGGGTAAATATGGCACCGGTTAGAAAGAGAGCGGTAAACTCAACGGCTTCCGCCAGCTGGTCCGGGCGCAACGAGAGAAACTCGCCAACCGAACCGACATCTGCGAGCCCGGTACATGAAAGCCGGATGAATGCCCACATGACAAGCGACAATCCTGAAAGGACGATCGCAAAGAAACGTATGTTGATTTTCCGATACATGATATCCGACCTCCGACCGGTGATGGTTAATGGATGGTAATGAGCGATGCGCTCTTTCGGCATCATTCTTGCACCGATTCCGACTGTTGTAAAGCCTCTTTCGATTCAATCTGACATCCACTTCCCTGCGCCTCCATCCAACCCCATACTCTGGCGATGAACCAGTCGGAAGCCCCCTTCGCTTACTCCATCCAGCTCTCTCTAAGGACCATCCTCGGATGTTCAAGAAATCGTCTACCGACCGAACGACAAGCCTGCTTGCGCCTGTTTTTTGAGTTTTCGGATACGACGACGGACAGTAGCCTGGGCACGCCGAACCATCCGACTCCGCTTTACCGCGTTCTTGCCGAAACTGTTGTGGGGTAATTTCAAATCGACGTCCTCAAAATGATCCAGTACCCACTGCGCATAGGTATTACTGTTGATGCCGATCAGGGAATACCTATCCCGATACGGGTAACGCTCTCCGCTCGTCTTGATGAAATCGATCATTTCCTTCGCTCGGTCACCCTCGACCTTTCCCAAAAGTTTTCCTTTCCAGAGCGGCTCCTTGCGGATGAACGGCAGTATCTCGATACCGCTCCAGGTCGGAAAATGATTCACATGCAGATAGGCCCGGTCAGGCGATTCTTCGCTACGACGGTCCAATACTTCCCACCGCGTGACCGTCCCGCGTTCATTGCACACGAACCACGGATGCGAGGCGAAATGAAGCGGCATCGTGACCGGACAACGAAACAGGAACACCTGATGTTTTTCCGGGTCGATACGTGATTCGTATCCGGTCTTTTTTTGCAGAAGGTTATTCATATCGATTCATCACTTTTTCTGGTAAAATTCCATTCACGATAACCGGGATCAGATCGACACCCTGATACCGACCGGACAATGATCGGAGCCCTCGATATCGGGCAGGACGAACGCATCTTTGACGGATCCTTTGAGGGAGTCACTCACGAAGAAATAGTCGAGTCGCCAGCCGACGTTTCGCTGCCTGGCCCATGTCTTCAGGTCCCACCAGGTATAGGCGACCGCTTCGGGATAGAGTGTCCGGAACGTGTCGATGAAGCCGGCCGGAGCGAGCCTGTCCATCCAGTCGCGCTCGATACGCAGAAAGCCGGTATGCCGCTCATTCTCTTTCGGTCGCGCCAAATCAATCTCATTATGTGCGGTATTCACGTCGCCACAGAAAATAACGCGCCTTCCTTCCGTTACCAACGCTTTCACATGCGCAAGGAATTCGTCATAAAATCGCAGCTTGAAATCGAGCCGTTCGGCGCTTGCGCCACCGTTCGGAAAGTAGATATTAAGGAGAGTGAACGTGGGAAATTCCATTTCGATGATGCGACCCTCTTTTGACAAGAGTGATTCGTCACCGAAGTGCGTCCGTACGACTCGCGGTTCCTCCTTGGTATAGATCGCCGTCCCGCTGTATCCCTTCCGCTCCGTGGCACAATGAAAGTATGAGAAATATCCGTCCGGTCCCTGCAGTTCGTCCGGAAGCTGGTCGACATTCTGCAGCTTTGTTTCCTGGATACAAACGATGTCGTACTCCCCTTTGCCGATCCACTCCGAAAAGCCCTTCCGGCCCGCGGCCCGGAGCCCATTCACGTTCCATGAAACGATGGAAATATCGCGGTGTTTCATATGATTCCATGGTAGCGGGTTCCGGGAAAAAATGAAAGTCGGGAAACGCGATAAAAAAACAGGGGCCTCCGATATGCGGATTCCCCTGAAAATTACTTAAACCTTCTCAATCCCGAGGTCATTCAGAAGCCTCCTTTTGAATTCCGGAAGGCATTTATTATAGTCGGTCACCCGTACTAATGCCGCAATCGCAGCGATATGAGGATATGCCTCATGATACAACCGATCAAAATCAACGATCATCTCCCATTCCTCGAGCCATTCCCGATACCGTTTCGACTCCCCCGAAAGCATCCAGCCGGAATCGTAGAGCAACTTGAACAAATTCCCGCATGATTTGTCTTCATCACTGTCGATCCATGCCGCGATTTCGGAGTCACCGATACAGATTTTCACTTTCGGCATCGGGTTCGGTATCACGAATTCCTTCCGTAGTCGGGCGATATTCGCCTTCACGGAATCCAGACCGAGCACGGTAGCATCAAAAACGGATCGGAGCAGCCCCACTGCCTCTTCCGGTCGCCGTTCAAGAAGCCGTTCCGAACCCCTGATCGGACAATAACCCTCTCTCGAGGAGAAGAAATACCGGTTGCCTACGAAACCGATTACCGGCTCTTGAGAATCCGGAGTATCTTTCGGATATTCGATCCTGCCGATGAGCCATGTATCATGATCTTCACCGATATTCGGATTTCGCTTATCACGATAACACGTCTTCCGTTTCCACAAGAGGAAACACTCGCCGGGATGTACCCGTAACCGTTCCTCGACATCGCGATAGATGCCGATCATCTCGTCTCTTGCGCTTGCCGGGAAATTTCCGAAACGCTCCTCGACATACCGACCGAGATTAAGCCCCTTCACTTCTTTCACCTGTCCCATTTATCCCTCCAGAATTTAACCTTAGTTGATAAAGACCATTGAGGACCAGTATTACCGGTATGCGTCGTCGTGTCAATATATATCGAAAAGGCACGGGACCGACGGTGATTTCTCATCGTGGAAAAAATAAAAAGCGGAAGGTTGTTCCGCTATGCATGAGTCGGACCGACCACGGGAGACGATACGTGTAAGCGTAAGATGACACGCGATCATCCGATACAAATCCCTCATGGTGACCGAACGATCATAAAGATTATCAGGTACGCCGCTACGAAAAAATACGTCGCCACCAAAGTTATGAACAGGCGCAGATAACGGACATACGCCGATTTTCCCTGTATCCGATTTCCGATACCGAGACCGAGATACACAGACACGGTCACCAGAGTGAGCACAAAAAGCGCCCGACATGCCGTATCTGCCACTGAAACGCCGGGAACGATTGCGAGGTCCGTGAAAATCGAAGTGACAGCCATGGTTCCTCCTCTTTTTCCGATAGGTTGTTTGTAAATAACGTCTGCCCGCATTCTACACGCACGTCAAACGCTGTCAATCATCGGATGAAAAACGAACCATAAAAAAACAGGAGACTGTTCTCCCATTTTTTTATGTTCCACAGGACTACTTTCCGAGCGAGTTCATCAGGTCCCGACGATGTTCCTCCTCCATCATGAGGATATCCTCGAGCAACCGGCGTACGCCATACTCGCCGAGCGACTCCGCCTGCGCGATACGCTCCTTATAGCGCGAAATCGCAAGCTCCTCGCCACCAAGGTCCTGCTCGAGCATCTCCTTGGAATCGAGCGATGTCTGACGCTCCGCGACGTCCGTCGTCGGCACGCCGTCGAGATCGCAGATCATGTTCGAAAGCGAAATCGCATGCATCATCTCCTCATTGGAGTGGATGATGAGTTCCTTCGAGATCGCGTCGTACTCCGGCCCCGTCACAGTCGCCGCATGCTGGACATACTGTACCGCCGCCCCGAACTCATACGCGAGATCGCGATTAAGCTCGTCGATGAATCCGTCCTTGGTAATCTCCATAAGGATTTTCTTACTGTTTACGCTTCCAGTATATCACACTTTCTTCCATGCCTGCTTCCTCTTCGATTCCCTTCGCCACCAGCCCGGGTACTCCCCGAACCGAAAACAGAGCAAGTCGAACACGGATGCGATCGCGATGAACCACGGCGCGAAGGCAAGAAGCATGTCCGATACCGAATGAGACGAGGCGTTGACCGAAAGAAACGCTCCAAACCCGAGAAAAAGCAGGATACCCGTCGCAATCCACCCCTCCTTCGAGGTCGGATGATAGAACGCGAACCATTTCCAAAACCTCGCCGGCCTGAACCAATAGTGTTTTTTCATAGAATGACCGTATTTGTGCCTATCCCCTCCTCCGGAATTCGATAAACCGTCATCGCGTTTCGAAAATACACGGCTTCCTCGATATCTTTCGGGAGCCCGAGCGAGGCGATAAGCCCGATGTGATCCCTGATGCCACACATCGGACAATCCGAACCGAATAACACTTTGTCAGGCCGATCAAAAATCGTTTTTCGGAGAACGTCCCGCACAGCAGTAATCCCTCCGCTTTCCTCGATAACTTCCGAGTCCGCCATAGCGGCGATCTCAAACCAGATGTTTGGGACATCCTTTGTCATCTCATAGCAATACTCCATTCTTGGCCAGAAGAAATGAGTAATAATCACTTTGAGGCGAGGATACCGTTTCGCGATTTCCACGATATATTTCGGGTCATTCCATCGTGCGACCCCCTCGTCTCCGGAATTGCCTCCGGTATGGAACAACACCGGAACATCAAGTCTCTCACAAAGATCATAATACGGCAGACACCGTTCGTCCGTGGGATAGTATGGGTCATGCCCCGGAAAGAACTTCAAGCCCCGTATAGTACCCGTCTCCAGCAATATCCGATACCGCTCAATCTCGCCCGAACCCCGCTGGACAATCTGCGGACTCCCGAGGAGGAAGATATTCTTCCGCTCCCCGATCAGTCCGATCGCCCGATCAAGATCAGCAATCGTATCGCTTCCTTCGATATTGTCCGGGATAACAATCGCGGCCGATACGCCGTTTTGTTCCATGTCTTGTAACAATAAACTGAACGACTTCTCCAACGAGGCGACGTTCTTCTCGTATATCGAGATATGGACATGGGCATCAAATTTCATAGGCCACGGAAATATAAGGAGAAAAATAACATCCTCATCTTCCCACCGAATACCGAAACTGTAAAACGGCGGACATTCGACCGCGATGAAAAACACTTAGTATCTATCTCAAATCTCATGTCGAGCTGTAAATCCGAAAATTTCGATAGGAGCGCCAACCAGAGGTTGGTCACCCTCTGGGTGAAAAACCATGAAAAATGAGGAGGGCTACTAACTAACCTGACGATTTTTGAATGGTTTGTAGCCGAAATTTTCGGATTTCAGCCGGCAAGCGGATTTTTTTCCTTATATAGTAGGCGTTGAGATTTGAGAGAGATACTTAGACAACATCGTGACGGAAGAGCTTCTCGTAGAGATAGTGCGAGAACTTCACGGCGTTACTGTCGACATACTTGTAGACCGCATACGAAGTGAGAAGGATGAGCGGTAACGACGCGACGAACGACAGCCCGACCGCGTACTGGTACGGCATGATCGGTTCGAGCCTGAGGAACACATAGCTCGAGAACGATCCGAGGATGATGAAGTGCAGGAGGTACATGGCGAACGATATCTCTCCGAGAAAGAGGAAATATCGGAACGAGAAGAATTTCTGCATCCTCCGGGATTCGAGCAGGACGACCATCAAAAGGAATGCCCCGAGGGTATGGTAAAGCGTGCCCGGGTCGGTAAGCCACGGGAACGCCATGAAGGCATACATGGTCCCTTGCGGATCGCGGCCGGCCGGAAAGGAGCCGAGGAACAGCCCAAGGAATAGGAACACCGTCCGGATAAGTTTCGTCTTGTCGTACTTCCGGACAAGCGTCCGTTCATGAGCGATAGTATCGGAAAGGATCATCCCGAGAATGAATGCCAGATAGTACGTCTGCCAGAAAACCAGGATCAGCGCGGCATACGCGAAGTGCCGATTCTTCGCCTTTCCGACAAGCGCCAGAAAGGCATAGATAAGGAACGATCCCATGAACTCGTGCGCGATCGTCCACAAGACGACGTTGTATTCGAACGTGTCCAGGAAGAACGTCCCATAAAACGCCTGACGCAGGGATTCCTGGAAATCCGGTTGGAATGTCCAGAAGCTCGAAAGCCACCCGGAACCGGCGGCATCCCCGGCCGGCTGATTGTAAAACAGCGACAGCTTCATGAAGATGAACGCGACGAGAATGGAGAATGCCACCGGCAACGCCAGCCGGAAATATCGTTTCACCGCGCTCGCTGTGACAATCTCGTGTTCCTTCTTCAGGAAGAATTTGTGACTCAGGACGAAACCGGAAAGCACGAAAAAGATACAGACCGCGAAGTTGCCGTCCCATAGTACGGTAAAGACAGACTTCGACGCGAGGTCTTCCGTATTTCCGGCCATGTGGTTCGTCCAGGTGCCACCGAAAAACAGAGCCGGATAAAAGGCCAGGATGAAGTGATGAAAGACGACCTCGAACGCGGCGACTCCCCGCAAACCGTTCAGATATTCTATCTTCCGCATAGGTGCGACCAGTGTTTGTTATGAGGGACGCCTTAGTATCTATCTCAAATCTCAACGCCTATATAAGGCAAAAAATCCGCTTGCCGGCTGAAATCCGAAAATTTCGGCTACAAACCATTCAAAAATCGTCAGGTTACAATAGTAGCCCTCCTCATTTTTCATGGTTTTCGCGCGAAATTTTCGGATTTACAGCTCGACATGAGATTTGAGATAGATACTTACATGATGGGGCGATTCCGTATTTTCGTATAAAAACGAAACGATGTAAAGAGCCAGCCTTTTTGTTCTTTCCGTCCGCATACGGTATACTGAAGCGGTATGAAACAAACCGTCCTCATCATTTCCGTTCTCATCTCCCTCTCAGGTATTTTTTTTATTTTCTCCCGGTTCTCACCGGCTCTTTGGACGGAATTTTCCCAGACCATCCCCGACATGCCGGCCGGACTGGATGCCGATACGGCGCCGGAAGAACTCTCTGTCTCGCCGCCGGTACCGATCCTGATGTATCACCATATACGCGAATACGGAAACGATGGGAACCCGTCCATCTACGTCTCGCCGCAACGCTTCGAGGAACAATTGCAGTGGCTTTTTTCGCACGGATTCCGAACGGTAGGACTGGACTATTTCCGACATCCGACACCGGTCTCCGGAAAGCCCTTCATCCTGACCTTCGATGACGGATACCAGGACGCCTATGACCAGGCATTCCCGACCCTCAAGAAATACGGTTTTCAGGCGACGTTCTACATCGTCACGAACGACATGAACCGGAGTGGATTCCTCTCGACCGGCGAGATGCTGGAAATGAAGGATGCCGGCATGCGTTTCGGATCACATTCACTCTCCCATCCGAACCTTACGCAGGTCTTTCAGGGACAGGCCGAGCGGGAGATCTACGGAAGCAAGAACGTTTTGGAAGAGGCCCTCGGCACGACCGTGGACGATTTCTGTTATCCGGGTGGGGCGAACGATCGGAACGTCGAGAATATCGTCGCCAATTCCGGCTATAAGACCGCAACGACAACGGTCAGCGAAGTCGTATCTGGACCGACCGATCCGCTCCGCCTGAATCGTATGAACATCGGCGATTCGACACGGTTCGATGACTTGTCCGCCCTGACAAGCTTATAGTGTTTCCAGTTTTCTGCTACCAAGAAAAATCCGCCTCGTGGCGGATTTTCGGTTCGATGGAGAGCGATACTCCAGGCACTATAACGCTTGCATCTTACTGCGCCTGAGTGGTAGCATTCGTACCCGTTACCGGGGCCGTCGTCACCCCCTGAGTCGCTGCCACACCTTGATCGGTATTGGCCGGGGCCACCGTACCCTGGGCAGGGGCCACTGGCGCGATCTGTGTCGTACCATTCCCCGTTCCCTGGTTTGGATTCGCCTGACCCGACCCGTATCCGTTCATCCTCCGTCCACCTCCGGAAACTCCGCCCCGACCCTGATCAAACCCTTGTCGCATCATCGCGCCCTGCTGCCGGATAAGACTGGCCCGAGTCCTCGATTCTCCCACTTTATACCCTACACCGAGACCGATCACCAGACCGAAGACCAACAGGAGAACCCCACCAAAAATCGCCTTCTGTTTCCCCGACAAATTCCCTATAAAACAGGTCATAGCAAATCTTCTTATGACTTACGGGTCATAGTACGGACAAAAAACGGATTTTCTTGCACTATGCCTCAGGCAAACGGAGTACCGGAACAATCTGTTTCTTGCGTGACAGGATTCCCGGCAGGACTTCCATATCGGACTCGACCGTGACGCCAAAGGAGGCGGATATGATGCCGGCCGTAAACGGATTATAGGTGAACGCGGTCGCCTCCTCACGGAAGAGATCTACGATGAAAAATAAGACCTCATCGACACCATCTTCTTGGTCGACGATCATCTTGATCGCCTCGACGATACCTTTCTTGCGTGCGATCAGCTGTTCCGGCGTCGTCGTCTCCACGACGGACACGAGGAAATGCTTACCCCCGACCTCGGTCATCTTGCCATCCAACCGGACGATCCGGCTGTCCGAGAAATCCGAAAGGTCGGATTTCGCCGCGAACATCTCGGCGGCGAACGCCTGCATGTCCACTCCGAGCCTTTTCGCAAGCCGCTCGGCGACGTCCTTGTCGTGCGGGGTCGTGGTCGGCGAACGGAACGCGAGCGTGTCGGACAGGATACACGAGAGCATCAGTCCGAGCAGGTGTTCCGGCACTGAATCGACATGCTCCCCAATCAGGTCATGAATGACCGTCGCGGTACACGCGAGCGGGCGGATGATCATATCGATCGGTCCAGGCGTAGACAATCCGCCGGAAAGCCGATGATGGTCGATAACCCGGACTATATTGGCGTCGTTTATATTGCCGAAAAGCTCGTCCGGATTATTGGTATCCACGATGACGACCTCGTCTTCCGCCTCTACGGCATCAAGCCGCTCCGGCTCGGGAATATTCCACCGGTCGAGAAGGAAGATGGTTTCCTTGTTAAGTTCGCCCAAGACATAGGGAGTGGCATCGGAAGACGTGTGTTCATTGAGATACCAGGACCACAAAATTGAGCTGCCGACCGAGTCAGTATCCGGCGCCTTGTGCCCGAAAACCTTTATCATAGGTATTTTTATCAATGCTGAATACACCGAATACTACAGGAAACAAGCCGAAAAATCAAGCGATCATTATAGATATAGATGACGAAAAATGATCCCCCGCTGTTTACAAATCACAAGGATCCGAAAAATACTACGATATAATGTTATGTCGTAGTATTTTCAAGATCATCTTTTTTCACAGCGCGGATAAAAAGGAATAGTTTATTTCTCCAACAGGTGCTCTCTTCCGGCAAGCGTCAGGACCAAGCGGTCGAGTTCGCGGAACCGGCGGACCTTCTCCTCACACGGGACATCGTCTAGAAGCTTCGCCGAGGCAGTACCGGGTCGTGGGGAATACCGGGCGACGTATGCCTTGTGGAATCTCACGCGCTTCGCGATATCGAGCGTATCCGCGAAATCTGCCGCAGTCTCACCAGGAAACCCGACGATGATATCGGTCGTGAAGAAGACATCCGGAACGGCCGAGCGGATTTTCTCGACGAGCAAAAGGTATTCGTCGCGCGTATACTGTCGATTCATGGCAGCGAGGATACGGTCACTCCCCGCCTGCACCGGTAAGTGTAACATCCGGTCGATAGTTGCGTTTCGGGCGATGACGGCAATGAGTTCGTCGGAAAAGTCCCACGGGTTCGAGGAAAGGAACGAGACCTTCGAGACACCCGGCAGAGTCGCAATTACCTCGAGCAGGTATGGGAATACGGTCGGTATACGGTTCTTACCGAGATGCCTCACCATGACTGGAACAACCTCGCGACCGTCCGGCAACCGGTATGACTCTCCTTCGCGTATGCTATCGACAAGGAAGTCGGCACCGTAGGAGTTTACGTTCTGCCCGAGGAGGACAATCTCGTCGCGACCGTTTTCAACCGCTTCACGGACCTCTTTCACGATATCGCCGAACGGGCGCGAGACCTCCTTACCGCGCGAAAACGGAACGATACAATATGAACAGAAATTTCCGCATCCGTTACCGATAACGATCGAGGCACGTTTTCCCGAAGTGCGCTTCGGACGATTTTCGAATCCGACCTCATCGATCGGCAGAAGTGTCACGTCCGGCAATCGCGAAGCGATCTTACGTGTCATTTTCCCCGACGGCTCACGAGACACCGCTCCAACGAGGCATCCGGTCACGACGATTTCCGCATCAAGTTTTCCTTCCCCTGCACGGATATTCCGGACGAATCCATACACCTTCTCCTCGGCCTGGTCGCGCACCATGCAGGTATTGATCACGATCACGTCCGCCTCCGCCACCACTTCGGTCGGCACGAAACCGCGCGCCTCGTACGAGGTGGCGATGCGTTCCGAATCGGCGACATTCTGTTGGCACCCAAAAGTGCGGATAAGGTATTTCTTGGACATAGGAGTCCATCCTACCGTGTTTCTGCCAATGGGACAAGATTCCGCCACAAAGGGCATCCGTCATACGAGGTGGTCGGACCCGATATGTAGCTTTCGAAAAAATACATGGCTTTTTTCGGACCACTATTCATGATATCGATCCAAGATACCCGGCTCAGCATCCGATTCCACGCCCTTTCAACGTTTCTTTCGGATCACTGAAAGAAACCTCCTCGGGATCGAACTTCTCGGGATCGAAATGTTCATCCCCGATCCATTCGACGGTGTCCTTATATTCCGGATGTTTCGGATGTTTCAAAATTTCCAACATATCGTAATAACCCCAAAGAGCCCCACTGTCCTCGGGCGGACAGGCCATTTCCCCAGCGATACAAATCGGATATTCAACATCCGATTTTTTCGGAAGGATTTTTTCCAAGGTGACCGTATGCACCCAATAGTCGCCGAAATCATACACGTATCGCATCTTTTTTTCTTCGGGAAACACATCGGAAATCTTTTCTTTCCACCCAGGTTCAACGCCTTCATCATCGATCCCCGGACTCGGTATCCCAATGCTCCGCTCGCTCCCATGACTCCTTCTGATTGTTTGAAATTCATGCAGATGACAATCCATCCAGCCCATCACGTCCTGGATCGCGACATGCAGATCCCAAAAGGAATAATTCTCCGGAACCTGGATTCTCCGCCAAATGGGAGGCTTCGACCCCTGAAGAAGGATCTTGAATTGGTACACGTTCCTAAAGATCGCTTTTTCCGCATCTTTTCCCGACTCCGGTTTTTCCGATCCAACCACGTTGGTCAGATATTTTATCATGTCTCTCTTTACGAATTCGGCCACCGGCAATCGTTTTACCAGTTCGATTTCAATATCCAAATCCTTCGCCGTTCTTTCAAACAGGTCAAAGAGGTCTTGTTTTTTCACGACGATGTTTCCTATGCCGAACGGACTGGTTTCCAAGATTTCAAGAAATCGATCGAAAAAATCGGCAAGATATCCGTGACGCGGGATAACCAAGTGCGTGCCCAACAAGAAATACGATTCTTTGTGGGCAAAAACGATAACGAGCGGGTGAAACAGATTATCATCATCGTCCCTGAACCATTGCGGAGCCTCGAAATAATCGATTTCGATAATGACTCCGCCCTTGCCATGACCCATCTTCTTGATATTCCGGATTCTCGATTCGGTTTCTTCCGAACGGTTCCGGATGCTCGATTTTCCCATATGATTAAGTTCGACGCGATTACCTGATATGATATGAATCCACCGGAGACGGTTCAAAACAAAGGCTCCGGATCATCCATACGCATAACACCATGAAAGAGTACTGTTATCCCGAGCTCATGACTGGCGTATGCCGATTGACCCGGGATCCATGACGTACTCCTACACGTCCAGCGCTCTTTCATACTGTGATATCTATAAGTAACATAATCTGACGACCGCATTATTATGTTACTTCTTTCCGTGCCGTCTTTTTGACGTTAAAGAAATGCCTCTTGAGTTTTCCATCGTTATCAATCCACGAAACCGTCATGATACGGACGAACGAGGTAGCTTCATACAGGGTTACCAACTCCATGAGCGGTTTTTCGTAAGGATACGGGGATACGAATACGCTTTTTTGGAGCTGGTAAAATTCCATTTCATGCAGATGCTGACGCAGGATATTGCGGAAGATACGACTATCTTCCGGGATATCGAATATGATTACGCGCCATTTCCCGTCCCACACCTTCGGTTTCCTGAGCCGTATAGAACGGCCATATATGTCAAGGAAACCGGCCTGTCGTTTCCCTTCCTTCGTAAGCACGAGCCGGATAGTTCCGTCCGATAGCGGTTGTTCCTCCAGTAGCTTCTGTTCGGAGAGGCGACGAAGCGAACGGGAGATGCTCCGCTGGTCGATCCGCTTCCATTCCTTCCGAAGCTCTCCGAGGACCCTATAGTACCGATCGGGAGAACGTTGGCCGCCGAGCGTAATCCCGCCGAGAAGCAGGAGAAGTAGTCTTTGCTGTACCGGTCCGAACTTGTACATAAGGAGAAGTATTATGAGGTCAACTCAACCATCGTTTGACGACACATCCCCCGCCATCCCAGCTGACTCTATTGTAACATAATCTGACGACCGCATTATTATGTTACCGGTTTCTTTCACCCTCTTGTGACAATATTTCAATAAAAAACAGCTCTTCGACAATCTATTATTATGATATACTCCGTTCAAGACCACCGTACGAGTTGTCAACCGAGCCAAGTCCGCGAAGGCATGGCGATCCAGTTTTTTAGAAAGCACTGGTCACCGTCGTTCACGAGTGACTTTACTGGATTGCCACGGTCATGAATAGACACATTCATTCCCTCGCATCCGCCTGCCTGCCCATGACGTTTTACGAAGTGATTCAGGCGGACAGCGCTTGCCTATCCGCAACGCTTTGCCCGTCGCTACGACTGCCGTCAGGCTGTCGGGCTGGCGTAGCGATGCAAAGAGGCGTGGCAATGCGGGCAGGAAGACAGGACAGAGTAAAACGCGTAATCAGTTTCTGTGAGTGGTATAACTACCGATAATTTCACGTTTATGGACAAAAAAGAGCTCGGCTTCGAATGCGAGAAGGCGATACGGTTCCTTGCGGAGCATATGATAGACGACGGCTGGAAGAAACCGGCGTTTTTCCATAGCATCCGTGTCGGGAGCTTTCTCTATCAGAACGCCTATGACCGCGATATCGTCATCGCCGGTTTCCTGCACGATATCCTCGAGGACGGCTCCGGAATTTCCGAAGAAACGATACGGGACGGGTTCGGGGAAGCCGTGCTTACGATCGTGAAAGCGAATTCAAAAGACGAGAGCATAGAAGGTAAACAGGCGAAGAAACAGGATCTCGTCGACCGTTGCATCGGTGCCGGAGAAAACGCCGCAATCGTCAAGGCGTCGGACATCCTCGACAATTTCCTGTATTACAATATGACGGGGAACGGGTCCGAGCTCAAAAATCATTGTATCCCGTATGCCGAGCTTCTCCTTGGAGAACTGCCAAAATCGTATGCAAATCCGATTTTCGACAGACTGAGCGACGTGACAAGATCGGCTCATACCACCCTGAACAGATAGTCTGTCGCTCGTTTATATCTTCTTCCTTCCCAAGACTCAAGTAACATAATCTGACGACCGCATTATTATGTTACTTCTTTTCAATTATTCTCCGAGGGCCGTCCTCAAAGGATTTTCCCCTAGCTGCTGACTGCTGACTACTGATTGCTGACCCCTGATTGCTGACTACTGACTACTGACTACTGACCGCTGATTGCTGGCTGTTACTATTCTTTCTTTCCTGCTAGTTGTCCGCATGCGGCGGCGATGTCCCCGCCCTGTGACCGGCGGACCGTCACCGTGATGCCGGCCGCTTCGAGCTTATCTTGACAGCGTCTCACGGTTTCCATATCGCTTCCCGAGAATCCGCTGTCCGTCGTATTGTATGGGATCAGATTCACCCGGACCCGGTCAATCCGTCGCGCGAGGTCCACGAGTTTCCACGTGTCCCGCTCGGAATCATTGACGCCGGAAAGCATCAGGTATTCGAGCGTAAGGTGTCGACGTTTTTCCGGGAATGCGGCCGCATACTTCCGCGACCAGGCGACCAGAGCATCGATGAAGCCCGGCGCGGTCGTCGGCATGATCCGTTTCCGGGTCTCCTCATCCGCGGCGTGAAGCGAGATCGCGATGCGTACCGGCGGCCATTCCGGATCCAAAAGGAGCCGTTCGAGTCCCGGCAGGAGACCCACCGTCGAGACGATGATCCGCGTCGTGCCGATTTCCAGCGGACCTGTGAAGATCCGTAGCGCCCCACGGACTTCTTCGTAGTTCGCGAGCGGTTCCCCCATGCCCATAAGAACGACGTTCGTGATCTCACCCGGGAGCTTCGCATCCGCGGCAGCATCGCGAAGGTATCGAACCTGGTCCACGATCTCGTCTCGCGAAAGGTTCCCGGTGAATCCGAGCTTTCCCGTCGCGCAGAAGGCGCAGTTCATCGCGCATCCGACCTGGGTCGAGACACAGACGGTAAGCTGACCCCGGCTGTTTCGCATGAGAACCGACTCAATCCGGCTTCCATCGACGGTCACGAAAAGCGCCTTCCAGGCGTCTCCTGCCCTTCCCGGCAACAGGGACAGGTTCGTAAGCGTGCTCCATGGAACTTCCACAGCCAGCCGTTCCCGCAGGATTTTCGGCAGAGACGAGACATCGTCCCACGAACGAAAACGGGGCGAATAGATCGCCTCGATCGCTTGCCTTGTCCGGAATGCGCTTTCTTTCGAAAGAATCGTTCCTATATGTCGTTCCCTGGATTCTTCCATATCGGGACAGGATACGACAAAAACCGGGCCGAGTCAATCGGCATCGGCTTTTATCACTGCCCCGAAAAAACCGGGCGAGTGGAAGACGCCGTATTCCCGCCTGATGGAGAACCCGTTGCGGTGGCAGAAGTGACGCCCGGAAGCGGGCGGAAGAAATCATTATCCACTATCACATTCTTTGAATACGACTCCGCCCACTTCGATACCGATGAAACGGCATTCCGGAAGGCTTCCGTCTTCAGGACGGTATCTCGGAATTCCGTCTCGATATAGAGTTGTTTTTCCTCGTTCGTCCACTCGCCCTTATATGCGTTCAAATACCAATCGCATAACCCGGCACCGAACGCGACGAAAAAAAGTACCGCAAAGAACCATCGTGAATATTTCGATATGACCGGATATTTTTCCCGAAACGAGAAACTGATCGGTTTTTTTAATTCCAATTTCATAGGCTACTCCAGATATACGACGATGGAAAATACCGCATCAACCGAATCCTGCGCCGATCCTGCCGTCACGGTCGGATTCACTCCCCCGGAAGGAGCCGAAAATAAGTCCGATCGTCCAGGAACCTGACTCGTGTCCCGAGCAGTCGGCCGGATATCAAAGGAAAGGATGCTGAGAAAATATGGCGCGGTCTCTACCTTATGCAGATAATTCACGGACTCGGCATACGTCCCGGAAAAAGTCAGCGTCAGGCCGAGTGTCTTTCCGTCCGGCAGCTTATTCAGGAAACCGACATCCACCGTCCCACCGCTCCCAGTCGCCGAGGTAGAAGCGCTTGATGACCGTGCTGTGGCCGCCGTGGAACCGCCGAATGATTTCCTACTTTCCGTAAGGTCGTTTCCTTTGGTGATGGAGACCGTTCCACCGGTCGTCTTGGAAATATCCTCCATTTCCCGAATGAAATCGACGACGCGGTCAGCCGGAAGCAAAAGTTTGATTTTTTTGATATCTTCCGAAATCGCGACTGATTGCGACCGATATTCGGGAAGATTTGATATTTTCCGTAGGTCGTTCTCGTTTTTGGCATTGAATTTCTGCACTTCGATATTTTCTGAGGATATCCGCTCCCGAAGCGGGCTCACCGCAAAGAACAACAGTGAAACGGACGCAAGAACAAGCGCTCCGGAAACGAAAGGGACCCATCGGCTATTTTTCATGACATCGATATTCATAAGGTTCCGGTTCCGATAAGACAATTTTCCCTGATCGTGAAATCGAATTGGAAATCGACGTTCTTTTCTGAAAAAAGATTTGATACGGGAACCTGAAAGTCGGAAAAGCATTCATCCCCTTTCAGCGATGTCTCGAGCGTGAGAAAATCATCACGGGTCGCCGCGACACCGGAAACGAATACTTGATATCCCTTCGTGGAGAGCGAGCTGAACGAGACGTGAGGCGGGATGAGCCGATCCATCCTGACCAAGAATCCGCTCCAGTCCGGACGAACCCGCCCGAACCGGTTCGCCTGCGCCGCAAAGGCGTTCGCGTCCCGGAATTCCGACTCATATCCCGATAGATCCTTTGCTTCGGGACTGTCGCTGGAATAGCCCTGTCCTAAAGATTCGACATACGCCCGATTCTCATGGACGATGAAAAACACACCTCCAAGAACGAGCAGGTAAAAAACGACGACGGAAAAGAGAAGGACTGCCTGAAGGAACAGGAATCGGTCGAAACCTTTTCTTCTGATGATTTCTTTTTTCTCCTCGGGAAGGAGGTTAAGCGATACTCTCATATTCATCGAGGCCTCGGAGCGCGAGGCCGATTACGGTCGAATACTGGGTGGAATGGTTCCGATCTATCGGGGGGATTTCCTTGCCGAGCCGGATATTCGTCCACGGGTTACCGAACTCTATGTTCTGTCGGATCCGGCTGGAGAAATATGGCAGGAGCCCCTGCGTATTCGCGCCGCCCCCGCAAAAAATGACGGCATCGAGCTTCTTGGAATAACGAAGGGTGGAAAAATAGAAATCGAGGGAACGTTCTATCTCGGATGAGAGGTTCTCAAGAATCGGCCGGACCGCCTGAAGCTGCGGGCTCGGCAGGGAAAGCGAACCGAGGCCGGACCGGATCTTGAGTTTCTCGGCCTCGTCAAACGAGAGTCCCATACCCTTCGATATGGCATCCGTCATCATCTGCGATGAGAGCGGGACGCTCGACGTGAAGACGGGAACATTGCCGATGGCCATCACGAAACTCGTCCGACGGTCACCGATATCGACGATAAGCACCGTTTCACTCTTGTGTTCTTCGGAAAGGAGACTCCTCACCTGGGCGATCGATTCGGTCTCAAGACCGATCGGCTCGAGACCGGCCCGTTCCAGTACCGTGCAGAACTGCTCAGCTGCCGACCGTGCCACCGCGACGACCAGCACACTCATCTTTCCCTTCTCCGTCGCGAACATATCCGGGAGAATCTGCCAATCATAGTGTACCTGCTCGAGTGAAAGCGGTATATTCGCTTCTATCTCCCACTTCACCGCCTCCCTCGCTTCCTCACGCTCCATCCTCGGAAGAGAGATGATACGGAGAAATGCCTTCGTTTCCGGCAGAGAACAGATGACTTTACGTGTGCTGATATGTTTCGGTCCGGCCGTCCGGACCAGCTCGCGGATACTCTCCACGACCACGTCCTCTTTCAATATTTCGCCATCGACAATCGCGCCTTGCGGAACCGAAACGGAACCGAAGCTCGTCACCTGATCGCGACTCCCCTCACGGGAAAGCCACAGCGCCTTAAGTGAAAGATCACTCACGTCGAGACCGAACGGCGGCGGTGAAAAATCAAGGATGTTCCGCTGCAAAAAACTCATAGCAAGTAGTTGTTCGTGTCCGTTTTTCGATGACCTATTTCATATCCCAATCATGCAACCATGGTACCACGAAACACAATCGCTTACAATTCTTCCCACAAGTCGATTGAGTACTGCGTGCCGGTCGGAAAGTACGGTGGCGGATAATAGAGGAGATTGTTGTCATACCAGAGATTCCGCGTCGCATAGCCAGTTCCGTCCGTAAACGCAAATCCGTACCGTACATTCGTCGCGATCGCTCCATTCACGGTGATGGAATTCTTATAGTCCCCGAAATAGTGTTCCCTCCCAACCCTTCCCTTCTGTGCGATCAGTGCCGCATCGATCCGAAGGTTGGTGTCGCTCGAAAGGGGGATATCGATATCCTGTTGCCCGATGACTCCGATGATATCCGTCCCGTCATACTTCGTATATAACAGATCGTTCTGGATAAAGACCGAGAAGGTCGTACCCACCCCGGAAAGGTTCGCGGCGGCAATCGTGATTTTTCGGCCATTCACCTGTCCCGAAAGCCACACGTTTCCCTCCACGAAAATGACCCCGTTTTGCACGATCGGATAACTCTGCCCCGCACACTGCCCCGAACAGCTGGAGCAATTTTTTGTACCCGACTCGTTCTGATATTTCGTATTCCCATCGATACTGTTCGTCGTGGAATCTATGGATTTAATCGTACAAACACTGTATGTCGTACCGCTCAGGGTGATTTTTCGTCCGATGCCGCCACCCACCGCGGCGGCGAAATATCTCCCGCTCCCCGCCTGTGCCTGACTTTTCATGTAGCTCAGATCTCCGAGCACGCCGTTGAAATCCACCGACGTGACCGGAAATTGCCTCCCTGCGGCGAATACGTCCGTCCGCGTCGGAACTACGTTCGGAGGCGCCTCGAGCGATCGGAAATTATTATTTATGCCAGTGGAAGGCGGAACGTTCACATGCGTATGCACACCGAATTCCTTATTTCCGGAATGATCCGGATCGGTATATGACGATACCGCGCTTGATACGATATTATGAGCCAGACCGTCGAATCGGATACCAAGATTGGATTGTATCTTTCCGTATACCTCTGTCCCCTCGCCGAACCGCATATCGTCGTTCGCAAGCACGGTATTCTCGCTCCAGGACGGTCGCCGGAACCGGACCTGGATCGTCCTCGTATTCCCGGGATACCGGTTCATCGAACCGGTCGACTGGACCATGACGATCGTCGACCCGGACGAAGGCGGGGTGACGTGCAACCGATAGCTCCCCATGATTCCTCCGGACGGATCCGAAACGTTCGCTACGTAATCCGAGCCGACACCGTATGCCGTTCCGGAATTCCAGAACGCCTCGATTTGCTGAGCGGTCCGTCCGTCCGTCTGATGGGCAAGATACCATTTATAGAACTGGATACCCTGTTCGGCGACCTGGAACGCCTGTTCGCGCGACGCGGTATACGTCGCGTTCTTGATCTGCGACGAAATAAAGGACAGGATTGATGAAAGGATAATCGAAACGGCCAATAAGATGATAAGCGCGTACGCCAGCGCCGATCCATCCATGACCCGTTTCCGATAAAGGCTGGCTGTCATACTATTGGTTGAGATTCCTGAATTCCGCGAATGATTCGATAGTCGTCTCTTCCGGCGCCCGATTCGGATTGATATTGACGATCAGACGGACCCTCACGAGCCGGGCATCCTGGACGGAAATTGGTGTATGTAACGGATTATTCACCGTATCACCGGGATAATTGTCATTATAATAGAAGAAGATCGGCTTATCGTTCGTATTGGCGATATATGTCGCCACCGTCGTGACAGTCTGGTCACCCGAAGGATACGTGACCGGAGGCGTAGTTGAAGACGGCTCCGTGACGCCACATTTGAGCAATCCATTCTGCAGATAGTAATGGACCCGCTCGGTCTTCCCGTCATTGTCGATGTCGAGGAATACCACGAGATCGAAATCACCCCCCGAAACGATCGGGTAGCTACCATCATCCCCTTGGCGTATCTTTCGAAGATCAGACACGAGATGTTCCACTCCGCGCGATGCGGCGGCCGAAGCGACACCTGTTTCCAAAACGAACCCGTTCAGCCTCCAGCTCCGAAGGAACAGCATGGAGAATCCGGCCATGCCGACCGTCATGATAAAGATGGACATGATCAACTCCACCAGCGATATGCCGGCCAGGAACTTGCGATTGATCCGTTTTTCCGATGTCGGATGATCCCGTTCCATACTTATTGTGCGGTCAGGGTTACCAACTGGTCCTGAAGAGCGGTACCGGTCACGACGATCGTTCCTGTTGCCTGGGCGAATCCATCCGCCGATACCTGATACTGATATGTCCCGGCCGCAAGAGCCGGCAGTGCCGAAGGAAAATATGCCTGTCCCGAAACACCCGTCGTCACGGTCACGTCATACATAGGCGTAGCGCTCTGAAGGTGAACCGTTGCATTTTCGACAGCATCACCCGAACCACCATCGTGCTTCACGGAAAAAAGCACGGACCCGATCGACGTTTTCGCGAACACCATCTTTTCCGTCAGATCCGTCCCTGCGGCGACATCAAAGAAACCGGGGACGCTCTTGATTCCGGGATCAAGCCGAAGGAACCGATATCCGGATACGTCTCCGGGAGCGGCGAGGGCATATCGTCCATACGAACGGCCGGCATACGCCTTCTGCCCATCGGATCCCGTCGTTTCAGAAACGGAGAAGTCATACACCGCCTCAAGCGGCGACGCATTCGGTTTGTTCCCGACCTGCCGACCGCCGGAAAGCGTAAATGCGACACTCGGAATCGCCGTTCCGAGAGCGTCTTCGCTTCGGATCGTGACATTCGAGGAACGCCCCATGGAGAATGACTTCTGATTGACCGCGGCCGCGATCACGGACATCGGGAGATCGAGCGGACTGAACACCGACGTCGGATATGCGGGATAGGTCTGCGCCCCATAATACCCGCTCTTGGAGACGTAGATCATGTAGTCGGTTCCCGGAGGCGTCCCCGGCCAGGACTGATTCCCGAAGACATCCGTCTGCGCCGTGAGATCGACATTGTTTATCGCGGACACGATGCGCACATCGGCATCCTGTATCGGTGCCCCGGACGGGTCGGCAACGTTTACGGAGAAGACGCCCGTATTCGACGGCTGCTCCACGCCGACCGGCGAAAACGATCCCCAGGTGACCACCGATTGATCATTCTCCGCTCCAGCCCACGAGACCTCGATCCTGACCCGCTTATAATCGGTCGGGATAGTATCGTGGCTTGAACCACTCCCCGAAGCCGTGCCGTCGAACGGGTCGTCCACATACTGCGCTATCGTGTGCACCGAATAGGTCCCACCCGCCTTGACGATCGACTCCGTCTCGAGAATATCCCCAGCTGGAATACCGTAGTCCCATCCGCCCACACCGTTCGACTTCTTCGTCCCGATCGAGGCATACGGGAGACTTCGGATCGTCTCCATCCGTTCGGACGCGAGTGCGGTCGCCCCGAGTTTGCGCCGGACATCCAAAATCCGCTTCGTCCCGAGCGTGAACAGCTGATAGAACGTGAGTGCGATGACGGAAAAAAGGAAGAGAAAAAACAACGCCTCAACAAGGGTGAAACCTCGTTTTCCATTTCTGCCGCGTCTCCCCATGACTATCGCTCTCGGCATATCATTGTATGTTCTGAAGCACGCTGTACATCGGCGTCAGCATCGCAACCGCGAAAAATCCGACGGCACCGCCGATGAAAAGCATCAGTACCGGTTCGATTATGGAAGAAAGGTTCGCGGTGATCTGCGTCACCTCGCCCTCATAGAACTCCGCGAGCCGTTCGAGGACGACATCGGTCTTACCGGTCTCCTCGCCGACCTCGATGATCTGCGAGACAAGGATCGGGAACAGCTCCTCATGCGACGCGATGATCATACTCAGGTTCTTTCCCTTCTGGACCGCCTCGATCGCCTCGGTAAATGCGGCCTTGTAATAGACGTTCCCGATAGTTCTCGATACGATGGCCAACCCGTCGACGACCGACACGCCACTTTTGAGGAGCGAGCTGTAGATGCGCGCGAACCGGGCACAGTTCACTTTGGAGACGATGCCGCCGATGACAGGCGACCGGACTATGCCGAAATCGAGTGCTTTTTTTCCCGGAACGGTCTTGGCAAGTATCCTGCCACCGACGATGAACGTCGCGAACAGGCCCAGAGAGAGCACCATATTGTTCCGGAAAAAATCGGAAAGATTGATGAGGAACATGGTCATCGGCGGCAACTCCGCGCCCATGTCCCTGAAGACGCCGGTGATACTCGGGAGGATATAGGTCAGCATGATGAACCCGATGATGAGCATCGCGACAAGGATCACGGACGGGTACATGAGCGCCCCTTTGACCTTGCTTCGAAGATCGTTGTCCTTTTCCAGCTGCAATGCCAGGATACCGAGCACCATCTCGAGATTCCCGGACACTTCACCGACGTACACCATACTGACGAATAGTTCGCCGAATACGGACGGGTATTTCGCAAGGCTCTCCGAAACCGATTTTCCCGCCTGGATATCATCGTGTATATCCGTCAGGATCTTTCGGAATACCTTGTGTCTTGTCTGAAGGGAGAGACTTTTGATCGCGCGCGACACGACGAGGCCCGAGGAAATCATCACCGCGAGGTTCCGTGCAAAGACCATCTTCTCCTTGAGCGGAACCGTCTGGAACCGATCGAAGAATCGCACCTTGATCGCGGAAGACTCCTGCACCTCCTTGACAGAGGTGAGCAGGAACCCCTGAGAGCGAAGATCGGCCGAGAGAGCGCGCTCGTCCTTCGCGGACAACTCGCCGGACTTCGCCTCGCCTGACGTCGCATTCTTCGCCGTAAAGATATATTTCGGCATAGGTAAATTTCCGTGTTCATTTTCCCTTCCAGTATACCACATCCGGACCCCGCAAAGAAACCGGGACCGACAGACGAAAACGACCGCTCAAAAGAGAGGTCGCCGTTCCGAAAATACCGGACCGTCAACTATTTGAACCGGACCGTCTTCACGATATCCTCGAACAACCGACTCACCCCTTTCAAGTCGGCTACCGAAAGAGAATCGGCCAACGACGGATTCAGTATGATCTCGTAATCATATTTCTTTCCCAAGACGACATACGCCTTGTCATCGAATTTCTGTGCCGTCAATCCTCCAATCGAAACTTCCGACTGTCGCTTGAAATCCATACCGTCAATCTTTCCATTCACCGGACATTTTCCCCTGTTCAGGCTTCGATCGCAGACGGAAACGGACAGAAGAATACCGTATTTCGACATCGTCGTCGTACCATCAGGATGATCCTTACTGTCCGGTTTTAATGCGGGATGTTCCACATCAACGGAAAAAACAGGCCCGACATCCCAATTATCAGTGTTCTCTTCGAACCAGAAATCCTTCGGCATATCCAGTGAAAATCCGTATTTCGCGTTCTCATAATGCTTCGAGGTAGCCGACACGTCGGATTCAGTCCCGAGGAACGAAAATGAGTCCACGATTTCCTTCAGCACATCCCGATACGCCGGATCCGAGCCGAACGTTCCGATCGTATAGACATACCCGTCCTTCTCCACGACGTACGTCTCGTTCACGGCCTGGGTCTCGCCCTGCCCGGTAGACACAGCACCGGAATCGATATAATGCACGGCATACGCGCCACCGACCTTCGTTTCCTCGCGCTTCGTCGGAGCCGCACCCTGGTCCCCTTGGAGCGATGTCGGGAACGCGTTTGCGGATGTGTTTTCTCTCCTCCGAATGTCGATACTCACCCCGTCGTTCACGACTTCCGCCAGAGCGTCCTTCGCGAGTATCGTATTGAATACCGTATGCCCGACACTCGTATCGGTGATGATTTCGTCCTTTTGCAGCTCCTGGCCATGAACCACATCCCGATGTGTCAGGTCGACGGGATAGGAAAAGGAGAAGTGGTAATGATTGCTCGTATAGATTTTCTTTGAACCCACTATCGGATCAGGTGGCAACGCCTGTCTGACCGGTTCCGAAGTCGTCGGCTACGCTGCCGGCTGCGCTGCCGGTTGCGCGACTTCAGCCACCTGACTCTTTCGACCGCTCATAACGAGATAGCCCGCCACACTCCCGGCTATCGCGATACCGATCACTCCAACCGCGATGAGCATCCGTTTCTTCTCCATATTTGTTTCAAGTTATCCCTATATACGGATACAGTATACCACATCATCTATCCATAGAGTTCTACCGGCTGGCAATCACGCCGGCAACCGTAATCGAAAATGCCCCGTATTATACGGAATATCGTTTCAAATTTTTCCGGTCATCCGCGAAGGCGGATCTCGCCGAGCCGCTTGCGGAATTTCTCGTACACGCGCGGGCCATGCGGGTCGGGCAGAAAGACGAGCGCCTGATCCGACGCCTCGATATGTCCGCCCTCGTTTCCCGTCTTCGGATTGCGCAGGATCTTTTTCTTCTGCCACTCCCCGAGCCAGGCCTCGAGCCGGTCCGAATCGAATATCCGTTCGAGCACAGTCCGGAACGATCTCGCCTCGTCCGTATCCCGGACATACCACAAAGGCAATGCTTCCGTAGGCAGGAAGTCCGGCTTAAGGCGGGCGATCCACCGATTCTTCAGTTCGAAGCGTTGGAATGTCTCCCGACCGTAAAGCGGGATAAGGAACGTGTATTCATTCGCTGAAAACAAATCTTCCGTCGGAATAGTCAGCCGGTCCTCCGTCACGAAATAATTGAGGCAGGCGCGATCCTTCGTATGGTTTCCGTGTCGTCGCCGGCCGATCAGATGCAAAAAACCGGTCAGAAGCGTCCGCCCCGTCCAGATCCGACCGGCCCGCAATACGACGAAAAAATCCCAGTCACTATCGCTATTCCCCTTCTTCATGGCCAGGCTTCCGGTAACGCCGATCATGCGGACGAACGGCACAAGCCGAAGCGCCGTGGCCAATCGTCTTATGCGCCGGAGTTTCGCGACCGCGATCTTCTCCGTACCGATCCGGAGCGGAACCAGATGTTCCCGTCCCGGCAAGAAAAAAAACCCGTCCCAAAACGCTATCCGTCCACGGATATCCTTTCCGTCGAGCGCCGATACCACATCGCCAAGCGACACCGGCTCCGATTTTTCCCCGTCCACATCCTCGACGGTCAGGTGTTTCCAGACCTCGAACGCGGTCAGTGGCTGGTCGAACGCGTCGTAATACGCGAGCGTGGCGATAATATTTCCGGAGAGGGACATACTCCAAGTGAAAAATGAAGAATAATCAGTCAGAAGTCGAAAGCATACCCCGTAATCGCGCCTCGCAATTCTACGGGGTCGGAAGAAAAAGCGTAAAGCGAAACGTGTAAAGTCCCGCGACCCGACCCCAGGCTTTTCATTTTTAGCTTTTCACTTTATAGGTATTTCGCCGTCGGACTCTGCCCACACTTCTTCAGGTCATTCGGCGTGCCGGAAAAGACCAGTGCTCCGCCCGCATCACCGCCATCCGGTCCAAGCTCGATGACCCAGTCGGAGTGATTGATGACATCGGTACTGTGTTCCACCACGAGTACCGTATTCCCTTTGTCGACAAGCGCGTCGAGCACGTCGAGAAGTTTGCGCACGTCCTCGAAGTGAAGCCCTGTCGTCGGCTCATCGAGGATATAGAGCGTGTTACCGCTCGACTTGCGCGCCAGTTCGGTCGCGAGCTTCACGCGCTGTGCCTCACCGCCCGAAAGCGTCGGGGCGGACTGGCCGAGCACGAGGTAATCGAGCCCGACTTCCTCGAGCGTCCGCAATTTTTCCTCGATCTGCGCCTGGTCGAGGAAGAACGTCCGCGCCTCGGAAACGGTCATCGCAAGCACCTGCGAGATATTCATGCCACGGTACGATATCGCGAGCGTCTTCTGATTATACCGTGTCCCGCCGCAGACCTCGCACGGCGCGTACATGTCCGGCAGGAGGTACATCTCGATCTTCTTCATCCCGCCGCCCTGACATGCCTCGCACCGCCCACCCTTCATGTTGAAACTGAAGTGACTCGCGTCGAACCGTTCCCGATGCGCCTCCGGTGTCGCCGCGAACAGGTCGCGCACGTGATTAAAGATGCCGGTATACGTCGCCGCGTTCGATCGTGGCGTCCGTCCGATGGCGTCCTGATTCACGGTAATCACCTTGTCGATATGTTCAAGTCCGTCGATCCGCACATGCGTGCCGGGTTCCGCCTTCGCGTCGTAGAACCGCTTCGCGAGCGCACGCGACAAGATATCGTCCACCAAAGACGACTTGCCGGAGCCCGACACGCCCGATACCGAGACGAATGTCCCGAGCGGAATATGGACATCGACGTTTTTCAAATTGTGTTCCGTTGCCCCGATGATGGAAATCCGTTCCCCGTTCCCCTCCCGCACCGATTGCTTGTTCGAAACCTTCCGCCTACCGGACAGATAGGCGCCCGTCGCCGACTTCGACGCAAGCAGCTTTTCGACCGTCCCCGAGAAAATCACCGCACCACCAAGCCGGCCCGCCCCGGGACCGAAGTCTATGATGTGATCGGCCCGCTTCATGATGGCCCGATCATGCTCCACGACGATAAGCGAGTTCCCGCCCTCGCGGAGCTCGAGGATCGCGTCCACGAGCCGGTCCGTATCCCGGCTGTGCAGTCCGACCGACGGCTCATCGAGAACATAGAGGATACCGGAGAGTCCCGCACGCATCTGCGTGGACAATCGTATGCGCTGCGCCTCGCCACCGGAGAGGGTGTCCGCGCCACGTGAGATGGACAGGTATCCGAGCCCCACCTTCTCGATCGCGGCAAGGCGCGCCTCCATCTCGCGGAAGATGAGATCGGTCACGCGCCGTTCCCGACTCTCGTACGACGCCGCAAGCGCCTTCAGGGATGCCCTCAGGTCGGAAACGCTCCGGCAGGCCATATCATGTATGGACGATCCGTCGACGAGGACCGAGAGCGGTTCGGGCCGGAGCCGTTTCCCGCCACACTCCGAACAGGTCTTCTTGTGCATGCATTCCTCGAGTTCCGCACGAAAGTGATCGCTTCGCGCGTCGCGATACTTCTGTTCCAAAAGCGTGATGACGCCGACGAATCCGTCTTCATTCCCCTCGCCGTGCAAGATGACGTTCATCTGCTTTTTCGAGAGCTTCTTCACGGGAACGGAGAGCGTGAAATGATACCGCCGCGCAACGTCCTCGAGCACGCGCAGAGGGCCGCTGCCGTTGCCTCGTTCCCCGCCCGTCTTCGCGATCGGACGGATCGCTCCCTCAAGAAGCGACAGTTCCCGGTTCGGGATGACCAGCTCCGGATCGAACTCGAGCGTCACGCCGAGACCCGCGCACCGTTGGCATGCGCCGTCGGGATTATTAAAAGAGAAATGGCTCGGCGTGAAGTCCGGCAACGCGATACCGCAGTCCTCGCAGAGGAACAGATTGAAAAACCGATGTTCCTCGTCCCCGAACAGGACCGTGGCCACACCCTGCCCCGCCCGGAAAGCGGTCTCGAGCGAATCGAGGATACGTTCCTTGTCGGGACGGGCCGTATCGAGCATCAGCCGATCCACCACCACTTCGATCTTCGTCGGCACGCGTCCGCCGACCGCCAGGATATCCCGCTGCGCGTTGGCAAGGAGGACGATCTTCCCATCGATGCGTACACGGACATACCCCTGCTCCGCCGCCATCGCGAGGATCCGATGAGGTTCCTTGCCGGCAAACACCGCCGGATCGGCCACGAAAAAAATCGACGTCCCGTCCGGCGCGGTCAGGATCTCCTCGAGGATCTCCATCGGTTCTTTCTTGGAAAGCGGTTTGGCACACTTCGGACAGTGTGGCACGCCCTCCTTGGCAAAGAGGAGCCGGAGGTAATCGTACACCTCGGTCATCGTGCCGACCGTCGATCGCGGGGAACGCGACACACTCCGTTGATCGATCGAGATCGCGGGGATGAGGTTCCGGATCGCATCCACGTCCGGCTTGTCGAACGCTTCCATGAAGTTGCGGGCATACGACGACAGCGACTCCATGTACCGCCGATTCGCCTCGGCATAGACCGTGTCGAAAACGAACGAGGACTTCCCCGATCCGGAAAGTCCCGTCACCACGACGAACGAGTCACGCGGCACGTCCACGTCCACGTTCTTCAGATTGTTCACCCGGGCGCCACGGACCTCGATCACCGGCTTCTTCGTCTTCGCCATAGCGCTGGAATGTCACTCGAATAGAGGGGGAAAAGTCATTTTCCATATTACTTCCTTTTCCGAATGATGTAAAGCGTCGGCGTCGCCGGATAATAATCGACCATCAACGAAAAACGATCGGCAGAAACCGAAGGCTGAACCTTCTCCGAAGGTTCAGCCTTCGGACGATCGACTCCGACCCGGCAGAAGCGTAGGGGCGAGTCCTTGCGCCTGCCCAGAAAACGATACCGATACGCCAAAACCGTGAAATCGAAAACAGCCTCTTTTTATGGCTTATAGAGGCCATACCTTCGAAACGAAATGACGCCGAGCTATATTCGGACTGCTTTCCCGCATGTCTAACATCTAACATTGACAATATATTTATTATTTGCTATAATCGTGCGTTAGTCGTTCATTTCCATCAATCAACCTGGAGACAGCCATGTCCACGAATACCATCGCATATTCAGCAACAAACGACTCGGACTCTCTCTACTGGAGACTGGGTCAAAGCATCGGAAACCTCATCAACGCGTTGCTCGGCATCACGATAGGCCATGAGGAGAATCCGAATATAATCAGCATCACGTACGCACTGAACCAGAATGTCATCACGGTGTACGTATCGACTCCGGTAACCAAAGAATATATCGAGCATTTCGACTCTCTGGAAAGCAGCCTCGAGAGCCGATCACCGATCGTGAAGGCACTCTTCGCTATTCCCGGAATAGAGGAACTGTTCCTTCAGCCGTATGAGACAGATTCTTTGAACCTAACGGTCATCAAGGCGGCTCCCGGGAAAATCATGATCGTAAAGGGAGGCGCTTTCGAATGGAGTGAGTTGTTGCCTCTCATCACAGATGCTATCGCTCCGCAGGATGAAGGTACACCGAAGTCGCCAAGTGCTCTGACCGAGGCCGCCGAAACCGACCACAAACGGATACGGACCAAATATGAGTCCGTTCCAAATCCGCACATCAAGGTCGTCCACGTTTCCAAGCGCCTGATTAACGACATCATCAGTTCGTATGACAAGACATCCGGAGGGTACGGACAACAGACCAAGCTGATGCGCCGACTGATGGACATCAGGGGCATCCACGGCGTGACCGTCCAGCAATACAGTATACATCTTCAAAACTCCGAGCGGGAATCCTACGACCATCCGGTCACCGACCGCCCGTGGAAGGAACTGATTCCGGAAATCGAAGCGGTTATTCAGGAATACGCCTGATCCGCGACGTTTCAACCCGAACAAGCTCATACAACACGTGAGCTTGTTTTTTTATTTCGTTATCGGGCCGTCTTTCAGGAAGTCCTTCCCCCGCCGTTTGCGGTGATAGGTGATGGCGAAGCGGTGTGCCTCGGCATTGGCCAAGAGAATCGCGCGGCGATAATCCGCGATCGCCTCGCGGTCACCGACGAGCCGCTCCGGTTGGTGTTTCGCGTTCTTGACCACGCCGACGATCCGTACGCCAACATACGCATCGCCCGCCTCGCCGAAGACCCGCTCGGCCACGCCGTGCTGCAAGAGGCTCCCGTCCACCACGACGATGTCCGGCATCGGCCATTCGGAATGCTTTGTCCGCCGTCTCAAAATTTCTTCAAGTGCGGTCAGGTCGTTTCCTGTATGTGTCCCGCGCAGAAGAAACTTCCGGTACGAGTCCTTGTCCGCCACAGTCCCACGAAACACGGTCATCACCCCGACGGACGACGCCCCGCCGAGATGCGCCACATCGTATGCCTCGATGCGGACGCCATTCCCATTCCCATCAACCTCAGCCGATTCGCCTGCAAGAAGCGACACGTCATGGATATGGCCGAGGGCGAAGATCGTCTTCTTGATCTCGTCGGCACGCTCGAATGCGAGTTTGCCCGCGGCACTCTTCATCTCCCGTGTCAGCTTCCGGACCAGGTCGGTCTTCTTTCCTTGAAAAAACAATTCGATGTTTTTTATTGTCTTTCCATACTCACGCGCGGAAATCTCCCCCGTACACACCCCGGGGCACAATCCTATCTGCCGATTGAAACACGGTTTCGATAATTCGAATCCCTCCCCTCGAAGACTCGGTACTCCCTTTTTCAAAGGGAGAAAATCATTCCGATTCACTCGCGAGAAATTCAAGGTCTCCCTCTTCGGCAAATGGATTATTTTCTCCGTAGGAGAGGAAATAAGGGGGATTTTCCTGGTTGCCAGTTGTTTGTTGTCAGTCGTATTCCGATGAAACGGTTCGCATTTGTCGCAAAACGGGAAGATCTTACGAACGATCCGGAGCGCCTCCTTGAGTTGTCCCCCGTTCGGGAACGGGCCGAAGAGCGAACGGATCGGCGTGGTGAATTTCCCTTCTGCCAGATCGCGTCCGCGCACGAGAAGCACCCGCGGAAAATCCTCGTCCGTCACGACGACGTGATTGTAGCTCTTATCGTCCTTCTCGAACGTATTGTAGGGTGGCTGGTGTCCCTTGATCAGGCCCGACTCAAGAATGAGTGCCTCGAGGACCGAGTCGCTCGTCTTCCACGCGACCGAGCGTGCGAGCCCGAGCATACGGACGATTTTCGGCCCCCGAGTTGCCATAATGTCTTGCGAAAAGTAGCTCCGCACCCGGTCACGAAGCGATGTCGCCTTACCGATATAGAGTATCCCGCCGTCTTCGCCCAGGAAAAAATACACCCCCGGAATTTCCGGCAGCTCTTTCAAGGCATCCAATCCTATTTTCCCATCGAAGGTCGGCGTTTTCATAGCGCAGACAGTGTACGCCGGAATACGGCAGGAATCAAGGAATGCGATACGAAAAAGTCCGACCGTGTGCCAAGGTCGGACCTTTGGAACCGGATAGGATATCTCTAGGTTCCCGATTCCATGCTCGGCGGCTGCGGACCGTTTTGTTTCCGCTCTTCGTCCTTCTTCAACCGTTCCAATTCCGCTTTCGCGTTATCGTACGCGCGCTCCAATTCGAGAAACGTGAACCGATTCGCGATTTCCAACATATCGAAAACCTTTTCCGTTGAACCGGATGCTCCGGACTCCGACCGCCTGATCCACACCGGTCGGACGCCATCCTGATCCCACTCAACCAACAGACCGGATGAACGTTCATACCGGGAAGCTCCTGCTTGTCCTTTCGACACCTCAGGAAGAGACTCGACTATTTCGGCGAGGTCCGCGTTCCATGCTCCCAGGAAACCGACCTTCTCGGCAATGTCATACGTCTCTTTTCCATCACCTTCGATAATGCCGGCACCGGCGGAAGCGCTCGTCTCCTCATACCGTCGCTTATTCATAAGTGCTCGGAATTCCCCCTCCAATCCCGCCCGGTTCTTTTCATGAACCGGATCGTTTTTCGGCTCTTCCTTCTTTCCGGCCTTTTCAAACGGAGGCAACTCGAACAACATAAGATACAAAGACAACGAATTATCCACTGTTCGGAAATATACCACGAAAACGGGCCACAATCATAGCGGGCAAGAAATGTCGTCAGAATTCCTCGCTGATCTCGAGACGGTCCACGCCGTGCTCGTCGAATTCCTTGCGGTACTTCCGATAGTACCATTCGACCCGGTCCGGAAGCTTCCCACTTTTTTCCGCTTCCTCGATTTCCTTGTCGTTCCCGTAGTAGTAAAAATCGCGCTCTCCGAGCCGACTCTCAAGCTCGAACCAGAAGGTCTCGTCGTCATAGTCGGCGACCGCCTCGTCGGTCTCGGAAAGGATGTCCTTCGCGATACCGATCTTTCCCTCATACTCCTCGGCGATTCCCGTCTCACCGGCTTCTCGCGCCGCCGAAAGCAGCGGTTCGATCGCGTTCGTCCAGAGCGAATCAAGCTCCTCGTCCGGTACATCGGATGAACGCTCACGAATAAACCGGCCCAACTCGGCCAGGAACACGAGATCGCGGAGTTGTTCTTTCGAGAGTGTCAGTTTCATACGTCGATCCGGTTTTCACTCCGTAACGTCAGAGGCGCGATTATGGGACATGCTTTTCACTTTCCATTTTTCACTTCAAGTCATCCTACCCTTTCCGGAGCTCCTTGGCAATATGCCGGTATTCGGGAATCGTCTGCCCGACCAGCGCCCAGAACCGGGCGGAATGGTTGAATTCCTTCAGATGGCAAAGCTCGTGCACCACGACATAGTCCGCCATCCGCTCCGGCAACAGGAGCAGCTTCCAACTAAACGACAGATTCCCCTCCTTGGAACAGCTCCCCCATCGGGTCTTCTGATCGCGGATCGAAATGGTTCCGTGATGGAAACCGTAAAGGGCGTTCCATTGCGCCACCTTCGCCCGAACAAAGACGTCCGCCGCGGCACGACGCCTCCGATACTCGAGCGTATTTGTTCGCGAAAGGATTGATTCCTTGCCGGCAAGTTTTTTCGCCTGTTCAACGACCCATTCCGCATGCTCGATCAGAAAATGTTCGGCCTGCCGGATCGAGGCGCGCTTCGGCACGGTCAACACGACCCGACCGCCTTCGTCCGGACCGGGATGGATGCGGATGGAAATCCGTTTCGCCCGCGCATTCCGACAGAACTCATAGGTCAGCATCCGACCGTCAACCTCGATTGTTTTTTTCTCGTTTGGCATGGAGTGTCAGATAACAGAAACCGGACACCGACATCTACGTATCTCTCTCAAATCTCATGTCGAACTGTAAATCCGAAAATTTCGTTGGAGCGCCAACCAGAGATTGGTCACCCTCTGGGTGAAAAATGAGGACGGGTATCCGAAGGAGATGAGGATCCCGCTGTCGTAACCTGACGATTTTTGAATGGTTTGTCCGCTCCAACGCTCTTTCAGTTCCCTCCTCTCCCCTCGGGAGAGGATGTCCGGTACTCCGGACAGGTGAGGGTCCGAGACTGAAGATCCGTCGATTCAATATACATCTTTATAAGCATCCTTCATATTCCAACCCCTCCTGTCCTCCCCTTAGGATAAGGGGAGAGAACGTTCTTTTTTCGTTTGTACTCTGATCGATATCTCCCTTTTGCAAAGGGAATACCGAGTCTTCGAGGCACGTCGTTTACGAACGACCGTGCCGAGGGGACCGCGTGCCACCAAAGCTTTTAGCGGAGGCGCAGGGATTTGTTTTTGATCGGTCGAAGTCAGCATATTGTTTTTAAGGATACGTCGAGTAAGATATCTTTAAGAAACCACCTCATCGGGAACCAATGCCTTTTTTTAATTCTACTATCTTCCGTTCCAGTTAAGAGTTGTTGGTAGTTTTTCTTTTGACTTTCGACATTATGGATATTCGACTTTATGGACTTTGTGGGCTTGTGACTTTTCACTTTACGTCTTCTGACAACTCGTTAACTCGTGAACACGTTAACCAGTCAACAAAATCGCCTTCCCTGTTCCATGCTATCTGTTTTTTGTCCACTGCTATCTATTCCCCGTATACGTCCGTATCGCGTCCGAAATCTTGCCCACCGTTTCCGTAAATTTTTTCTCATCCGGTTCGAGGAGCGTCATACGGAATCCGGGCAGATCGGTATTGAAGCCGGAGAGTGGCACGACACAGATGCCGGTCGCCGCCATCAGATACAGCACGAAGCGTTTGTCCGGAGAAACACCACCGACCTCCAGCTCAATAGAATGCCGAACTGCCGAATCGGCGATCGGTAATGTCTGCTTGCCGTTCAGGACCCCGTCCTCGAAGACCACGGAATAATAAAACGAGCTTTCCGGACACGGGGCGATCACGCCGGGAAGCCTGGAAAAAACGGCGCGGGCGATATCGGCTTTTTTTCGATACCCCTCGGTACGTAAGCGGACATGTCCGGCAAAGCGAGAATCGCCGATGATACGAGGCAGCGCGAGCTGTGGCAAGGTCGTCGAACACACCTCGAGCATCTTGGCATCGACGAGCGTCTTGGCATACCGTGCGAACACCGGATCCTTGTCCTTGTTGTATACCTCGATCCATCCGCACCGCGAGCCCGGCCACGGTACCTCCTTGGACAGCCCGCGCATCACGATCGCCGGCACGTCGTCGCCGATCACCTCGTAGAGCGGGGTCATCTTCTCACGACCATAGGACAGTCTGGCATACGTCTCATCGGAGACGAGAAACAGCCCGTATTCCCTGGCGATGGCAACGATTTCCCGAAGCACCTGTTTCGGATAGACCATCCCGGTCGGATTGTCGGGATTGATGATCAGGATTCCGGCCACGAGCGGGTTATACCGTACCTTGTTGCGGATATCCTCCAGATTCGGATACCAATTCTTCAGGCAGTCGAGCGTGTAGGTGATGTGCGGGGCACCGGCATGTGCGGCCTCGGCCGAGGAGTGCGTCGGGTATGCCGGGCAGGGACCGATCACCCGCGCACTGCGACGCAGATACGTGTACACGATCGAGATCGCGTCCCCGAGCCCATTGAAAAACAGGATGTCATCCGGATTAAGCGTAACCTTCGACTCCCGCAGACGCTCCGCGGCGATGAATGCGCGCGCAGTGGCGATGCCCTTCGTGGGCGAATACCCGAACGAAGCATCGTCGCGCATCGTATCGGCCACGATGTCCTTGATCCAGGCCGGCACAACCTCCCCTTTCGCGATCGGATCGCCGATATTCTCCCAGACGATATCGACCCCGAGTTCCCGAAGACGCTCCGCGACCCGGACGATACCGCGGATCTCATAGGAAAGTTCGTCGGCCCCCTCATGAACGATATTGGTTCGCATACATAGTCCGTTAATACTGATTCTTCCATTCGGGAGATCCCTTCCGAGATCTTGCCCGCGCATCAGAGCAGCTCCGCGAACCCGTCTATCACCAGGTCCGCTCCGGCAGCCAGCAGGCACGTCCGCGGAAGCGAAGTCGTGATCCCGACCGTGATACATCCGGCAGCCTTCGCCGAACGGATACCGTTGTCCGCGTCCTCGATGACGAGACAGTCCGCCGGCGCGCATCCGAGACGGGACGCGGCGAGGAGGTACGGCTCGGGATGTGGCTTACCGTTTTTCACTTCATCCCCGGTCACAAGTACGTCGAAAAACGGGAGCATCCCCAGACGTTCCAAGAACGGACGCTGATACCAGCTGAGCCCCGAGGTGGCGACCGCCGTCAAAAGCGTCCGGTCCCGACACGAGACGATGAAGTCCAGCACCAAAGGAACAAGCCGTAGTTCCTCTTGGGCCAGCTCGAAATACCGTTCGCGCTTTTCCCGGTCCAATACGAGCGGATCCTCCCGTCCTGTCCCATACCGGTCGAGGATTATGCGGAGTCCCTCGTCGGACTTCATGCCGAAGATATCGTTCCACGCTTCCCTCGGCACGGCAATACCGTGCCGCTCGAACGTTTCCGCATCCGCCCGTATATGAAGCGACTCGGAATCGACGATCACCCCGTCCATATCGAACACGACCGCCCGTATCGGATGACTGAAAATGTCCTTGCAAATTGAGGTTTTTCCCATACGGACAGTATACCACAAGGAAAAACCGCCCGTTTCAAACAAAAAAATCTATTTCAACTGTGTGAAACAACCCCGCTCCGCCGTAGAGACGTGATATCTTAGTAAGTAACATAATAATGCGGTCGTCAGATTATGTTACTTAGTATCTATCTCAAATCTCATGTCGAGCTGTAAATCCGAAAATTTCGTTTGAGCGCCAACCAGAGGTTGGTCACCCTCTGGGTGAAAAACCATGAAAAATGAGGACGGGTATCCGAAGGAGATGAGGCTCCCGCTGTCGTAACCTGACGAGTTTTGAATGGTTTGTCCGCCCGCGACGATCGCTTGGCGAGACGGTCGGGGTAGCCGAAATTTTCGGATTTCAGCCGGCAAGCGGATTTTTTGGCTTATTATCGCGGTGAGATTTGAGAGAGATACTTACATCTCTACATCCTCCAACAATCCTCCTTTGCCTTTCGCCATCCGCAATCATGAGACGCGTTGTTGACGTCCCTTATTTCATCAGGTTCTTCACGCTGTCAGGAATCTGACTCTGTGCGTTTTTTGCCGCGTCGAGAGAATGCTTGAGCAACGCGCATTGGTCGACGAACGTCACATCGGACGGGACCGAAAAATCGACGGGATCGGAAGATTCGGAACACGCGATGTTCGGGATGTTTTTAACCGCATCCTCGGGAGACGAATACGATGATTGCGGTGCGCCGGCAGCGTCTTTCGGCAGATTGCTCTGCAACCCCTTCGCGCATTCGAAATCCATTTTCATCCCCTGTTTTGTTCCCGCTGTCCAAGTGTACATCGCCGTCCCATCGGAAATGGAAATCATCGTCCCGGCCGGCGTTACCGTCTCGGTCCGATAGTGACTCTTGTCCGCGAACATCTTCACGGACAGCGGCTTGTCGGCCGTTCCACCCATTTCATACGTGCACTGCATCTTTTTCCCGGAGGCGAGGCCGGAGGCCCACTCGGCGATTCCTCCTCCGGAAGGAGCCGGCAACGATGCCTGCGTCGGCGACTGCGACTGATCCGCGCTCGGCGTTACCGGTGCCGAACCGCACCCGGCAAGCATGACGGCGGCCGTCACGACCGCCCCGACCCCGACGATATTCGCTTTCATAAGAATGCGTATTACTGCTTCACCGAAAGTATACCACCGACCGTTTCTTTCTCAAACGTTCCGATCGTGGCATTCGTTCCAACGATGGCCTTCTGTCTAGTTCTTCCCGACGAGGAACCAGTTGAAATGGAGATCAGCCGTGACCGGGTCATCCACGGATACGGTGAATCCCTCGCCTGCCTTCACCGAATCGATGAACGGCACCTGATTTTTCGTCGAACCGGTCGGCGTGACATAGATGAGCGAATCGCTTACGACCGCCGTTGTCTTTATAAAGACGCTTTTGCCATCGCTTGCCGGATCGGCAGTCGTCGCCGGCACGATCGAATCGGTACCGGCTGTCGCCGCGGTCGGATCGACGACGGTGATGACGAGTCCGCCGGTTTCGACGAGGGTGGCGGTGAGCTTGCCACCGAGGAGGTCGACATTGTGATTTTTGTCCATGGTAACCACTCCCCCGGCATTGAAGGTGGAGAA
>Ga0194037_1000213_pt1 | contig 45332 bp, 31 predicted proteins | sample JunL306m_MetaG_FD_148653 | JGI IMG/M metagenome (GOLD analysis project Ga0194037, IMG submission 148653) | Anoxic zone freshwater microbial communities from boreal shield lake in IISD Experimental Lakes Area, Ontario, Canada - Jun2016-L304-6m | ecosystem: Environmental > Aquatic > Freshwater >... | reverse complement strand
GGTATATCGCACCCAGGCCGAAAATATGATCGAAGTTTTGCGCCTTCCCAACATCAAAACCCCCCAGGATGCAGCTAAACTGCTAGAGGTTGACGGTAGAGCTGTACTTGCTAAAACCCTCGACCAGAAAAAAGGAGGGGTACTCGTCTCCGCGCACTTCGGCAACTGGGAACTCCTCGCATACGGCAGTGGTATCCAGACTGTCCCAGTAAACATCATAGTCAAACAAATAAAAAACAGCGCCATCGACAGGCAAATCAATGCATGGCGAACCATGCGCGGCAACAAAGTCATCTACGACTTTAAAGCCCTGCGCGACGGGCTTAGAGCCCTTAAAAATGGTGAACTGTTAACGGTATTAGGCGACCAGTCCGACGCAAGCGGCACCTTCTTTACCGAATTTCTCGGCCGCTCGACAACCGTATTTCTCGGTCCGGCCTATCTTGCGCTGAAAGCAGGAGTCCCTCTCTTTGTCATCATGTGCTGCCCAAGAGGTAATGGGCGTTATGCCGTTGAAATAGAAGAAATCGACATGACAGGTCTCGGTACAACAAAAGCCGACGCCGAAGAACTTGCTCGCCGGTACACCAAGTCTATCGAGCGCTTTATCTATAAATACCCGGAAGAGTGGCTATGGCTGCATAACCGCTGGAAGCGCACGGAGCCTTTGAGCGAATAAATACCATGCAGTATCCTTTTTATTATAAAAGATCCCTCAGTATATTCCGATCATAAGTATATTTCAGGTATTAAAAATTGAAATCCTAAATATATCACGCCATGGGAACCAAGCCCTTTTATACCCCTGAACAAGTTACCACACAATTAACCACTTCATGGGGAGATTATCTTACGGGCTCTATGTTAAGCTGGCCAGCAACACAAACCACAATTTCATATTCAATAAATAGCGGCACACCCACCAATAAACCTGATATCCCCGTAGAAGGCGGTACATATTTAGTGAATATGAGTTCGATTCAAGTTGCAGCAGCGCAATTGTCCTTTCAGCTTTGGGATGATCTCATTGCCAAAGCACCAGGCACTCAACACCGATTAGTCCAATCCGCCCTGCCATCTGCCAATATAACATTAGACTATTCAAGCAATACAAACAACTGGACCTACACAAGCCCATTGTTTACACCCGATGCTGGGACTATAAATTATACCATTCAAGCCGCACAAATCTGGTTAAGTTCCAATACACAAATATGGCCATTGAATGCAGACATTGGTATGCCCCCTGGGCTCTATGGTTCATTTACCATGATACATGAGATCGGTCATTCTCTCGGTTTATCACATCCGGGAGTTTATGATTCATCGAGTGGGTTGCCAATTACCTATGCTACTGATGCTGTTTTTTTCCAGGATAGCCGTAAATATACGGTGGAGTCATATTTTGGCGGATATCTTCCTGGTTCCGGTTGGCAGGTGGGAGGGCCATATTATATGGATGAATTATATCCTCAGACCCCAATGGTCTACGATATTTATGCAATTCAAGCTAAATATGGGGCTGATACCACAACACGCAAAGGCAATACCGTATACGGGTACCATTGCAATCTTCCATCGACAGATCCCGAAAGAGTCATATACGACTTTACCATAAACCATACCCCTATATTTACAATCTGGGATGCTGGGGGAACAGATACCCTCGATTGTTCAGGATATTCGGGCAGTCAAACTATCAATCTTACTCCCGGATCTTATTCTTCAGTTAATGGGATGATCGAAAACGTTGCCATTGCATTTAATTGTTCTATTGAAAAAGCAATAGGAGGTGCAGGCAACGACACACTTATTGCTGTCGGCAAAAACACACTTACCGGAGGGGCAGGAGTTGATACTTTCCTAATAACCGCCGGGACAAATACAATAACCGATCTTGCTTATGGCAACGTGTCGGATATTATTTCAGTTGCAAATTATGCAACAGTTACAGCGAAAGCTGTCGGTAACTTCACAGCAACAAGCGAAACGATAAACAACGGTACAGCTTTCATCAATGCCAACGGACATGCTGTAAGTCTATCTATGGCTGGAGGCAGCAATGGCTGGACAATCACAAATGAAAGCAGAGCAGGGGCGGTCCTTATCGGGTCATCAAATAACGATACCATTACCGGTGGCAGCGGTAATGATACCCTCACAGGAGGTGCAGGAATTGACAGATTCAATATAACTGAAGGAATCGATACTGTCACCGATCTGGCTTATGGCAATGTATCAGATATACTTGTAGTATCCCGTAGATCAACAGCCATAGTAACAGCCGCCGGTAACTTCACAGCTACGAGCGCAACAATTAACAACGGCACATCATCAATCAATGCCAATGGCCATGCAGTAAACATGGCTTCAGCAGGGGGCAGTAATGGCTGGACAATAACAAATGCAAGCGGAACCGGTGTCACTTTAATAGGGTCATCACATGATGATACGATCACTGGGGGTTCTGGTAACGATACTCTCACAGGCGGATCAGGCTCAGATAAGTTTGTTTTTAACACAACCCCGAACATCAATACAAATCATGATATTATAACCGATTTTAAGCATGGTACCGATATACTTCAGCTTAGCAAGACGGCCTTTCCATTAATTACCAACTGGAAAATGAATGAATTCTATTCAGGAGCAAATGCCGTTGCCGCTCATGATTCCTCAGATCGAATTATATACAACACAACAACAGGTAATCTTTACTACGATCAAGACGGCAGTGGTTCTGCGCCGCTGGTTCTTGTTGCACTGATCGGAACAGTCACACACCCTTCACTTACGTATTCTGACATCCAGCTTGTGGCTTAAGAATTTCAGCAACCACAAACGCTCGTCTAGGGCGAAAGCAGTATATCATTCTGCATCATGTACACGCTGGCAATATATTTCATGTATGATGCATTTGGAGAACTAACCCTGACCGGTAATATTATTGCAGACCTATCAACTGCGCTTCAATCATTTTTTTTACAACACCCGGCATATCAGTTTCAGCTTTCCAGCCAATTATGTTGAGCGCCTTTCCGGCATTTCCACATCCATATGAAATATCAGTAGGTCTGAATATTGAGGGGTCAATATCAGTATGATTCTGCCAGTTAAGTCCAAAATACTGAAAAGCAAGATCAGCGAACTCAGCAAGAGCATGGCTTTTACCCGTAGCAATCACAAAATCATCAGCCCGCTCCTGCTGCAGCATCCGCCACATGGCATCAACATATTCCGGGGCCCATCCCCAGTCACGCTGAATCGTGGTATTACCCAACCGAAGCCGTTCACCACTTCCAGCGGCAATACGGCATGCTGAAGCAATAATTTTTCGAGTAACAAACCGCTCCGGGCGCAACGGCGATTCATGATTAAATAATATCCCCGTACAGGCAAACAACCCATAAGCTTCACGATAATTTGCTACCTGCCAGAATGCAGCAGCTTTTGCTACAGCATAAGGGCTCCGTGGTCTGAACGGAGTATCTTCAAAAGCTGATTCCCTCAACGTGTCCCCAAAGCATTCCCCCGATCCCGCGTTATAAAGTCGGATAGGTCTGCCCAAAAACCGAATAACCTCCATAAGGTTAATGGTCGCCGACAAAATACTTTCAAGTGTTTCAACCGGCTGTTCAAAAGACAACGCAACCGAACTCTGTCCTGCAAGGTTATAAATTTCATCCGGCTGAGCCCTGCTCACTACCTGAAGCACACTCCTGAAATCATTAAGCGCCATAGATTCAACGTGTACCTTATCCCTTATACCAAGTTCGACAAGGTTACCGAAACTGCTGATCTGTGCATCCCTCGAACTACCTATGACTTCATACCCTTTTTCGAGCAAGAGACGGGCAAGATACGCTCCATCCTGTCCTGAAATACCACATAGCAAAGCTCTCATTCAAAATCCATAGTTTATTAGAAATCAGCCGCAGGAATTCAGCAGAAAATCCTCATAAGCTCTCGTAATTCCTTCCTGCAAGCCGGTCTTTGCCACCCAGCCAAGACTCTTTAATCTGCTAACATCAAGGAGCTTTCGAGGGGTTCCGTCAGGTCTGGAAGTGTCAAAAGTAACTGAACCCTCAAACCCAACAACCCGAATCACCGTTTCAGCCAGTTCCCGAATAGTCACATCGCTACCGGTGCCGACATTAAAAACATCTTCCTTTACTCCCTTTTCCATCAAAAAAACGCAAGCCTCAGCCATATCATCTACATAAAGAAATTCCCGCCTCGGCGTTCCTGTTCCCCAAACTGTCAGATGCCTGTCGCCCAGAAGTTTTGCCTCATGCGCTTTTCGTATCAAAGCAGGCAGAACATGGCTCTCAAGCAGATTATAGGTATCATTTGGCCCATAAAGATTCGTAGGCATCACCGAAACATAACTGGTGCCATACTGTCGATTATAGCTCTCACAAAGTTTAAGACCGGCAATTTTAGCCAGCGCATAAGGCTCATTTGTCTGCTCAAGCGGACCCGTCAGCAAATAATCCTCCTTTATGGGTTGAGCACAATCGCGTGGATAAATACAGCTCGACCCCAGAAAAAGCAACCGCTTTACCCCTGCTAACCACGCCGCATGCACAATATTGGTTTCAATAACAAGATTCTCATAAATAAAATCCGCCCGAAACGTATTATTCGCATGAATCCCCCCGACTCTGGCAGCCGCCAGAAAAATATAATCAGGTCTTTCCTCCTGAATAAATTGCTCCACATCACCCTGCCGCGTAAGGTCCAACTCATCCCGGGTCCTGACCACCAAATTCCGAAAACCTTTTGCCTCCAGGCACCTCACAAGGGCCGACCCGACCATCCCCCGATGCCCCGCGACAAAAATCTTCTCCACTTTATTCATAGCAGCAAGTAGAATGTTACCCTCAAAACTTCCGACCCTCTCTTACTCAGCCCTCGGTACTCAGAACTCAGGACTTTTTTTATTCATTATAATCATAAGCGTTAAAGCCATGTTTTTTAACCAGCTCATCCCGTTTCGCACTCTTAAGATCTTCACGCATCATCTCGGCAACCAGTTCGCCGAAGCTGATCTTCGGAGTCCATCCAAGTTTTTTCTTAGCCTTCGACGCATCACCAAGCAGAGAATCGACTTCAGAGGGGCGAAAATAGTTATGATCGACAGCTACAATGCATTTCCCCTCACGATCAAAGCCTTTTTCATGTATGCCCTTACCCTGCCATGAAATCGAAATGCCAGCCTCCAAAGCCGCAGCATCAACAAACTCCCTGACACTATGCTGCTCCCCCGAAGCTATCACAAAATCATCAGCGCTCTCTTGCTGCAGCATGAGCCACTGCATCTCAACATAATCCTTCGCGTGCCCCCAATCACGGAGCGCGTCAAGATTGCCAAGGTAAAGGCACTCCTGCAAACCAAGTTTTATACGAGCCAGGGCTCTTGTAATTTTTCGGGTAACAAAGGTCTCACCCCGAAGGGGACTTTCATGGTTAAACAGAATGCCATTGCACGCATATATTCCATAGGACTCGCGGTAATTAACCGTAATCCAGTAAGCATAAAGCTTGGCGACCCCATAAGGGCTTCTCGGATAAAAAGGGGTTGTCTCCTTTTGCGGTACTTCCTGAACAAGGCCATAAAGCTCTGAAGAGCTGGCTTGATAAAAACGGGTTTTATTAGTTAAGCCAAGAAGCCGGATAGCCTCCAGAATCCGCAACGTTCCAAGTCCATCAACATCCGCTGTATACTCCGGTTCATCAAACGATACCGCCACATGGCTTTGAGCACCAAGATTGTATATTTCGTCCGGTTGAACCTGCTGAATAATACGCGTCAGATTAGATGAATCCGTTAAATCACCATAATGAAGAACAAACCGCCTGGTTGAAACATGAGGATCCTGATACAGGTGATCGATTCGATCAGTATTAAACAAAGAAGACCGCCGCTTAATACCATGCACTTCATATCCCTTCTGAAGAAGAAATTCTGCCAGATATGCTCCATCCTGACCTGTGATGCCAGTTATCAAGGCTTTTTTCATAAACGATGTCCTTATTGGAAAAGCTGCTATGGCTTATAGTTGTATTGTAAAATAACCTAGTTCAGATCTACCGTAATCCTCTATAATATTTAATTATAACCAATGGAAAATTATAAACGATATAATACTTTATTGAATGCTTTAATTTATTGATATCCATAAACTTTTTGAAAAAAAGTTTTGCAGCATTTCTTGCAAATACATATTCATTCAAAGATGGAGCTTTATTAATATCAAGATAAATTGTTGATTTAAATCTTTTAAATAAAGATAATTTAACCCTTCTCATATCAACAGTATAATCATAAAAATGATCGCACCATTTATTGATAAAACTTAATCTGCTGGTAAGCATGAGTTGCGAAGAAGAAGTTTGGTTTTTATGCATTCGCCAAACATACACATCCTTATCAACAAAAGTAAAATGAAAACCTCGTCGAAAAATTCTAAGACACAAATCATCATCCTCGTATCCGCGAAATTGTTCATCAAAACCGCCTACATCAAAAAATGTACTTTTTGGCATTATCAATGCAGAAGGCAGAATAAAAATATCCTCAGATAAAAAAGCGTATATATCCCTGTTTTCTGAATCAATTAGTCTATTCGGTCTTGTCATCCTTGATAATATAAGTCCACTTGCCTGAGCACATGAAAAATTAGCATATACAATACCGCGCTTATGCTCAGGTTGCATCTTAATGCTTTCAAGCAATATATGGTTATGTTCAGGAAGTAAAATATCGTCCTGATCTAAAAAGCAGATGTACTCAGATGTTGCAATTTTGCATCCTGCGTTTCTTGCGCTGCCTTGGCCACCATTTTCTTTATAGATGTATTTCAGCTGGTATGTATCAGCGAGGCTTTTTATATAATCAGATTCACTTGCTGTTGATCCGTCATTAACAAGAATAATTTCATAAAAAGGAACTGTCTGGCGTTTTGCCGATTGTATCGCCTCTTCGATATATTCAGATCCATTATAAAAAGGAATTATTAAGGCAATTTGTTCCATAAAGTGAAATGGTCTTAAATGTTGTATTACTCATTATCCTGTTAACTTCAATTATTTTTTATGCTTTCAAAAATCACAATCATCAAGAGGATTTATCTAAAAATTTACGAACGATATCTCTAATCTGTCGCATTGGCTTTGTTAACCGCCAACTGCCGGAACTTTTCATAGTCTGTATAGTATTCACATGATTATTAATAATGCGTTCCAGTTCAAGATTGCGTTCATGAAGTTTTAACAATTCTTGTTGATGATGAATATTTAAATTATTGATATGGTCATCACGTTCAGTAATTGTAAATGACAGCTTTTTGATAAAATCATCGCGTTCAGTAAGAGTGTATTCAACTTCGACCATATGACCAAACCTTGAAAACAAAGATTTTATTCTATGCTCGTCAGACGGATTATTAAATTCATGAGCGATTTCAGCAATTGATGAATTTTGTTTGATACCAACCAGCAGAACACCAAGACCGTGAGAATGGTCAAATGCTATATGAGGGTACAAAGCTGATATTTCTTCCCAGAATTTCCAGACGCCGAAATCTTTTTCTCGAACATTGATATCATGAAAAAGAACCACTCCACTTTCAGAAAGTTTAGGGAGCCATACACTAAAATCGTGTTTGACAGCTTCATACGTGTGCAGGCCGTCAATATGGAGTATATCAATTGAGTGATCGTTAAAGTGAGACAACGCCTCATCAAATGACATTTTCAGCAATCGTGAAAAAGCATAATACTCAGTTTCGTTATATGCCTTAACAGCACCATACACAGCATCGTCGTAAAAACCCGCATGCTCATCCCCCTGCCAGGTATCAATAGCATAACAGCGGGTTGGTAACTGATTACTGGTTACACTCTGGCAGAAAGCAAAGTATGATGTTCCTGAATGAGCCCCCAGTTCAACAAAAACAGCAGGTTTGATGGTCTCAATTATCCAGAAAGCAAAAGGAATGTGTCCAGTCCATGCAGATTGAACAACTCTATTCGGTTTCTGCAAAAGTGAAGGTGTAATAATGGTCGCAGCCATATTATTATTTATAGGGGAAGTATTATCAATGGAAAGTTTCAAGCAGGATAATAGTTATATTAATAGCTCAATCTAAAAAATACCGTAAGCTTTTCGGCAGGCAATATAGGCAAAATGGCTGGCCTGAAAAAGGCAATCAATCACACAGATTATGAATTCAATAAAGCTTCTTGTCAGGTATTAAAAATCAGTTACCTCCTATTTAAACTTGTGTTTCAATCGCAAAAACGGTCGCTCGATGCCATACCATGAAAGAGTGGCAAATGTCAGGGTTAAAAGTGCGGCAATGAGAGGCCTGAAGTTTACAGCAAATCCAATTTCTCTCAAAAGGCCGAGAATAGGAAAATGCCATAGATAGATACCGTACGAAACTTTTCCTAACCACACGAGCCACCGCTGGTTCAGCGACCTGCTGAACATACCCGCAGGAAAAGAAACAATTTTAAGAATCACAATTACTGTTGCAAAGGCAACTAAAGGATATTGCCAAAGGTAAAGTTGAGGTTTCTGCCAGTCAACCAGACCAATCAAAAAAGCAAGGCCAAAACAGGCCAGTATAACAAGCACTTTGGAAGAAAAGCGAGACCGTTTCCAAACATCAAGGTAACCCGCATGCCATAGCGATGCAAGAAAACATCCAGCCAGCAGCATATCAGCACGGCAGTCAAGCCCATTGTAAAGGCGGTTCCAGCTTGCCCCGTCATAAAGCAAAAAAATGCGCCATCCCCACGAAAAAAGGAATAACGTTATAATTATAAGAGAACGTAAAAACCCGCTCAGCGGTAATAAGCAGCGCATAATAATGGGCCATACAAGATAAAACTGCTCTTCGATAGAGAGCGACCAGGTATGGCTAAGTAAGACAGGCCTGTTCAGGTCAAAAGCCCTGGTCCAGTTAGCAATATAAAAAAGAGTTAACAGAGCATCCTGTAGTTGGCGCAACTGTGCGGCAGCATCATGAAAAAGCACAATGTAGACGATAAGAAATATCACCAGCATAAACACCAGTCCAGGTATAAGGCGTAAAATCCGTCGAATGTAGAATTTTGGAAGATTAATCGATCCAGTAACCTGATGTTCCTGCAAAAGTATCAGGGTAATCAGAAACCCGCTCAACACAAAAAAAATATCCACTCCAATAAATGCACCCGAAAATCCGGGAATCTGGGCATGAAAAAGAAAAACAAGAGTTACTGCAATGCCTCGTAAGGAATCAAGACTCGGGTCATGGTGCAAAAGTCTCAGTGACGATTGTGGCGAATTATTCAAGATATTTAGGTAATGTTTATTTAAATTAATAAATACCATTTAGCGGTGAATAGTCGGGGGCCAAGTTAATCGGGGGACTTTAAATAAACAAACAGTGCTTTTTTTGCCTTACATCCATCCTATTATTGGACTTTTCCGATAGGGGGAGGTACTTCGGTTGGTGTCAATAGTGCGAAATTGTTCATTAAGTAGCCCTTTTCTTGTTGGCAGGAATTTTTTTTTTAAAAAAAAAATAAGTATAATTATTCCAGCTAAACTGTTTTATACCATTTTCTAGGTTTTAAACGTCGAACAAAACAAATAAATACAAATAAAAGGAGCCTGAACATGAGTTTACAAGGATTTGATAAAGCCTATTATCTGAGCGAAAAGCTGGCAGAACTTCAAGCTCTGCCTGGAAGTACATGGGGAGGTAAGACGGCACATGATGTTGAACTGGCTATCGTAAACGCAGGTCAGACGGCAGAGTCTAATTATATCAACTACGGCTATAAGGAAGGTCTGAATCCCAATTCTCTTTTTAATCAGACTGAGTACATCAATGCAAAAGCCGCACAGCTGGTAGCGACCCAACCGCTGGTTTATACCACTGTTGCCGTAGCTAAGACAGCATTTTTAGCTGCCTTGGGTGGTAGCGATCCTTACCAGCACTACCTTACAAACGGAGCTGCTGAAGGAATAAATCCATCAAGTGCTTTTGATTCAAGCGCGTACTTAACAGCAAAGCTGGCTTCACTTCAGGCCGATCCAAGTCAGACTGTTGCATGGTCAGGTAAAACAACTGCACAATTACTTACATTTTTGTTGAGCGTTGGTCAGACTCCTCTGACTAATTATTTGCAGTATGGTATTAATGAGAACCTTGGCTACACACCTGCAACTGGTCTTTTTACTCTTACTCAACTTCCTGACGTTCACACCGCAAATGTATTTTACGGTCCGCAGGTTGAAAATACAGGCGGTACAGATCTTATCAATAGCTTTCAGAACAGTGATGTCCTGACAGGTATTGGCGTCAATCCAACCCTTACTGTTGACATAGGTAATCCTAATGATAACGGTAATACTACAATTGCCGGCCACTTAAGGTCTATCCAGACGTTTAACGCCGATTTCACTGCAACCGTCGGAATGACGATTGATTTGCAGGATTCAGAGCCGATTAATTCTACCATACTGACGCAGTCTCTGCAAAATGTTAATGTTACCCGAGTCGATGCAGGCGGTTCTTATATTAAGAACCTTCATGCCAGGGCTACCAATCTTTCTGTGACAGATTCTCAGGCTCTTTCCAACGTATCGTTCACCTACCTTGATCAGGAACTTGCAGGTGCAGCTGATAATGTTACACTGACTCTTAACAAAGCCAATATTCACCAGCTGACTTTGGGTTCTGAAATACTTCAGAACAACGAGATTGAAACAGTTAATCTTGTCGTTAATGCGGGTGGAGCAAGTTCTGCCAACCACGTTGATTTGCGTCATGCAATCGGGTCAGGTGCCGCTGGTCAGACTCTGAAAATTCAGGCCAACGATACCCTAAGGTTAGGTTTTGATGTAAACGGCAATGGTAACACCATTGAGCATAATAACGCTTTTGGAACTGGTGTTGTTAGTACAGTGACTACGCCTGATGTTACTACCTACACTTATGGTACTGGTGCTAATAGTGGTCAAATTATCAGTACAAGCACTGTCAAGGGTACAACAACCACATCGGAAGCATTTGCGCCGATGACCGATGGTATTAAAGAGATTGATATCACAGGTTCTGGTAATGTAACTCTTGCTTCAGTAGGAAGCCACTCAGCTTTCTTGCTTGATGGTCACACCTCAACAGGCAACATCGCGGTAAATATATCCAACGCTGCAGATCAGTATACCGGATCATATGCCACACGCAATTTCATGACAGGTGCCGGTAACGACACTGTGCTGATTAAAGACCTCAATACAGATAACAGGCAAGTTTCAACTATTACCTTTGCTGGTAACCTGGATACAGGCGCCGGTAACGATGCCGTAACTGGCAACGACTTGGCAGCAGGTACTGTACTCAGTCACTTTGTTGGCGCTGTAATCACTACAGATGATGGCAACGACACGGTAACTGTTAATACGTTGAGAGGAAGCAATGGTGTGCCATTGACATTCGATTATGCAGGTGCTTACATTAATGTTGGTGATGGCGATAACGTTGTTACTGCCAAAAACCTTCAGACTGAAGCTCGTATCGTAGCCGGATCAGGTAACGATACAGTGAACCTGTCGACAACAGTTAACGCTGACACTCATCGCGGCTATCAGATCATTGCTGGTGACGATGGTGGAGTTCTGGCTGATGGTCACGGTGCCGAAGTTTGGCTAGGAGCTGGGGATGATAAACTGAATATTACTCTTACTGGAACTGGTCTTTATAATTTTAGTGGCGGGATTGCGCTTATCGAAGGGTATGTCGATGGCGGCAGCGGCTCTGATACTATCACGGTAACAGGCAACAAGAGTGCTTTAGGATCTAGAACTTTGAATCCTAACACAAATGATGGCGAATTGGATGTCGTTCATGGTTCTACAACACATACCGATCCTGTAACTGGTCTTGAAGTGGCTCATACCAATGCAGTGACCGGCGTAGAGACCTTGACCCTGAACTCTACGACTGCCTATGATTCAGCAAAGGTTACAGCATTCAGTTTAGGTGGTAGTGGGGTTTATTCTATAACAGCTAACGATAACAACCAGTTTACAGCAGACTACCATGTCGACCGTGGTCAGTTTGACAGTGCCCTTGCTACAATTAACCTGAACCATCAGGACGGTGTTATTCGTAACATTATTCAGGAAGGTACAAACTGGGTGGCATTCTCCGGTTCAACAACAATTGACACACTTGTCAATCTAACTGGAACTGAGCAGATCAACATAACAGCACTTGAAGCTCAAACCAATGGTAGTGACCAGTACTACACACAGACGGCTGGTACAGGTACAGCCGCTGCAGCTGATCCACTAGGAACGGTTTATGGCCCTGGTACAGTAGGCTCAACACATGGTCTAAGTGTAGCGTTTACTCCGGACATCATTGTTGAATTGGATGCTGCACCAGTTGGTGGTGCTTGGGATGAATCGACTCCAGATGCATTAATACACCATCATGCATATGCTGGTGTTGATGTAGCTCACGTAACACTGAACGATGTTGGTACACCAAACACACCTTATGATCCAGGCGTAATCAACTATGATGTATCGATTGTTGATCTTAAGGGTGCTACGACATTAGACGGTTATCTTGCAGGTTCATCTCTTCCGACTGCGAAGCAGATACCAAACCTTTATGAATCATTGGCTCTTACGGTCAACGGCAATGCCAACCATGGTGTTAATCTCAACGGTGATACCGGTAGCTTTACAACAGCTCTGACGGTAACAGGTGACGGCACAGGTGGCGGTAACCTTACCTTGATTAACGTTGATGCAGCAACTATTGACACAACCGGGTATAAAGGCAACGTTTATATCGGTGTACAGAGCAGCTGGGATCACCACATTACAACCGGTATTGGTAACGATATCGTACGTCTCGGTGATAGCTGGACACGTGTTCTGGGTAACGATTATGTAAATCTCGGTTCCGGAAACGATACCGTTATCTTTAATGGTCTCGGTTCAGGTTCCGTCAACAACGCTGGTCTTACCGTAGGTGATACTGTTATCGGTGGTCAAGGGTACGACACGCTTGCAATAGCTGGTGCAACTTCATACGACACATATCCAAATGCGTTTGGTGTTACACTTGGAGAAAGTGAGTTTTATAATGTCACTGGTTTTGAGAGAATTCAGCTTTCCGTTGGTCAGGGAGTAGATTATCAATTTGCAGCTCCACCGTCAGCTCCTTTAGCCTACACATTGGTAGATCCGATAAATTACCATCTCACCTTGACTGATCACTTGTTTGTCAATAACGGTGTCTTAACGGGTAACCCTATCAATGTCAATGAGAAGGTCATAGACGTTCTCAATGACAATATCCCTCTTGGAGTTGAACTTGCACCTATCCACGAGAGTGATACAACACTTGACCTTACAGCATTGAGTGCTGAAAATCAGATTCGGTATGATGGAGCAGTAGGTGTAGGCTTGATAGACAACACCTTCATAGACGGTCAGCCAATTCAAGGTATTATTAATTCTGAAAATGCTGGAACAGGTACAGGTACTTATAACACGGTTACATCTCATGGAAGTGATGATCGCTTTATTTTCAGCGACAAGAGCCTTGATGGTGGTGATACTATCGATGGTGGCGCAACTTTTGGTAATGGAACAAATACAGGTATAGCATCCTTCTACGATGTTAGATCCAACTTCCAGAACTGGTATCGTGCTAGCCTCTATGATCATACTGGTACAGGTTTTGGTACTGGTCTTGGCACTGGTCTAACAGAATTCTTCGATAATGGCGTCGGAAACGGAGACGTTTTGGAAGTTCGTAACAGTGCAGTCGTAACAGCTAGTGTAGACCTTGCACACATCAGCAATGTTGGTACAATCGCCTTCAACAACGACAAGGGAACAGCCCAGACGTTGAGACTCGATCTTACTGATAAGGTTGTTGATGCTATGGTTAACAGCCTGCACTCTGCAACCTCAGGATCACCTGAAGCACTCTTTATCGTAGCTAACGATCACACGATGAGAGCTAACGAGAATACGTTAACACCTCAGGTCGCAGCAGCTCAGCTAAATCTTGACTTACACACACTTACAGCGCAATCGCAAGTGTTTATTCAGCTTGACGATCAGGAATACCCAACCGTGCAAGACGCACTTCCAGGTCATACTACCGGTAATCATTTTGGAACCGATTACATCCTTGGTGGTGCAGGCAATATATACGTCAACGGTGTAACAAGCAACGATGTTATTGATGCTGGGTCAGGTGGTGTTGGATCAATAGGCTTTACAACAGACTTTATTGATCATCTCGGTAACACCCAGATACAGAACATAGGGCACATTGATGTATGGACTGATGTTAATGGTTATAACCATGATGTCTATGAAAGTGGATCGGGAGCTTTCGTCGGAACTTCTAATGCTCTGTATGTTGACTTAAGCCTTCAGCTAGACGGGTTTACTATAAACGTTACACCTCATGATGGTTATGGCGTATATGGCTGGCAATCAGGTGATGGATTATACCTTGCGACATCTGGTGATAACGGATACAATCACTTGTTGATTAATCAGTACATAGATGGTGGTGACACAGTTTATGGAAGTCAGGGTGGCGATGTCATTCACGTTTATGACAGTCATGCCACTATTTATGGTGGATCAGGTAATAACATCATTCATATTGAAGGTGGAACTTTAAATGCTGCACACACTGTATTAACCGATACACGTGACCACGATATTTCTTGGGGAAGTGCAACACATGACTTCATCTACGCTGGTGATGGCTCTGACACTGTGATTGATTTTGGCACTGGCGGTAATACTATATGGACAGCTGGATGGACAGCTGGAGACGATCCCCTTAACAACAGTAGTAGTGGTGTTGATACGGTGACAGTCAGTACTCAAGGTAACGACATTGTTGTCCTTAATGGTACCGGAGCAGGAGCACAACACACAGTTGAGATAGACTATGCACAGCCTCATAAGGATGCTATCTACCTCTTTACTGCAGGTAGTGGGGGTCATCACGATGTTATCAAGTTTGTTGGTACGAGTGATCTTGGTGGACTGCATATTAACGCAAGTCTATTACAGAATGCTGTTACAACATACGCTGATGTTCTTGCTGGTGCTGGATTTGTAACTGTTACAAATGCTTACACCGGCGCTTTGGCTACAACTGCAAATATTGTCTCAGCTTTGACTTTCACACACTCATTAACACTGGATACAACCGGTGCATTCGATGTGCTTTATGTTGCTGTTGATAACGGATATAATACTGTGATTGCGAAGGTACATGATACTTCGACGAATCATGGTACTATTGACGCTGCAGAAGTTACTATCGTTGCAACTTTGGTCGGTGTTGGTGATGCTGCAACACTTGTTCATGCTAACCTCACTCAGTTTGCATAATCTCAGGTGAGATAACCACTGAGCAAAGTAAGTAGTAAGAATAAACCCAGTCTCTCACAAGGAGGCTGGGTTTTTTTGTTTGATAATTAAGCAATAAAGTAAAGGGGGAAATGATTATTTTAGGCTGATATGGGAGGAATAATGTTTAGAAGTAAAATAATTCATTAGGTATTTTGAATTTAACAAGGCGATACGCTTGTGCTTTATCATAAAACTTCAGAAGCAGATGTACTCATACAATTGGCAAAAGTTCGTAGCCAAATTGAGACTCCAGATGGCATACAATCAATATCGTTACTTAATAACCTGAGACGCAGTTATCCGAAAAACCATGAAGTGGCTTTTTACTGGTGTAAGATAGCTATGGATTTCAAGCAGTATAAGAAGGTGATTGACTGCTCTCAAGAGATGTTTTCTCTATCTGATTCAGAAATAATGAAAATACGATGGACGATGTCTATTGCTATTGCTCAACTCATGGCTACAGAGATTAAAGATGCTTTGGACTCTAACTCCAAGGCTTTGAATTTATTTATTCAATTATCAAATTCAGGTAAGATACCGCGACAAATAAAAGAGAAAAAATACTTATTGTCTCATCAAGGCATATTGTTTGTAGAGAGTAGGTTGTGGCATACCCTTAATGAATTAAAATCTTTAGGAATAGCGGTATTTCCCATGTTTGGGACATTACTTGGACTTATTAGAGAAGGAACTCTTCTCCAGTACGACAAAGATATTGATATCGGAGTATGGATAGAGGATTTCAAAGGTACTTGTAACTATTTCAGGAATAAAGGCATGATACAAAACATGTCAGTTCCTGCTTTTGACAACTTTGCATCATTTATTGATAAAGAGACGCGGCTGACGTATGATGTTTGTGGCTTTCGAAGGATGCCTGAAAAAGAACAGATTGTAGGAGGATTTTGGTTGTACCATAGACCAGCTGAATGTCAGCGAATTACCCTATTTCCATGGTTTGATTTGATTGAAAGGAAAACCGGGAATGGACAAGTAGTTTGGTGGCCCACGAATGCTGAAAAGATTCTTACTACCATCTATGGTGACTGGAGAACTCCCAAACCTGAATGGGACAGTATTGTATCAGCTCTCAACATTCAGCCTGGTTCTCTTCTTCAGCGATGTTATGCATACAGTCGGCTAAGTCAACATTGGATAAAGGGTGATATTGCTAAAACAAGGCGGTATATAGATCAAATTGAAGTTAGTGTACCTTCTGACCCATTGATCAGGAATTGCCGGGTAGCGCTTGATAAAATACTTTCATTGCAAAGGTTTCATCATGCCTAAAGAGACTGACTTTTCAAATCTCCATGAAACAAATAAAGGTAGAGTGCTGGCTTTGGGGGTTTTTGATTTGTTTCATGTCGGTCATTTGCGATATTTGCAATATGCTCGAAGTGTAGCTTCCCATTTGACAGTTGCAGTTACTACAGATGAAATAAGTAGAGCAATCAAGGGGAAACTCCCGGTAATACCGGAGAGTCAGCGACTTGAAATCATCCGAGGTCTTGGATGGGTGGATGATGCAAGGCTTCAACCTGTTTCGACAGAGTTCACTTACGAAGCGACACTATGGGTCACAGCATGGAACATTAATCATTTCGTTGTAGGTGGAGACTGGGAAGGCAGCCCAAGATGGGACCGATTGAAACCCTCATTAGCAGAACACTCTATCTCAGTTAGTTTTGTGCCCTATACCCAAGATATATCAACAACTAAAATTATTAATAATATTAACGGAAGGTAGAACAAGGGATTCATATCGCATATTTTTGTAACAATTATTTTATTCAACAATAAAAAATTAAGTCATGAGTGAACAGACAATTACTATTGATAACGTAGAATATCCAATTTCAGGTCTGACAGATAATGCCAAATCGTTATTGGCAAATCTACAATTTACTGATACTGAAATAGCCCGCTTGAACAATCAGTTGGCGGTTATCAAAACAGCTCGAGCTACCTATGCTCAAGCAATAAAAACAGAATTGAAAAAATCAAAATAATCGCAGTCTAATCATTGACTTGATGAATCCGATACATCACTTGTTGTTAAGAGCAAAGGTACAGCCGAATAAAATTGCTCTTTTGGATCTTGTTGATTCAATTGACTATAAACAACTCTTCATATTGGTTAAAAAATTTGCCAGAATGATCGAGCTTTCTGGAATTAAGGCCGGTGATGTAGTAGTAACCTGTTTCCCCTCTAAATTAGATTGGATTTTTACAAATGCGTTATTTCATGAAGCCTGTATAACATGTTCAAATCATGGTTATACACCCATTAATCCAAGTATTAAGGTAGATTGGGTGATTTCGGATAATAGAATAGAAAATATTCCGGATGATAAATTCATACTTATCGACCAGTCATGGATACAGAGTGCTCAAGAAGTTACGGTTGTAAATCCTGTGAAGTCTTATAACAATGACAATGATTTATGTCGCTTGGTATTGACTAGTGGAACAACAGGCGAAGCAAAGGCCGTTGGTTTGAGTTTGAATACGTTACGCAGAAGACTCAACTCTGTAAACTCATATTGGTGTGGCCCCGGCAGCCAGATTAATATGATGTCTCTTGCTTCTGTTGGCGGGTTTTACTCAGCAATGTATTCCATCATGGTTGGAGAAACTTTTTATTGTGTGAATTTGGCAAATGATGTTCTTAATGTTGCTCAACGTTGTAAGGTTGACAGTGTTACAGGCTCACCAATTCAATTATCTTTATTGGTAAACGCGGCTGAGCTATTGCAAGTTAAGCCACCGACATTTAAAGAAATTAGATCAGGGGGCGGAACTTTGCCTCGTTCTCTTTTGCTCAAGTTAGCCGCACTGTTTGAAGCAGATGTATTCAATGTGTATGGATCTACTGAAGTTGGCGGAGTATATTTTGATCTCCTCAATAAGCAGGATAGCTCGGATTGTGCTGGTTATATTCTGAATAGCGCACAAGTCGAGGTTGTCGATGAAAACCATATGCCCTTACCTTTAGGGGTTGATGGTTTTATAAGAATCAAGACTGATGGTATGGTTCATGAGTACTTTCAAAATCCGGAAGCGACAGCCAGGTCTTTCAGGGAGGGCTGGTTTTATCCGGGTGATAAAGGCCGGTTGATGAGAGACGGTATGCTAGTGCTTTCGGGACGAGACAGTGAGCTTATCAATCTTGGAGGTGTCAAGATTAATCCTGATACCATTGACCAGTTTATGGTTGATTACTCTGGTATTGAAGATGCCGCTGCTTGTGGATTAGAAAACAAGTCAGGCATTGACGTTCTGGTCGCCGCTATTGTTGTTGCTGAAGGGTTCGATATAAAAGCTCTGCACATTGAGTTATTGAAGAAGTTTGGTACATCACGCTCCCCATCAATATTTATAAGAGTTAAAGAAATTCCTCGTAATCACATGGGTAAAGTGGCCAGGGCTCAGTTGAAAAAAGGACTGGCGAATATTCTTGTACAGCAAGTGGGCCAGGAGATTATATAGCATCCAGGTTTGACAGAAAATAAAGCAGGCTCCAATCAATAATAGAAGAGACCCTAATTACTGAAGAGCTATTTCTGTTTATGGTTCAAGGTTAGACTGTATTTTTATCAAGAGAGGTTGTATTCGATGAAAAAGCAACGCCCACCAAAACCACAGAGCTCTGACCGCCGAAGCATCAGACCCCTTTCATCCTCAGAAGCGACTCAAGATACATTATCACCTTCTACTAAATTCCAAACAGCACTTTTATTACATCAACAAGGCTTTTTAGCAGATGCAGTATCCATATATCACCAGATCTTACTTTCTGAACCTCGGAACTTTGATGCACTTCAACTTTTAGGAACAGCGGCAGCTCAGATAAAAGATTTCGAAGCTGCTGTTGTGTTGTTTGACCAGGCACTATCAATTAGTCCAGATCACTCGGGTTCACTGAATAATCGTGGAAAAGCATTGTTTGAATTGCACCGCTACGACGATGCCTTGCAGAGTTATGATAAGGCGATAATTGCCAACCCGTACTATGCCGATGCATACGCTAATCGTGGTAATGCGCTTTTGAAGCTGAAACGGTTTGATGAAGCCATAAAGAATTTTGACCAGGCGCTTACAGTCAATCCTTATCATGCTCGTTCACTCAATAACCGAGGTAACGTTTTACTTGAATTGAGGCGCTATGAAGACGCATTACTGAGTTATGACCAGGCGATAACTGTCAACCCTGACTATGCGGATGCACATTCTAATCGAGGCAATGCATTGCTTGAATTGAAGCGATACGAAGAAGCAATTCAGAGTTACGACCATGCAATTGCTATCAATCCCGATTATGCTGAGGCATACTCTAATCGCGGGAACGTGTACCGTGAATTGAAACGATATGAAGATGCCATCAAGAATTATGATAAGGCTATTGCCATTAACCCTGAGTATGCTGCGGCGCATGTAAATTTAAGTCTTTTACAATTGTTACTGGGCAATTATGATCAAGGATTGAAAGAGTATGAGTGGAGAATGAAGGGGGATGGAGTGAACTTTCCAAAAAGAGAGTTTAAAAAGTCTTTGTGGCTAGGAAATGAGGACATTAATAATAAAATAATATTATTGTACAGCGAACAGGGATTGGGAGATTCAATTCAATTCTGTCGTTATGCTAAAAAAGTTTCTGTTGCAGGTGCCAAAGTTATTTTGGAGGTTGATCAATCGTTAATGAGTCTTCTTGCTCAAGTAGATGGTGTTTCACAGTTAGTTTGTAAGGGAGACGCTTTACCGCCATTCGACTTTCAATGCCCACTATTAAGTTTACCGCTGGCATGTAAAACGACTCTTGAAGCGATTCCTTCGCCATGGTCGTATTTGGTATCTGATAAAGCAAAGGTACTCCAGTGGGCGGAAAAATTGGGCGTAAAAACAAAACCTCGAATTGGTTTGGTATGGGGTGGAAATGCAAACCACAAAAACGACCACAACCGGAGTATTCCGTTATCTTTTTTACTGGAGTTGCCACATGATTACCAGTATATCAGTCTACAAAAAGAAATAGGAGATGCTGATCAGGAGAAACTCCGGTTCTTTTCTGATATTCTCCATGTTGGAAATGAGCTGCATGACTTTACCGATACAGCGGCTTTGTGTGAACTCATGGATATCGTCATCAGTGTCGATACGAGTGTAGCACATGTCGCAGGAGCGATGGGTAAACCAGTTTGGATACTTTTGCCATTTGATCCTGATTGGCGCTGGTTACTCGATAGATCGGATAGCCCCTGGTACCCGAGTGCGACGTTATTTCGACAAGAGAAAGTTGGCGAATGGAGCGGTGTTATTAAAAGAGTTTCGTGTGAATTAGAAGGCAAATTTATGAAAAATACAGATTGACCTGACAAATCGTTCTATAACGCTTCAATGAAAAACCTTCGTACCCCCAAAAAAGCAAGCTTAAACCAGCAAGGCATCAGTCCTGTGGTGTCCAATCAAACAGATCAACTGGCATTGGCGCTCGATTGTAAACTGCAATCCGCTCTCTCGCTGCATCAACAAGGGTTTTTAGCTGAAGCCGAAGTCATATATCACCAGATCTTGCTTGTAGAACCTCAGCATTTTGAGGCACTTCAGCTGTTAGGAACAGTTGCTGCACAGAGAAAAAATTTCGAAGATGCGGTTGCGCTGTTTGATCAGGCACTTTCAGTCAAACCCAATCATCCCGGTACACACAATAATCGCGGAAAAGCATTGTTTGAAATGCACCGCTATGCCGAAGCCCTGAAGAGTTATGATCAGGCGACAGTTCTCAATCCTGACTATTCGGATGCATATTCTAATCGTGGGAATGCCTTTTTGGAGCTGAAACGGTATGATGATGCTATCCAATCTTATAATCAGGCGCTAGCTAGTGATCCTCATCACTTTCGTTCACTCAATAATCGGGGCAATGCCTTGCTGGAGCTAAAACGATATGCAGGTGCCCTGCAGAGTTATGACCAAGCGATAGCTGTAAAACCTGACTATTCGGATGCATATTCTAATCGTGGGAATGCTTTTTTGGAGTTAAAACGGTATGCAGAAGCCTTGCAGAGTTATGAACGCGCGATAGCATTAAAACCTGACTATTCGGATGCATATTCTAATCGTGGGAATGCTTTTTTGGAGTTAAAACGGTATGCAGAAGCCCTGCAGAGTTATGACCAGGCGATAGCATTAAAACCTGACTTTCCGGATACATACTCTAATCGTGGGAATGCTTTTTTTGAGTTAAAACTGTATGCTGAAGCCGTGCAAAGTTATGATCAGGCGATAGCATTAAAACCTGACTATGCGGATGCATATTCCAATCGGGGTAGTGCCCTGCTTGAGCTGGGGTGTTATGAAGATGCCATAGAGAGTTATGAGAGGGCGATAACATTGAATCCTTATGGTGTATTTTGGTTTGGAATGTGCTTGCATGCAAAAATGCGGATTTGCTCTTGGAGCAATTTTGAAACTCATTGCCTGCAACTCGTACAAAAAATTGAACGCCATGAAAAAGTATCAACTCCATTTCCTATGTTGGCGATTTTAGATTCTCCATTATTGCAAAAAAAAGCTTCCATGATTTATGTGGAAGAAATATGTACCTCTCTTATTACGTTACCAAAGATACCTAAACGGCCCAGGCACGACAAATTGTGTATTGGATATTATTCTGCAGATTTCCATGACCATGCAACAACGAATTTAATGGCCGGGTTGTTTGAAAATCATGATAAAAGCAAGTTTGAGATTATTGCGTTTTCATTTGGACCTGACAAGCCAAATAGCGGAATGAGGGAAAGGATTACAAAAGCTTTTGACCAATTTATTGATGTACGGACGAAAACGGAAAAAGATATAGCGCTTCTTTCAAGAGATTTGGGCGTCGATATTGCTATAGATTTGAAAGGGTTCACTCAGGATTCCCGTGCTGGGATTTTTGGATTGCGGGCGGCGCCGATACAGGTGAACTATTTAGGTTATCCTGGCACGATGGGTGCGGAATGTATTGATTACATCATTGCTGATTCTACGCTTATACCTGAAAAGAATCAACAGTTCTACACCGAAAAGATTGTTTATCTTCCGGAAAGCTATCAGGTTAACGATGCTAAGCGTCAGATTTCGGATAAAGTTTTCACTAAAGAAGAGTTAGGTTTGCCTGAAACTGGATTTATATTTTGCTGTTTTAATAATAACTTTAAAATTACACCAAGTGTCTTTGATTGTTGGATGCGGATTCTCAAGCGGGTTCTGGGGAGTGTACTTTGGCTTCTTGAAGACAATCCTGAAGTTGCGGGCAATTTGAAACGGGAGGCGCTTCAGCGAGGCATTGATAAGGAGAGGTTGATTTTTGCAAAACGTATGCCTCTTCCTGAACATCTTGCCAGGCATCGTATGGCAGATCTGTTCCTGGATACCCTTCCGTGCAATGCCCATACCACAGCGAGTGATGCTTTATGGGCTGGTCTGCCGGTCTTGACCTTTATTGGTGAATCTTTTGCTTCAAGAGTTGCTGCAAGTTTACTCAATGCCATTCATTTGCCTGAACTAGTTACTACCTCAGCAGAAGAATATGAAGCCCTTGCAGTAAAACTTGCCTCCAATCCAAAAAAGTTGCAAGCTATTAAGAAGAAACTGTTGAAATATCGACTTTCGTCTCCGTTGTTTGATACTCGATTGTTTACCAGACACCTTGAAGAGGCCTATACGGTAATGTATGAAAAGTATCAGTCCGATTTGTTGCCTGAACACATCTCTATCAACACTAAGTTGTAAAAACGCTTGAGTGATTATTACAGTAAATTTCAAGAAAACTCTTTAGATGTATTATGGTAAAACGCCACAACGTTACAAAGAAAAAGAATAAATCGCCATCAGTAAAGGAGTGTCGGCGTAAATATCGGATATTATGGGCAAATCCATATTGCCTCTTGGATACATCCAGCGGAGCCTCAATTTCGGCTAGGGAGATGCTCCGTCAATTATCGTTTCAAGGATTTGATGTGGAGGTGATTGGGGCAACAGTGTTTGATTCGGAAAAAGGGATATCCAGACTTCCTGCACATTGGCAATCCACTGCAGAAAAAAAAAATTTTATAAAAGTAATTGATACTCCTCTTGAACATAAGCTAATAGTTACAAAAAGTACGAAGCGCATCGAAATGACTTCTTGGGAGGAAAGCAAATGGTACGCACTCTATGTACAGGAGCTCAATGTTTTTAAACCGGATCTGGTGTTTTTTTATGGAGGTCAGACACTGGATTTTATGATTTCTGATGAGGCGCGTCAGAGAGGGGTTCCTTCAGTATTCTATCTTGTCAATGGCAACTACAGCGGAAAAAGGTGGTGCCGTGATGTTGATCTTATCATAACAGACAGTCATGCAACAGCTGATCTATATGGGTCTAAGGAGGGGATTCAACCGGTTCCGGTCGGCACATTTATTGACCATAGAACAGTTCTCTCTGCATCAACAAATGATTACAGTACACGAAAAAACCTGCTGTTTATAAACCCGTCGCTTGAAAAGGGGGCTGGAATTGTGATTCAGCTTGCCATATTACTTGAGAAGAAAAGACCGGATATTATTTTTGAAATTGTAGAATCTCGAGGTAACTGGAATGAGTTAGTCCGGCAAATTTCCAGCCATTACAGTCAATTTCCCCGTGAACATCTTGATAATGTATTGGTGACGCCAAATACTCATGATATGCGTCCTGTCTATAGCAGGGCGCGGTTGCTTATTGCCCCGAGTCTCTGGTGGGAAAGCGGAAGCAGGGTATTGGCAGAAGCGATGCTTAACGGTATTCCTGCTATCGTTACAGATCGTGGTGGTAGTCCTGAAATGATTGGTAATGCCGGTATCAGGATAAAGTTGCCGGATGAATGTCATCAACAACCTTATACCTCTCTTCCAAAAATTGAAATGATGGAGCATTTGGTTGATAAAATTATCCAGCTTTTCGATGATAAGGTTTTGTATAACGAAGTAGTTGCACGAGCACGACATGTTGGCGCGACATTGCACAACATCAATACGAGTACTCAGCGACTGATCCAGGCATTTCACCCATTTCTCGAAAAAAGAGCTGGCGACATGTATGAAACATTTGTTCCTGAGAGGCATCAAAAGAATGGTTCACAATGAATCCAAAAATATCCGTCATTTTTCCAGTAAGTAATGAAGCTTTTCTTTCCGAAGGAATCGAATCGGTTTTGGGGCAGACTTTTGCCGATTTTGAATTTTTGATTATAGAGGATGGACTGAAACCAGAAGTAGAGTCAATATTTAATAAATATCATGATGAAAGAATAATCATTATCAAGCTCCCGATAAATATGGGTATAAGTAGTGCACGAAATGCTGGGCTTCTTTCTGCGAAGGCACCATATATTGCAGTGATGGACTGTGATGATATCGCCTCTCCGAACCGCTTTGCACTCCAATACGCATTAATGGAAAGCCGTCCTGAAGTAACAGTGTGCGGTTCTAATTTTATTAAAATATTTACTGATGGCAGGACCATTCCGATAAATTATCCGGAATCGGATGGTATGATAAAATCCCGGTTGATTCTTGTTGACTCAGCAATCCATAATCCGACAGTTATGTTTCGCACAGGATTTGTTAAACAACACGGTTTATTCTATGATGCTAATTTTCCTATTGTTCAGGATTATCGGTTTTATGCGGAAATCATGAGAAGTGGAGGGTCCTTTTACGGATTACAGGAAGATTTATTGTTTTACCGCCGTCACAATGGCAATGCATCAAATAGTATGTTGCTGGTGGAGGAACAAAAAAAGAGGGTTCGAGAGATCCTTTTACCTGTATTTTTCCCTGATTTAACCGGTGAAGAAATTCGTTCTTTGCTTGAAGGCATGAGTGATCAGGGGAAAATGACCTTGGCGGGAGCGTATTATTGTCTCATCGTTATTGACAAGGCACTCCGAGAAAATCGAACACTTATCGGCGAAGATCGAGCGGAACTCAAGAGAATTTTGTATTTATACCGGGATAGATTGGTAAAGGGGCTTAATAAAGCAAATGCGGCGAACGTACTTATGGACAATTCATAGACAATTTTTCAGGTTGTTTATTTCATTTTCTCTTTATGTTTCAAACAATGAGTAATTTTTAAGGTTTCAATTGGGATAGTGTATGCGAGTATTTCTTGTTCCTGAAGATGTAGTGGTTGTCTCTCCTCGTTTTAATCGGCATTACTATGGCAAGCAAACAGGTCCTGAAGTTCCTGTAGATATGTTGATTGTCGATTCAGGTGGCGAAATGGATATGGTGAGTAAAGCTCTTGTTGAAAAGAAAAAGAAAGCGTCTGCTGTCACTGACACGTTAGATGAAGTGGGTGATAAAAGTAAGGATGAATCGCTGATCGCAGATGGTAAAGTTAGAGCATACGGGGAGCAGGATTTACTTAACTGGCCAGCTTTTCCTGCAAGACTTGGACGGGTAAGTACTCGGTTTATTGGAGCCGGGATGTATAAGCATGAAGAAGAAGCTCCATTAGCAGCTCAGTTGTCTGCCCTTAAAGCACGGTTTCCACAAAAACATCATTTTCGAATTGCAGCAGTCGCGGCTTTTGGCACAAACCTTGGTGATTGCCTTATTGGAATGACTGCGATGCGCATCATTGTGGAGACCATCCGCCAATATTTGCCGAGCTTTGTTATTGATATGCTGTTATGCACGGCGGGCAATCCCGGGAATGTTGATATTGTCGGTCATGAACCTTGGGTTGGAGAACTTCATATCACAGGTCCTTCGGTGTCAGATTTTGCTCGTTACGATGCATATTTTGATTTCACTGGACTTATAGGATTGCCGCGAATTACCGAAATGCCGATAGTGGAGTGGTTTTTATGGTGGAGTGGACTCAACCCTTCCCTTGTTCCGGCAGATCGCAAACGAAATATTCTTAATATTGCTTGGCCGGTATGGTCACAGGTTTCACCATTGCTGAAGGGAATAAAGGGTAAGCGAGTTCTTTTTAACCCTACGGCAAGTGTTCCGCTTCGAAGTTTTCCTGGAGATCAAGCAGTAGCTTTTGTGCAAAAGCTGCTGAAGCAGGACCAGGATCTGACTATTATTATTGACAAACCTTTGAAGTTGAAGCATCCCCGGCTTGTGGATTTGTCAAACGAGATTGATTCACCTCAAAAATTTGAAGCACTGGTTGCTCAGGTGGATGGTTTGATAACGGTTGATACTTTTGGTATCCATGTGGCTGATGCTGCAAATGTTCCGACGGTTGGTTTGTTTGCATCCATTCCTCCTGATGCTTATCCATTCTACCCTTTGCATCACGGTATTCTTATTCCTGGCGGCGCTGACCTGCCGGCCTATCGAAAATTCAAGGTGAATGATGAGAAGGATTGGACAGAGATAAAGGATGTGTATGATAAGGCATGGGCAAAACTGGATGCTAAGGATGTATTGAAAGGATTGAACCAAATGATGGAAAAACAGCAGCTAAGCGCTTCACATAAAGGGTTGCAATTTGTGCATGGGCCACATCAACCGCTTCGTTTTGCTGTAACGCCTGAAGGGCGAAAGTTGCCTTTTGAAAAAGAAGTTGCCTTGTGGGACAGGGCAGTTGTTTGTCAGGGGAACATAGCTCGAGTTATACTTAGACCAGGAGTTACGACGGTTGTCATTGCTCCCGGTCAAAGTCCGTTTACACTTTTGCTGGCTGAAAAGCTTGCTCTTGGAGGTGTTCTGCATCTTTTTGAACCCCGCCCTTTACGACGTACTCTTATTGGGATGGATCTGCTCGATAAGGCAAGCCATGTCGATATACACTGGCACGACTCTTTACCTTCGAAAGCAAAAGAAGTTATTATTACAGGCGAAGATGCTCTTTGCGAAACGAATCCCCTCTATTGGGGCAGCTTGAAAAAAAAGATAAGTCTTGATACCAAGGCAATTGATTCGCTTGAACTGCAGGTGCTTTCCGCTATCTTTAGTTTCGCACCGACACCGCATCTCCATGTTCTCGAATCTGCTCTTGATACGTTAAAGCGAACCAAAGCAGCTATTATTTGCTCGCCGATTTATAAGGAGGAAGAGGTTCGACATATTGCGGCTTTTCTTGTTCCGCTCGGTTATCAGTGCTGGGTTGAATATATCGAACAACGTGAGGATGGACCGATGATGCTTGTCGCGATTTCTGACCATATCAAGCTACAGGGTCATAGCATGAAGCGGATTGTTCCTGGTTGAATAAGGCTTTTAAAGTTGATAGAGAGAACACTATGCAAAACGACAGGTTGGAGATTCCCTTACTGCCGGTGTCCTGGGGAGAGGTATTCGATAAGTTGACTATTCTTCACATCAAGAGTGAAAAGCTTAAAGATTTGCACAAGCTTGCTAACGTTGAGCGCGAGAAAAAAGAGATTGGAAAAGTTGTCGGTGATATTAATCGGTTTCCGGTTAAGCTTTTACCATTACTTGATGAATTAAAAATGATTAACGAGCTCTTATGGGATGTGGAAGATGGTAAGAGGGATTGTGAGCGTAGACAATGTTTTGATGAGCATTTCGTGCAACTTGCCCGGGATGTGTATTTTGGTAATGATAAGCGTGCGGCCATTAAACGAAACATTAATGAGCTGCTCGGCAGTTCCATTGTTGAAGAAAAATCTTATCAAGCATATTGAGAGATAATGTTGGATCGTTGATAATTGTCGATACATTATACCCCTTTCATATAATGCCACCCCTTTTATTGTTCTTATTTGTTGAACATGAATATTCTTTTTATACATCAAAATTTCCCGGCTCAATTCAAGCATCTTGCTCCAGCATTGGCTGCGATTTATGGCAATACTGTTGTAGCTTTGACCATGAAGAAGGTAGAGTCGGGGGTTTGGCGAGGGGTGCGGATAGTTCCTTATAACACTGATAGGGGTTCAACTCCTGATATACATCCCTGGGTATCGGATTTTGAATCGAAAATTATTCGTGGAGAAGCTTGTTTTCGGGCTGCATTGAACTTGCGTAACATGGGCTTTAAACCGGATATTATTATTGCACACCCGGGTTGGGGTGAAAGCATGTTTTTGAAAGATGTTTGGCCAGATGCAAAAGTGGGCATTTATTGTGAGTTTTATTATAACGCGCATGGTACGGATGTTGGCTTTGATCCGGAGTTTCCATTGAAAGAAGAAGGAACATACAGCCGCTTGCGGTTAAAGAATCTAAACTATTTGTTGCATTTTGAAATTGCTGATGCCGGCATTTCACCAACTCAATGGCAGGCAAGCACTTTCCCTGAGCCCTTTCTCTCGAAGATTTCTGTAATTCACGATGGTATTGATACCGGCGTTATTATTCCTAATCCCAACGTAAGCATTACACTGGGCAACAGCATTGTTTTAAATAAGGGTGATGAAATTATTACTTTTGTCAATCGAAACCTTGAGCCATACCGGGGCTATCACATCTTTATGCGGGCGTTGCCACTTATTCTCAAGCGCAGACCTCATGCTCAAGTTTTGATAGTTGGAGGAGATGATGTCAGTTATGGCGCCAAGCCTGAAGTTGGCAAGACCTGGAAAGAGATTTTTGCCGGCGAAGCAAGGCAGAAGATTAGTTGTGATGCATGGAAGCGGGTGCATTTTCTTGGTAAACTTCCTTATCACCATTTTATACCACTTCTCCAACTGTCCACCGTGCATGTCTATCTTACCTATCCCTTTGTTCTTTCCTGGAGTTTGCTGGAGGCCATGAGCACTGGTTGTGCTATTGTTGCAAGTAATACCCCGCCGTTACAGGAAGCTATCAAACAAGATGAAACAGGGCGTTTGTTTGATTTCTTTGATGTGAACGGACTGACAAATGAGGTTTGTGCTTTGATGGATGATCCTTTGGCGAGGGTTCGGCTTGGGGCAAATGCACGAAACTTTGCTCAGTCAACCTTTGATTTGCAATCCATTTGCCTTCCGAAGCAGCTGAAATGGGTGCAATCACTGGCGTAAAAGATGTATGGTGTCTTTGCCGTTATTACCTTGGTTTTTTGGGTATATCGAGAAAAAGTAGTAAAATTGATTACGTTAGGTTAGGTGCTGTGATTGTGTGATAGAGACTTTTTTTTCATAAAAAAAGAGACGAAAATGGCCATTAAACCCCTTTACACTACAAATCAGATTCTTAACCAGATTAAAACTTCCTGGGGAGGGTCTTTTACGGGCTATACCATGAGCTGGCCAACCAGTCAGACTATTTCCTATTCTATCAATAGCGCTACACCAAAAAATGTATCGGGTTACGTTCCATCTGAAGGCGGCAGCTATTTAGTGAATATGACTCCCCTTCAAGTTGCAACTGCTCAGTTGTCATTTCAGTTATGGGATGATCTTATTGCTAAATCGCCAGGGACCGCCCATCGGTTAGTTCTTTCCACATCGCCTTCAGCCAATATCACACTGGACTATTCACGTCATACTTCTGGTAATGGAACGTATTCCGCTTGGTGGTACAGCTCATATAATGTATCAACCAAAAAAGTAACCTTATCGGCTGACCAGGTTTGGTTAAGCTCAAGTTGGGCTTCAAATGGAGATAGCGGTATGAAGCCGGGTGCTTATGGCCTAATTACCATGGTACATGAAATTGGTCATGCACTTGGCCTGTCTCATCCTGGCCTGTATAATGCTGGCAGTGGTCGCACTATTACTTATGCAAACAGTGCGGTCTTTGCTCAGGATAATCGCCAATATACGGTGATGTCTTATTTCGGAGGGTACCTGCCGGGTTCAGGATGGAAACAGGATGGTACTTATCTGAGTTATATTTATCCCCAGACTCCAATGGTATATGATATTGCTGCTCTTCAGTCGTTATATGGGATTGATACAACAACACGCACCGGTAATACGACATATGGATTTCATTGCAATCTTGCCTCTTCCGACCCTGAACTGAAAATTTATGATTTTAACCAAAATCATACTCCCATATTTACGATCTGGGATGCTGGCGGAACCGATACCCTTGATTGTTCAGGATACACAGGCAATCAGATTATCAATCTCACCCCGGGTTCTTATTCTTCTGTTGATGGAATGACCCAGAATGTTGCTGTCGCATTTAATTGCTCAATCGAGAATGCTATAGGGGGTGCCGGAAACGATACAATTACCGGAGCCGGAAGTGGAACACTTTCTGGTGGCGCAGGAGCTGATGTTTTCTTCATAACAGCCGGGACAGAGATTATAACCGATCTGGGTTATGGAGCTGACTCTCTGAGTGTTTCTGCCGGTGCCACTGCAATAGCTACAGCTGCTGATAACTTTACGGCAACGAGCGGAACGACTAACTCGGGTATTGCATCAATAAATGCTAACGGACATTCTGTGAACCTTTCTTTAGCGGGAGGTGCCAACGGCTGGACAATCACCAATAGTAGCACTTTAGGGGTTGTTCTGACAGGATCATCTCGAAATGACACAATTGTCGGTGGTTCAGGTAATGATACCATTAACGGTGCAGGTGGCAATGATTTACTTACAGGTGGTGCTGGGGCAGATACTTTCACTATATCTAAAGGAATAGCTAGTATAACTGATTTGGGTAATGGAGCAGATAGTCTGTGGGTTTCTGTTGGAGCTACAGCAATAGCTACGGCAACTGGTAACTTTACAGCAACGAGCGGAACTTCCAACATGGGCATTGCATCAATAAATGCAAACGGATTTTCAGTTAACCTTGCTTTGGCAGGAGGTCCCAACGGCTGGACCATGTCCAACAGTAGTGCTTTAGGGGTTGCTCTGACAGGATCATCTCGAAATGATATAATTACCGGAGGTTCAGGGAACGATACTCTTTCAGGTGGTGCGGGGTCTGATAAATTTGTGTTTAAGTCAACACCTAATTCTGTGACAAACCATGATACCATTACTGACTTTGTACATGGTACCGATGTTCTTCAGTTTAATAAAACTTATTTCGCCACTATTAATACATGGACTAGTGACTCGTTTTGGTCAGGTACAGGGGTGATTGCTGGTCATGATTTGAGCGATCGAATAGTTTATAATACATTGACAGGTAACCTCTACTACGATGCTGATGGCATGGGGGGAACTCCACCGGTTCTGGTTGCGCTCATTGGCATAAGCGCTCATCCTGTCCTGACGTACACCGATATTCAGCTTGTTGCCTAAGTTGTGGTTACAGTTATGCTATTATTATTGTAAAGAAGTTTATTTTTTACGAACTCTCGGATTCAAAAAATAAACTTTCATTTATGCCTAGCCCTTCAACTTCATCTGAAACCATTTCGATTTCATTGAGTGGCGTAAGTACGATTGATCCGTTGCTCAATGAAGATCTTCTGAAATGGAAAGGTATTTCAGGGCTTGCCGTAGAGTGTACCTATAGTTTTCCATGGCTTGGTGGTGCAACAGCTTATTGGCAATCTCCAATTTATAGTGCTTATTCAGAACAAAACGCCGCAGAGCGTTTTGGGTTTAATAGTTCACAAATTTCTGCCGCCAAATCCGCATTTGAAGCTTGGGCAGATGTGGCCGCTTTCTCGTTTACTCAGGTTGATGAAAGCGCAAGTAATGTTGGAGATTTCCGTTTAGCGTTTTCTTCCGCTGTTGGCAGTGCGTCTTGGGGTTGGTGTCGATACCCGAATAGTTATTTGGCAAATGCAGCGGATGTCTGGATCAACCCTTCTGCGGCCGATAAAGACTGGTCAACGGGGTCTTATAATTTTCTTTCGCTTATTCATGAAATCGGACACGGACTTGGTCTGAAACATCCTGGAAATTATAGTTCGACAGGAAGTGCTACCCCAGGGCCGTACCTTCCTGCTGCTCTTGATTATCGGAATTATACGCTCATGTCTTACCATGATTTGAACGTCTCTTTTTTTGATGCAACGCAGAATAAGTACATCAATGTCTACCCTGTAACGCCGATGGTTTATGATATCGCGGCAATACAGTACCTGTACGGGGCTAATAACAGTTATAGAACCGGGGACGATATCTACCGTTTTGATCCATCCCATCCTTTTTATAGAACGATTTGGGACGCAGGCGGTAATGATACTTTTGATGTTTCAAATTTCGGCACTAATTGTGATATCGACTTAACGCCGGGTCATTATTCATCTCTTCGTTACGTTAACCATGGGACGGGGCCTAACCTTTATGATGGTACTAATAATCTTGGTATTGCATTTGGTACAATAATCGAAAATGTCATAGGAGGTTCTGGTAATGACCTTATTCTGGGTAATGCTGTTGGTGATACATTGAAAGGCGGTGGTGGAAATGATACAATTATTGGCGGTGCAGGTAATGATACAGCGGTATTCGGTGGTAATGTTGCTGACTATTCTATTACTTATGATAAAATTTTTCAGCAATATACGGTGGCAGATAGGGTGACCGGAGGAGATGGAATGGATATCGTTGCCTTTGTTGAAAACTTTCAATTTGCTGATACAACGAAATCAGCATTGGACTTTATTACAGATACTGTAGCACCAATAGTATCACTCTACAATCCTGTAGCTGGGGCTATAGGGGTACCTGTAGGCAGTGATATTATCTTGACTTTTAACGAGGCTATTAAGTTAGGTTCTGGCACAATAGCTATCCATAGCGGATCTCTGAATGGGCCAGTTATTGCCAGCTCTGCAGATGTAATGACTGCCAGTATTTCAATATCGGGTATGACGCTTACCGTTAACCCGACCAACGATTTTACGAAAGGTACGCACTACTTCATTACGTTTGCTGATGGCAGTATTTTGGATCTTTCGGGCAACAGCTATTCGGGAGGAATGCCGTATGATTTTATTACCGTTCAGGCTCTGGATGTTCCCCCTGTGAACCCGGAAGGAGGTGGCTCAGGTGCAGGAGTTGTATTGGCAGGGATTGGAGGAATTGGTTTGCTTGCCTGGGCTATTTTGTAACTTGCCGGATAAAAGTGGTTGATTATAATGACAAAACATGAGGAAGCGGAGCTTGCACAAAAAAAGGTTGAATCAGAGAGGCTTGCTATCGATCTTGAAGACAAAAAAAGGCGTCTTGAAGAACTCCAGCATAAAATAGGACAATTTCAGCATCGATACTTTTTGGAGGTTGCTCAAAAGCAGATTGAACTTAGCAGGCTCAATGCACAGCTTGCGGATTTAATTGCCAAAAAGATGCTTTATAGTCCTGATCTGAGACTAAAAAAATCAGGCATTGAAATGCCAACTGAAGGTTATTCGGAGTCTTACGTTGGTTTTAATAAAGGTGCTCGGGTAGAGTTGAATAATGTTCAGGATACAAAAGATGTAAAGAGGGTATATAGAAGAATTGCATCAATAATTCATCCTGATAAGGCTTCGGAGAGCAAGTCTCGTAGATTACGAACAAAACTGATGGTGGAATTGAATGAAGCTTACGCTCAAAAAGATACTGCTAAGATGCAGCGAATCATTGATGAGTGGTATGAAAGCCCTGAGGCAGTTGTTGGGGCTGGTCAGGTTGCAGAACTTCTGAGAATGAAGAGGACTATTGAACTTATCAAAAAACGGATATCTGAAACGGAAGTGGAAATATCGAAAATCCTCACATCCGATATTTATCAGATGATGGTAAAAGCTTATGATGCTGAAAGAAGTGGTCGAGATATTGTTGCGGAAATGTCAATGGGCATAAATGCTCAAATACAGGATACTAAAAACAAGATATTTTTAAGGATGTACGGTTAGATTTTTGCAAGGGACAGGGATAGCAATTGAATGTTGGTTGACAAAATATTATAGTGTTGTGGTCTTACACCTTTACTTATCATAACGGGGTTTTAATAATAAAATATTGTGGTGCTGCTTACAAAAGTTACGTGTAGTTATAGTGAGGTTGAAGATCGAATTCGTATGTCGGCTATGGTCAAGGATGGGGAGCCGGTTGTATTCTGGATGACCCAGCGTCTCTGTAATCGTCTAGTTCGTGAACTGACCGGTCATCTTGGCAAGTTAGTATCCCGGTCTACTATGATTGAAACGGGGTTGTTGCTTTCGTGTTATCAACGTAACGCTGAATGGCAGCATGAGCCATCCACGCCTGTTGGCTTTGGTGAAGCGTCACTTCAGATATTGCCGGAAAAGGTTTTGTTGTCTTGTTCAGCAGAGAGTGTTGCTTTATTATTTCCCCTTATAAAGGATGAAAATGCTCAGTTGCAATTGAGTCTTAAGGAGTTGCGACAGTGGATGGCTATTGTGTACCGGGCATATCAAAATGCTGGTTGGCCCATGGATGCCTGGCCTGAATGGTTTACACGGCCGAAGGTAGGTAGGAACTAAGTTTATTCTGCAATTCTTTCTGATTATCGAGCAGACAGTCCAATTGTTACGTGGATATTATAGACCATGATATTTGGATATTAGGTGTTAGAGATATAAATTGAACACCGTTTTAAAATTGTGTTAAGAGTTTTTCAAGACAGACATTTAAATGAGGATTGTTGAATTATGGCTAAAACGAAGATCGAAGAACCTACTTTGACCCACAACGGAAAGACGTTTAAAGTTTCAGCTCTATCTGAAGAAGCACAGATACAATATGTTAATGTTAAAGCGGCTGATAATGAGATCAGGCGTCTTCAGGTGCAGTTAGCGATTGCCCAGACTGCTCATGTTGCTTATCAACAGGCATTGATAGCCTTGCTGCCTTCATAAGCATTTCTACATTACATTTGAAGCGCAGGGGAAGATGGTCGAATTGATGGAAACAGGTGTTGTTGAAAAATGACAGTAATGATGTTGAACCTAAGCTTAATAGGGTGTGAAAGGAACTAAAGAAATATCTCCGCTACGTGATGCACTTGCTGCATTGTTTCCATCTCTCAGGAAGGCGTTTTTTTTCAGTTTGTTTGTTAATGTGTTGGTGCTTGCACCGAGCGCTTATATGATGCAGGTTTATGACCGTGTGGTTAATAGCCGAAGTCATACAACACTGCTGATGTTGACGATTCTGATTGTAGGTCTTTATGCTTTGCTTGAGGCTCTGGAATGGGTGCGCCGTCAGGTAATGCATGATTCAGGTATGGATTTTGATAAGGGCTTGCGGACACGAGTATTTGGAGCGGTTTTTTTGGCAAGACGTTTGAATCTTCCTGTTGGAGGAGCGCAGGCATTGAGGGACCTTAAAACAATTCGCGAGTTTCTTCCTTCTCAGGCACTTCTGGCTTTTGTTGATGCCCCATTAGCCCTTTTGATTCTTATCCTGATTTATTTGATGAGTCCGGCTCTTGGCTGGTTTGCAGTTGCTGGTGCTCTTGCACAGTTTGCGATAGGCATAGTCAATGAGCGTCGTATACGTGAACCGTTGATGGCGGCTAATCGAAGCGCTATAAGTGCTCAGACTTATGCTGATGGGGTTATCCGTAATGCTCAGGTTATTGAGTCTATGGGGATGCTTGGTAATATACATAAGCGATGGATGGGTCGTCAGGAGGAGTTTCTTCAGTATCAGGCTGAGGCTTCAGATCATGCGGGTACAAATGCAGCACTTTCAAAACTTGTACAGAGCCTTTTGGGTTCTCTTTTGCTTGGAATGGGTTGCTGGTTGACCATTAAGGGTGAGTTACATGGTTCGGGCATGATTGTTGCCTCTATTCTTGGCGGGCGGGTTCTAGCACCGCTTGTGCAGATTATTGGGAACTGGCGTCAGGTAGAAACTACTCTGGAGTCATTCAATCGTCTAGAGACACTTCTAAAGGAGCTTCCTCTTCCTGAAAAAAGCATGTCTTTGCCGGCGCCGTCCGGCTTTCTTTCTGTTGAGGGTATCATTGCCGGTGCTCCTAGAAGCCAGGTACAGATTCTTAAGGGTGTCAGTTTCAGGGTGGTCCCTGGCGGTTCGTTGGCGGTTGTCGGGCCTTCTGCTTCAGGTAAGACGACTCTTGCAAGGTTGCTGGTTGGGATCTGGCCGGCAATGCAGGGTAAAGTCCGGCTAGATGGAAATGATATTTATCAGTGGGACAAAGAGGAACTTGGACAGTATATAGGATATCTGCCTCAGAATGTTGAGTTGTTTGAAGGCAGTATCGCTGAAAATGTTGCTCGTTTTGGCGAGCCTGATGCTGATAGAGTTCAGGAGGCTTGCCGTATGGTTGGTCTTGATAGTTTTATTGAGCAGCTTCCAAAAGGATATGAAACTCAGATTGGTGATGATGGTTCGTTTCTTTCTGGTGGAGAGAGACAACGCATTGCTCTTGCACGCGCTGTCTATGGAATGCCTAAATTTGTAGTACTCGATGAGCCGAATGCAAGTCTGGATGAAGCGGGTGATGTTGCGTTGCTCAATGCAATAAGGTTTTTGCGGTCTCAGGGAACAACTGTAGTTGTCATGACTCATCGTTTGAATGTTCTTGGGGCTATAGAACATATGCTTGTGCTTGTTGATGGCCAGGTTCAGCGGTTCGGTACATGCCAGGAGGTACTTGCTGCGCTTCAGGCACCGCAGGCAACTTCTCAATCTTCAAGCCAGCAACCACAGAGATAACCCTCTTATCCGGAAGTAGATACTTCATGAAACCTGAATTTTTTGACCGTAGTGTACTGACCCGTCAGCTTTGGACTTTTCGAAAGGAGTTCATGTGGGTGGGTATTTTTAGCCTGATTGCTAATGTACTGATGCTGACTCCGACGCTCTATATGTTGCAGGTATATGGTCGAGTAATGAGAAGCGGTAGTGAACTCACACTGCTGATGGTTACTTTTTTTCTGGTATTTTTTTATGGAGTGATGGCTTTTGCTGAATGGTTGCGCTCTCGACTTTTGGTAAGAATGGGTGTTCGGCTTGATGAATCACTGAATTCACTTGTTTTTAACTCCAGTTTTGAGGCTTATCTCAACCGTAGCCGCAAAAATGTTGTTTCTGCTTTTTCAGATTTAACAAATATTCGTCAGTTTTTGACTGCTAACGGCATGATAGCGTTTTTCGATACTCCATGGACGCCTATTTATATTGCTGTAATCTTTTTACTCAGTCCTTTTTTAGGTTGGCTCTCTATTTTATTCGCAATTATTCAGCTCGGATTGACTTGGCAATCAAACAGGTTAAGCTCGAAAGAGATTGAAAGTGCTGCCGAGGCTGGAAACGATAGCTATCGGTTTGTTCAGAGTAAGCTAAGAAATATCGAGCCGATTTATGCAATGGGGATGGCCGGCAATCTTCGCGAGCAATGGTTCAGGTTGCATGATGCTTCACTTGCTAAAGCTGAATCGTCTCTTGAGAGACAACATCGTCAACAGGCTTTTACAAAGTTTGTTCGATATAGCATGCAGTCGCTTACTCTTGGAGCGGGTGCGCTTATGGTTATTGAGGGAAAGATGGCCGCGGGTTCAATGATTGCAGCTAATGTACTGATGTCTAAGGCTCTCCAGCCTCTTGATCTTGTTGTTGCAAGTTGGAAGCCTTTTGTTCATTGTCGGACAGCGTTTGTTCGTTTGGAAAAGCTTCTTGAGGAATTTCCAGAGCGTAACCCAGGGATAAAGCATCAGGATCCATTAGGTGAAGTTAGGCTTGAGGGTCTGTCAGCGACTGCTGAGGGGCGAGAATTGCCGATTTTAAACGATCTTAATGTTGTGTTTCCTGCTGGTAAAGTAGCTGTCGTGATCGGGCCGTCAGGATCAGGAAAATCTACACTTGCACGTTGTATCGTCGGGGTCTGGCCAGGGAGGCAGGGCAATGTCATTATTGATGGAGAGCCCATTGAGAGTTGGGACAGGATTGACCTTGGTCCACATATTGGATATCTTCCCCAGGATATTGAGTTGTTTGATGGTTCAATTGCTGAAAATATTGCTCGTTTTGCTGAAGTGGATTCTCTAAAAGTTATTGAGGCTGCAAAACGTACTGGTATTCATGATATGATTTTACGCTTTCCGCGTGGATATGATACAGAGATAGGCGAGGCGGGGGGGATGCTGTCTGGAGGTCAGAGACAGCGGCTTGGTCTTGCTCGTGCAATGTATGGGAATCCTGCAATTCTTGTGCTTGATGAGCCGAATGCAAACCTTGATGATGCAGGAGAGCGCTCGCTTCATGATGCTGTAGTAGATATGCGAAAAGCAGGTAAAACAGTCATTTTAATAACGCATCGTCCCAGTGTTCTTGGAATTGCAGATTTGTTGGTGGTGATGCAAGGTGGAAAAATTATCCGATGTGGACCTCGTGATGAAGTATTGGCAGCGTTACGTCCAGTGAATACTAAGCCTGAGCTTTCTGAGGTCTGATTCAATTTTTGAGAAATGTTTAATGAAGAGCAATGAGTACTTTTGATGTTGCAACAGTTGGGAAACAAGTGCCGGTAAAAAAAGAAAACCCTACTGATTATCGTGATTCTCGCAGGACAATCCGTCTTGGTATATGGGTATTACTTGTTGGATTTGGCGGTTTTTTGTTATGGGCAGCTTTTGCACCGTTAGATGAAGGTGTTCCATCTCAGGGTGTGGTGAGTATAGCCACAAAGCGTAAAGTGGTTGAAAATCAGCGCGGTGGCAGAATTGAAAAGGTCTTTGTCAGAGAAGGACAGTTTGTGCGAGAGGGAGAAGTACTCATTAAGCTTGACGATCAAACGGCAAAGGCTAGATATGATGAAATTCATCAGCACTATATTGGAATGCGGGCAACTGCGGATAGGCTTAATGCAGAAATGAAGGGAGCGGGTTCAATTGCATTTCATAAAGATTTGTTGACTGATTCAGAAAAAGCTTTAGTTGAACGGAATATGCAGAATCAGCGTCAAATCTTTGTGTCGCGTCAAATGACACTGAGGATTATGAATGAACAGCTTGCTGGTATTAAGTCTTTAGTGCATGAAGGGTATGCACCAATGAATCAGCAGCGCGATCTTGAGCTGAAAATTGCGGATTTCAAAACTAATACTGCTTCTCAGCTATCTCAGGTTCAACTGGAAGTTGAGGCTGATGCTGAAAAGACAAGGGCACTTGCGGAGGAACTTCGTGATACTGAGGTCAGGTCCCCGGTTTCTGGACAGGTTGTTGGTTTGCAGGTGCAGTCTGTTGGTGCAGTAATCCAGCCGGGCCAGAAGATTATGGACATTGTTCCGCTTAATGAAGGCCTGCTTATTGATGCGAAGATTCAACCGCAATTTATCGACAGTATTCGCAAAGGTCTTGCAGTTGATGTAAGTTTTATGTCGTTTTCTCACTCTCCTCAACTTGTTGTCAATGGCCAGGTAGAGTCGCTTTCAAAAGATATAGTTACAGATCCACAGGTTAACCCGGCAATGCCTGGAGCATCCTATTATCTTGCTAGAATATTTGTTACTCCGGAGGGGATGAAATCTCTTGGCAAACGCCAAATGCAACCAGGTATGCCTGTGCAGGTTGTTATCAAAACAGGTGAGCGTTCTTTATTGACCTATCTGGTCGATCCCCTGTTTAAGCGGATTTCAGTTTCTATGAAAGAGGAGTAGTATTTCATTGCTCACCAGTTATTATGATGGGAACCCTGTCTGTCTGGAAAACTTAACGGTATAAGCGAATTGGACATGAAGCTATTGGTACGTTTGATGGTTGTTACTGGGCTGTTTGTATCTATGCCTCTCTATGCAGGCCCTGTTGATTTATCATCTGTCTATAAGAAAGCTGTGGAGTATGATGCTCAGGTTCGTGGGGCTAAAGCTGATAATTTGGTCTCTAGAGAGGAGGTTGGAAAGGCTTTAGCGCAATTTCGTCCGAGAGTTAGTGTTAATGTTGCAAGGGGTAGAAACGAGACAAAAAGTGTTGATTTATTAGGAAGATATAAGCCAACTGATCAGTTTTATAATTCTGTTAATTATGGTGTTTCATTACAGCAGCAGCTCTTTAATATGTCAAGCTTGGCAGAGTATAAACAGGCTAAAGCTGTAGCAGCAAAAAGTGAAGCGGTACTTCAGAATGAAGAGGCGAATTTAATACTCAGAATTACTGAGGCTTATTGTAACGCATTGTATTCTGAAGATAATCTTGAATTCAGCCAGGCTCATATCAAAGCTTCTCTGGAGCAGCTCCAACAGACAAAAAGACGGCTTGAAAAAGGGTATGGTAGCATAACTGAAGTTAGTGAAGCTCAGGCAGGTTATGATATGGCGCTTGCAGATGGAGTTGAGATTCTGAATGGTCTTGAATTCAGCCGCAGGGAGCTGGAGCATTTTACCGGGGTCTACCCTGAAGTTCTTTGTAAACTTGTTGCTGAAAAACTTGTTTTAGCACGACCAGTTCCTGAGAATGTTGAGACTTGGGTGGAACTTTCTCGTTCAGATAATCATGAAGTCGCCGCAGCACGCCAGGAAATTCAAATTGCAAATCGAGAGGTTCAAAAGCAGCGTGCAAACCGTTATCCTACGCTGAATCTGGTTGGTAGTAGAAGTTATTCGAATAGCGATAATAACTATACTATAGGCTCAACCTATGATACCTATTCAATAGGGTTACAGATGAGTTTGCCAATGTATACCGGTGGGTATATAAGTGCATCGGTACGGCAGGCAAATGCAAAAAGGATCAAAGCTCAGGAGCAGCTTAGCTGGCAGGAACGTGGAGTTGAATCAAATGTTCGGAAGTATTACAACGGCGTTATAAGCAGTGTCGCGCAGATTCATGCTTATGAACAAGCTGTTAAGTCGGGCGAAATAGCGTTGAAGGGCACGAAAAAAGGGTTTGAAGCAGGGTTGCGTACAAATATGGATGTGCTTGAGGCAGAACAGAAGCTATTGTCGAATAAACGAAATCTGGCAAAGTCACGATACCAGTATATAATGAACAAGTTGCAACTCAAAGGAAGTGCAGGCATTTTATCAACGAGTGACGTTGAAGAGGTGAATGGATGCTTGGGCACATAAAACCGCCTTATTATGACGCTAAAATAGAATAAATATTTTATTGTAACCTCAGCTACACTAGTGAAAACAGAAAATAATATGTTAAATCATTATTTATAAAGTGACAGAAAGCGAACAAGGCAATAGCCAATTTATTTGTGGGATGCTTACACTTTATTCTCCTCCTGAGACATATATAAAAAATATTGCGACTTATATCAATTATATAGATAAGCTTTATGTAATAGATAATTCTGTAAATTGCGACAATAAAATTGATGATGAGCTGATTAGGAAATATCCTAAAATTGAGTTTTTGGCAATTGGTAAAAACATTGGTATTGCCGCTGCTCTTAATTTGTCGATTGATATTGCATTACAGAATCGATACCTCTGGATGTTGACAATGGATCAAGACAGTTATTTTGATGAGGACCAAGCTCAACGCTTCTTTCACTCATTTTCATCCATTGGCAATAACGATGTTGCAATATTATCTCCTTCCCATGAAAAGGTTTCTGTTGATACTGGAGATTGTATTTATCATAAGAGAGATACGGTTATGACTTCAGGAAATCTATTGAATTTATCTTTAGCAAAAAAGATAGGTGCATTTAACGAGGATCTATTTATTGATTGTGTTGATCATGATTACTGTCTTCGATCTAATCTATTAGGTATCGATGTGTTGCAAGCCTCAAATTGCTTCATTCAGCATGAAGTTGGGAAGTCTTTCAGTGGTTCCTTGTTATATGGTTTAAGGAAAAGAACATTTAATATCCATTCCCCAAAAAGAATGTATTTTATTGTTAGAAACAGCCTTTGTATGGAAAAAAAATATAGCAAAACTTTTCCTGACTACATAAAAGGTATAAAAAAAGCTATGCATCTTAAAATGTCAAAATCGCTTCGTTATAGTAATAATAGAATTGATTACATGCGGTATATATTGAAAGCATATTTTGATTTTTATAGAAATAAATATGGGAATAGAGTTAATCTATAATTATTTGTTTTTTTGCAGATTTTAGAGGAAAGAGGGGATATAATCGTAGACTCCTAAAGAAATGTAACTGAAATACTCCCCAAAATTTAGGACAGCATGCTAAAATTTGAAAAAAACTTCGCTTCTTATCGCTCTGTGTTAAAAAAATGTGCAAATAATTTAATGTGCGTCTGGTTGAAATTGTTGATTACCAGTTTTCTGCAATTTGAAAGGTCTAAGGAATAATAATATTCCATTTCAGGAATACTGAAGTCATTTGTAGAGATCAAATAGACTGTACCTTTATTCTGCGATGCAGTGATATTTGATAATTTCTGTTCTACATATTTTCCATATTTGTTCCAGGCTCTGTTATATACCCCGATAGCAATAGATTTCTCATACAATTGTTTCGTGTTTTTAACTCGATCTATCAAAGTATTGTCGTACTCTATGAGCATATCGTAGAGTACGGGATTATTTATGGTGTGATATGCCGAACTTCTTTCAGCGAGCATTTTCTTAAGAAGGGGCAGGTTGTCGCCGCTAGTGAAAAGGCAATTGTTTCTCCTCCATAATAGTTTTGAAAGTGCTGATCCTTCAGAAGTTGTCGATGCATGTTTATGATAAACGACTGATTTTGGGTTGTAGATTATAGTATATCCTGCACTAGTCAACCATCTGGAAAGTTCAGAATCTTCGTAGTAAGCAAACAACTCGGCGACAAATAATTTTCGCTGAAGCATTGCTGCACGTCTCAGCAGAACGGAACAGCCACAAAAATATGGAAGCTCAGTTGCCACATTGTATTGGCCGGAGTCGTACTCTCCAAACCCGCGATCAACAGGGAGCAGGTCTTGGTCTGATAAGGAACCGGCATTGTTGATGATATACTGTGCGTTGGATGGTGCGTATTTGGAGAGTTCAAGCGTGTAATCGCAAGGGATGCTGAATGCTGGAGCAGACCCTATTTTTATAGTGACATTGCCTGATTTATCTTTGGCTGTCAGTACCAGATGAACTGCTTGTGATGATGAAGGAAGAGATAGCGTAATTGTCTTCCACTTCGAATAGAGAAGATTACCATTGGCTTGTCCTGTTCTTATAAAATATTTATTGTATTCGAGTGATATTTTGAGTGCTGGTATTTCAAGTGCAAAACTGCTGTTACTTTGTACTGTTACTTCCTGAAAGGTTTCCCAAAACAGGGTTTTGGATGTAGCTGCAGCACAGCGGCCATTGTTTTTTAAGATGTCGACCAGTTCTTTGAGCCACTCATTATCAGCTCTGGTATCATTATTCAGCAGAGCAATATATTCGCCTTGCGCTTGTTCGAGTGCAAGATTGTTTCCTTCTGCAAAGCCTAGGTTTTTATTTGATCTGATGTACTTGAAACCTGTAAATTTTCTTGCATAGGATTGTATGGTGGTATCGGAATTGTCGGTTGAGTTGTTATCCACAATGATCAATTCAAAATACGCATAGGTTTGGGATAAGAGTGAGTCGAGCAATGCACATAAATGCTTTTCACCGTTGTAATTTATACAGATGATCGATACCAGGGGGTCGTGCAGGGTGATGCCGAAATCAATCGGTTGTTGGGTTAGGTGCGTTGTTAAGCCATTATTGCGAAACCGGTTTATCCGTTTTCTTATTGAATTACCGGTTTTCTGTATGATTTTTTTCATACGTCAGTATCTCTGATGGCAACCATATCTGTTGTTATAAATACTTGCAGCTCTTCAACAAGCTTTTGCGAGCATTTCTTCCATGGAAAGCTTTTGGCGCGTTCTTCAGCCTGAAGGCTTACCCTTTTTCGTAATGGGGCATTATCTCGTAGGAGCATAATTGCCTCACTCCATTCTTTAGGGTTGTCGGGAGACGCAAAAAGTGCTGCATTGTTCAATATCTCTGTCATTGCAGGGCGGGAACTGCATATCGATGGAATACCCAGTAATGCGGCCTCAAGTGGGGGAAGACCGAACCCTTCGTAAAGGCTCGGACAAACAAGGGCTAATGCTTTGCTTATCACATATCCTACCTCTTCATCTTTCAGACGTCCTAAAAAGAAAACCCGATCGCTGATGTTCATGTCCGATACCAGCTTTTGAGCTCTTTTGTTGCTGCCTATCATGACGAGCAAGATGTTCTGAATTTGCGGTTCAAGCATGGCCTTGAAGACGACTTCAATGTTTTTATGGCGATCATAAGCACCCAGATATACAATGAAGTTGCTGTCAGGAAGCTTTAACGTTTTATTTTTGACAATAGGGAGCTTTGTGATGCCCATGTAGATAACGCCTATTTTATTCAGTGGAATATCAAGCAGTCGTGATATATCGTGAGCACTTGAATTACTGATGGTCAAAACTTTATCGGCTTGTTGTGCTATGGGTTTAAATTTAGTTGCCCACTCCTCAGCGATTTCTCCAAAAATATCCGGAAAAAGCATGGGTATAACATCAAGAATCAGAATGCATGAAGGGTGTGGAAGTTGTTCAGGGCACCAGTGAATTGTAGGATAAAAAAAGACTACTTTCTTTATATCGTTAATCTTTCGAGTGTTGCTTGTCTTTGATAAAACCTGGAGCTGCTTGAAGAGTTCACGGGATGCCCGACCAATTCCTCTCGGCTCTTTGAGGGCTTTTTTATGAAACCTTACAAGTATATTGCCAATTGAAATGTTCCTATAGGTGAACATATATCGGCTTTTGTTAAGAAATGTATTTGCTTGTATTTTTTGAAAGAGATTGAATTTGTTAAAAATATAGCTTTTGAGTGACTTTAAAACGCTCTGTTTTTTTTCCATGGTAAACAGTTATTATTGCTGACTTTATATGTTTACGTATGTTAGCAAAATATGGTTATAATCACATTATAGAAACAGGTGGATTGTAATTTTAGTATCAATCAGGGCGGATTGTATAAGCTGAAAAATGCGTATACTTTGTACAATATACGGTAACAAAACGCAGAAGAGATAATCATGATAGCGATAAGCACAACAGAGTTACGC
>Ga0194037_1000212_pt1 | contig 45441 bp, 41 predicted proteins | sample JunL306m_MetaG_FD_148653 | JGI IMG/M metagenome (GOLD analysis project Ga0194037, IMG submission 148653) | Anoxic zone freshwater microbial communities from boreal shield lake in IISD Experimental Lakes Area, Ontario, Canada - Jun2016-L304-6m | ecosystem: Environmental > Aquatic > Freshwater >... | reverse complement strand
TTTGCGTCTTATCAGGGTGTAGCTCTAATCCACACTCCCGAAAACGCTCACCAAGCTTTCGCTTTACCAGCTCTGCCTGTGCCTTGCTTTTACAGTGGAGAACTCCATCATCGGAGTACCGACAAAACGGAACACCGGGTAGATTTTCGCTCACCCTCCGGTCGAACGCATAGTGCAGAAACAGGTTCGCCAACAGTGGACTCACCACTCCCCCTTGGGGCGTGCCTTTTATCCTTTCTATCAGTTCACCTGCCGGGGTCTCCATCGGGGCCTTGAGCCACCGCTCTACATACAGGAGAACCCATGGGGTTTGGCAATGTTTCCGAAGAGCACACAGTAACAACTCATGGTCAATGTTGTCAAACAGTCCTTTGATGTCGAACTCCAAAACCCAGTCATAGTCCCAGTTTCTCTTCCTCACTACAGCTATAGCGTCATGAGCTGAACGCCCCGGACGATAACCATAAGAATCTTCATGAAATACTGGTCCCAGTATGGGTTCAAGCACCATCTTTACAACGCTTTGAGCCACCCTGTCTGCTACTGTTGGAACTCCAAGCATACGCACCCCTCCAGATTTCTTCGGAATGCCCACACCTCTTACCGGCGGCGGAAAATAACTGCCGGAACTGAGTCTGTTCCATACCTTGTACAGGTTGTCTTTCTGCTTTGCTTCAAATGCCTGTAACGATTCACGGTCTACACCGGCTGCACCTCCATTGGATTTCACTTGTTGATACGCTTTCAAGACAAGTTCTTTGGAAATTTGATATGGCTTTGTCATGCCGAAACGCTCCTTCTGTTTGCACAGTTGACATAACGGTATGACCAGATGACACGACCCCTTTGCTCCAGCCTCATTACAAGACCTTCTCCGCTCATACGAGTCGTTCCGCCCCTTGATGGCGCCTTGGTACTATCAGCCTCGCTTTTTACACTTGCACCTTTCCCTTTGCATCGCCAACGAAGGTTCCCGTAGTTCAATGCAAGAGCCCGAACCAGAATCACGCTACCTCTATGCCGGACACCGCTTGGCCAGTAAACAGGTTGCCGCCAAACTTTTCCTGAACCAAATACACCATTCAGTTTTGATGTCATCTTAATCTTTTCGAAACGTTTACGGTAATTCACTGGTGTTCGTCTTTCTTGGTTCTTACCTGACATCTTCACGATGCCTTTTCCGCAATGCTCACGACGAGAGCTTTTGACAAGCGCCGCTTACGGTGGTTTGAAACCTGCGCCTGCACGCCGATTTCGAGGGGTCTTCCCTCATCTCTTGCACTGCTGATCTACGACGCACTATATTCAGCAATCTCACATCATGAGACTGCCAAAATCTTCACTATAACAAGTGCTGAATAGCACTGTTTAATATCAACAACAGTCATCGTTTTTATGGAAATGGTTTTTAAAATGCTTTATTTATTGCAATAAAGTAATGATTTACCAGCAGCTCTACCGCCTGTATCGTAAGAAAATTTACTTCAGAAAACCATAATTCCTTATGCCTGAACAACTTCTCATCATCAAAAACATCACACACGAAGGCACGGGCCTGCTTGAGGGCCTGCTCCATAAACACGGCATTGCAACACACATCGAAGATCTGTCGCAGGGTGGCACCTTCCCCGACCCGCGTCAATACAAGGCTGTGGTGGTACTTGGGGGGCCGCAAAGTGCCAACGATGAGACCCCGGTAATGCTGCTTGAACTTCGGCAAATCATGAAAGTACTGGATGAGGACATCCCCTATCTTGGCATCTGCCTCGGAATGCAAATGCTCATCAAAGCAGCAGGTGGCACAGTGATTCCCTGCCCGGAGAGGGAGATTGGATTTACTGAAAACAGCGGCAATCCCTACCAGATCGAATTGACTGCTGCAGGAAGAGCAGATGCCCTGTTTGCTGAACTTGGAAGCACCTTGCCAGTTTTCCAGCTCCACGGAGAAACGGTGCGACTTCCCCCATCAGGCACGCAACTCTTGGCATCCGGAAGCCTTTGCCATAACCAGGTGGTAAAAGCAGGGACCAATGCCTACGGGCTGCAGTGCCACTTCGAGTTAACACGCTCAATGTTTTCAGAATTGCTGAACATTGACAGCGACCTGAAACGGATGAATCACACCAAACTTCTTCGACAATTTGATGAACTCAATGAGGAATACAACTTCGTCGGCAGGAAGTTGATGGAAAATTTTCTTAAAATTGCAGGCCTTCTTTGATCAGAAAGAAGGGATAGAGACGGAAGCCAAAAAACGCCTAATAGTTCATCAGCTTCTGGATGTCAAGCAGATTGCTGTCGATGCTGTGGTTGAGCTTTACGGCTTTATTGAAGGGTACCTGCACAAGTTTGCCATTTTCAAGACCGATCATGATGCTTTTCTGGTCATCAAGCAGAGCTTCAATTGCGGCAACACCCATTCGCGTTGCATTAATCCGGTCTTTGGCTGTTGGACTGCCTCCGCGCTGAATGTGGCCAAGAATTGAGACACGGACATCGAGATCAGGGTGTTCATGACGAACTTCATCAGCAATTTTCATGGCACCTCCGGTCTCCTCTCCTTCAGCAACAATCACAATACCGCTGCTCTCTTTTTTTTTATACCCCCTGGCAAGAAATTTTTTCAGCTCGTCGTGCTGATCCTTTTTTTCAGGGATCAAAATAACCTCGGCCCCACAGGCAATGCCACTGTTCAGGGCAATCAGGCCAGCTTCATGCCCCATCACTTCAACAAAGAATATTCTGCCGTGCGACCGGGCCGTATCCCTGATTTTGTCGACCGCTTCAACAACCGTATTGAGCGCCGTTTCATATCCGATGGTATAATCGGTACCATACATGTCGTTATCAATGGTGGCAGGAATTCCTACAAACGGCATGTTGTACTCTTGCGACATCAGTAATGCCCCTGTAAAAGAGCCATCACCACCAATTACAACAACAGCATCAATGCCAGCTTTCAACAATTGATGAAAGGCTTTTGCCCGCCCCTCAGCCGTTCTGAACTCTGCACTGCGGGCCGTCTTGAGCACCGTGCCACCCAGATGCAGAATACCTCCAACATCGGATGCCCTCAGAGCAACAAAATCACCCGCAATCATCCCCTGATACCCATGCCGAATACCCACCACTTTCAATTTATTCGCCAAAGCAGCACGTGTCACGGCCCGAATCGCAGCATTCATCCCGGGAGCATCACCTCCCGAGGTAAAAACCGCAATTTTCTTCAATTTCCCTTTTTTTCCGGCAACGTCCATAGCGCTGATGTTAATCTCCCGTCGGAGTTCGTTCCTCACCCCAACCTACTCGATAACAAGATCGATGGTACGGCGCTGCATATCCACACTGTTTACCTTAACTTTCACCCGCTGACCGATCTGCAGGCGTTTTTTGCGACGTTTGCCAACCAGCGAGTAGGTCGCCTCATCATATTCATAGTAGTCATCCGTCATACTGCGCATGTGCACCATCCCCTCAATGGCAAAATCAACCATTCTGACGTAGATACCATAATCAGTTGCCCCGGAAATAACGCCGGGATAGACTTTGCCGACATGGTTTGCCATATACTCAACCTGCTTCAGCTTGATCGACTCACGCTCAGCCTCAACTGCGCTCTTTTCGCGCTCATTGGAAATCTGGCAGACAGTCTGGATTTTATCGGTTAACTCGGCAAGACGCGCCGGGGTAATCTTGCGACGCTTTTTGCGGAGGTTCTCGTACTCAAACAGCATACGGTGTACAATCAGATCGGGATAACGCCTGATCGGAGAGGTGAAATGGGTATAGTGCTCAAAACCAAGACCATAATGGCCAATATTGTCACCGGTATAGACCGCCTTCGACATGGAACGCAACACCAGCTCACTGACCAGAAACTCAACATTCGTACCCTTCACCTGCTGCAAGAGCTGGCGAAGCACCTGCGCCGAGACAATTGGCCCCTCTTTGCCCCGGTTAAGCTTGAGATCAAAGCCAAGCCGTTTCACAAAATTTGCCAGAATAAGCACCTTCTCATGCTGGGGGGCACCATGAATCCTGTAGATAACCGGCTGGGGCTCTTTTTTGTTCTCCCTGAAGGTTTTGGTGAGATATTTTGCCACCTTTTTATTGGCGAGCAGCATAAACTCCTCAATAAGACGATGGCTGCCAAGACGCTCTTTTTTGATCACCTCCAACGGTTCACCCTTTTTGCCAAGCTTGAAGCGCACCTCTTCAGTATCAAAATCGAGCCCACCATGCTTAAAGCGTTTTTCACGAAGGATGATGCTCAGACGATCAAGTAACTGTAGCTCAGCGACATACTCACCCTCACCCCGCTTAAGTATCTCCTCGACATCCTCGTAGGTAAATCGTCGTTTGGAATGGATCACTGTTTTATGAAACTCGTGCTTGCGAACCTCTCCCTCGGGAGTCATCACAATAAAAACAGAGAATGCCATCCGATCCACACCCGGGTTGAGGCTGCAAATCTTTTCAGAGAGTCTCGCTGGCAACATGGGAATCACTCGGTCAACAAGATAGACAGAGGTTGCCCGTTTCAGAGCCTCGCGGTCAAGCGGAGAGTTTTCGGGAACATAATGCGAAACATCAGCAATATGCACGCCAACCCTGTAGAGACCATCCTCAAGAAGCTCAACGGACAGAGCATCATCAAAATCTTTTGCATCGACAGGATCGATAGTAAAGATCACCTTGTCACGAATATCAAGCCTGCCCTTCACCTCCTCTTCAGAGATAACTTCAGGCACCGATTCGGCAGAGGCAAGCAGAGCGGCATCAAACGTTTCGTCAATACCCTTGCTGCGGGCAATGGCGCTCACCTCAACGGCTGAATCTCCTGCCTGCCCGAGAATCTCGAGCACCTTGCCCTGGATAACCCCCTCTTTGCTGAAATCAAGCTCTCCGACAAGCACCTTTTGACCATCAACAGCCTTTGAGGAATTTTTGATGGAAACAACTATCTCGGGTAAAATCTTCCGTTCATCAGGCTTGAGCAAAAATCTGCGGTTAGCCTTGGTCAAAGTGCCAACAAGAGTTGTTACACGCCGACTAACGACACTCTGCACCGCCCCTTCGCAGCGCTGATGCGGAGTGGATTTCGATGAGTATGTTTCAGGAACTTTTGAGACCAACACCTCCACCTCATCCCCATGAATTGAGAGTCCCATATCTCCGGCCTTGATGAAGATATCGTCATCAAACCCCTCAACATCAACAAAACCATATCCATTGGGGTGGGTGGCAATATGGCCTGTATAGCTTTTGGCTACCGTGTACTGCTTTTTGCCGGGAATCGGAAATGGCTTGACCTGTGCAAGATGATCCTTGTAGGTGGTGGCCTCCATGCCAGCCATTCCATAACAGCGGTTTGAATCTTTGTCGAGGGTGCCCTCCTCCTGCAGTTTATGCAGCACATACCAAAAGCCCGGAAGCTGTTTCGATTCAGTATATCCAAGGGCTTTGGCCAGCTCAACCGACCGGAAGCGCTCACCCTCATGATCTGCAAAAAATGTTACAATCTCCGCTGCAAGCGAGCTTTCACCCCGCCTGAAAAGAAACTCGTTAATCAGGATATGATCATTGGCTCGTACGCGTTCCCCGGTAAACTGGGAGGGCTGTCGATTACCGCTCTTCGCGCCGGAAGATTTTGATTTTTTTTTATACCGCTCTCTTGCCACTACATTCACTTATTAAGTATTAATACACCTGAAAATCACCACGATAACAATAGGCACTGAAAAAGTGCAGTCAGAGGGGTGCTTACCCAGAACTGTCGGAGCATCAACATAATGAAAAGAAGCCGTAAAATCTTTTTCTTTTATGCAAGAGCACCCCCTTATTGTGAACTGGTAAGACACCCATTAACCTCTTCAAGATCAGCCAGAGTGAGTGGACCGGTTGTCTGCTTTAGCATAAGAGTATTAAGAATATACTGATAGCGTGATTTTGCAAGATTTCTTCGGCTTGCAAAAAGCTTCTGCTGCGCATCAAGAACCTCAACATTACTTCTCAAACCGGCCTCATAACCTTTTTGAGTGCCAACCAGTGCTATTTCACGGGAGTTCACTGCCTGTTCGTAGGCTTTGATCAGGGAGATATTACTCACAACTCCATTATAATATTTCCGTACCTCTGACTCTACTCCTCGCTCCTGCCAACTTAACTGCTCACCCGCCTTTACCCATTTGGCCTGAGCCTGACGAACCGCTGCACTGACATAGCCACCAGTATACACCGGCATACTCATCTGGACACTGATTGAGTAGGTGTCGTAAATCTGACCAATCGAATAATTATTCTCACTTTCGGAGTAATTTCTTCCCCCCACCAAGTCGATTGTCGGATAACGGGACCCTTTCTGCTTTTGTATCTCCTTTTTAGCAATCTGCTCCTCCTGACGAGCCGAAACTATCGAAAGATTTCCAAGGCGGGCAAATTCAATCCACGACTCCACTCGATCAGGCTGTGGTCGCACAAGTCTCAGCTTTTCCGGGACAATCTTGCAGAGCTTTTCAGGATAAAAACCTGTAAGATCTTCTAGCTCGCGACGGCTGAATTCCACACTGTTAAAAATTTCGACCCCATCGGCCTGCGCAGTATCGTATCCGGCCTGCGCCTCCTCGACATCAGTACGAGTGCCAAAACCGGTTTTAAAGCGTCGTTTCGCCTGCGCAAGCTGCTCACCAGTAGCCTGGACAAGCGCTTTGCTGAATGCAAGATTGTCCTCAGCAAACAGGGCATTACAGTATGCTTCGGTTATTCTGAGTATCAAGCTGGATCCCTCTTTCTTGAATTCCACATCACTCTTTACCGATAACAGCTTCGCCTGCTTGTAACTGGCAAGAGCAGGCAAATTGAACAGTGGCTGACGAACAGATACTCCAAGATTAACCGTATTATAAAAGTCAACGGGATAGGCATGCCCCAAAGAGATATGCTGTGTCGCACTGCGTCCCCGCGAAACATTGGTGCGAACACTGGGCAAAAGTTGTGACCTCGCCTTGCCGATCTCCTCTTTATAGGCTCGATTATCAGCCCTTGCCGACCGAAGGCGAGCATCATACTCCTGTGCCTTTTGATAAGCCCTCGTTAAATCAACTTGCTCCGCATGGGCTGGCAGTGCGACCAACAGAGCAGTCAGAACAATAATACAGGTCAATACCTTCATGATACTCACATCATCTCATTAAATTAGTAACACCAGCCTACTCCTCTTTCATGGATACCGTAATCCTCTTGACCAATGGATCAATGAGATAGGTCAACAACGAGCGTTCACCAGTCTTGACAATGACCGTTACCGGCATTCCCGGCTGCATCTCGCGCTTTCCAAGCGATTTCATTCCGGCGGCAGTCACCGATATTCGCGCCAAATAATAGGAGCCTCCTGGTTGCATTGGATTGGTCTGCGGATCCGTCACAATGTCTTTCGAAAGGGATGCAACAACACCCTGTACAACAAGCTGGGGAGAGTGCGAAAATGAAGAAAAACTCACATCAACCGGCAACCCTTTTTTTATACTGTCGATCAGTTGCGGAGCCACTTTGGCGTCGATAAGAAGACCCTCGTCAAGAGGCACAATATCCATCATTTTCTGACCTGGCTGGATGACGGCACCGACCGTTTGTACCTGTAAACTCACCACCTGCCCCGACGCAGGAGAACGCACTTCAGTATCGGCAAGCTCAGCAGCAAGTGCTCTTGTCTTTTCGGCATCAGCCTCAACTTCAAGCTGTACCTGTGCCAGTTGTGAGGCTGTATTACTCTTGAACTCAGCAATCTTCAATTCCAGTTCATGTTTCTGACTCATTGGAGCATATCCATCTTTCACCAGGGATGAAAGACCTGCAAGTTGATCTCCAAGAATCTTAAGCATTTTCCGTCTCGACTGAAACAGCTCGGTCTGATTTTTCATATTCCGTTCAGCCAACCCCCGCTGTGGCTCCCGCAAAAGATCAGGATGAAACGTAATGGTTGATGCGCCAAGCATCTCTGCCTGCAGACGGTCCGCAGTTGCACGCATTCCTATGTAATGCTGATGAATTTCATCATAACGAGCCTTGGCCGTCTGATCGTCAAGAGTAATCAGGATATCACCAGCTTTGACAAGCTGCCCCTCACTCACATGAACTTTGTCAATTCTTCCACCTCTGAGATTTTCAACAACCTTCCGTTTTGTTGCAATACTCACCAGACCCGGACAGGGAACACCTTCGTCAAGCGGAGCAAAGGCGGCCCAAAGCAGAAAACCGCCAAATCCAACAAGCAAAATCCATATACCAAGCCGCACCGGGGTATGGGTATCACGATACTCATCTCCCTTGCCACCACGTCCGCTCTTGGCTGGCAGAAGCTTCATCATCTTTGTTAGGACATCACGAATATTCATCACTCTGTTTAATCATGTTAGATAAAAAACAACAGCACCTCAGAGTTCACTTACACAGGTTGGACACTCTCAGCACGCATTGCCGCCAAAACCTCATCGCGAGCTCCACACCTGACAATCTTTCCATCCTGCATAACAACTAACAGATCTGCAGCAGCAAGCACACTTGGACGGTGAGTCACAAGAATAACTGTTTTTCTGGCCTTTCTTAAATTCTTGACAGCTTCAAGAAGAGAGCGCTCCCCGGCATCATCAAGATTTGCATTGGGTTCATCAAGCACAACAAGAGCGGGTCTCCCATACAATGCACGGGCAAGTCCAAGCCTCTGACGCTGTCCTCCCGAAAGCATCCCCCCCGCCTCACCTATCGGCGTATCATAACCACGAGGAAAACGCAAAATCATCTCATGAATACCTGTGCTTTTTGCTGCATCAATAACCTTGGCAGAGTCTATCTCTGCAAAACGGGCAATATTCTCAGCAATAGAACCATCAAACAGCTCAACATCCTGTGGAAGATAACCAATATGGGGGCCAAGCTCCATCCTGTTCCAGCTCTCAACAGGTTCACCATCGATAAGTACACGCCCTTTCCGTTGAGGCCAAACCCCTACAATACAACGGGCAAGTGTTGACTTCCCGGAACCTGACGGGCCAAGGACAACAGTAACCTTGCCAGCGGGAAACATGACTGAAATGGTATCAAGAATGGGACTCTTTCGTCCATCGGCAGTTGCAGTAAGAGCCTCAAGCCTTATCTCTCCAAAAGGATCCTGATGTTTTGCTCCTGGCGGACGTTCAGGAAAATCCTCAAGCAGTTTTTCAAGTCGGGCAAATGCTGTACGTGCCTGAACAAAAGGCTTCCATGTTGCTACAACAAGGTCCAGTGGCTGAAGTGCTTTCGACATCAGGACGTTTGCTGCAATCATTGAACCTACCGCCATCTTGCCATCAATAACCATCAGTGCGCCAGCCCCTAATGTAAACGACTGCATACTGTAACGCACAAACTTGGCAAAAGCCTGCTGACGGTGCTGACGTTCAAGAGAGGATTCCGCTTTAGCAAGAGATGCATCGTGCAGCATCAGCCACTGCCTCTGAAGATTCCCAGTCATCCCCATAGCATGGAGAGGCTCAATATTACGAAGCTTGGAATGAACATACCGATAACTGTCGTTGCCCGACTCAGCAGCACTTTCAATTTCTCTGACAGAGAGTCGATGGGTCTGCCATGTCACCCCAAGCTGCACCAAAGCAAATAAAATCGAGAGAAAACCAAGAAATGGACTCAGCAAAAAGATTACTGCAATGTAGACCGGTGTCCATGGCGTATCAAAAAATGCAATAATACCGTTTGCTGTTAAAAACTGACGAATATTGGTCAAATCCGTGAAGGCCTCGGTGACGTTATGTCGCGTCTGATTCAGGTATGCATCAAAACTTGCTTTGAAAACCAGAGAGTTCAGCGCTTCATCAAGCCTGACCCCGGCACGCACCATAATGCGTGAACGGAGCCACTCTGCAAACGCCATGACGGCATAAAAGAAAACCAGAAAAAAGGTGACCATCAGAAGAGTAAGTTCACTGCCACTCTTCATCACCCGGCCATAAAGCTGCAGCATGTAGATCGTAGGCGTCAACATCAGCACATTGGCTATCAGGCTGAAGATGCCAACCCAGACAAACTCTTTTCGAAACTCCCAGAGTTGCCGGGAGAGCACACTACGATCAAAAAATTCAGGTTTCATAAAACGTTAAACTGATATGTATTAAGCCCGTGGCTGTTGTGGCTTCGGCTTTTGCTGCTGCGAAGCCCGTTGCGGCTGTGAATCCTGCTGCGATTGAGGAGCCGCTGGCGGTGACTGAAGAGCCTCCATGACCTCCTTGCAGGTGCCAAAACGCTGAACCTGACCATCAACAAGCACAAGCATGTGCTCTATTGCTCCCAGAATATTCAGCCGATGGGTGATCACTATAACCGTAGAACCATTGGACCTTAACTTCATGATTGCATTGAGCAGGGCGACATCGCCGGCCTCATCAAGACTCGCATTCGGCTCATCAAGCACCACAAATTTTGGCATATCATACACTGCCCGTGCAAGTGCCACCCGCTGACGCTCTCCACCCGACAGAAAAGAACCATCGTCACCAATCTGGGTTTCATACCCCTTCGGAAGCTTTTGAAGAAGAGTGTCAAGCCCTACCATCTGACAAGCCGCTTTCACTTTTTCAGGGTCAGGTTCTCCGAAACGCGCCACATTCTCTCCAAGCGTCCCCTCAAATAACTCTACGTTCTGTGGTAAATAGCCAATATAACGCCCGACCTCCTCCTTGTCCCACTGATAAATGTCATTACCATCAAGCCGAACCTTTCCCTGCATCGCGGGCCAGATCCCCACCAGCAATCTGGCAAGGGTGGTTTTGCCGGATGCCGAAGGACCGACAATAGCCAGTGAACCACCCGGAGCTACCCTGAAATTAATTCCCTTCAGAATCTGTAAGGGACTTCTTGGCGCACCGGCAATAACCGCTTCCACTGAAAGCTGACCGGTAGGAGGCGGGAGTGCCATCCCCTTTTGATGCATCGGAAGTTCGCGCAACATACCTTCAAGACGACCGTACGATTCAAGAACAGTTTCAACCTGCCGCCAGCTTCCGATAATCTGTACAAGAGGAGCAAGCACCCTGCCACCAAGAATGGAAGCAACAATCATGCCAGAGCCATGGATCTCCCCTTTCAACGTCAGCCAGCAACCCATTCCAAGCAACAGAGAGCTCAAAAGGCTCTGTACCAGCTTAGAGAGAGCAGCATTCGTCCCTGCATGGTCAGAGGCCTCGGCTTGCCGCATTACAAACTCTTGTTGAAGAGCCATCCAGCGTTTATGGATGTGTCCGAGCATTCCCATCGATTCAATCACCTGCGCATTACGAATCACTCCGTCAGCATAGGCCTGGGCCCCAAGAGAACTCCGGTGCGCAACCAGTAGAGGTTCGCGGATTCGGCGTTCATTAAAAAAACCAATGCCAAACTGCACAAACGCACCAGCGACAGCAAACCATCCAAGCGTTGGTGCCATCAAAAACAACAGTATAAGAACGAGCAAAGCAAGAGGCGTATCAATAAATGCAAGGAGAGCCGGAGAGGGAAGAAACTCTCGAATGGTTTTGAGATCACGCAATGCCTGAGCGCCAGCGGCAGAGACGTTCTGAAGCCGCGCCATAAAAATAGCAGTGAAAACATGCTCTCTCAGCCGCTTGTCAAGCGCCATACCAGCTTCGTTCATCACCTCACGTCGTACCCACTCAAGCCCCTCAAGCAGCAGATAAGCGCCAACGACAAGAAGGGTAAGCATCAAAAGGGTAATATGGCTCCGACTGTTCACCACACGATCATACACCTCCATCATATAGGCGCTTGGAGCGAGCACAAGAATGTTTACAACGAGGCTGAAGTAAAATGTATGCAAGAGAGATGGAAACAGCGCGGCCAGAGCCTCGCGTAACGGGGACGTTGCTTTAACTCCTTTCACAAACGATCAAACTTATATGAGAATTATTCATGAGTATCACAGTCTTTAACGCCTTATGAGAAAACAAGCTCCGAAGTTAGTAATTAACAATCATTAATCATAACAAACCGTATAAAAAGCTAAAAAAACGAAGTTCATAGCAGCATTTTTTTTACCCATTGAATTTGATGAGGCAGACAGACCGCTTCAAGATCAAAATGGCGCTCGGCAAAGCTTCGGGCACCGGCTCCCAGTCTGGCTCTGGCCGCCGGATCATCAAGCAGCGAACACACCTCATGAATCATGGCATCACCATCAAAAAAATTCACCAGGCGACCTGTTACACCATGAGTAATCGCTTCATGTAACGGCTTGGTATCGCTTGCGACAATAGCACACCCGGCACTCATGGCCTCAAGCAGGCTCCATGAGAGAACGAACGGGTATGTCAGATAAACATGGACCATTGAAAGTTGAAGCAGTTGAATAAACTGCTGATAAGGAAGAGTGCCAAGAAAATGCACCCTGCTCCAGTCAGCGTTGCTGATGGCGGGACGCACCTCTGCGGCAAAAATCTCTTTCCAGCTCCTCCCCTCTTCCGGCCTTGCTCCATAACTCACACCATCCCCCCCCACAATCAACACCCTTGCCTTCGCTCTTCGTCGCAAAAGTTCAGGAAGAGCGCGCATAAAAATATGGTACCCCCGATACGGTTCCAGGTTACGGTTAACAAATGTTATCACCTCGTCCTGCTTTGTCAGCCTCACGTTACCATTCATCAGCATACTGATACCTGGATCAGGAGCAACCATACCCGTGTCAATACCATCATGCACCACGCTAATCCGGGAGCGGAACGGCTCCGGAAAAGTACTTGCCTGCCACTCAGTAGGAGAGATACCCGCATCTGCAACCTGAAAATGGAGCAGATTATTGAGATTCTTGAGATGCAACCGACACGTTTCGCCCTCATTCTTCAAGGGAAACCCCGGATCAAAGCCAATATCAGCCCCGAAACTATGGTAGTAAAACTCACAGTAGATACCAAGTTTAGCCAACGGCCAGACATCTTTCACAAACATACTTTCGCCCCAGCCGGGGTGGGCAAGAATCACATCAGGCATAAAGCCGTCAGCTTTTAATCGCAGCGCAGCATAAAAACAGGCCTCCCCTCGAATGGTTTTTGTTTCGAAATCACTTACCCACGGATGCACATCCTTTGTTGAACTGCGTCTGGTCGCATACGAGCAGAGCGTTACACCTTTCCACTGGCGGCCATGATGCTGCTTCATGGTCATAGCCAGCACGGTATTTTGAGGGTCGGCAGCCAATGCCGGAGCAAGAAACTTGAACTGACCCGGAAAATTTTGATGTATAAAAAGAATGCGCATAATGAGGCAACTATCTACCTAAGGATAACGGCACAGATCTGCTCAATCTCCTCCTCTTTGAGGTATGGATGCATGGGCAGCGCAAAAATCCGTCCGCTCAAATCTTCCGAAACAGGAAAATCACCAACACCGTACCCAAGGTTGTCATAGGCTTTCTGAAGATGAAGAGGGATTTTATAGTAGATCATTGAGGGTATGCCCGCGTTCTGCAGCGCCTGCATGAGCTGATCACGCTCTTGCGCAGAAGAGGCAAGCACGGAGTATTGCGCCCAGGCTGAACGATATCCACCAGGAATCCGGGGAACGACCAGCCTGTTTTCAAGCCGTTTGCTGTAGGCATCTGCAAGACGCTGGCGAGCATCGAGTTCCTGATCAAAGATGGTGAGCTTTTCAAGCAGTACTGCCGCCTGAATAGAGTCAAGACGGCCATTAATTCCGATACGGTCATTGCTGTATTTATCGACGCCACTGCCATGAACTCGTATTGACCTGAGCAAAGTATCGAGATCATCATCATCGGTAAAAATTGCCCCACCGTCACCATATCCGCCAAGTGGTTTTGCCGGAAAAAATGAGGTGGCACCGACAAGACCAAAACTGCCTGCCCTGCGTCCACCAAAACTGCCGCCAAAACTTTGCGCCGCATCCTCAAGAATCCAGAGTTTATAATTGTTGGCAAGAGTAGCAAGTCGCTCATACTCCGCAGGAAGACCAAACAGATCAACCGGAATAAGCGCCTTTGGCTTCAGACCCTTTTGAACCGCCTGATCGACCGCCTGACCAACAAGATCGGGATTCATGTTGAAGGTATCAGGCGAGACGTCAACAAACACCGGCATCGCTCCGGTGAGACTTATCACTTCGGCGGTTGCTACAAAAGTAAACGGAGTGGTCAGAACAGCATCCCCCGGCCCGACACCCTTTGCCATAAGAGGCATCAGAAGCGCATCCGTTCCTGAAGAGCAGGAGACGCAGTGACGAGAACCAACATATTCCGCAAGGCGCGACTCAAGTTCAGTCACCTCCGGCCCCATGATAAACTGGCCACTGTCAAGAATTCTTTCAATGCGCTGAAGCAGTGATGTACGTATGCGATCTTTCTGGGTAAGCAGGTCAATAAATTGCATGATGAACAACCATTTAAAATCCATGAAAACTGAAGCTGAAAATACAGATTCATTTCATTCTTTTAACACACTCCTGTAGATTCTTCTGAATTTGGAGCCTGCGAAAAATCAGGAGCCTTTATGCCCAGATACCCGGCATCGTTGCGCCTGCTCTTTTTTTATTGTACTATAAGACCAGACATTAAAGGAACAACAATCCGCAAAGACTCTTCACCCATGAGCTCCTTTTACTTTATCGGTATCGGCGGCACTGCCATGGCATCCGTTGCTATAGCGCTTTCTCACGCTGGCCATACCGTCACCGGTTCGGATGTACAACTCTACCCACCGATGAGCACCTCTCTTGAGGAACATAGCATCAGCTATTTCAACGGCTTTTCCGAAAAAAACCTGCACGATAGAGCTCATGACGTTATTGTGGTGGGCAACGCCATAAGCCGCGGAAATCCGGAGCTGGAGTACGCCCTCGACAATCACCTCGAGTTGCTCTCAATGCCGGAGCTTGTGCGCCACCACCTGATTGCCCGAAATACCTCTCTTGTTGTCGCCGGTACCCATGGCAAAACGACGACCACCTCACTGCTTGCCTGGCTGCTTGAACATGGTGGTCTCCAGCCAGGATTCCTTGTTGGTGGAATCCCTGAAAATTTTTCGGTGGGCTGCCGTTCTTCGGGAAGAGGTAACCATGGTTTTTTTGTCAGCGAGGGTGACGAGTATGATACCGCATTTTTTGACAAACGAAGCAAGTTTCTGCTGTACCGCCCCGACATCGCTATTATCAACAATATCGAATTTGATCACGCTGATATTTTTGACTCCCTTGAGGATATCAAGCGCAGTTTCCGGCTCTTTGTCAACCTTATCCCGCGCAATGGCCTTCTGATCGTCAACGGTGACGATCCTGTAGCTATGGAAATTGCCTCACGCGCCTTATGCAAGGTTGAACGCTTCGGGCTGGCTTCGGAGGCAGAGTGGAGTGCCACCAATATCCGCGCAGACAGTGCAGCATCAACCTTTGACCTTCTGCGTCACGGCACCACTACCGGCACGCTGAGCGTTCCGCTTTTCGGAAGCTACAACATCATGAATACACTGGCAGCCGTGGCCGCAGCAACCCGGAGTGGACTCTCTTTTGATGCTGTAAAGCACGCCATACCACTTTTCCAGCGGCCCAAACGACGGATGGAGATTATTGGCACATACGCACGAAACATCACTCTTGTCGAAGATTTCGCCCATCACCCTACCGCCATAAGGGTAACGCTTGAGGCGCTTGCGGATCTCTACGCAGGACGAAGAATTATAGCCTGTTTTGAGCCCCGTTCAAACACCACCACCAGAAACATCTTCCAGCAGGAACTTTCGCAATGCTTCGGAGTTGCCTCCATTATTGTTATGGGGAAGGTTCACCGCCCTGATCGTTACGCGCCCGACAAATCACTCAACACACTGCAATTGAAAGATGAGCTCGAAAAACAGGATAAGACCCTCTTTCTTGCCGGTATGAGTGAAAGAAACTACCCGGACGATATTGTGGAATTCCTGCAACTCCAACTCAAAGAGGGGGATGTCGTGGCACTGCTCAGCAATGGCAGCTTCAGTGGTTTGAAAAATCTGTTGATTGAAAATTTTGAAAAAAATTTCTGAAGAAATCAAATTTCATATTATATCTTAGGTGGTATTTTCGCACATAAACGAAAAAATCTCTCGGCAGTTTTTTCTGACATCAACACTAACGCAAGACAATACCGGAACGACATTATGGCAAAAGTAAAAGTCGGCATTAACGGATTTGGCCGGATCGGACGTCTGGTTTTTCGCCAGGCACTGAATAACCCGAACTACGAAATTGTTGCAATCAACGATTTGTGTGACCCAAAAACCCTCGCTCACCTTCTCAAGTACGACTCTACCCACAAGAAATTCAACGGTGAAGTGGGTGTCGATGGCAACAATCTTGTTGTCAATGGAAAGGTTATAACCATTACAGCGCAGCGTGACCCGGCAGCCCTTCCATGGAAAGAGCTCGGGTGTGACCTGGTTGTCGAATCAACCGGTATCTTTACCTCACGTGAAGGCGCTTCAAAACATCTTGCGGCTGGCGCAAAAAAAGTGATTATCTCTGCTCCGGCAAAAGATAAAATTGACGCAACAATCGTGCTTGGCGTTAATGGCGACACCATCACCGGCAAAGAGGAGATTGTTTCAAATGCAAGCTGCACCACAAACTGCCTTGCTCCTATGGTAAAAGTGCTGCAGGACAGCTTCGGTATCGAACAGGGCTTCATGACCACGGTTCACGCCTACACCAACGACCAGAACATTCTTGATCTTCCTCACTCCGATCTTCGCCGTGCTCGCTCGGCAGCTCTGTCAATTATCCCGACAAGCACCGGCGCGGCCAAAGCTATCGGTGAGGTTATCCCTGAACTCGCAGGGCGCCTTGATGGTTTCGCCATGAGAGTTCCTGTACCAGACGGCTCCGTCACCGATCTTACAGCTATTCTTACCAAACCGGCAACAAAGGCAGAGATCAATGCCGCAGTAAAAGCCGCAGCAGATGGTACGATGAAGGGATTCCTCGAATACTGTTCAGATCCAATCGTGTCGCAGGATATCGTCGGCAACCCGCACTCCTGCATCTTTGATTCACTGCTGACCATGAGCGCTGGCAACATGGTAAAAGTTGTCGGCTGGTATGACAACGAACTTGGCTACTCAACCAGAGTAACAGATCTGCTTGACATCTACTCAAAGTTTGTCTGAAACAACATTTTTTTTGAACGAAGTTGTTCAAAGGCGCTCAAACTGGGCGCCTTTTTTTTATACCTTACTATCTCATTCACTCCTCAGACTCCACACAACCATCACTGTACTATTATGACACACCATGCAACAACACCGATGAAAGTTATCATCCTGTTCGACAGCAAAACATCAGGAGGAGCAACCGAAAAACTCATTGATTCTATTGGGATTAAACTTGCTGAATCGGGCGCTACGGTTGAAAAAGCAAAATGTAAAAGCACTGGAGACTACAGTTTTGTCAAAGATTGTGATGTCGTCATCCTTGGAGCGCCAATTTACTATTTGATGGTATCATCTGAACTTCTTGGCGCTTTGCTGCAAAGCAACCTGAAGAGCTGCCTTCAGCATAAAAAAATTGCACTCTTCCTCACCTGTGGAAGTCCCGAGCTGATGGCAAATATACTCTATCTACCACAACTGAAACTGAACCTTATCGGAAGCGATATTATCGCTGAAAGAATCTTTGCTCCCGATGAGCTGTCAGACCAGTCGGTTATAGCTCAATATGTCGATGGGTTGAAACTGGCTTACGAAAAGAGAACAGCATAATTCCACACTCTCATCCGGGGCCACTGACCTGTTAGTCGTTCATAACGCATGAATTTGCCGTTTAAGGGGGGCTTATGCCATATAATATTTGCTATTTCAAGCTTCACAACTAAAAAAGAGTATATTGGGTCGTTTTTCAGTCACCTTGTCCCTCTGCAGGTCATTGCGGAATGAATGAAAAGTTCACCGCTGATATCCCCAGACGACAAGCTAATTTTATACGATAACGATCGATATTATGACAAGGGCGTCAGCGTTAATACATGGATTATTCAAATAAATCAATAGAATTACATCTCAGAACACGTGGGAAAATTGAAATTAGATCAAAAGTAGATTTAGCGACAAAGCATGAGTTGTCACTGGCTTACACCCCCGGCGTTGCAGCAGTTTGCCTGGAAATAGGTCTTGACAAAGAGAAATCCTATACCTTGACCAATCGGGCCAACCAGGTTGCAATTGTCTCTGATGGAACAGCGATTCTTGGTCTCGGCGACCTTGGTCCCGAAGCCGCGATGCCGGTTATGGAGGGTAAGTCAATCATTTTCAAGGAGTTTGCCGGTATTGATGCTTTCCCGCTCTGTATTAACTCTACCGATGTTGAGGATATTATCAAATTCTGTAAAATGATTGAGCCAAGTTTTGCAGGGATAAACCTTGAAGATATTTCAGCGCCAAGATGTTTTGAAATTTTTGAGCGACTCGAACAGGAACTCTCTATTCCGGTCTTTCACGATGATCAGGATGGTACGGCCATTGTTACTCTGGCCGCCATCATCAATGGCTGTCGCGTTACGGGACGTAATCTGAAAGAGTTGTCCATCGTGATCAATGGAGCCGGCGCAGCGGGCATCGCCATTGCCAGACTGCTTATTCATGCCAAAGTGAAAGAAGTAGTGCTGGTTGATACACAGGGAGCAATCTATGAGGGGCGTCCGGGAATGAATCCCATGAAACAGAAAATTGCTGAACTCAGTAACAGAAGCAAAAAGCAGGGTGATCTTCAAAGCACTTTGGTCGGCACTGATGTCTTTGTCGGTGTCTCTGTCGGCAACATTGTAACTACAGAGATGATTGAGGGGATGAACAGCGCACCGTTCATCTTTGCCATGGCAAACCCTACACCTGAAATCATGCCTGACCTTGCTTATAAAGCAGGCGCAAGTATTGTGGGGACTGGACGCTCAGATATGCCAAACCAGGTAAACAACGCCCTCGTCTTCCCCGGTTTGTTCAGAGGACTCTTTACAACGGGCATCACAAAAGTGACCGCAGAGATCAAAATGGCCGTAGCCGCTTCAATTGCCCACTCTATAGAACCTACCCGCGACCACCTTATGCCAACCGCTTTCAATAAAGATGTTGTCCGAAACATCGTCAACGTTATAGCGCAAACCTCCGAAGGAACACACTGTATCGGTGATGAATGTGAGCTCGAAGAGATGCTGGCAGGCCTGGTAGATTGACCCCGGCACTGTATACCCAAGAGGGCCGGAAATAACCCGGCCCTCTTTTTATGACATTATTGCAAAAGTCAACTGAAGATACCTCGCGCCTTTTCAAAAAAGCCCTTGGCCTCCTTATCGTTATGGGCCGTTGGCGAAAGCCCCGGAGATTTTTGGATATCTTTCAGTAACTCCTTGTCATGGTGAGAAATCTCTTTGGGCACAAAAACATTGACCTTGACATACTGGTCACCTTTACCAGAACCTTTCAGATGTCCTATTCCAAGCCCCGGTATCCGAAGCATGGTCTCCGGTTGTGTTGACGGAGGTATCGTCAACTTGACGGCACCCTCCAGCGTTGGGACATCAACTTTCGTGCCGAGCACAAGATCGGCAAAACTGACCGCAAGCGCATAAACCACATCGTGACCATTGCGGGAAAAGAGCTCATGCGGGATCTCCTCCAGCACAACAATCAGATCCCCGGCCGCTCCACCTCTTGGGCCAGCATTACCCTGCGAGCGCAGAGTGAGATAATTGCCATCCTCAACACCTGAAGGAACGGTCACCTTGACCGTCACCTCACCAAGTTTGATCCCTTCGCCATAACATGCCGTACAACGCTCCTTGACCGTCCTCCCCTCACCCCCACATGTCGGACATGCGACAACATTGACGAACTGGCCAAACATCGTTTTTGAAACCTGCCGCACCTCTCCGCTTCCATGGCAGGTCTGGCAACTCTCCGTTGCCCCCGTTTTTGATCCGGAACCATTACAAACTGTGCAAGTTACCTGCTTCTTGATTTTCAGAGTCTTTTCAACACCCTTGGCAATCTCCTCAAGAGTCAGCTTAAGTCGGATTTTCAGATCGGTTCCCTGAATTCCAGCAGAAGCACGACCTCGTCTTGCTCCACCACCAAAAGCATCTTCAAATCCGAAAGGAGATCCCCCTCCCCGTCTGTTACCAGAGAACATATCGCTGAAAGCGCTGAATATATCATTGATATCAGCTCCCCCTCCAGCATACTGACCTCCGCCTGATGCCGCCGATGAGCCGACACCTGCATGACCAAACTGATCATACCGACGACGCTTGTCATCATTACTTAACACCTCATAGGCTTCATTGACCTCTTTGAAGTGCTCCTCAGCATCCTTGTTGTCAGGATTTTTGTCCGGATGAAACTGCAACGCCAGCTTCCTGTATGCTTTTTTTATCTCATCCTTGGTGGCCGTACGGCCTACCCCAAGAACCTCATAATACTCTCTCTTCATATCTTGATTTCAGTTCAATAGTAAAAAAACTGCCGATTATCCGGCGACAATGACCTTTGCATGCCTGATCACCTTCTCTCCAAGCATATAACCTGTCTGGTACTCTTCAACAATAGTTTCCGACTCTGCTTCTGCATCATCGACCTGCGAAATAGCTTCATGAAAGTTCACATCAAGCTTCATACCAATTGATTCTATAGCGATAACCCCTTTGTCCGCAAACCATTTCTCCAGATTTTTCTTTACCAGCTCAACCCCCTCGATGTAGGGTCGGGCTTCGCTCGAAATTTCTGAGTTCAGCGGCACATGTTGCAGAAGCCTTTTGATATCATCAACAACCGGCAACAGCTCACGAATGATATTCTCAAGAGCCCTCGATGAGGCCATCATGGCTTCACGCTCTTTTTGCCGGCGGAAATTCTCAAAATCTGCCGCCCGACGCAAAACCTCATCACGATACTTGTTGACCTCCACTTTCTGCTGCTCAAGTTCAGTTTCAAGGGCCGCAACTCTATCTGAAGCGGGATCCACGTCCTGAGAGGTTTCGCCTGGAGACCACTCCCCGTCCAGCGCTGTCATATCCAGAAGATCACCCATACCCAGCGTACCCTCCTGATGCTCATGCAGGGTATTGCTCTCTGATTCATCTGTCACATTCTTTGTCATAAATTATATTACTTTTTTTAGTTAACACCCGACAAGGTAGAAGAAAGACTGTCTGCCATATAGTTCAGAACGCGAACTGCATACTCATAATCCATTCTTTTCGGGCCAAGAATTCCAACTTTTCCAACCATGTTACCGACATAATAGGGGGCAGAAACAATTGTCAGATTTTCTGCATGAGGTCCAGAGTTCTCCTTGCCGATACGGATGGTTATATCCATGCGGGAAGGGCCACTATTCTCAACAAGTCTGGCAACACTGAACTTGTCCTCAATCATCGTTATCAGCTCCCTCACCTTTTCGGGCTGCTTGAACTCTGGCTGATCGACAATATATTCTGTACCCGAGATGTACAATCGTTCAAAAACCGGTGTCTCGTCAAAGAGAGTGCCGGCTGAACGTACGATAAGATTTTTAAGTGCGCTGTCACAGGCACAGTTTGAAAGACGTCGGTGAATTGAGCGACGAATCTCAGCGAGAGTCAACCCCGAAAGGCGCTGGTTGAGCACATCAACAACCTCATTGGCCATCTGACGGGAGACATCAAGATCAAGCTCCATAACAATGGTTTTGACAAACAGGGACTGGATAGAAAGAATCACCATCATCCGCGTTGAACTGAGGAGTACGAGATCAAGTTTTTCAAAAATCGCATTTGAAAGTGTTGGTGATAACACAACACTCAGTTGGCGAGAAATGGTACCAAGCACCTTGACCGCCGAAAGGAGAACATCCGAGGAAGTACCATTGCGTTCAATGCTTATCTGGCCGACATTCTCCTCTATCCTCTTTTTTTCACACTCATCAAGTCTCTGAAAGGTCATAATCAGATCAACATAATAACGATAGCCCTTGTCAGTAGGAATTCTCCCGGCTGACGTGTGCGGCTGACTGATATAACCATGATCCTCAAGTTCCGCCATCACATTGCGTATCGTGGCATCTGAAAAACCAAGATTGTAATGTTGGGTAATATACCTTGAACCAACCGGGGCAGCGGTAACAACATAGGCCTGGATAATGATACCCAGCACCTGACGCTCTCTTATGTTGAGCTCCCGTGACTCCATCACCATACAATCTCAGTCAATAATAGTTATCCGGAGGGGTGAATTTAAGAAAACCAATCGTTTTCACACTCTTTGGACCAACACTAACAATAAAGCTTTATAATACTCTTTTCGCGCAGAAAAAACAGCAGACAGATCTCAGCAAATAACTCCCGAAATAATCCGATCGAGCGAAGCGTAATCCTTTAAGACAGTTATCCCCTTAAAGCCATGATCTGTCATAATTTCAGAGACTTCTGCCGCCCGTTCGGCATGAAGTTCAAAACAAAGTTTGCCCCCGGCAAGCAACAGTGAGGGTGCCATTGCGGCAATTGCCCTGTAACACTCTGATCCCTCCGGGGTGATCAATGCCAATGCTGGCTCAAAGTCCCGCACCTCCCGCTGAAGCCCCTCCCATTCATGACGGGAAATATAGGGCGGATTGGAAACAAGAAGCGCATAAGGGATTGCAGGCAGTTTTGATGAAAAAAAGGGCTCAAACAGATCAGCCTGAATAAAAGTTATCTGCGAAACAACTCCATGCCTCTCGGCATTGAGGCGGGCAACCACGAGTGCATCGGGTGAGCAATCAACTGCAACTACGCGAAGCGAAGGAGAAAGTTTCGCCATCGTCACAGCGATACAGCCACTCCCAGTCCCGATATCAAGCACGGTCGCATCCCCCCCTTGAGAGGTTATACCAACAAATTCAAGGGCATGCTCCACAAGCAGTTCGGTTTCTGGACGAGGAATCAGGACCCGCTCGTCCACCTTAAACGGCAAGCCATAAAAGTACTGCTCCCCTGTTATGTACTGCACTGGCCTTCCATCAAGTCGTTGACGACAAAGAGTTCTGAAACGATCAAGCTCCTCCCGTGAAACCGGGCGATCATGGTTCAGATAGAGCTGAAGCCTGCTCTGGGATAGAACATGCCCCAAGAGACGTTCCGAGCTGATTCGAGGTTCATCAACATCTCGTGCCAAAAAAAAATCGGCCGTTGTCTTCAGCAGATCAACAATATGCCACTCCTTCAGCTCTTGCATTCTTCTCCGATTATTTCAAGCAGTTTATTACTCTCACCTCTACGCTCCAGATTGAGCCTCCAGTAACAGCGAATATACACCTGATGAGGCTTTATAAAAAGATCATGATCCAGTAACTTTGCAAAGAGTACATTCCATTGACCGGAGAACTCCGGACTATCGACCTGATAATGAGAACAAAGACAATCTTTACCAAGACTATGAAAAACCTCCTGATCACACTTCTCCTGCTGCTCACCACCGCTCTAGGCTGCAAGAATGGCTCGGCAGCAGCAACATTTACGGGATCAATGGATATGGCGCTGACCATGCCAAACGGCACCGCCACTGTGACCTATCTCTTTGGAGAGAAGAGTCAGAGAATGGATATGGTTATGCGGATGAACAAGATACCAGAGCCGCTCAAAACAACCGTGATCACGAAAGCAATCCAGCCAGATGTTGCATATATCATCAACCACCAGGCAAAAAACTACACCATTATTAATCTTCGAACCGCTGCCGAAAATGCTCTGCTGCTCGATTTTGACAGCAATTACAAACTGGCCCGGGCTGGCCGGGAAACTCTTAAAGGCTACAACTGCGAGCACATCATCCTGAGCAGCACCACGGAAAAACTTGAACTCTGGGTGACCCGTGATCTTGGCGATTTCTCGACTTTCAGGATTTTACAGACTCAGAATCCCCGGCTCTCCAACACCCAACTTTCAAAAACTATGAGCGCCGCCGGTATTGAGGGCTTCCCGGTCAAAATTGTGCAGCATAACGATAACGGCCCATACATCATGGAAGTCACCCGCATCTCCGTGAAAAGCGTTTTGCCATCGCTCTTCACGGTGCCAGCAGGCTACCAGAAAATGGAAAACAACCAGAAACCCCTGGGAAGCCAGCAAAAGGAGCATCTGAAAAACCTCATCGAGAAGATGAAAAAGTTTGAATGAGAGGTTGTATATTATTGGTCATAATCTTTATTGATAAAATTATTTACAAGTAACGTGGCAGATAAGATAACTTCACGAAGCGAGGACTACTCCCAGTGGTACATTGACCTTGTGCGATCGGCAAAACTGGCCGATTATGCCGATGTCAAGGGATGTATGGTCATACGTCCAAACGGCTATGCAATATGGGAAAAGATACAGGCCGCCCTTGACCGGATGTTCAAGGAGACAGGGCACGTCAACGCCTACTTTCCGCTCTTTATTCCCGAAAGTTTTATCGCAAAAGAGGCGGAGCATATCGAGGGATTTGCCCCTGAGTGCGCGGTGGTCACCCACGGAGGAGGCCAGGAGCTTACCGAAAAACTTTATGTCCGCCCCACATCGGAGACCATTATATGGTCATCCTACAAAAAGTGGATCCAGTCTTATCGCGATCTTCCCATCCTGATCAACCAGTGGGCTAATGTGGTGCGCTGGGAGATGAGAACCCGCCTCTTTCTGAGAACCACGGAATTTCTCTGGCAGGAGGGGCACACTGCCCATGCCACCCCCGAAGAGTCGCAGGAGGAGGTGCTGCGTATGATCAATGTCTACAAGAACTTTGCCGAAGAGTATATGGCAATGCCGGTCATTATGGGCAAAAAGAGCGACAGTGAAAAATTTGCAGGAGCGGTGGAGACCTGGTGCATTGAAGCGATGATGCAGGATACAAAAGCGCTGCAGGCTGGCACCTCCCACAACCTCGGCCAGAATTTTGCAAAGGCATTTGACTGCCAGTTTCAGACAAAAGAGAGCACCCTTGACTACGTCTGGGCGACAAGCTGGGGAGTATCGACGAGACTGATCGGCGCTCTTATCATGGCCCACTCGGATGATCGAGGGCTGGTTCTCCCCCCAAAACTTGCCACCCGTCAGGTGGTCATCATTCCTATTCTCAAAGGCGACAAAACAACCGTCATTGCAAAGGCCAACGCCATTGCAGACACACTGAATAACAGTGGCATCACAGCCTTTGTTGACAGCAGCGAACAGAACTCACCCGGCTGGAAATTTGCTGAATATGAGCTGCAAGGCATTCCAATCCGCATCGAAATCGGACCGAGAGATATCCAGAAAAGCATCTGCATTGCCGCACGTCGCGACACCTTTGAGAAAACTGAGGTTGCCCTTGACGATTTACTGCCTCTCCGGATCAGCGAAATCCTCAACACTATTCAACAGAGCATGTTCGACAAGGCACTGCAGTTCCGCAATGACAACACGCATGAAGTACACAATTACGAGGAGTTCAAGAGCACTGTAGAGAAAGGGTTTGTGATTGCTCACTGGGATGGAACCGCAGAGAGCGAAGCAAAGATAAAGGAGGAGACCAAAGCCACCATCAGGGTTCTGCCTCAGGAGGGTGATTATATCGCACAGTACGGCATTGATCAACCAGGCAGATGTATTTACTCAGGAAGGCCCGCAGCGAGAAAAGTGGTGTTTGCCAAAGCATACTGACTCTGATTATGAACATCAAATCCCCCACTTTTGCAACAAAAACGGGGGATTTGAAAACGTTCAGAAAAAAAAGATGCGACCGACAATCACAATCAGGTCTCTTTGAAGAACTCCTTCAGACCATCATCATCTGGCTTCATTGTTTTATCACCTTTATTCCAGTTAGCCGGGCAGACCTCACCAAACTCTTCGGTAAACTGAAGAGCATCAACAAGACGAAGAGCCTCATCCACATTACGACCAAGTGGCAGGTTATTGACTACCTGATGCTGAACGACTCCCTCTTTATCAATCAAAAACAACCCCCTCAACGCAATCCCCGCACCCTCAAGCAAGACATCGTAGTCGGCTGAAACGCTCTTGTTCAGGTCTGAAAGCAGCGTATAAGTAACACCTTCAATACCGCCCTGGCTTCTTGGGGTACGAAGCCATGCAAAGTGAGAAAACTTCGAGTCAACCGAGCAACCAATCACCTCAACATTTCTGCTTCTGAACTCCCCAAGCTTCTCCTGAAACGCATGAAGCTCTGTCGGGCAGACAAAGGTAAAGTCAAGAGGATAGAAAAAGAGCACCACATACTTCCCTCTGAAATCAGAGAGCTTACACGAATCAACAAATTGCGAGCCGTTTACAACAGCGGCAACATCAAAATCAGGCGCCTTGCGGCCTACAAGTACACTCATGGTATTTTATAATTTAATTACGAGGTAATGCCCAAAAATAGGATATATTTAATCCAGTATACAATATTTTCAGATACTGTGCAAAAGGAAAACCGTTCATCTCCTTCCTGAGACCTTCTCAACCATTTTCCTGACACTCTCAAAAGTGAACAAACCTCTCTTTACCGGCTGAACCAGAATATCTTCGCTACTCTCCCCAGGAATAAACGTCTGTACAGGATAAACAAGAATAAAACTGTTTTTCTGGAAATACTTGTTAAGATAGAGAGGAATCTTGGCCATCTTTGCATGGTAGGAGTGATGATGCTTCCGGCTCATCACAACAATGAGATTGTCATCATTTTTTATCTCGCTCGACAGCACCAGAAAATCATCCCACTCTCTGAACACCTTATACTCCGCAGTGGCAAGTAAGAGCCCCAAACTTCCCTGCAATGAGGTAATGGTCTTTTGAGAGGCATAAACCACCAGTTTACTGCCCGTATTTTTAATGATATTGACTACCCGCTGCAGCCAGACATGAAATCCAGTCTCATATTCTGCCCCGTCGGGAATAACAGCAATGGTTCGCTTGATGGTCGCAAGAGGCTGTACAGACTTGTAGATAAAGGTGGTAACATTACACCTGCCAAGAATAGTATCAGGAGAACAACCAAGTAAACTCTCTGTAAGCTCACTCTTGTTATGAAGCCCCAAAATAAGATCAGTAATTTTTTGCTCTCTGATAACACAAGAGATACCATTAACCACATCACTGTCATAACGAAGAAGTCCTGTCAAGACATTATCGGTCGATGAAGCGGCTACCGCCGCCTTTTCGAGGATTTTCTCAGCATTTTTCTCCGCAGTGTCATCGGGCAGAGTGTTATCAGCAACATGCATCGCATAAATACCATTACGCGTCTTATCAGAAGTTACCGTCACACTCAGGTTGACCAGTTCGTCTACCGTTGTTATATCATCGGTATGAATCAGTATCCTCTCTTTTTTAGAAAGAGATCCCGGCTCCGCAACCTCATCAGCCACCTCTGAAAGGGCAATATTATGCGCACCTCTCTCACCAACTACCGTCGCCAGCGTACAGGTCACCAGAATAAAGAGAATTGTTCCATTAAGAACGCTTTCATCAAGCAACCTGACGGGCGCGCCAGTGGTTGTATAGCCTGTAACCGTGTTAAACCCGATAAGCACTGTTGCAAGAGCCACTGCAGCATGTGCGCTGATAAGACCAAAAATCAGTCTTCGCTGATCAAGCGAAAAACCAAAAATCCGCTGGGTCATCCAGGCTGAGAGGTACTTTGCCGCTGTGGCGGCAACGGTAATGACCGCAGCAACCGTTATGGTCTCATAGTCCTTGAAAAAGGCCCTGATATCAATGAGCATTCCAACACCGATCAGGAAAAAGGGGATAAAGATGGCGTTGCCGACAAACTTTATCCTGTTCATGAGCGCCGAAGTACGGGGAATAAGCCGGTTCAGGGCAAGCCCTCCAAGAAAGGCCCCGATAATGGCCTCGACACCAGCAGCCTCTGCAAGAAATCCGCTGAAAAAAACCATGGCCAGCACAAAAAGATATTGCAGAACACTGTCCTCAAAGCGTTTGAAAAACCATCTGGCAATGACTGGAAAAAGAATAAGGACAGTCAAGCTGAAAAGCGTTACGCCCGCCACAAGCCTTATCCAGAATCCACTCATCACCTCCCCTCGCGACTGCCCGGCGACAACCGCCAGCACCAGCAGGGCAAGGGTATCGGTAATAATGGTTCCCCCCAGTGCAATATTGACCGCCTTGTTCTTGGCGATACCGAGTTTGCTGACAACCGGATAAAGAATAAGCGTATGAGAGGCAAAGATACTGCCGATAAGAACGGCTGAAAGCAGTGAAAATTTCAGGATATAGAGACCTACCAGAAGACCAAGCAAAAGAGAGATTAAAAAAGTGTAGAGTCCGAAGAGAATACTTTTTGCGCTGTTTTTCCGAAAATCAGCAACATCAATCTCCAGACCAGCAAGAAACATGATATAGAGAAGACCGACCGTACCGAAGAGAATGATACTGCTGTCGCGCAGCATCAGATTGAGCCCGAAAGGACCAACCAGTGCGCCGGCAATGATAAGACTGATCAGGCTCGGGATTTTCAACCGGTTAAAAAGAAGCGGGGCAAAAAGGATGATAAGCAGCAAAAGAGCAAACTGCAACACCGGATTTTTCAGAGGCAGAGTGAGATCAAGGAGGCTCATCAACAGCATGGCGTAAAGTATTTTATTTCGCCAGATACCTTAAAAAACAGCTTCAGTTTCAGTGACCGGAAAAGCCAAGGCAAAACGCGGGTTCAATCGCAAATATGCATATCTTTTCGGTAGAACACAAACTGATAGCGTTTTAACGCAATGAGCAGGAGAGGTAAAGAAACAAAAGCTCCAATGTTTGGAGCTTTTAGTCAGGGGACGTACTGCATTGGTTTTATGGAGCAAGTGGAAGCTTGCGCTCCCCTTCGGGCGAAATAAACCATATTTGGCCAGTGTCCTTATCCATTTTATAGGCACATGAGTTTCCTGCACCAACAAGTTCATATTTTTTCGCATCACAGCCTGCCAGTACAGCCGACATCAAGGCCATAATCAGAAATACACTGAGTTTCATAATTCATAGGATTATTTAATTAAAAAAAACGACATGGAGATCAATCAGAACGTTTAAGAAAATGGTAACGCTTTGTCATGTAAGTAACTGTATAATAAAAAAGGTTTATCTTGCAGATTAATTCTAATCAGGAAAATTACAAAACATTATTTTGCAGATTATCTTCATTATCGGGATGACTGGTTTAACCGATGCTCAACTTTACGTATCTCAGACCCTTTCTCCTGCTGCTGGCATGTATTGGCACCCCGGGGTACGTTGCAACTATGGTCAGGAACAGCTTCACTAAAAGAATGAAACAGCAACTCCTTTATAAAAAAATTGTCGTCAAGGTCGGCACCAACGTCATTACCGGCAACAACGGCGAACTCGATCTTGAGATTCTCAGCAGCCTCACTGCACAAATTGCCTCGCTGCACAAACAGGGAATCCAAGTTATTCTGGTCTCATCAGGAGCAGTAGGGGCCGGACGTTCGGTGGTTAAACTCTCGGGTACCATTGCGCCCGTTGCCGCCCGGCAGGTGCTCTCCTCAACAGGGCAGATCAAGCTGATCAGCACCTATAACGACCTCTTTTTGCAGCACGGACTCATCACCGCTCAGATTCTGGTCACCAAGAGTGATTTCAGCGACCGCCTGCACTATCTCAACATGCAGACCTGCTTCACCTCCCTGCTCCAGCAGAACATCATCCCCGTCGTCAATGAGAACGATGCCGTTTCGGTCACGGAGCTGATGTTTACCGATAATGATGAGCTCTCCGGCCTTATCGCCTCGATGATGGATGTTGAGGGCTACATTATTTTGTCGCATGTGGATGGACTGTTCGACATGAAAAGCGGCAATGGCGCCATCATTCCGGTCATTGATCCCTCGACCAAACATTTTCACCAATATATTAATCCTGGAAAATCAGAGTTCGGCAGAGGAGGCATGCTGACCAAGTGCCATATTGCGCAAAAGCTCTCGCGGCTTGGCATTATCGTCCACATTGCCAATGGACGCAAGCCGGATATTCTCCTCTCGATTCTTGATGGAGAAAAAGCTGGCACGACATTTCTGCCGCAAAAGCCGACGCACGGACCAAAACGGTGGATTGCCAACAGTGAAGGCATGGAAAAGGGGGCGGTCACCGTCAACATGGGCGCAGAAATGGCACTGGTGGCAGGCGAGCGAGCCAACAGCCTGCTGCCGGTAGGGATTGTGTCGGTTGAAGGGCGCTTCCTGAAGGGCGACATTATCAAAGTGTGCGCCACCGACGGAACCATCATCGGCTACGGCATGGCGCAGTATAGCTCAGAAAAAACATTGGCTATCATGGGGCAAAACGATCAAAAGCCCCTTGTTCATTACGATTATCTCTATATAACCACCTGAACTCCGTTCGACATGAAGGAAACGATAACGAAACAGCTTGGCGCGGTCTTGCAGGCCAGCCGCGAGATCATCACCCTGACCGATGAGGCGATCAACCGTCTGCTCTGTGACCTTGCCGACAGAATACCTGCTCACCAGGCGGCCATTCTCAACGCCAATAAAAAAGATGAGGAGCGAATGGATCCGGCAGATCCAATGGTTGACCGGCTGCTGTTGAACCCGGCAAGGCTCGAAGCCATTGCCGCCGACATCCGTAACGTCGCGTCGCTCACCTCCCCACTCGACGTGGTGCTTGAAGAGCGAATGCTTCAGAACGGGCTTGGCCTGAAAAAGGTGACTGTTCCCATCGGTGTCATTGGCATCATCTACGAAGCGAGGCCAAACGTCACCTTTGATGTCTTCGCCCTCTGCCTGAAATCGGGGAACGCCACCGTGCTGAAAGGCGGCAGCGATGCCATGTACTCCAACATCGCCATTGTGGAGCTTATCCATAGCGTCCTGAAAGAGCACAGCATCAACCCAGATACCATCTACCTCCTGCCCGCAGAACGCGAAGCCGCAGCCATCATGCTCAATGCCGTTGGCTACATCGACATGATCATCCCCAGAGGCAGCCAGAAGCTGATCGACTTTGTGCGCGACAACGCCAAGGTGCCCGTGATCGAAACCGGCGCAGGCATTGTGCACACCTATTTCGACAAAAGCGGCGACCTTGAGCTTGGCAAACAGGTGATCTTCAACGCCAAAACCCGTCGTCCCAGCGTCTGCAACGCGCTCGACACTCTCATCATCCACCACGACCGTCTGGGCAACCTCCCTGCTCTCGTTGAGCCGCTTCTGGAAAAGCAGGTGCTGCTCTTTGCCGATGAGGCCGCTTTTGACACCTTGCAGGGGCACTACCCTGATGCGCTCCTTCAGTTGGCCGAACCCAAACACTTCGGCACCGAGTTCCTCTCCCTGAAGATGTCGGTGAAAACTGTTGCATCGCTTGAGGAGGCACTGGAACACATCGCCCACTACAGCTCCCGCCACAGCGAAGCCATCATCGCAACCGATGCCGCCACAAACGCCACCTTCCTGAAAAGGGTCGATGCCGCCGTGGTCTATGCCAACACCTCGACCGCTTTTACTGATGGTGCACAGTTCGGCCTTGGCACCGAGATTGGCATCAGCACCCAGAAGCTGCACGCTCGCGGGCCGATGGCGCTGAAAGAGTTGACGACGTATAAATGGATTATTGAGGGGAACGGGCAGGTGAGGCCGGTGTGATGGGTGGAAACTGGAAAGTATTTGCATCCACGCGCAGGGTGAGGCAGGATAACTTGAAACAAAAAAATTGATTAGAGAATATGCCTGAAATAGCCAGAGCATGATGAATCGTCCAAAAATCATAAGCGCAACAGGAGAAACCATAGCGGCAGCAATTGAAAATGGCATGAATGCCTTACAAGAAACAATAGCTGCTCTGGAAAGCTTGAACATGCCTGTTCCAGAACCAGGTAGTGGTGGCACGTATAGTGGCAAATTTATTCAAAGGGTACCTAAAACCATTCATTCCCGTTTGGTTATGAGAGCAAAACAAGAGGGTGTCAGCATGAACTCTCTTGTAACATCCATGTTGGCAGAGTGCTTGGGCAAACGCTAATTCCATTTCTAAAACAAAAGTGTTACAATATTCCCGCTTGATAATGGTGTATCATATTCCATAATTAAATGATATAGTAGAGTAACCTTGCTTTATGACGCTATTATAGATTTGGAAATGGAATAATACGGCAGTTGAGAGTTGAACTCTTGCGAAAAGATAATCCCCCTGATCGGCAACTATTGCTCGCAACCTCAATCTCGAAAACACTACATTTGGTGGTGACAGTAAGGTTCACCTATCGAGACAAGAGTATCAGAATATTCAGAGCCGGATAGTGGAGAATGTAACGGGTTGGCAAGAGAAAATTGGTTTGTAATTGTATCAGATAACTATGAAATGGATTTTTCTTATTCTTGCAATAGTGGGTGAGGTGATAGCAACAACCTCTCTGAAAATGTCGGACGGGTTTACAAAAATTATACCAAACATCATCAGTGTTATTGGTTATGGTGTGACTTTCTACTTTTTTTCATTAGCGTTAAGGGATATTCCCGTCAGTATTGCTTATGCAATTTGGAGTGGCTTGGGCATACTGTTCATGTCAATACTTGGTATATTTTTCTTCGGTCAATCAATTGATATCGCTGGAGTTCTTGGAATTTCATTGATTTTGATTGGTATTGCTATTATAAATTTATTCTCCAAAATGGCTGCTCATTAACACCCAATGAAAACAATATGAACTGCATCAAGAGAATCATCGACGGAAACGGCACAACCAGACCAACGTCATAATGCTCACAGCAACAAATATCAGCAAGTCATACACCATACCGAGCAAGCGCACCATCCAGATTCTTCATGGGGTTGATATAACTGTTGGGGAAGGAGAGATGGTGACCATCATTGGAGCCTCGGGAAGCGGCAAAACAACCTTGCTGAATCTGCTCGGTACCCTCGATGCCCCCGACAGTGGCGAGATCATGTTCGACAAGGAACTCCTGTTCAAGGATTCAAAATACACGCTCTCCCAAAAGGCGCTGGCCAGGTTCAGGAACCAGAAAATTGGCTTCGTCTTTCAGTTTCACCACCTCCTTTCGGACTTCACCGCCCTCGAAAATGTGGCGATGCCGGAATTTATCGCAACGAACACATTGCCGCCAGCAAAAAAACGGGCGGCAGAACTGCTGGCAAGCCTGGGACTTTCGGAGCGGTTCGACCACCTCCCCTCAGAACTCTCCGGTGGCGAACAGCAGCGCGTTGCCATTGCCCGGGCCTTGATGAACAACCCAAAACTGGTGCTGGCCGACGAGCCAAGCGGCAACCTCGACAACCAGAACAGCCGCATCCTTTATGAGCTGATGGCAAAGCTGAGCAAGGAGCGGCGTACCTCTTTCGTTATCGTCACCCATAACGAAGAGTATGCTGCGCTTGCTGATCGCTGTCTGCGTATGGCAGATGGGTATTTGCAACCATCTGGGGGATGAGGTAATGAATCATCCGGCCATCATAAGTCCAACAGCCTGCGGAGTGCGCAACAGCAAGTAAAAAGCTCTTCCAAAAAAAAGGGTGCAATGCTTATATTCAGGCTCAATCTCCGTTGATCAACAACGTTCGCACGCTTCGAGAACAGAACATTGACAAGTTTCTTTGCACATGACCAGACGAGATAATCTGGAGACTCCTCAATCTGGTACCTCTCGGGGGCTGCCACTCCCTGCCGACAGCCGTTTCATTGAGGTGAATGGATTCAATGTTCATTACCGAATAGCAGGCAACAAAAAGCCGCTTGTTGTGCTGTTGCATGGGAGCTTTTTAAGTATCCGCTCGTGGAGCCATGTCTTTGAGCAGCTTGCGGAGAGCGCAACCGTCATTGCGTTTGACCGCCCGGCATTTGGGCAAACATCGCGCCCGTTGCCCTCAAAACATAATGGAGTCAGCTACTCGCCCGAAGCCCAAAGTGACCTTGTTATCGCACTGATAAAAAAACTTGGCTTCAGCAATGCCGTGCTGGTCGGCAATTCAACCGGTGGCACTCTGGCGCTGCTCACAGCCCTGAGATACCCTCAGCATGTTGAGGGTGTTGTGCTGGTTGGAGCCATGATTTACAGTGGCTATGCCACCAGTGAAGTGCCAGCATTTATGAAGCCTCTCATGAAAGCCATGACACCACTCTTTTCCAGGTTGATGAAGCTTCTGATCACAAAGCTGTACGACAAGAATATTCGCGGCTTCTGGCATAACAAGGAGCGACTGAGCGACGAAGTGCTGGCCGCCTTCCGCAATGACCTGATGGTTGGTGACTGGTCAAGAGCCTTCTGGGAGCTTTTTCTTGAGACACACCACCTCGGGCTGGAGAGGCGACTGAAAACCATGCCGCTGCCGTCGCTCGTCGTGACCGGAGAGTACGATTTGACAGTTAAGACAGAGGAGAGTCTCAGGCTTGCCAGGGAACTTCCTCATGCAGAACTGGTGGTTGTACCCGATTGCGGCCATCTTCCGCAGGAGGAGCAACCGGAGGCGTTTACAGGCGCTATCAAAAAATTTCTTGCCCGGATTCATTCATAGTTCTGACGCTGCAATACTCACAGTGTTGCAGAGACTGAAAGGATTCCCTCAGAAACCCCGCCCTCCTCAAGCGCCAGCAGAGCCAGTTTCAACGCCACACCGCCCCGATAGCCCGTGAGTGAACCATCCTTGCCAAGAACCCGGTGGCAGGGTATAAAAATTGGCAGAGGATTGCGGTGGTTGGCCATCCCCACAGCCCGAACCGCCCGGGGATTTCCGGCAAGAGTGGCTATCTCCTGATAACTTGCCGTGTCTCCGTAAGGGATGAGGGTGACATGGTGCCAGACGCGCTGCATAAAGAGTGTGCCTGCTGGAGCAAACCGCAACGCAAAGGCTCTCCTCTCCCCCGACAAATAGCTCTCCAACTGAGAGAAGGCCTCCTGTAGGAACAGGGTCTCACGATATGCCGCAGCAACCGGAAGTGGCTCGCCGGGGAAAAAAAGATTGGTGATAGACCCGCCAAGCTCCGCAATGGCAATCCTGCCGATCACCATCTCACGAATTGCAACGTTTATCTCCACCCCTCCCTTTTCCATTTTACAAATTTCTCAACCCTGTTTATCTTCCCCCATTCACTATCTTGACTGTATAAGAAATAGGGCGAAGGACGAAAGGCCAACTGCCCCGAAACAACATAGCGATGGCGCACCGCCGAAACAACAGATTTTTGAAGTAACCAAACCAACGACCATGAAGGGAGAAGCTCAGGCAATCGTCCTCCAAAAGGCCAACAAGCTGAAACTGCAGAAGACGGCATACCATGCTGATCGGCCGAACGATATCCTGGTCAAAACCGTTGCAACCGCTATAACACCCGGCTTTGACCGGCTTCTGCTGACCAACAAACCGGTATCGAGTCGGGTCTTCAAATACCCGATCATGCCCGGAAGTGAGGCTATAGGACAGGTTTTCAAGACAGGTACCTCAATAACTGACCTGCAGCCCGGTGACTTTGTTTACACCTTCAGGGGTGACCGCTGGCCTGGTATTGAATCCTATTCGGGGTGCCATGCCGAAATCATCCCCACGTCACGTAACAATGTCCTCGCACTTGGTCGCCTCCCCATTCACCGCGATCTGCTCACCGGACTGCTCGCTTACGTCATCAGCGCCATTGAAAAAATACCCGCTGACAGCTCTGCACGAGTTCTCATACTCGGTCTCGGCTCCGTTGGGCTGATGGTCTCCGAGTACCTGCATCTGCTTGGATTCCAGCATGTTGATGCGGTTGAAACCTTTGGCATCAGGGGGCAGCTCTCCCATGCTGAAAACATTGCGCTCGACCTTGTTGATTTTACCTCGGAGTTCAACAACCGCTATGATGTTATCATCGAAACAACCGGACGAATCCTGCTTGTTGAAAAAGCGGTGCGGCTCATGAAATCACAGGCCGTTGTGCTGCTGATGGGTAACTATGAGGTGATGGCCTATGACTATCGACTGATACAGCATAAAGAGCCCGCTATCGTCTGCTCCAGCATCACCACCCTTGCACACCTCAAGAGCGCCTCTTCCCTGCTGGAGGAGGGCCGACTTGATACCGAAAAGTTTTTCACGGCGGTCTTCCCGGTCTCCCAGTTTGAACTGGCTTACCGCAAAGCACTTGATGGCAAAGAGTCTATAAAAACCGTTTTAAGCTGGGTATAACGACTGAAAATCTCTCTGTCATGGCTGTAGCTGTCCGTTTGAGCGCTGTTTCAAAAAAGTTTGGAGGCTTTACTGCAAACAGCAATATCTCACTCTCGATCGAAAAAGGGAGGATTCATGCGATTGTCGGCGAAAACGGCGCAGGCAAAAGTACCCTGACCAAAATCATCTACGGCATGCACCTGCCGACATCAGGAGTGCTGTTCATTGAGGATAAAGCGCGACGTTTCACCTCCCCTCGTGAAGCTATCAGGGCCGGGATAGGGATGGTTCATCAGCACTTCATGCTTGTGCCGGAACTCTCTGTTACTGAAAACATTATCCTCGGCCACGAACGGAGCCATCTGTTTGCTCCCCTTCCCCTGAAAAAGGCGAAAGCCACCATCAAACAAGATGCAGAGAGCTATGGACTGGCCGTTGATCCTGATGCTCTGGTAACCACACTGAGCGTCGGTGAACAGCAGCGGGTCGAAATCCTCAAGCTGCTTTTTCGCCAGGTCTCTATCATGATTTTTGATGAACCAACCGCAGTGCTCACCCCTTCGGAGAGCGAGCAGCTTTTTGAGACGCTCCGCTCTCTCCGCAATCAGGGTAAAACCATTATCCTCATTACCCATAAACTTGATGAGGTGCTCTCGGTGGCCGACACCATCAGCGTGATGCGAAAAGGTGAAATTGTCGGCACTGTTGCGGCATCCTCCGTAACCAAACAGGAGCTGGCCTGGATGATGGTGGGGCGGACGATTCTGATGAGCGTTGCAAACCCTGAAGCCACTCCCGGCAAAACAGTGCTCTCTCTCAAAAACCTTGGATACCAAACTCGACAGGGGGAGATCAAGCTTCAACACCTGACCCTGCAGGTGAGAGCTGGCGAGATCTACGGTATTGCCGGTGTTGAGGGAAACGGTCAGAACGAACTGTTACAGATTCTGTGGGGTCTAACCGCTAAAGAAGCAATCATCTGTGGTGAAGCGACACTGAACGGAACTTCAATTATCGGCAAAAAAACCGCCCAAAGAGTGCTGACGGGAATCTCTCTCGTTCCCGAAAACCGTCTGCGCCATGCAGTTATAACCGATTATACGGTTTCAGAAAATCTTCTTTTCGGTCGGCATCGGGAGCGCTCTTTTCACCATTGGTTTGGATTCAGCAGCGCTGTCATCAGCAACTATGCAGAAACGATGATTGCTGATTTTGATATCAGATGCGGCGCGCCAGCAACACAACAACTCAGCACGCTCTCAGGAGGAAACCAGCAGAAGGTTGTCCTTGCCAGAGAGTTCAACCGGCCTGCAATATCCCTCCTGATTCTGGCCCAGCCAACCCGTGGAGTTGATATTGGTGCCATTGAGGCCATCCATAAAAAAATCATTGCGGCGCGACAACGTGGTCTGGCCATTCTGCTTCTCTCGTCAGAACTGGATGAGATTGTTGCTCTGTCAACCCGAATTGGCTGCATCTTCAAAGGCTCCATAGTCCACGAATTTTGTCAGCAAGAGGTCTCCTTGAAAAAGGAGAGTGAACATGAGTTTCTGAAAGAGATCGGCCTTCATATCACATGAATAACCCGACAACCATGAATCGAACAACGCTCAGGTTTTTTGTCACTTTTCTCTCACTGCTCACCGCAGGGGGCATCTGCGCACTTCTTATTGCACTTGCAGGCCGCAATCCGCTCATCATTTTTCAGAAAATGTTCAGCGCAACACTTGGCTCATCCTATGGCATGGGTCAGTTGATCTTCAAAATGACTACACTGCTTCTTGTCGGACTTGCCGTTGCCATCCCCTTCAGACTCCGACTCTTTAACATTGGCGGAGAGGGACAACTTCTTTTGGGCGCCTTTACTGCCGCCATGACCGGCACCATACTTCCGGAGTCAATACCCCCAATTGCCGCTATACTTCTCTGCACCCTTGCTGCCATGGTGGCAGGGGCTTGCTGGGCCCTGCTGGCAGGTGTCCTCAAGGTGCAGTGTGGGGTCAACGAGGTCATTGGAACCATCATGCTCAACTTTATCGCACAGGCCATTACCGGATATCTGCTGACCTACCATTTCGCAATCCCTTCGACGGTTCACACCTCCCCGATCGTCAAAGCGGCAGCCATACCAACCCTGTATAAAGTCACTGGCTGGTTCACCAACTCTCCAGCCAATCTCAGCACGCTTCTTGCCATCAGCATGGCTCTGCTCTGCTGGTTTCTTCTGTTTCATTCCCGGTTTGGCTATGAGATGAGGGCGGCTGGCCTTCAACCTGATGCCGCGCAGTATGGGGGAATAAACGCAAAATCACACTCACTCAGCGCCATGGGGCTGGGGGGGGCGGCTGCCGGACTTGGAGCGGCCAATATCATCCTTGGCTATAAACATTATTTTGAGGCAGGCGCGACAGGAGGAATCGGTTTTACCGGAATCACCGTTGCACTCCTGGCAGGAGCTCATCCATTATGGCTGATTCCCTCAGCTCTTTTTTTCGGATTTACGGAATATGGTGGTTTAACGGTCAATGCTTTGATACCAAAAGAGATCTTTATGATCATCCAGGCACTCGCCATCATTCTTGTTATCTCATTCAGCGCTCTTGAAAAGAGGTTTCACTGAGATGACTCTTTTTTTCTTTCCTAAAATTGCATAAGTTAGGTCATACCAACAATAAAAAATAAGAGACAATGGCAAAGACAACGATTGAAAAAGAGAGCAAAAAAAAGGCTCCAACAAAAAAAAGCAAAAAGGAAGAGAGTGAACTGACCCCAGAGATGCGCGAAGAGCAGGTAAGACTTGCAGCCTACTACCGCTGGGAAGCAAGGGGAAAAAACCACGGCGCGGATATTGACGACTGGTGCGAAGCGGAAGACAGCTTGACTGATTGAATGGGGTTGACCTTTCATCAATACCCTCTGGCCACTCCATTCAGGAAGAGGGTCATGGGGTATTGATTTTTCTGATAAGTCTATGGTAAAAAAAAGCATCAGTTATATCTGGGAATCACTCTCACTCATTATCGCCGGCTTGTGGCTGGTGGTACGCATCGTTCTTGAATATTTTGGGATTATAAGCGATGGTAACGACCGGACAACCGGCATCAAGGATCTCCGGGAAGAGTATAAAAACACAAACTACCGGTAGAAGAGCTTATTCTGCCGTAACAACCGTCAACTCAACCGGCTGTTCAGGAGAGATGTAAGAACCCACGGCAGGTTTCTGGCTTATAACCGTATTGGGAACAAGCAACGCTGAATATTCGGTGGTTACTTTGCCCGTTGTAAGGCCTGAATCAGTAATAACCTGCCTTGCCTGCGCAAGAGACATGCCAAGCACATTGGGCAGAGCTACTTTCTTCATCCCAAGCGCAGATACCTCATACCTGCCAATAATAAGAGAGGCTGCCGTCCCCGGCTTGATCATCGTCTGGGCAGGAATCGACTGACTGAGCACCCGACCGTTCTCCTCAGGAGTGGTAACGGTGCTGAGCTGCACTCCCGTCAGCACAATCTCCATGCGCACAGCCGCCTGACGGGCATCAAATTCAGGCCTCCCGACAAAATCAGGCATCGGAAAACCTGGTTTTTCCCGCTTGTTCACCACCAGATAGACATTTCTGCCCGGTTTCACCTCCATTCCGGCCAAGGGTGTCTGGGAGATAACAAGATTCGAATCAACCTTGCTGAGATATTTAACATGGTAACTTTTAATGGCTTCAAAACCTGCCCGCTGCAATTTCTCTGAAGCACCTTCGTAATCCATATTGGTAACGTCCGGCACAACCTTGACACTTCCCAGTGAGATGTACATGGGCATAAGCAGTTTGTCAAACAACAAGACAACAGCGAAAACTATACAAGCAATCACTCCTGCTTTTTTCATCTTGCCAGTAACGGTCATGATCTGATCAGAAAGAGATTAATACTGTCTCACCATAACAAAATCAACAAGCATCAAGAGTGATGCTCTGGCTGGACAGTCAGCAAACGAGCTTATTGATGCGACGGCTTTTGCGGCAAGCGCTTCAGCCACCTGCGCAGCATACTCCAGCCCACCCTTCTCTGTAACAAACGCAATAACATCTCCACTCTTTATCGCCCTTTTGCGGGAGCTCTTCAAAATAGATCGTATCCTGTTCTGCTCAGATTTCGGAGAGTTCCGAAGGGCATAAATCAGGGGCAGGGTTATCTTCTTGTCCTTGATATCTATTCCCATCTGCTTTCCGGTTTTTTTTGAGTCTCCGGTGTAATCAAGCAGGTCATCACGAATCTGAAAGGCAAGACCAAGATACTCGCCATAACTTTTCAGAGCGGCAATTTTATCGTTATCTCCGGTAGCGCTCATGGCACCCATCGCACAGGATGAGGAGATCAGTGAAGCTGTCTTGTCTGAAATAACGCTCAGGTAGTCCTCTTCAGAAATATCAAGGCTGCGGGTTTTCTGGATCTGAAGAATCTCTCCTTCACTCATCCGACGAACCGCTTCCGAAACGAGATGCAAAAAACCATAATCCTTGTGATCAAGAGAGTAAAGGAGCCCCCTGGAAAGCAGATAATCACCCATCAGTACCGATATCTTGTTTTTCCACAAGGCATTAATTGAGGGCAATCCCCTCCGCATCTCCGCACCGTCCACCACATCATCATGAATAAGGGTTGCTGAATGAAGCAATTCAACCATAATTGCAGCCCGATAGCTTGCATCAGTCACACCGCCGCATAACTGCGCGGAGAGTAACACCATAGCCGGACGAATCTGCTTCCCCTGCTGCTTGAGCACATAACGAGTAACCTTGTCAACCAGCGTATTGCGGGCATAAAGCTCCTCCTTGTACTTCTGCTGAAAAAGCTTAACCTCATCGGCAACCGATGCAGTAACATCCTTGATATTCACCAATTCCCCGGACTTTTACATGACCAAACTCTTAAAATTGGTTTAAAGTATAACATTTCCAGGAGCAAAAAAAATCGCCGTTACCGTTGTCGAATAAAACATTTTCTTGTCTGCATGGCTCTTTGTTGCTATGTTTTGCGATTAGAGAGCTTCTTTCATCCTGAAACAAAGTCATGAGCCAGGAAACAGAGTCAACAACTTCATCACAGCTTACCCTCTCCACGCCAGAAAGCAACAATAAAAAAGAGAGCGAACCTGACAATGAACTGAATTTTATCGGCCATCTTGAGGAGATACGGGGACGACTTATACAATCGGTTATACTCCTTGTTGTTGTCATGCTGTTTTGCGCCACATCTGCAGACTTTCTGGTCAACGAAATTCTTATCGGGCCACTCAAACGGAGCAGTGAATCTTTGGTGCTGCAGAATCTTGTCCCCTACGGGCAGGTCTCACTCTACCTCCAGGTTGTCTTTTTTGCGGGCTTCATCATCTCCTTCCCTTTTATTGCATGGCAAATCTGGCAATTTGTGGCTCCAGCCCTCCATGAGCACGAACGCAAGGCTGGCCGGTTCTCCATTCTCTTTATCTCTCTCTGCTTTTTTGCAGGCATCGCCTTTGGATATTTTGTCTTTCTGCCAATTTCACTTCAATTCTTTGCGGGTTTCGGTACAAGCCTGATCAAAAACAACATCTCTGTCCAGGACTACGTCAGTTTTTTTATTGGAACGCTTCTGACAGCCGGACTTGTCTTTGAACTCCCCTTTATCTCCTACATCCTTTCCAAAATAGGGCTGCTGACACCAGCCTTCATGCGTTTTTACCGCAAACACGCCATTGTCTTTCTGCTGATTGTTGCTGCCGTCGTGACACCATCAACCGACATGGTCACCCAACTTATCATCGGGGTTCCAATGATTCTGCTCTATGAACTCAGCATCGTGATTTCAGCACAGGTCAACAGAAAAAATACCGCGCTGCAGTGACACGAATCAAGGTTCAGGGATGACCGCACACCTCCCCTGCCACTGCAAGCAATCTGACAAAAAGCCTCTTTGTCTCCACTCTCAGTTCATCGGGAGAACCGGTGTTAAAAAGCAGATAATCTGCATGGGAGACCAGCTTCTCTTCAGGCCACTGCGTTAAAATCCTCTGCTTGATCTCATCCGGTGAACCCATCCCCTTCGCCACCGCCCTCCGAATCCGCTCCTGCATATCGGCCACAACGACCACCACTGCGTCAACACCTTTATGCCCACCCGATTCAAAAAGAATTGCAGCCTCTTTGACAAGAATTTTTATGCCTCTCCTCTTCGCCTCCTCCACCGCTTTACAATACTCATCAAAGACCCTTGGATGGACAAGCTGGTTCAACTCCCGCAGTTTATCGGGAATCGAAAATACCGTCAATGCAATTTTTTTTCGATCCAGCCGCACGCATCCGGAAGCATCAAAAGAGTAAACATCTTCGCCAAAAAGCTTTGTAATCCCCGCGATAACCTGAGGATCAACAAGTTGCAGCTCCTTTGCCACCCGATCAGATTCAAAAAGCGCACAGCCCATGTCAGCAAGAAAGCGACAAACCAGAGATTTTCCGCTCCCCAGCCCGCCAGTAACACCAACAAGAAACGGGTAGGTTCGCATCATAGCACGGCACCTGTTTTATGAAGGATATTCATCCGAACCTGCTCAAGCACTGCTCGCCAGAGTTCAGAATTTCTCTTATACACCTCCGTCTTGCGACTGAGGCTCTCAAGGGTAAGAGAGTGAGTAACAAGAAGCTCATTGAGGTCAGCAGAATCAAGCCGAGCCAGAGCAGCCTGCCCTCCGGAAGCAGACACGACCCCGGATTCCAGAAGATAATCGCAGTAAAATCCCGCATAACGAATATCATCCTGATCGAGAAGCAGGTGCCTCTTTTCAACACATCCGGAGACGGCACACCAGAGCATCGAACAAAAGCAAAATGAACGGATGGCAGTGATGAATTTCATCTTCTGAACGGGTGATTTTTCAGAATCCTGGAAACTTAATCTTCAATATGGAAGTTTAAACATTTTTAATGGTATTGTATACTGGCTTTACCTCTTTTTCAACCCTAAATGAACACCCGTTATGGCCTACCAGCAACCAGCACTTTCGTACTCAGAAAACGCCCTTGAGCCCCATATCTCAGCAAAAACGATCGGCTTTCATTACAGAAAACACCATGTTGCATACATCACCAACTACAATAATCTTGTAGCCGGCACTCCTCTCGATACGCTGGGCATTGAGGAGGTCATCGCCTTGACAGCGACAGACGCGCAAAAGGTTGGTGTCTTCAATAATGGCGCACAGGCATGGAACCACTCTTTCTACTGGAACTGCCTCACCCCCAATGGCGGCGGCGAGCCATACGGAGAGCTTGGCGCAAAAATCACAAAGGACTTTGGCAGTTTCGACAAGTTCAAAGATGAGCTCAAGGCAGCAGCAGCAACCCAGTTTGGAAGTGGATGGGCTTGGCTTGTTCTTGAAGGAGATACCCTTAAAGTGGTAAAAACCGGCAACGCCCAAACCCCTTCGACCAGCGGCCAGAAACCGATTCTTACCATTGATGTCTGGGAGCACGCCTATTATCTTGATTTTCAGAACCGTCGCCCCGATTACGTTGCCGCCGTTATAGACAATCTGCTTAACTGGTCGTTCGCAGCCGAGAATTTTAAAACCGCATCGGTTGCATAACCCGACCAATTCTGTGACCACTCAAAAGTGAAGGTGATCAGGGCTTCGCTTGAACCGGAGGGTTATGTCAGCACAACCGGCATAACCCCTCACCGGCATCGCTACAGAAAGGGTGCTGACACCAAGTCATCAATATTGACCACCCTGGCCCTTTTGGGAAGCGGGAATCGCAGCAAGCCTCCAGCCTTGTTGAAGAACCTTTCATCATAGGAGATCACCAGTTGATGCTCGCCCACACCATCACTGCTGTTATAGAGAACCATCTCGATCTCTTTGGGCACCAGTGCGCACTCTCCCCCCAGCGTTATGGTTTCAAAATTCCTGAAGTGCATTTCACTCACCCTCTTTCCCTCACCGTTTTTTAAGACAAGAGCTGTAAGCGTCCTGTTGGATGGGTCAATCACCACCTCTTTGCTTCCGGCCCCACTCTGAACCATAAACGAAAGCAGGCCCGCCCCTTTTTTAACCGATGTGACAGCGCTTAACGGCTCAGAAAGAGTGACCAGACCCAAAAGAGATTCCGACAACAGCCTGTAGCCCGAATTCACCCCAAGCACTTTTTCCAGATTGCTGTCACTGTTGCTTCCCAGAAAAAGCCGATTGTTAAGCATATCATGCACATAGAGCGAATCCCGGTTAAAAAACATATCCGCAACCGGCCAGCCGATAAAACCGGCAGTGACGATCATTCTCGACTCACCCCCACGATGCAGAAGAATATTACAGAAAACACGATTCTTCCGCTTCGGAGTTTTTATCCAGACATCCGCATAACCGTCCAGAGAGCGGATAAACGGAGATGCAGCGGCCACTTCACGATACAGCGCAGCATGTTCGACGAGCAGGGCCGTCTGTTCGGCAGGCAACTCCTGTTTTTGAACCGTCCTGAAATCCGCACAACCCCATGCCGTTACAAGCGCAGAAAAGAGCAAAAGCACAATCCCCTTTTGTCGCATCGCACCTATTTTCAGTAAAAAATATTCCCTTCGGGAGTACCGGTACTTATTTCCTTTGAGATTCATTGCTTTTGCTGCACATTGAATTTATGGATGCTCAGGCAACCACTTTTGCATGGTCAGGTTGCTCTCATGCTGAAGCGATGATAGAGCCTTACGGAGGATGTATGTTAAGGGAAATTGCAGAGCTATCAAAACCACAACCACATTATTACCGTTATGCACTCGCTTTACCTCAAGCCAAAAGAGCACTATCGCATTCAGAAAGGTCATCTCTGGGTGTTCAGCAATGAAATTGAAAATCTTCCCCGCGATATCGCCTCGGGCGAAACCGTAAAGCTCTTTACCCACGACAAAAAATTTCTTGGCACGGGATTCTATAACCCCCACTCGCTTATTTCGGTTCGGCTGCTGAGCCGCAAGGATGAAGAGCCGGACAAGAATTTCTTTCACAAAAAATTTTCTGAAGCACTCACACTCCGTGAGAAGATCTACAACCAGGAAGAGACCAACGCTTACCGACTTGTCCATGGCGAGTCAGATGGTCTGCCAGGCCTCATTGTTGACCGCTTCAACAAGGCAATTGTGTTGCAGGCCTTTTCGGCTGGTATGGATATTCACCTTCCGATGATCTGCGATGTTTTGCAGGAGATGCTCAATCCGGCTGTCATTATCGT
>Ga0194037_1000211_pt1 | contig 45579 bp, 57 predicted proteins | sample JunL306m_MetaG_FD_148653 | JGI IMG/M metagenome (GOLD analysis project Ga0194037, IMG submission 148653) | Anoxic zone freshwater microbial communities from boreal shield lake in IISD Experimental Lakes Area, Ontario, Canada - Jun2016-L304-6m | ecosystem: Environmental > Aquatic > Freshwater >... | reverse complement strand
CCCAAAGGGGGTGCTGACGATCTTGCCGCACTTGGTTCCATCCCATATGGGGCACTTTATAGGCTAATCCATCTGCCTGCTTCTTGCCTACTAGATCAAAACGACACACCTCACCCGGAATCACTCCTAAACAGGGGGTCCATAGATCATTTCCATTTGTACGTACTTCCGCACTTTGCTCAAATAACATTTGCTCGCCTACACACACTCCGAGTAGGGGTTTATTTTTAGAGGCTTCTAGTAGCGCTTCTGATAGCCCAGATTCTTGTAGATGTTTCATACAGTCCGGCATAGCGCCTTGACCAGGCAATACCACACGATCTGCTGAATGAATTTCTTCTGGCGTATGGGCAATCAACACATTGTCATCGGGCGCAACATGATGAAACGCTTGATACACGGAGCGAAGGTTGCCCATTCCATAATCAACGATCGCAATGGTTTGCGCCAATTTAGTCTGTCTTTCGCTGTTGTCTTCTATGCAACTATGGGGTATCTAGTTAGAGACTACCTTTAGTTGAAGGGACGGCGCCAGATGCCCGTGGATCAATAGTAAGAGCCATACGTAAAGCGCGGCCAAAAGCCTTGAACACGGTTTCAATCTGATGGTGCGCATTGATACCACGCAGATTATCAATATGCAGCGTTACTCCTGCATGGTTTACAAAACCACGGAAGAACTCAATACTCAAGTCAACATCAAAATCCCCTACCCGCGCACGAGTAAATGGAACATTGAATTCCAGACCTGGGCGACCTGAAAAATCAATCACTACGCGTGACAGAGTTTCATCCAAAGGAACATAAGAGTGGCCATAACGGGTGATCCCCGATTTATCACCTACCGCTTTAGCAAATGCCTGACCCAAAGTAATACCCACATCCTCAACGGTGTGGTGATCATCAATATGGGTATCGCCTTTTGCAAGCACCTTCAGATCAATCATGCCGTGACGGGCAATCTGATCGAGCATGTGATCCAGAAAAGGCACTCCAGAGGCTAGCTCAGCCTTACCGCTTCCATCTAAATTGATAGAAATCTGAATTTTGGTTTCCGAAGTGTCTCGGGTAACGTCGGCTTGCCGCATGCTTCATTGCGCCGCGAGGCGAAGTGTTGATTGAAGCCTCATAATATCATTCCTAGAAGCAATATAAATACCGATATTGATGCACTTTCTTTTTGATTTTTGACCTGAGAACCCTCATGAGCCGTTTTTGGAGCCCTGTTGTTCAAACGCTAACCCCATACGTTCCCGGGGAACAACCGCAAATGCAGCGGCTGGTCAAACTCAATACCAATGAAAGTCCTTATGGCCCCTCCCCTAAGGCGCTTACTGCAATTCAGGAACAAAACAATGCTGATTTGCGCCTTTACCCAGATCCAGAAGGTAAAGCCCTCAAACAGGCAATAGCCAAATTACACGGCCTTAATCCTAATCAAGTTTTTTTAGGAAATGGTTCAGATGAGGTATTGGCTCATGTTTTCGCTGGTTTATTAAAACAAGCTAGACCCGTTCATTTTCCGGATATTACGTATAGTTTCTACCCTGTCTATTGCAAGCTATTGGGAATCGAATATCAAACCGTACCTCTTGGCGAACACTTTGAAATTCAAGTTTCAGACTACAAAGTTCCCAATGGTGGAATTATTTTCCCTAATCCAAATGCACCAACGGGTAGAGCGGTCCCTCACTCAGAAATTGAAAGTCTTCTTTTACGAAATACCGATTCAGTAGTCGTAATTGACGAAGCCTATGTTGATTATGGAACCGAGTCTTGCATTCCACTCCTGCGGGGTGACATATGTCCAGAAAATCTTCTAGTAGTTCATACGCTCTCTAAATCACGCGCACTTGCCGGTCTTCGCGTCGGCTTTGCTGTTGGTCATCCAGCCCTCATCGAAGGATTAGAGCGGGTAAAAAATAGCTTTAACTCCTACCCCCTGGGACGACTTGCGCAAGCGGGTGCCCTTGCGGCGATTGAAGACCAGGCACACCTAGAAGAATCCTCAAGGAAGGTTATTCACACTCGAACCAAGTTAGTCGCAGAATTGACTGCGCTTGGATTCGACACGCTACCTTCTACTGCGAATTTTATTTTTACCCGTCACCCTAGGCACAGCGGTGAAAACCTCTATCAAGCCTTGCGAGATCGCGGCATTATCGTGCGCCACTTTAAGTCCCCTCGGATTGAAAACTTCTTACGCATTACGATTGGCACAGATGAACAAAGCGGCGAACTCGTCACCGCCTTAAAAGAAATCTTAGATTAAGTTTCTTTTTAAATTATTTCTGAAGTTATTTTTTCAGGCGCATCTCAGCTGCACGAGCATGAGCTTGCAAACCTTCTCCATGAGCCAGCGTGCTTGCAACAGCACCTAAAGTTTGAGCGCCTGCTTCACTCACTTCAATCATGCTAGAGCGCTTAATAAAATCATAGACTCCGAGTGGAGAGGAGAAGCGTGCCGTACGTGCTGTAGGTAAAACGTGATTCGGTCCAGCGCAATAATCTCCAAGCGCTTCACTGGTGTAGTTCCCCATAAAGATTGCACCCGCATGGCGAATCTGTTCAGCCCACTTGCGTGGCTCGGCAGCGCAGATCTCTAAGTGTTCTGCAGCAATAGCGTTGGCTATCTCACAAGCTTCACTCATATCCCGCACCTGAATTAACAGAGCGCGGTTAGTCAAAGACGCTTCAATCACCTTGGCTCTGGGCATTTCTGGGAGTAGCTGATTGATGCTTGCTTGCACTTGTTCAATAAAGGCAGGATCAGGACAAAGCAAAATAGACTGAGCTTGCTCATCGTGTTCTGCTTGAGAAAACAGGTCCATTGCAATCCAATCCGGATTACTAGAACCGTCACAAAGGACCAAAATTTCTGAAGGGCCGGCGATCATATCAATCCCTACCGTGCCAAATACTCTGCGCTTAGCAGCAGCTACATACGCATTGCCTGGGCCCACAATCTTATCTACAGAGGGAATTGTTTGGGTACCATAAGCTAAGGCGCCAATGGCCTGAGCGCCACCAATCGTGAAGACTCGATCGACTCCAGCCAAATAAGCCGCAGCCAATACCAAAGGATTACGAGCGCCGTCCGGTGTTGGCACCACCATAATCACTTCAGCCACACCAGCCACTTTTGCTGGAATTGCATTCATCAAAACTGAAGAGGGATAGGCAGCCTTACCGCCCGGAACATAAATTCCAACACGATCTAATGCAGTGACTTTTTGACCTAAGCGAGTGCCGTCTGCCTCTTCATACTCCCAAGAGTGGCAACCTGCCTCCTGCTTTTGTTTTTCATGGTACTCACGCACTCTGTAGGCAGCAGTATCCAAAGCGCTTTTTTGTTCAGTCGATAAAGCCAGATAAGCCTGTTCTAAATCTTTACGGGGAATCTCTAATTCAGAGACGCTGGCAACATCGAGGCGATCAAACTGTTTAGTAAAGCTTAAAACTGCTGCATCACCTTTATCTTTAACCGCTGCCAAGATCTGAACCACGATAGCGTCAATCGCCTCATCATCACCCATGGGCAAGGAAAGGCTAGCTAACAGGATTTCTTTAAAACCTGCATCTTGGCTATTGAGGCGCTTGACGTTGATTTGTGCTGAAGGCATTTGAGTAAGGAGGAGTAATGCTTCTGTTAATTACTTCAGCAAGTCAAAAATCGGTTGTAGCTGGGCACGCTTGCGTTTATATGATGCTTGATTGACTATTAAGCGCGCACTGATATCAGCTATTGGCTCTACTTCAACCAAGCCATTTGCGCGCAGGGTATTTCCTGTAGATACTAAATCCACAATCGCATCAGCTAAACCGACCAAGGGCGCTAACTCCATAGAACCATAGAGTTGAATCGTATCGATATGTACACCCTTATTTGCAAAGTGTTCACGTGCGCAATTAACATACTTAGTTGCCACCTTAAGGCGTGAACCTTGCTTAACTGCAGCGACATAGTCAAAGCCCTCGCGAACTGCAACAGACATTCTACATTTGGCAATATTCAAGTCAAAAGGAACATATAAGCCATCTGTCCCTTTTTCCAGCAGAATATCTAAGCCTGCTACACCAAAATCCGCGCCACCAAATTGAACGTAGGTTGGCACATCAGAAGCACGAACAATAATTAAACGAACATCGGGATTGGAAGTCTCAATAATAAGTTTGCGTGACTTTTCAGGATCTTCCAGCGGCACAATACCGACCTTTGATAGGATCTCAGCCGTCTCTTCGAAGATGCGCCCTTTGGAGAGGGCTAAAGTCAATTTCATGGACTAATTATCCATCAGCCTTACTTTATGCGCTCAATCTTTGCGCCTAAGAGCGTTAATTTCTGTTCCATGCGGTCATATCCGCGATCAAGGTGATAGATCCGATCAACCTGGGTTTCCCCTTGAGCAGCCAAACCTGCTATCACCAAACTCGCAGAAGCACGTAAATCGGTTGCCATCACTATAGCGCCCGATAGTTTCTCAACACCCTGTGCAATCGCCGTGTTTCCCTCAATCGCTATATCGGCACCCAAGCGATTTAATTCTTGAACATGCATGAAGCGATTTTCAAAAATAGTTTCTGTGATCATTGAGCTTCCGCCCGCCACGGCATTTACCGCCATTAATTGCGCCTGCATATCGGTTGGGAATGCCGGGTATTCAGAAGTACGGAAGCTCACTGCCTTAGGGCGTCCTTGCATGGAAGCCTTGATCCAATCAGGACCTACTTCCATTTGCAAGCCAGCCTCTTTCAGTTTCACAATCACTGCGTCCAAAGTATCGGGGCGGCAATGCTTTACTAAGATCTCACCACCAGCAGCGGCAACAGCACACAAGAAAGTGCCAGCCTCAATACGGTCTGGAATTACTGAATGCTCAGCACCGTGCAGCTTTTCAACTCCTTCAATCACAAGACGATCGCTACCAATTCCAGAAATCTTTGCACCCATCTTTACCAATAATTCAGCTAGATCACCCACTTCTGGTTCGCGCGCTGCATTTTCCAAAATCGTCTTGCCAGACGCTAGAGTGGCTGCCATGAGCAAATTCTCAGTACCGGTCACGGTGATCATGTCCGTCAAAATCGATGCGCCCTTTAAGCGCTCTGTTGTTGGATTCGTCTCCGCTTCGATATAGCCGCTCTTAATGTGGATACTCGCACCCATCGCCTTTAGGCCTTTGATATGCTGGTCTACAGGACGAGCACCGATGGCGCAACCTCCGGGTAAAGAGACCCTAGCGCTATGCATTCTGGCTAAAAGTGGGCCAAGCACCAAGATAGAAGCGCGCATGGTTTTAACCATCTCATACGTTGCCTCTGAACTCTTGATGACTGCAGCACTCAAAATTAAGTGACTACGATCACTGGCATCTGGAAAATTGACTGTAACGCCAATCTCTTGCAACAGCTTGAGCATGGTCCGAACATCCTGCAAATCGGGGACATTACGTAGTACGACCGGCTGATCTGTTAGCAAACAAGCGCACAGAATTGGTAAGGCAGCATTCTTGGCGCCTGCGATGACTACCTCACCATTCAGAGGGGTGCCACCAAGCATTCGTAATTTATCCATGAAACTGTTCCAGTAAAAACTTTTTTATGAGAGTTAAATGCGGTTGTTATACATCTGAGTTCTGCACAAACTCTTCAGGCGTAAATGCTTTAATGGATAAGGCATGCACCTCAGCCTTCATGCGATCACCCATCGCGCCGTAAACTAATTGATGACGTTGTATCAAACGCTTACCTTCAAATTCAGGGCTCACAATAGTGGCAAAGAAATGTTGGCCGTCGCCCTCCACTTTAATGTGGGTGCATTGAATTCCCTGCTGAATATAGCCCTCAATTTGTTCTGGGGTCGGCAACATCATTTTCTCCTTTAAAACTTAATATCTGAGCTTATAGCCCTTTTGCAACAAGCGTAAAGCAATCACTGAAACCACAATAAAGAAAAAGACCACAATTGCTAAGCTATTCCAAGGCGAGATGTCAGAAACCCCAAAGAAACCATAACGGAAGCCATCGATCATGTAAAAAAATGGATTGAAATGGGATACGACCTGCCAAGCTGGTGGCAGAGAATGAATTGAGTAGAAAACCCCCGATAGCATAGTAGCCGGCATGATGATGAAGTTTTGAAAGGCAGCTAACTGATCATATTTATCAGCCCAGATGCCAGCAATGAGGCCAAGACTGCCTAAAATGCCGGCTCCCAAAAAGGCGAATGCCAAAATCCATAAGGGGTATTCTAAGGACGGCAATGCGAACCAAGCAGTAATTAAAAATACGCCCAAGCCCACAACGATGCCACGAAATACTGCCGCCAAAATATAGGCTGAATAAAATTCAAAGTGGCTTAAGGGCGCCAATAAAACAAATACCAAGTTGCCCGTCACCTTTGACTGAATTAAAGAAGAGGAAGTGTTTGCGAAAGCATTTTGCAAAACACTCATCATGACTAATCCTGGAATTAAGAATGCCGTATAACTTAGTCGCCCATATACCTCTTTACCTTCAAGCACATGCCCAAAAATCATGAGGTATAGCACTGCGGTGAGCACTGGAGCCGCTACCGTCTGAAAGGCCACTTTATAAAAACGCTTTACTTCCTTAAATAGCAAAGTAGGAAAGCCGCTACCGTATTCTAGCGGGGGTGTATTCAGTCCATGTTTCATAAAGCCTCTCGGGACATGATGTTGACAAAGACCTCTTCTAAATCGGTTTTACCTTCGCCATCTTTTTTTACAGAACCATAGCGGGTTAACAAATTTTCTGTGGTATCTAAAGCAACGATCTTGCCCTGCTTCAGCATCGCAATACGCTGACATAAGGCCTCGGCTTCTTCTAAGTAGTGTGTAGTCAACACAATCGTATGACCATCCTGATTGAGTCGACTAATGAATTGCCATAAAGACTGGCGTAACTCCACATCAACACCAGCGGTTGGTTCATCCAAAATAATGACTGGGGGTCTGTGTACCAGCGCTTGAGCAACCAAGACGCGGCGCTTCATGCCGCCAGATAGAGCCCGCATATTGCTATCTGCCTTTGAGGTCAGATCCACGTTGGCCAAGATCTCATCAATCCACGCATCGTTATTTCGAATTCCGAAGTAGCCCGATTGAAAGCGCAGCGTTTCTCGGACTGTGAAAAAAGGGTCAAAGACCAACTCTTGCGGTACGACACCCAACATGCGGCGCGCTTCGCGAAATGATTTCTGCACATCGGCTCCCATAATGGCAGCATGACCTTGGCTGGGCCTAACCAGGCCAGCCAAAATAGAAATCAAGGTAGTTTTGCCAGCGCCGTTTGGTCCGAGTAAGCCAAAAAATTCACCGGCCTCAATCGTTAGAGAGACATCATCTAAAGCTTGAAGTGCTCCGTATTGTTTAGATATGTGTTTAATTGAAATTGCAGGATGCATGCTATTACAAACCTAGCAATGCAGAAACACCATAGACACCAGCTAATACCTTTAACTTTTCTGGGGCATGCTCAATAGAAATCGATTGTCCTGCAATCTGAAGCTTTTTCTGCCAGGCTAATAAAATCGTTAACACTGTGGAATCAAAATCTGTCAGTGAAGAGCAGTCCACTGTACTTAAATTTGCCACGTTCAATAAGCCTTCTTTTTGTAATTGCAAGGCATTCACTTGATTTACTGTCTTGGGTAAAGAAAAAGGCATCTTCAAATATCTAAATTAATTCGCTGGCTTAGCGGTTGCCAATTGCTTGTTACGTTCTTGCAAAAATTTCACCAGACCTTCAACTCCATTTTGACTAATCTGATTGGTGAACTGATTGCGGTACGCCTCAACTAGCCAAACACCCATGATATTCATATCGTAGACTTTCCAGCCATTCGCCGTCTTCTCCAGACGGTAATCGAGGGGGACAGGATCGCCACGGCCAATCACTACAGTCTTAACAATCACTTCCTTATCATCAGGAGCGGCGCGCAGTGCTTTAAATTGTACTGTCTGATCTCGGAGCTGACTTAAGGCACCCGAGTATGTCCGAATCAATAAATTTTTAAACTCCGTTACCAATTGCGCTTGTTGCTCAGGGGAGGCTTTCTTCCAATTAGGTCCCATTGCCATTTCTGTAGTGCGCCGCATATCGGTATAGGGAACAATTTTCTTTTCGACTAAATCTACGATCTTCGGGATATTCCCTTTTTGAATATCGGGATCCGCCTTTACTGAAGTCATCACGTCTGTAACAACCATTTTGATCAGCGCATCCGGTGCTGTCGCTTGATCAGGTGTTTGAGCAAAGATAGCGCTCGAGACTAAGAGCAAACCCGCTGCTAAGCACTGAAAAAATCTTTTATCGCTGTTCATATCCTGTTATCTCGTATTTTTGAGCTTGGGACTAATTTTAGCCCCCTTCTACCCAAATGATTTATTGGTAAGGATTTTCATAAACTGGCATGAGAGGTTCTTCATCATCACGCCCTTCGTTAATTTGATATTCGCGCCGTTGAATATAGGCGTCGCGCATAAAGCTGTACTTATCAATTGCTGCGCCATCTAACAAATCGCCTGCTTCGTAATAGGTATTGCGGGCGTTTACTACACGCAAACCGGTAATACTGTTTCTTAAAGCGACATTGGGCATGATGCTAAATAGGTAATCGGACTCTAAGTCTGCAACCGTACCAAAAGTATCACGTACATTGCTTGGGCCAAAGAAAGGTAAGACAACATAGGGTCCAGCTGGTACACCCCAAACCCCTAATGTTTGTCCCCAATCCTCTTTGTGCTTTTCAAGTCCGCCAGGTGTCGCCAAATCAATCAAACCGCCTAGACCCATGGTTGTATTCACCACCACTCGCATCAAGTCATTAAATGCATAGTCCGGCTTGCCCTGTAATAAATTAAAGAGGGCCGTGTATATATCACTATAGTTACTGAAGAAGTTATAAATTCCCTCGCGCACGAACTCAGGCAATATAAAGCGATATACAGCGACTGCTGGCTTTAGCAAATAAGCATCCAGACCCTCATTAAATTCAAAGACAGAGCGGTTAAACGGCTCCCATGGATCATGGGGGGAAGGCTCAACCCCTGCAGGAATTGATGCACAGCCCATTAACACAGCGGCACAGCCAAGCAAAGTCAATTGCTTCATTTTCCTTTGGATCTTAGCTACCCACAAAATCATTTTGCTTGGCCCTTCTCTTGGCCGCTATCAGCTGCTTTGTTATAGAGGAACTGGCTAATCAGATTTTCTAAAACAATGGCGGATTGCGTCTGGGTAATTTTTCCACCATCAGCTAATAAGTCATCGGAGCCGCCAGCCTCAAGCCCAATGTACTGCTCGCCAAGCAAACCTGAGGTCAAAATTTTGGCTGCGGAATCTGTTGGGAATTTATAAGACTCTTCGATGGTCATCACAACCGTTGCTTGGTAGGTTTTATCGTCAAAAGAGATATTGGCGATACGCCCAACCACTACTCCCGCGCTCTTTACTGGAGCACGGGGTTTTAAGCCACCAATATTGTCAAAGCGTGCAGAAACTTTATAGGTTGGCGCAAATGAGACTGCATTCATATTGCCGACTTTTAATGCGAGAAATAAAGCGGCCAACAAACCAATGGCAACAAAAATTCCGACCCAAATGTCAATTGCGCTTTTTCTCATAAGAGCCCCAGTTTATTCTTTCTAATTTGAAAACATCATTGCGGTTAGCAAGAAATCTAATGCTAAAACCGATAAAGAAGAGATCACCACCGTCCGGGTAGTGGCTTGTGAGACGCCCTCAGGCGTTGGTTTTGCTTCATAACCTTGATAGAGAGCAATAAATGTGACTGCCACACCAAACACCACACTTTTAATCAGGCCATTACCAATATCTGAAAAGAGATCAACCCCACCCTGCATTTGTGACCAGAATGCACCAGAATCCACCCCAATCAAGGGAACGCCCACAAAATAGCCCCCCATCACGCCTACTGCTGTAAAAATAGTAGCCAAAATTGGCATAGAAATAATGCCCGCCCAAAGTCTTGGTGCGATCACACGACTCAAGGGGTCCACGGCCATCATTTCCATGGCGCTTAATTGCTCACCAGCTTTCATTAAGCCGATTTCCGCAGTTAATGAAGTTCCAGCACGCCCAGCAAATAAAAGGGCTGTAATTACTGGGCCAAGTTCACGAGTTAGTGATAAGGCAACCAAGAGTCCAAGCGCTTGCTCTGAGCCATAACGATTCAAGGTGTAATAACCCTGCAAGCCCAATACAAAACCGACAAATAATCCGGAGACGGCGATGATCACAAATGAATGGTTGCCAACAAATAGAATTTGATCAATCACCAAGCGCGGGCGTTTCAATAAAAAACCAGAGCGCAAAATTACTGCGGCAAACATCCGCGCAGCCAGTCCCAGACTCATTAGATTACGACGTATAAAAAATCCAAGATCGCCAAATAGATCCATCAGTCTATTGAAAATAGTCATTAGACCCTTACTCCAAAATCTTCTTCCAAGCTCTGGCCTGGGTAGTGGAAAGGGACAGGTCCATCAGGTGCTGCATCTAAAAACTGTCTGACAAAAGGATCCGTGGAGCGACTTAATTCCTCTGGAGTGCCTTTGGCGCCAATCTGCCCATTAGCAATAAAATAAACATAATCTGCTATGGCAAAAGTTTCCTCTACATCATGCGTGACTAACAAACTAGTAGCCCCGAGCGCATTGTTTAAATCGCGTATCAATCGCGCCGTAATCCCCAAAGAGATTGGATCTAAGCCTGCAAAGGGCTCGTCATACATGATCAAAGGAGGGTCTAGAGCTATGGCTCTAGCCAGTGCGACTCGTCTTGCCATACCGCCAGAAATTTGTGAAGGCATTAAATCGCGTGCACCACGCAAACCCACTGCATTTAATTTCATGAGCACTAGAGAGCGTAAAAGTTCTTCGCTTAAATCAGTATGTTCACGTAATGGGAAAGCCACATTTTCAAAGACACTTAAGTCAGTAAACAAAGCACCAAACTGAAAAAGCATACCCATGCGTCGGCGAGCAGCCATTAGCTTAGCACCACTCATCTTGCCAATATCTTGGCCTTCAAACAAGACTTGGCCAGATTGAGCGGTAAATTGTCCGCCGATTAAACGCAGGATGGTGGTCTTACCGCAACCAGACCCGCCCATAACAGCCACGACTTGGCCGCGACGAAACTCCATATTGAGTCCAGACAAGATTTGTCTTTCACCTGGCGCGTAAGAAAAGTTAACGTCCTGAATTGAAACAACCACTTCGCCTGCAAATGGCTTGCTTGCTTCCAATGAGTTGGGTTGGCTACTATTCATATCCTCGACATTATCGAGGTAAAACAGATGACCCCATCAAATACTGGTCTACTGCCTGAGCACACTGGCGACCTTCGCGAATCGCCCAGACAACTAAAGATTGTCCGCGGCGCATATCACCCGCTGCAAAAACCTTAGAAACGTTAGTTTGGTAGGCATTTTGACCATCTACAGTGGCTTTAGCATTGCCACGAGCATCTTTTTCAACGCCAAATGCATTGAGCACCTGCTGCACCGGGGATACAAAACCCATAGCCAAAAGTACTAAATCTGCTTTGATCTCAAATTCAGAATTTGGAACTTCTGCCATTTTTCCGTCTTTCCACTCCAAACGGACGCCAATGAGTTTTTCAACTTTGCCGTTTTTACCTTCAAAACGCTTGGTACCAACCGACCAGTCCCGCTCACAACCTTCTTCATGAGAAGACGATGTACGTAACTTTGTTGGCCAATAAGGCCACACCAAAGGCTTGTTTTCGACTTCAGGCGGCTGTGGAAGTAACTCAAACTGCGTAATTTTTGTAGCGCCATGGCGATTGGAAGTACCAACACAATCTGAGCCAGTGTCGCCACCACCAATAACTACAACATGTTTATCTGTTGCACGAATTTCGTTTTTGAAATCGCCTGCATTCTCTTTATTCTGAGGAATTAAAAAATCCAATGCATAGTGAACACCAGATAGTTCGCGACCTGGAACAGGGAGATCGCGTGGCTGCTCAGCACCTCCAGTAATCACTACGGCATCAAAATCTTTCATTAACTGCTCAGGTGAAACGGTTTTAGTAGAGTAATTTTTTACTTCAATTCCCATTGCCTCTTTACCAACAAAAACGCCCGTTTCAAATTTCACGCCTTCAACCTGCATCTGCTCGACACGGCGATCAATAAGCCACTTCTCCATCTTGAAATCAGGAATGCCATAACGGAGTAAGCCACCAACACGATCATTCTTTTCGAATACCGTCACATCATGTCCAACGCGCGCCAATTGTTGGGCTGCTGCCATGCCTGCAGGACCACCGCCAACAATAGCTACTTTTTTCCCAGTCTTGGTTTTGGATGGTTGAGGCTTAACCCAACCGCTTTCCCAGCCTTTATCAATAATAGCGTGCTCGATTGACTTGATACCAACGGCATCACTATTAATGGCTAGAGTGCAAGCAGCCTCACAAGGTGCGGGGCAAATACGGCCCGTGAACTCTGGAAAGTTGTTGGTTGATTGCAATACATCTAAAGCATTCTTCCAATCATCATGGAAAACCAAATCGTTGAAATCGGGAATGATGTTATTGACTGGGCAACCGCTATTACAGAACGGAATACCACAATCCATACAGCGCGCACCTTGCACCTTAGCCTCTTCATCGGTTAAAGCGGCAACAAACTCTTTGTAGTGGTGGAGGCGTTTAACGGGCGCTTCGTATGTTTCATCAACCCGCTCAAACTCCATAAATCCAGTGACCTTACCCATATCTAATCCTTAGTATCTTTTCTTAGTGTCGGCATCAATTAAGCAGCAATAGTATTGTTCTGAGCCTTGTCCCACAACTCACCTAAAGCCCGCTTGTACTCAGTTGGCAGAACTTTCACAAAACGACCGCGGGCGTTTTCCCAATCCGCCAAGAGTGCTTTAGCGCGCTCTGAGCCGGTGTAGCGGAAATGACGCTCGATTAAGCTCTTCAAGATTTGCTCGTCGGTTAAACGCTCGCCACCATCTTTTACATCTACCGGGGCATGCCAAGCTGACTGAGGAATCTGAGCGATTTGTTCTGCGGAAGACAGCACTTTCTCTAAGCTGGCCATGCTGGTATTGCAACGCTTCTCAAACAAGCCATCTTCGTCATAAACATAGGCAATACCGCCGCTCATACCTGCGGCAAAGTTACGCCCAGTAGTGCCCAACACCACCACAGTGCCACCAGTCATGTACTCACAACCGTGGTCACCAGTACCCTCAACCACCGTAATTGCACCAGAGTTACGTACTGCAAATCGCTCACCAGCTACCCCGTTAAAGAAGGCTTCACCAGCAATGCCGCCGTACAAGACCGTATTACCAACAATAATATTCTGAGCAGTATCACCACGGAACTCATGCGGAGCACGCACAATCACACGGCCGCCTGACAAACCTTTACCTACATAATCGTTACCGTCACCAACCAAATCCAAGGTAATGCCATGCGCTAAGAAGGCTGCAAAGCTTTGACCCGCAGTACCATTTAGCTGAATATGGATAGTGTCATCCGGTAAGCCTGCGTGACCATAACGTTGTGCGACTTCACCTGAAAGCATGGCGCCAACTGTACGGTTCACGTTCTTTACCGGAACAATGAAAGAAACTTTTTCACCACGCTCAAGAGCGGGCTCGCTCTTTTCAATCAAGATATTGTCAAGTGCGCTTGCCAGACCATGATCCTGAGTGAGGATTTGATAGCGAGGAACATCTGCTGCTACTTGTGGCGCAGCAAAGATCTTACTGAAGTCCAGGCCGTGCACTTTCCAGTTATCAATCCCTTTACGAGTATCTAATAAATCAACGCGACCGATCAAATCATCAAACTTACGAATACCCAGCTGCGCCATGATTTCACGAGCTTCTTCTGCAATAAAGAAGAAGAAGTTCACCACATGCTCAGGCTTACCAGAAAACTTCTTACGCAATTCTGGATCTTGAGTAGCAACGCCTACAGGGCAGGTATTCAAATGGCACTTGCGCATCATGATGCAGCCCTCAACTACCAATGGCGCTGTTGCAAAACCGAACTCATCTGCGCCCAATAATGCGCCAATCACTACGTCGCGACCGGTTTTCATTTGGCCATCAGCCTGGACACGAATACGGCTACGCAAACCATTCAGAACTAAAGTTTGCTGTGTTTCAGCTAAACCCAATTCCCATGGTGAACCAGCATGCTTAATAGATGAAAGTGGGGATGCACCAGTACCGCCATCGTGGCCAGCGATCACAACGTGATCTGCTTTTGCCTTAGCAACACCAGCGGCAACTGTACCCACACCCACTTCGGATACCAACTTCACAGAAATGTCCGCCTTTGGATTGACGTTCTTCAAGTCATGAATTAACTGAGCAATATCTTCAATAGAATAAATGTCATGATGCGGAGGTGGAGAAATTAATCCCACGCCCGGCACAGAGAAACGCAACTTACCAATGTAATCCGATACTTTTCCGCCAGGCAATTGACCGCCCTCACCAGGCTTAGCACCCTGTGCCATTTTGATTTGAATCTGATCTGCAGAACGCAAATATTGTGTGGTAACTCCAAATCGACCGGAAGCAACTTGCTTAATTTTGGAACGTAATGAGTCCCCATCAAGCAATGGAATATTGGCTTCCACGACATCGCTACCTAAGACGCTGGCAAGAGTCTCACCTTTCTTAATGGGAATGCCTTTGAGCTCATTAATATAGCGATTTGGATCTTCGCCGCCCTCACCGGTATTAGACTTGCCGCCAATGCGGTTCATCGCAATCGCCAAGGTAGCGTGTGCTTCAGTAGAGATAGAACCCAAAGACATCGCACCCGTTGCAAAACGTTTGACGATTTCTTTTGCGGACTCTACTTCATCCAATGGAATTGCTTTTGCTGGATCAACTTTGAATTCAAACAAACCACGAAGAGTCATTTGACGTTTGGTTTGATCGTTGACAATATTGGCATACTCTTTATAAGTTTGATAACCCTTCTCGGCGCCAATACGAGTAGAGTGCTGCAACTTCGCAATCGTGTCCGGAGTCCACATGTGGTCTTCACCACGGATACGGAAGGCATATTCACCGCCAGCATCCAGCATGTGGCTTAAGACTGGGTCATTACTGAAAGCTGCGGTATGCGTACGTATTGCCTCTTCAGCCACTTCGAACACACCAATACCACCAACATTAGATGGGGTGCCCTTGAAGTACTGATCAATCACTTCATGATTTAGTCCAATAGCTTCAAAAATCTGTGAGCCGGTATAAGACATATAGGTAGAGATGCCCATTTTGGACATTACTTTTTGTAAGCCTTTACCAACTGCCTTGATAAAGTTTTTAACTGCTTTCTCACTCGATAAATCCCCTGATAAACCTTTAGCCATTTCAGCCAACGTTTCCATCGCTAGGTATGGATGTATTGCTTCTGCGCCATAGCCTGCCAAGAGCGCAAAGTGATGGGTTTCACGAGCGCTACCAGTCTCTACCACTAGCCCAACGCTAGTACGCAAACCTTTTTCAACCAAGTGCTGGTGAATTGCTGAAGTTGCTAGCAATGCCGGAATCGCCACATGCTTCTCGTCAACCTGACGATCGCTCACGATTAAGATGTTGTAACCCGAGCGCACCGCATCTGCAGCCTCAGCACATAAAGAGGCTAAGCGCGCTTCAATTCCAGCTTTACCCCAAACTACTGGATAACAAATATCGAGCTCATATGAGCGGAATTTACCATTGGTGTAATGGCCAATATGACGAATTTTAGTGATGTCGTCAAAATCTAAAATTGGCTGACTCACTTCCAAACGCATTGGAGGATTGATGTTATTGGTATCCAATAAATTGGGTTTAGGCCCAATGAATGACACTAATGACATCACCATATTCTCGCGAATAGAATCAATTGGGGGATTGGTAACCTGAGCAAATAATTGCTTGAAGTAGCTATACAAAGGCTTGTTCTTATTCGATAGAACAGCCAATGGGCTGTCATTTCCCATAGAGCCAATCGCCTCTTCACCATTCATCGCCATGGGAGCCATGAGGTACTTAATATCTTCTTGGGTATAAGCAAACGCCTGTTGGCGATCGAGTAATTTAGCGGCTGGGCGAATCGTCATTTTTTCATCAACTAGATCGGCCTTACTAGCATCTACTTCGTCTAACTTGATGCGTACCGCATCAATCCAGCTCTTGTATGGCTTGGCTTTTGATACGGCATCCTTGAGCTCAACGTCATCAATAATGCGGCCTTGCTCCATGTCAATCATGAACATCTTGCCTGGTTGCAAGCGCCATTTTTGAACAATCTTATTCTCAGGAATGGTTAATACGCCGGCCTCTGAAGCCATGATGACTAGATCATCATCTGTAACGTAATAGCGCGCTGGACGCAAACCATTACGATCTAGAGTAGCGCCAATTTGGCGACCATCAGTAAATGCCATTGCAGCGGGACCGTCCCATGGCTCCATCATGGCAGCGTGATATTCATAAAAAGCGCGGCGGTTGTCATCCATCAAAGTATGCTGTTCCCATGCCTCTGGAATCATCATCATCATGGCTTGCGCCAATGGATAACCAGACATCACCAACAACTCTAAACAGTTATCAAAACAAGCGGTGTCTGATTGGCCTGGATAAATTAAAGGCCACAGTTTTTTTAAATCATCGCCAAGTACCGGGGAACTAATTGCGCCCTCGCGCGCATTCACCCAGTTGACGTTTCCTTTAACAGTATTAATCTCGCCGTTATGCGCAATCATGCGATATGGGTGCGCCAGCTCCCAAGCTGGGAAGGTATTGGTAGAAAAGCGCTGATGTACTAGGGCTAGTGCTGAAATGGTGCGAGGGTCTGTTAAATCCTGGTAATAGGCACCCACTTGATTTGCCAAAAGCAAACCTTTGTAAACAATCGTTCTGGCAGACATTGATGCAACGAAATATTCTTTACCGTGCTTTAGATGTAAATCTTGAATCGCATGGCTTGCTGTTTTACGTATGACGTATAACTTACGCTCAAGCGCATCCGTAGTCATGATGTCGCGTCCGCGCCCAATAAAAATCTGACGAATAAATGGCTCGGTCATGCGAACTGTTGGCGACATTGGTAATTTCACGTCAATCGGAACATCTCTCCAACCTAAAACAACTTGACCTTCTAAACGCACCGTGCGTTCTAATTCTTGCTCACAAGCCAAACGGGATGCATGCTCTTTAGGCAAGAAAATCATGCCAACACCATACTCACCTAATGGCGGCAAAGTGATGCCTTGCTTAGCCATCTCTTCGCGATATAAGGTGTCGGGAATTTGAATCAAAATGCCTGCGCCATCCCCCATGAGTGGATCAGCACCTACTGCTCCACGGTGATCTAAATTCTCTAAAATCTTCAATCCTTGGCAAACAATCTCGTGAGATTTTTTGCCTTTGATGTGTGCGACGAATCCGACGCCACAAGCATCATGCTCGTTTCTAGGGTCATATAAACCTTGAGCCAATGGACGAAGGTCAGTATTCAGTAGTGAAGTCATAGTTTTTTGTGTGGCAACTTTGGCCTGATATCTTTTTGGACTACCAATATAGGTGAATACCCATGCTGATGCAATAGAAATAAAATGAGTCTGTCCCATTTAAATTCATGCTTCACCAAAATGACTTACTTAATTAGGGACAGAGTCAATAGCCAGCAGAGCCGGATTAAAAACCCATGGGATATTAAATAGTCTAAGCTATTGAATTTAATGAGTTAATTTTCTTTGGTCGCCCACGATGCCGAATTTGAGTGAGCTCAGGAGTGTCTTTAAACAGTTTTTGGGCATAAATATCACTTACCCATGGCTTAGACCGAATTAAAGATTCAGTAATTTGCTTGTCCTCCCAGTGTGGTGCCCCTTCTTTTACAAAGTTAGCCCAGTTGATTTGCCTTTCAAACGGCGTATTACCTAACTTCCAAAAGTGCTGATGATCAACTAGCCAGGGATCTGCATTCCCTCCAATGTGCGTTGCAAAGCTAGTCCAGGTAGAGTCTTGAGGGTTTGATTCATATCCAGCGCGAACCGGATTTAACTCAATGTAACGCTGACACCGTAAAAAATAATCTGGGTCAATCAGAGATGAGCGATAGCGCCCCTCCCAAATTGTTCCAGAGCGCTGCTGTTGTTGATTAAAGTACTGAGCGTAACGCCTGCCTAAAGACTGCATTGTTTTTGCTAGTGAATCTGCATTTTGCGGCGTAACGAGTAAATGCACATGATTTGGCATCAAGGCAAATGCATGCACTATGCAACCAAATTGTCGGGCCGCTTCACGCAACCACTCTAAGTAAATGTGACGATCTTCAGAGCCAAAGAAAATGGTTTCACGATTATTTCCCCGCACCATCACATGCATGGCTTGGCCGGGAATTACAGTACGCGCTTGGCGAGCCATTGTGCAAATGACCTATTGCAGTTCGCGAACGCCGCCATTACGAGAGAACTCAGGCACAAACCAATCGCCATCAAATTGCGTTACACCTTCTGGAACTACGCGAGATTCCTGAGGGCTATCTTTTAAAGCAACGGACATGTAGGAAATCCACATCGGCAATGCAAGGCCGCCGCCAGTTTCTCTATCACCCAAACTAGCTGGCTTATCAAAGCCGATCCATGCAATAGCGACTACCTTGGGGTTGTAACCTGCAAACCAAGCATCGTGAGACTCATTGGTAGTACCTGTTTTGCCAGCAATATCATTGCGACCCAACTTCACTCTCGCTGAAGCAGCAGTTCCGGTCTTCGTGACTTCCTGCAACATGCTGTCCATTACAAATGCAGTCCGCGCATCTAATACCCGAGTAGCATCTTCCCGCGCATACGTTGGTTTTGCTTCAAATAAAACCGTACCCTTGGAATCAATCATCTTATCAATCAAGAATGGGTCGACGCGATACCCACCATTTGCAAATACGCTATATGCGGCAGCCATTTGCAAAGGTGTAACTGAGCCCGCACCGAGAGCCATTGTTAAATAAGGGGGATGTTTTTCAGGTTCAAAGCCAAAACGCTGAATATATTCTTGGGCATAAGAGGGGCCGATTGCACGAATGATACGCACAGATACCAAGTTCTTCGATTTGGCCAAAGCATTACGCAAGCGCATCATGCCATCATATTTACCATCGTAGTTTTTAGGCTCCCAAGCCTGACTTCCAGTCTCCATACTGCCAATCGATAAAGGAGCATCGTTCACCATAGTGCTCGGTGAAAATCCTTTTTCAATCGCCGCTGCGTAGATGAAGGGCTTGAAGGAAGATCCTGGCTGACGCAAGGCTTGAGTGACGTGATTAAATTGATTGCGACGGAAATCAAATCCACCAACTAAGGAAAGAATCGCTCCCGTCTCCGCATTCATAGAGACAAAGGCGGCTTCCACCTGCGGTAACTGGGCTAGTTTCCAGACCCCGCCATCCGCAAGTAATCTCACCACTGCACCCGGACGCAGGCGCTTTTTTGGCTGAGTGCTATCGGTGATCGATGCAGCCGCTAACTTCATTCCCTCGCCTTTTAGGGTAATCGTATCGCCAGTTGCAATCATGACCTGCATTTCTTTTGGCTTCACGTCGAGCACAACGCCTGACTGTAAATCGTCCAACTGTGGATAAGCAAGCAAAGCCTCGTCAATTGCGCGTTGGCGCTTAACTGGATCCTCTGGAAGATCAATAAAACCCTCTGGTCCACGATAAGCATGACGTAGGTCATATTCAAAAATTCCACGGCGCACTGCTTTATAGGCGGCATCTTGATCTGCCTTCAGAATAGTTGTGTAGACATCAATGCCCTGAGAGTAGATAGCTTCACCGTACTGTGTAAAGAGTAATTGTCGAACCATTTCTGCAGGGAAATCAGCGCGTACTGCAAATTCATTACCTAACCCCCGAATACGTAGCTCCTCAGCCATTGCTTTTTGATATTCCTCTGAAGAGATGTAACCAAGATCGCGCATACGCTGCAAGATATATTCCTGGCGAATCTTCGCTCGTCGAAAATTACTAACAGGGTTATAGGCAGAAGGGGCTTTAGGTAGTCCAGCCAACATGGCAGATTCTGCAATCGTGATGTCCTTTAGCTCTTTGCCAAAGTAAATCTGAGCGGCACTGGAAAATCCATAGGCTCTTTGACCCAAGAAAATTTGATTCATGTAGATTTCGAGGATCTTGTCTTTAGTTAATTGAGACTCAATCTCCCAGGCTAAGAGAACTTCATATATTTTTCGACTAAAGGTTTTTTCATTACTTAAGAAGAAGTTTCTGGCAACCTGCATCGTAATCGTTGAAGCCCCTTGAGAGAGGTTTCCACGTAAATTGGTCACAGCGGCTCTTAAAATGCCAACATAGTCCACACCGCCATGGGAATAAAAACGATCATCCTCAATCGATAAGACTGCATTACGCATGCTGAGCGGGATTTCGTTTAGAGGAATCACTTTGCGGCGCTCTTCTCCAAATTCGCCAATCAATACTTTGTCGGCGGTGTAGATGCGCAGAGGTGTCTTCGGGTTGTAATCCGTTAAAGCAGAAATTTTGGGTAGGTTTGGCTTTGCCACCAAAAATGCATAGCCCATGAGAAGCGTCACCACTACGGCAAAAACCATACCGATAATAAGCAAGGCCTTAATTAGAGGATTGCTAGATGACTTACGAGCATTCCCAGGCTGTAATCGGGATTGCGGAGGGCGTCGGTCAGGCCGACGGATTGGCCGCTGGGATTGCGTCGGCTTGTCTTTTGGGGGGGAGGCCATATTTCTAAATTATAGGGTGCTTATGTAATTTGCCAGAAAGCACAAAAACCTATGTTCTACCGCTTTTTCTATACCAATTCCTGACAATGGATTCAAGATAAGCCGATGGATTTTGAATAGTAAAACCCAAAGAATATAGGCATGCCATCACGCCAAATTTCCCCCCAGTCCTTCGATGAGATTTTGAGTGATCTTGGAGATGACCCCGCTATCCCAGACCCTCATGGGATACGCAAAACTCCAAGCTCAAAACCTCCTAGCCCAACAGCTCATAGCCAGTCCAATAAAAACGCTAATCTGGAGTTTTTAAAGGGCATGGATCTATCTTTGCAAACTCAAAAAATAGGTGGACCCCTGATAATTTTTGCCTGCTTATTAGGGGTCTGCGGTGGCTTATATCTTGTCTATGAGTCCTTTATTAGCCATACCCAATTGCTTGCCCAGAGCTCTCAAAAGGAAATTTCTGCCCTCCAAAAAGAATGGGGTTTACTTCGTGAAGAATTACAGCAAGAACAAGATAGTCTATATGAGGCATTTGATATATTAAAAGTAAGCGTTCACTCTTTTAAAGAAAATAGGCCTATATCTAAGCCGCCAGTCAAACCTAAAGTACTTCTGCATGAAGGTGAACTGAGCCGTTGGCGTTACTTGGGTAACAGCCAAAAGGGGGTTACCCATCAAGCGCTTTTTCACACGGGCAAGCAAAGTGAAATATTTGAAAAAGGGGCTGCTGTACTGGGGGAGTGGCGACTCAGTCAGATTGAAAAAGAGGCAGCCATCCTCACCCATCCTCTTGGCAGAACCCTCGTTCTAAAGCCATCTAAGTCTGAATGAACTCAAACCCCAAATGCATGACTAAATACCTAAAAAAATGGAGTGTCTGGCCAATTCTTTTGGGAGCATTTTTTATGAGCCCAATTTATGCAAATGCTCCTAGCCAAAATCCTCTGGATCAACCAATTAGTCTGCAATTTGTCGATATTGAAGTAGTCGAACTTTTGCAAGTTCTTGCCAAGCTTGGTAACACCAACTTTTTACTCAGCGAATCCATTAAAGGCAAGATCGCAGTAGATCTGCGCAATACCCCATGGCAGACTGCCCTTCACTCTATTCTAGCCAGCAGGGGTTTGCGGCTCCTTAGAAATGGGGATATCTACTGGATTGGGCCTTATGCAGAAATCCATGCTTTTCAAAAACACCGACGCGAGGATGCTGCGCTTCCTTTTGGGGGCGACCACATCAACAGCCCACGTCAAATCCTGATTGAGGCTCGTATCGTGGAAGCGGATGAGCGCTTTGCACGTGAACTCGGGATAAAGCTGGGCTACCAAGCAAATTCCTTGGGTAATCTTGATCAAAAATTCTCCGGTAATTATGATTTTGGAGGATCTGGGTTAAATGGATTTAATCCTGCAACAGTCGCTGCAACCTTGGTTTCCCGAAATGCTAGTCGACTTTTACAAATGGAGCTTTCTGCCCTAGAGTCAGATGGGCAAGGGAAAATTCTCTCTAACCCCCGCATCATGACTGGAGATCAAGTAAAGGCAACCATTGAGCAAGGGACTGAACTACCCTACCAAACCACCTCTCAAAACGGTAGCAAACTCCAGTTCAGAAAAGCCAACTTACGCTTAGAGGTACTACCCAAAATTCATCCGGATGGCAAAATTTCGCTGCTGGTGGGCATCAACAAAGACACTATCGGCATGAAAACCGAACAGGGCTACGCGATCGATACCAAGAGTCTTAGTTCAGAGGTCACCGTAGAAAATGGGGGAACGGCCATTATTGGTGGAATCTTTCAGACCACTGAGAGAGAAGATGAAGTGAAAATCCCTTTACTGGGAGATATCCCCTTAATTGGCCATTTATTTCGTCATAAGTCTAAATTACAAGATAAAACTGAGCTTCTGGTCTTCTTAACCCCGACCGTTCTAGATAAACCCTAATAAAATCGAAGGGTGAACTCTTCGACAAACAATATTTTTCTGATTGGCCTCATGGGGGCCGGGAAGTCGACCGTTGGTAAAGTGCTTGCCAAAAAATTAGGGCGCCGCTTTTTAGATGCCGACCATGTCATTGAAGATCGATGCGGTGTGAAGATTCCTGTCATTTTTGAAATGGAAGGAGAGGAAGGCTTTCGCAAACGAGAGGCGCAAGCCATTCGAGACATTACTTCTGAGCAAGATATTATTTTAGCTACTGGCGGAGGCGCAGTTTTACTACCTGAAAATCGGGATGCCCTTAAAAATCGTGGCACTGTAATTTATTTGCACGCCAATCCCATTGAACTTTGGTATCGCACTAAAGGTGGTGAAGGGCGGCCTCTTCTTCAGAATGGGGATGCCAAAAAAATTCTAGAAAATTTGTATACGGTTCGCGATCCCCTCTATCGTGAAATTGCTGATCACGTTATTGAAACTGGTAAGCCCAGTGTCAATCAATTGGTCAATACCTTAATCATGCAGCTTGAACTTGCTTGAAAACGATAATGAAAACACTTGAAGTAGACCTTGGTAATCGTAGCTATCCCATTCATATAGGGGTAGACCTCATTGACCAACCCAGCCTATTTAGCGCTTGTGAAAAAGCGACCTCGATCTATATTGTCACCAACACTACTGTTGCCCCAATATATGCAGAGCGCCTCACACACACTTTAGAAAAATTAGGTAAACCCGTTAGAACCATCGTCTTGCCCGATGGTGAGTCCTTTAAAGACTGGAAAAATCTCCAACTCATTTTTGATGACCTTCTAAAATTTGGTGCAGATCGTCAAACGATGTTGGTTGCCCTGGGTGGTGGTGTCATTGGTGATATGACGGGCTTTGCTGCCGCCAGCTTTATGCGTGGCATCCGTTTTATCCAAGTTCCTACGACTTTGCTAGCGCAAGTTGATTCATCAGTTGGCGGCAAAACTGGCATCAATCATCCATTAGGTAAAAACATGATTGGGGCATTTCATCAGCCTGTCGCGGTAGTTGCCGATCTCAACACACTAAAAACATTACCCCCTCGTGAACTGTCTGCAGGTCTTGCGGAAGTAGTGAAACATGGTGCCATTGCTGATGCGCAATTTTTAGACTGGATTGAAGCCAATGCTTCTGCATTATTAGCTTGCGATACAAATGCTATGGCGCATGCGGTTCTGCGCTCATGCGAAATTAAATCCGCAGTGGTTTCTGCTGATGAAAGAGAGGGCGGTATTCGCGCCACTCTGAATTTTGGTCACACATTTGGACACGCTATTGAAGCCGGCATGGGATATGGAGAGTGGTTGCATGGCGAAGCTGTGGGTTGCGGTATGGTCATAGCCGCTGACTTATCCTGCCGTTTAAAGTACATCAGCAATGCCGAATGCGAGCGCCTCACCCAAATTATCAAGTCAATGAATCTGCCAATCGTGCCCCCTAAATTTGGTGCAGGGCGTTATATGGAGTTAATGCAGGTTGATAAAAAAACCGAGGGCGGACAAATTCGTTATGTGGTCTTAGAAAAGATTGGTCAGGCACAGATCAAGAGCGTTCCTGATGCCCAAGTCATTGAAACCTTAACCGCCACTGGAGCTGCTTAGTACCACTAGGGTTTAATTAATCCAATCTTGAGGGCCTGTCCAGCTTGTGCGCTCGCAAATTGAGATAAATCGCTCAAAAGCTCTTTCCCAGTTTTGGTATCTAACCATAAAGGTTGGGTCGTAGTTCCTGCCCAACGATAGTGGTAGCCACCAGACTTAGCAGCTACCCAAATTTCATGCAACGGTGGCTGTGTATTCACCACAATCACACTTTTATCCCTAAAGCGGATATTGATCACATTGCCACCCTGGCGCTCTACATCTAAATCAAGATCAAACTCATCGTCAGCAGCCTCTAATGCTACTTCGATGGATTGCAACAAATTGCTTCCCAGTTGATAAAACTGCTTGTCATCAATGGTTTCTACGCCTGAATTATTTGGATTCATCCCCGAGTCCTGCATGCTATATTCAATCATTCGTTTTAGAGACATTCATGATAGCGATTCTAAACAGAGCACTCGGTATTACCCTCCTAATAGCCCTTTTTGGATGTGGGGTTAGGGGTCCTCTCTATTTGCCCACTGTTCCACCAATTCCGCCTGCTCCTACAGAGCCTGAGCCTAAGGGCACTCTCTATCCACCACAAACCCCTGCTGCTAACAGCATTCCATCATCGGCCAAGTAATGACTAGTAAAGCAATTCCACTTCCTAAGCTATCTGGATTCACTGAACGGGATGGCAACTGGTATGCCGAAGAAGTAGCGCTTGCAGATTTAGCAAAAGAATTTGGTACGCCACTCTATGTTTACAGTAAAAAGGCTTTGACCGAGGCTTATGAAGCTTATGACAAAGCTTGTATAGATAGCAAAGGTAAGCGGCGCGCCCGCGTGCACTACGCTATGAAAGCCAATAGCAATTTAGCGGTAATAGATTGCTTTAAAAAGTTGGGCGCTGGCTTTGATTTGGTTAGCGGTGGTGAGTTAGCCCGTGCTTTAGCTATTGGCGCAGACCCTTCAAGCTTAGTATTTGCAGGCGTTGGTAAATCTACCACTGAAATTGCTGCAGCCTTAACAGCGGGCGTCAAATGCATTAACGTAGAGTCAATTGCCGAGCTCCACAACATTAATCGAGTAGCGACTAAATTAAACTGCCGTGCACCAATCTCATTGCGCGTCAATCCCGATGTTGATGCGCAAACTCATCCTTATATTTCTACTGGCCTAAAAGGAAATAAATTTGGCATTGCTTATCACGAGGTTTTAAAAACCTATCGTGCAGCAACACAGCTTTCACAAATTGATGTGGTTGGTATTGATTGCCATATTGGTTCGCAAATTACTTCTACCGCGCCCTACCTGGATGCCTTAGATAAGGTGTTGGATTTGGTTGAGCAACTTAAAAGGGAAGGTATCGTGATTCACCATTTGGATTTAGGTGGTGGCCTGGGCATTTCCTATGGCGATGAGAACCCACCCGATATTACGGAGTTCACTAATTCCCTTTTGAACCACGTGGCAGATCGAGGTTTTGCTCATCTGGATATCGTTCTTGAGCCCGGAAGATCCTTAGTGGGTAATGCTGGCGTTCTCCTTACAGCGATTGAATATCTCAAGCCAGGTGCAGAAAAAAACTTCTGCATTGTTGATGCTGCCATGACTGAACTGTTGCGCCCAGCCCTATATGAAGCCCATCATGGCATTGTTCCTGTTCAGCAAAAATCTGCCAAAAGTTTAATTTATGACGTGGTTGGTCCTGTTTGTGAATCTGCAGATTGGCTAGGAAGAGACCGCCAGCTCGCTATCGAAGAAGGTGATCTCCTAGCAATTCTATCTACCGGTGCGTATGGTTTTGTGATGGCATCTAACTACAACACGCGCCCAAAACCTGCAGAAATTATGGTTGATGGAGCAAATGTTTATGTCATCCGTAGTCGTGAAAATACCTCAGACTTGTTTGCTAGCGAAACCATCTTGCCTGGCTAAATTTTAAAGTGTTTAGATAATAAAAAACCCCGCTACATGAGCGGGGTTTTATTTTTCTTACGCACTCAATTAATGCAAACCAGCCATGTAATCAGAAACCGCTTTCATTTCTTGATCAGAAAGCTTGGTAGCAATGGTGGTCATCTGGCTGCTATTTTTGCGAGTGCCTTCACGGAAAGCCATCAACTGGTTATAGGAGTAGTCAGCCCACTGGCCGCCTTGGCGTGGATACTGCGCAGGAATGCCTGCCCCATTAGGGCTATGACAGCCAGCGCAGGCTGGAACACCCTTCGATGCAATACCGCCGCCATAAATACTCTTACCTAATTCAATAGCATCTTTACTTTGGGCAACACCTTGCGATGGAGTCTGCTGAGAAAGGAAAGTACCAATATTGATCATATCTTGCTCATTTAAAGGCATAGCCATGCCCATCATGATGGCGTTGGCCCTGGTGCCTTCTTTAAAATTCTTCAACTGTTTTGCTGTGTATGCAGCATGCTGAGCGGATAACTTAGGCCAAGTAGCTACAGCACTCTGACCCTTAGGGCCATGACAGGTAATACAGGCTACAACTCCGCGAGTTGCATCTCCAGAGTTATAGAGTGATTCACCAGCAGCCGCATCGACCTTTGGTTTAACAGGAGCCGCAGCCTTTGCCTCTGCAGCGGGGGCCATGGGTGCTGGATCGGCAGCCAAAGCTTGAGGCGCAAGAGCGCTTAGAGCGAAAATAGAGAAAGCCGCAAAACCAGCACGTAAGCTGGTTAATTTGGAGATTTGGGAGGTTTGACGCATTATGTTTACCTTGGCAAAAATTCCTAAAAGTGTTTGGGCCCTGCATTTACAACCTTTTTACCCAACACCATGAGATATTTCATGATTTTGCGTGATTTTACAATAGCTTCAGGACATGTCTAAACTCTTTCAAGCCAGATTCGCCACCACAGTCAATGACACCCATTGCCTACCTGCCACTCCCCTCCGGGAAGTAGCCTTTGCTGGTCGCTCAAATGCGGGCAAATCCAGCGCCATAAATGTCCTGTGTAATCAAAAAAGACTCGCTTTTGCCAGTAAAACGCCCGGGCGCACCCAACACATCAACTATTTTGGTCTTTTTTCTAAAGACGATCTTTTAGCCTATTTGGTGGACTTACCTGGTTATGGCTATGCCGCAGTCAATCATGAGACCAAATATCACTGGAATGCCCTTCTAAGCGACTATCTGCAGGAGCGTGAGCAGTTGGTAGGCATGGTGCTGATTGTGGATGCTAGACGAGGAATTACCGACCTGGATGAACAAATGATTCAATGGTTCGTGCCTACTGGTAAACCAATCCATATTTTGCTGAGCAAATGCGACAAACTAAACAAGAGTGAGTGCAAACACGCTCTGGAGGCTGTTCAGAAACAACTACAGCAATATGACCCAGCCCTTCCCGATGGCACAGGCGACTCCAAGCAACTTACGGCACAATTATTTTCTAGCACCAAGCGCATTGGCCTTGAAGAGGCAGATAATTTAGTGATTAAATGGCTATTTGAAGCAGAAACTCAAGAAGATGAAATCACCAGCTAACTCCTTGCTCAGTTTTCCACGGCACCGTCCACGCCGCATGCGTCGTGATGATTGGTCACGTCGCCTCATGCAAGAAAACCATATTTCTTCGAATGATTTGATCTATCCCGTTTTTCTTCTTGAAGGCGAAGGAAAATCCGAAGCCGTTGCTTCTATGCCCGGCGTTAATCGCCTTTCATTGGACTTGCTATTTCCAGTCGCACAAGAGTGTATTGATTTAGGCATCCCAGTGTTAGCTTTATTTCCGGTAATTGACGCTGCCCTTAAAACACCTGATGGCAAAGAAGCTTGCAATCCAAACGGCCTAGTACCAACGGCGGTTCGTGAACTCAAAAAACGGTTTCCTAACTTAGGCATCATGACCGATGTTGCGCTTGACCCTTTTACAAGTCATGGTCAAGATGGCGTGCTCGACGAACAAGGTCGCATCCTCAATGATGAGACTACTGCCATCTTGGTACAGCAAGCGATCACTCAAGCAGAGGCTGGTGTAGATATCGTGGCACCATCAGACATGATGGATGGTCGCATCGGAAAAATTCGTGATGCCCTTGAACAAAAGAAGTTGATTCATACCCGAATCATGGCTTATTCAGCTAAATATGCCTCTGCTTTTTATGGTCCATTTAGAGATGCGGTGGGTTCTGCAAAGAACCTAGGTAAAGCCGATAAAAAAACGTATCAAATGGATTGCGCCAATAGTGACGAGGCTTTGCGGGAGGTTGCTTTGGATATTAGCGAAGGCGCGGATATGGTCATGGTCAAGCCTGGAATGCCTTATTTAGACATCGTGCGTCGCGTTAGAGAAGAGTTTAATTACCCCACATATGCTTATCAAGTCAGCGGTGAATACGCGATGCTAAAAGCTGCTGCACAAAATGGTTGGCTCGATCACAATGCCGTCATGATGGAATCTTTGCTTGCATTTAAACGCGCCGGCGCTGATGGCGTTCTCACTTACTTTGCACTTGAGGCAGCACGTCTGCTAAAAGCAGCAAAGTAAATAGCAATCTATTTAGCTTCAGCAGCTTTCTTCAAGCGCTCAATAAAGCGCTGAGGCGGCATATAGCCAATGACACGTTGGTCTGCTTGCTCTTGTGACTCTAGATTAAAAAATAAAATACCTGGTGGCCCAAATAAACCAAAACGCTGGAGCAGTGCTTGGTTATCACGACTATTGGCAGTAACGTCGGCCTGTAGCAATACAAATTGCTTTAACTCCTTGCTCACTTCCGGATTGGCAAAAGTATTTACTTCCATTTCTTTGCAACTAATACACCAATCAGCATAAAAATCGAGTAGTACTAATTTTTTATCCTGCTTGGCTTTAATGAGTAATGCATCAAGCTCAGCTTGAGAATGGATCACCGTAAAAGATAGGTCGCCAACTTGATGGAGCCTCTGCCCATTAACAGTTGTTACAGAGCCAGGAGAATCATTTTTTTGTATCAATGGAGATGCAATCCAAGCTGCAGTCGCCACTAATAAAACCCCCAAGGTACGCTGCAACCAAACCATCCAGATACCAGTTGAGGGAATCAAAATACGCGCCTCAATCGCAATAAAGAGCAGTGGCAGACCCATTCCTAGAGCCATCACGAAGAGCAAACCCGCACCCAAGCTTATGGAACCCGTTTGGGCAATAAAGGCTAAAACACCTGCCAAAGGGGCTGTAATACATGGACTGGCCACTAAAGTAGAAATACCACCCAAGGCAAAAGCACCGAAGATGCTACCCCCTTTTTGCCGCCCTGCCAGCCGATCAATATGGTGATGCCACGCTTGAGGTAAACGCAGGTCATAGAGACCAAATAGGCTGCCAGAGAGAGCCAAAAGCAAAAGAGCAAATGCAGCAAGTGCGATTGGGCTTTGCAGGGCTCTTTGCACGCTGCCTCCTAAAGCTGCCATCAGAACGCCAGCTAATGCGTAAACCAAGGCCATACCCAAGATGTACGCAACCGCTAGAAGACTTGCTCGACTTTTCGAGATTGTTTTCCCATCTTGGGAACCAAATATCACACTCGACAAAATAGGTAGCATTGGTAAAACGCAGGGCGTAAATGCTAAGGCCAAACCCAATACAAAGAAGGCTAGAAACAAGTAAGCAGTGGAAGTATTCGCTAAAAAGCGACTAATGGCATTGACGTCATCTCGTTCACGCCATAAATCAGCCAAACTAAATTCCGCTTGGGGCTTTATTGGAGCTTGCATACCATCAAGCGCTTCAGGGATTGGCGCAGCCTTTACTCCGGGGGCAGCCAACAAAAACTTGAGCGTCATTGGGGGATAGCAAATACCTGCTTCTGCACAACCCTGCAGACTCACCTCAACATGTATAGGCTTGCCAGGAGCGGGTTGGATATCAAGCAAAACCATAAAAGGCTGCTTATAAACTTGTAACTTTTTCTGAAAGGTCTCATCAAACTTTTCTGTCCCCAATGGCAGTTCAGGCCTTATTTTATAGGGCTTCCCAGCTTCTGAACCAGCATCAAATTGAAGTGATTCTTGATAGAGGTAATAGCCTTTAGCAGGGATAAACTCTATCTCAATTTGCGTGGAATTTTCTAGCCAAGTCGCTTCTACACGAAAGGCTTTTTCTGGCGGTAAAAAATCTTGCGCAGCAAAGGCATGCACCGATATCAGCATCAGTAATGCGAAAACTGTTTTTAGAAATGATTGAATTTTCATGCCCTTGAATTTACCTCAGAGCTAACCCACTCGCCATATTGCTGATCATATTGCTCTGGTGAAAAAGCCAATATCTCTGGAAGGTCATAAGGATGACTTTCTTTAATGAAACTGCAAATTTCTTCCCACTGATGAGTAACTGTTTTCGCTGACAGCATCACTTCCTGAGCTTCGCAGATCTTACCCTCCCACCGGTATATCGAATAAACTCCTTCGCTAAGCTGAACGCAAGCAGCTAAGTGACTTTCCACTAGACTCTTAGCCAAGGCTGTAGCCGCCTCCATATTAGGGAGGCTGGTTATGACAAGCAAAAGATTGTCAGGTTTAGTGGGTGAGTTTTGAGCCATGTTGTATTTATAACCGCATAAATGAAAAAAGCCAGACCGAAGCCTGGCTTTTTGTCTAAGTGTGAGACTTAAGCCTCTTCAGCTACAGCTGCTGTTTCTTCAACTTCAGGACGATCCACCAACTCTACCAATGCCATAGGTGCATTGTCGCCATGACGGAAGCCAAACTTCAAAATACGAAGATAGCCACCTGGTCGTGTTGCGTAACGTGGACCAAGCTCTGTGAAGAGTTTAGTCACAATATCGCGATCACGAGTGCGATTGAATGCCAAGCGACGGTTTGCTAAGTTATCTTTTTTACCCAGGGTAATTAAAGGCTCAACAACCATGCGTAATTCTTTTGCTTTTGGCAAAGTGGTTTTAATCACTTCATGCTCCAAAAGAGAATTAGACATGTTGCGCAGCATCGCCAAGCGATGTGATGAAGTTCTATTTAGTTTGCGTAAGCCGTTTCCGTGACGCATGATGCTTCCTTTCTAATTATTTCTCGAGGTTAGCTGGAGGCCAGCTTTCGAGTTTCATGCCAAGACTTAAGCCACGAGCCGCTAATACATCCTTGATTTCATTCAAGGACTTACGGCCTAGATTAGGCGTCTTCAACAATTCATTCTCTGTACGTTGAATCAAGTCACCGATGTAGTAAATATTCTCAGCCTTCAAGCAGTTTGCAGAGCGAACTGTGAGCTCGAGATCATCAACCGGACGCATCAACATTGGATCAACCATTGAAGAGCGGCTTGGTGCAAGATCACCAGAAACTTCGCTGCTCTCAAGAGCCGCGAATACAACTAATTGATCTACCAAGATGCTAGCAGCTTGACGAATCGCCTCTTCAGGAGACAGCACGCCGTTTGTTTCGATAGTCATTACGAGACGATCGAGGTCAGTACGCTGTTCTACACGAGCAGATTCAACAGCATAGCTAACGCGGCTTACCGGGCTAAATGAAGCATCTAATACGATACGGCCAATGATCTTGGTAGTTTCGTCGTTATATTGACGTACGTTACCAGGCACATAGCCGCGACCTTTTTCGACCTTGATCTGCATATCTAATTTGCCACCAGCTGATAAGTGGGCGATGACATGATCAGGATTCATGATTTCTACATCATGCGGTAAATCGATGTCTTTTGCAGTAACAACGCCTGGGCCTTCTTTACGCAAATTGATAGTAACTTCATCACGTGATTGCAACTTGAATACGATCCCTTTCAGGTTCAACAAGAGATTTACTACGTCCTCTTGTACGCCATCCAAAGTGGAATACTCATGAACAACACCAGCAATAGCCACTTCAGTTGGTGCATAACCAACCATCGAGGACAAGAGCACGCGACGTAATGCATTTCCGAGTGTGTGGCCATAACCACGCTCGAACGGCTCCATAACAACCTTAGCTTGGTTGGCGGTAAGCGCTTCAACAGAAATAATTTTTGGTTTGAGCAAATTTGTTTGCATATTTTTTTCCTTGGGAGTGCCTAATTAGCGTGAATACAATTCGACGATCAAACTTTCATTAATTTCACCGCTAATATCTTCGCGGTCGGGCACTTGCTTAAATGTTCCTTCCAACTTAGTTGCATCAACTGATACCCAGGTGACGGCAGACATTTGCTGAACTAGATTGAGTGATTCTGCAATACGCGTTTGCTTCTTCGCTTTTTCACGAATAGCAACTACATCGCCAGGTTTAACCTGAATAGATGGGATGTTTACTGGGCTGCCATTGAGCAAAATTGCGCAATGAGAAACTAGCTGGCGTGCCTCAGCGCGTGTTGAACCAAAGCCCATGCGATAGACCACGTTATCGAGACGTGACTCTAACAACTGGAGCAATGTTTCACCAGTGTTGCCCTTGCGACGCTCAGCTTCTGCAAAGTAACGGCGGAATTGACGCTCTAATACGCCATAGATACGTTTAACCTTTTGCTTTTCACGCAATTGATTACCGTAATCCGAAGTTCTTGAGCCAGATGTGCGACCATGTTGACCAGGCTTAGTATCTAACTTGCACTTGTCTGACAGGGCGCGACGTGCGCTCTTTAAAAATAAGTCGGTACCTTCCCGACGTGCTAATTTGGCCTTAGGCCCTAAGTAACGTGCCACGATGCTTTCCTTTCTTTGCCGCAGTCTTACGACCGGCGGTGAGTTCACCCTTTAAATCAGATGAACAGTGGGCTTTAATAAAAAACTACTAAAACTTATACTGCCAACTTCCTAGCTTAAATACGACGACGCTTAGGAGGACGGCAACCGTTATGTGGAACTGGAGTAACGTCTTGAATCTCAGTGATCTTGATACCCAATGAGTTCAATGCCCGAACTGCTGATTCACGACCTGGGCCTGGGCCTTTGATCTGAACTTCCAAATTTTTGATACCGCATTCAACAGCCGCTTTACCAGCAACCTCTGCAGCTACCTGAGCAGCAAAAGGTGTTGATTTACGTGAGCCCTTGAACCCCTGACCGCCAGAAGTTGCCCATGAAAGGGTATTTCCTTGACGATCAGTAATCGTAATAATGGTGTTATTAAAAGAAGCATGAACGTGTGCAATACCGTCAGCAACGTTCTTTTTAACCTTCTTACGTGCGCGCTGTGAAGCTGCAGAAGCGGATTGTTGTTTTGCCATGTCAATAAACTTTCTTGATTATTTCTTGAGTTGCACGCCAGACTTACGTGGGCCCTTGCGGGTACGCGCATTCGTCTTAGTACGTTGACCACGTACAGGCAAGCCCTTACGATGACGTACGCCACGATAGCAACCTAAGTCCATCAAACGCTTGATGCTCATAGTTACTTCACGACGAAGGTCACCTTCAGTAATGAATTTACCCACTTCATCACGCAACTTTTCCAAGTCACCGTCAGTAAGGTCCTTAACTTTTTTATCAATTGCAACACCTGTGGTCTGGCAAATTTTGCGAGCACGAGTTGTGCCAATGCCAAAAATTGCTGTTAAACCGATAACAGTATGTTGATGATTTGGGATATTTACCCCAGCGATACGTGCCATGAGATTTCCTCTTAATTAACCAGATCAGCCTTGACGCTGCTTATGACGTGCGTCTGAAGAACAGATCACGCGTACAACGCGCTTGCGCTTAATGATCTTGCAATTTCTGCAAATACACTTAACGGATGCTAAAACTTTCATAACTCACCTCTTAAAAATAGGTACTACTTAATCTTTACTTACTTCGCACGGAAAATGATTCTGGCTCTTGTAAGGTCGTAAGGAGTCATCTCCACCGTTACCTTATCTCCCGGCAAAATACGAATGTAGTGCATCCGCATCTTTCCGGAAATGTGCCCTAGAACCACATGTCCATTTTCTAGCTTTACGCGAAACATCGCATTCGGCAAATTCTCTACAACTTCCCCCGCCATCTGAATAACATCGTCTTTAGACATTCAGTTAAGCGCCCATCTTAAAGTTGGCTTTTTTCATCAAAGAGCCGTACTGCTGCTGCATTACATAGGACTGAACTTGTGACATGAAATCCATTGCAACAACAACAATAATCAGTAATGAAGTACCACCGAAATAAAACGGCACGTTGTACTTCAACACTAAGAATTCTGGCAACAAGCAAACCAAAACCATATAAATTGCGCCGGCCAAAGTTAATCGCACCAAAATCTTGTCGATATAACGTGCTGTTTGATCACCTGGGCGGATACCTGGTACAAATGCGCCACTCTTCTTCAAATTCTCAGCTGTATCACGACTGTTAAATATCAATGCGGTATAGAAGAAGCAGAAGAAAATAATTGCTGCTGCGTACAAGATGGTGTAAACCGGTTGACCTGGTGCCAATGTGGCTGCCAAGTCCTTGATAATTCTGCTGAACATATTGGTTGGCTCGCCCGATGTGAACCAACCAGCAATAGTTGCAGGGAACAAAATAATGGATGAAGCAAAAATAGGAGGAATAACCCCTGCCATATTTAACTTCAACGGGAAATAAGAGGATTGGCCGCCATATATTTTGTTACCAACTTGACGCTTAGCGTAGTTCACCAAGATACGGCGTTGACCCCGCTCCACAAACACCACAAAATAAGTCACTGCTATACAGATCACAACAATCAACAGTGCGGAAACAATATTCATTGAGCCAGTGCGAACCAACTCAAGCAAGCTGCCAATAGCAGAAGGCAGTCCAGAGACGATGCCACCGAAAATAATGATGGAAATACCGTTACCAAGGCCACGTTCTGTAATTTGCTCACCCAACCACATTAAGAACATCGTTCCAGTTACTAAAGTAACCACGGTATTGAGTTCAAAAATCAAACCTGGGTTCAACACTAGACCTGGTTGAGCTTGTAATGCAACAGAGATTCCTAAAGCCTGAAAAGTAGCTAGGAATACAGTGCCATAACGGGTGTACTGAGTAATCTTACGCTGACCAGCCTGACCTTCTTTTTTCAATGATTCTAGAGAAGGAACAACAATTGTCATTAACTGCATGATGATCGATGCAGAGATGTAAGGCATGATTCCCAAGGCAAAAACCGTAAAGCGGGATAAAGCACCGCCTGAGAACAAGTTAAACATTCCCAAGATCCCATCTTTCTGACCGGCAAATAATTGTGCCAATTGGTCTGGATCAATACCAGGAACAGGGATATGAGCACCTAAACGGAACACGATCAATGCCAGCACCAAGAAGATCAAGCGTTGACGTAATTCGCCAAACTTGCCTCCTGCTGCAGTGCCTGCGTTGTTGGTAGGTGCTAGTGCCATGTTTACTAAATAGCTCTATTAAGCTGCTTCAACTAATTTGCCGCCAGCCGCTTCAATAGCTGCTTTTGCGCCGGCAGTTGCAGTAATACCCTTAAGGGTTACAGCAATCTTCAGTTCACCAGTTTTAACAACCTTAACTGCATTGATTTGCTCACCGGCAAAGCCGTGAGCCTTCAATATCAGCAAATCCACTTCAGGTAAGTTGATTTTTGCTAAGTCGTTCAAAGTAATTTGACCAACGTGACGACGTGTCAAAGACACGAAACCGCGTTTTGGTAAACGACGATACATCGGCATCTGCCCACCCTCGAATCCAACTTTGTGGAATCCGCCGGAACGGGATTTTTGGCCTTTGTGACCGCGACCAGCAGTTTTACCAAGTCCAGAACCAATGCCGCGACCTACGCGACGACGGTTTTTCTTGGAGCCCTCTGCGGGCTTGAGTGTATTGAGTTCCATATTCTTCGCCTATTTACTTGCTAGTTAGCTAACAACTTTAACTAGATAAGAAACTTTATTAATCATGCCGCGTACAGCTGGCGTGTCTTCCAATTCAGATACTGAATTGATACGACCAAGGCCTAAGCCACGAACAGTTGCACGATGGCTTTCACGGGTACCGATCAAGCTGCGTACTAATTGCAGTTTGACTTTGGAGTTAGATGTTGTCATTTATAGATTCCTAATCTTGTGGTCTTAGCCGAGAATCTCTTCAACTGATTTGCCGCGCTTCGCAGCAATCTCAGCAGGAGTACTCATCTTGCTCAAACCATCAATCGTTGCACGAACTAAGTTGTATGGGTTTGTAGAACCAAGTGACTTAGCAACAACGTTAGTTACACCCATGACGTCGAAGATCGCACGCATTGGGCCACCAGCAATAATTCCAGTACCGTCTTTAGCTGGAGAGATCAAAACGCGTGAAGCGCCATGTTGACCAGTAACAGTGTGTTGCAAAGTGCCCTTGCGCAATGTGACCTTGATCATCTTGCGACGAGCTTCGTCCATTGCTTTTTGCACAGCAACTGGAACTTCTTTTGATTTGCCTTTGCCCATACCAATGCGGCCATCACCATCGCCAACTACAGTCAGTGCAGCGAATCCAAGAATACGACCGCCCTTAACCACTTTAGTGACACGATTAACAGCGATCATCTTCTCGCGAAGACCATCATCACGCTCTTCGTTTTGCATCTTAGTTTGCATTTTTGCCATGTTTTTTCCTAAACCCTATTAGAACTTCAGGCCGGCTTCACGCGCAGCTTCAGCTAAGGCCTTAATACGGCCGTGGTAACGATGACCGGAACGATCAAAAGCAACATCAACAACGCCTGCTTTAACAGCACGCTCAGCAACTAACTTGCCGATTTGTTTAGCCGCGTCAGCGTTGCCGCCGTTTTTGATCGCTTGGCGCAATTCTTTTTCCATGGTTGAAGCAGCTGCTACAACCTTGGTTCCGCATGGGCTATATACCTGTGCAGAAATATGAGTATTGCTACGGATAACTGTTAAGCGATTTGCCAATGCTTCGGCAATGCGAATGCGAGTCTGCCGAGCACGTCTTTGTCTGGATTCGTCTTTATTCATTTTTTAATCTCGCTTACTTCTTCTTGGTTTCTTTCAGATGCACAACTTCGTCAACGTAGCGAACACCCTTGCCTTTGTATGGCTCTGGTGAACGGTATGCGCGAACTTCAGCTGCGACCTGGCCAACTTGCTGCTTGTTGGAGCCTTTGATAATGATTTCAGTCTGTGATGGCGTCTCAGCTTTTACACCTTTTGGAAGGTTGTAAATAATGTCATGTGAGAAACCTAACTGCAACTTCAATGTTTCGCCTTGAGCAGCAGCACGGTAACCAACGCCTACCAAGCTGAGCTTGCGCTCAAAGCCGCTAGTGACGCCAACAACCATGTTGTTTACTAAAGCACGTGCCGTACCTGACTGGGCACCAGCTTCTGGTGAGTTGTTATTTAAAACAACTGTCAATACGCCATCTTCTTGTTTCAAACCAACTGAAGGATGCAAATTATGTGTCAATGTACCCAATGGGCCTTTAACAGTAATGTTTGCACCATTGATGCTGATTTCAGCGCCCTTTGGGACTGTAATTGGTGATTTACCTACGCGGGACATTATTTCTCTCCTTACGCAACGTAGCAAATAACTTCACCACCAACGCCGTTTGCACGAGCTTTGCGGTCTGTCATTACGCCTTGTGGGGTTGAAATAATTGCAATGCCCAAGCCATTCATTACTTCAGGAATGTCGTGGCGACCTTTGTAGATACGTAGACTTGGTGTTGATACACGGTCAATACGTTCAATCACAGGACGGCCTGCATAGTATTTGAGTTCAATGTTTAGCACTGGCTTAGCTGCTTCACCTTTGATTTCAAAACTATCGATATAGCCTTCATCCTGCAAAACTTTTGCAATAGCTACTTTAACTTTTGACGACGGCATCATGACTACAGGTTTCTGCACTGCTTGCGCATTGCGGATCCGGGTCAACATGTCGGCGATTGGATCGCTGATACTCATGAGTTCTCCTAATTCTTTCGCCGCTTACCAGCTGGCCTTGGTTAAACCGGGGATTTCGCCACGGAAGGCGATTTCGCGAATTTTGCTACGAGCCAAACCGAACTTGCGGAATGTGCCACGTGGGCGACCGGTTAATGAACAACGATTTCTTTGACGAATCGGGCTTGCATTACGTGGAAGTGCCTGTAGCTTCAAGCGAGCTTCATAGCGCTCTTCATCGCTGCGTGATTGATCAGCAATGATCGCTTTGAGTTCGGCACGCTTTACAGCGTACTTCTCTACAGTTTTTGCGCGCTTATTCTCGCGCTCAATCAGGGATAGTTTTGCCACGTTAGCCTCTTAATTGCGGAAAGGGAATTTGAACGCTGCCAACAAAGCTTTTGCTTCTTCGTCGGTTTTAGCGGTCGTCGTAATACTGATATTGAGACCACGAAGGGCATCAATCTTGTCGTATTCGATTTCAGGAAAAATGATCTGTTCTTTAACGCCGATGTTGTAGTTACCACGGCCATCAAATGCTTTACCGGAGATTCCACGGAAGTCACGTACGCGTGGCAATGCAACGGTAACGAAACGATCCAAGAACTCGTACATGCGTTGACCACGCAATGTCACCATGGCACCGATTGGGTAGCCTTGACGAATTTTGAAACCTGCAATCGCTTTTTTCGCTTTAGTTACCACTGGCTTTTGGCCCGCAACCTTAGTTAAATCGCCAACTGCATTTTCGATAATTTTCTTGTCGTTCACTGCATCGCCTAAGCCCATATTGAGGGTTACTTTGGTGATACGTGGAACTTCCATTACAGATTTGTAACCAAACTTGGTAATCAAATCAGCGACTACTTTTTGTTGATAGTGTTCTTGAAAACGTGTGCTCATAATTTCTCCGTGACCCTTATGCGCTTAATGTTGCGCCAGTGGTTTTGAGGAAACGTTGCTTTTTACCGTCCACGAGTTTGATACCAACACGTGATGGCTTGCCATTTCCGTCAACCACAGCCACATTAGAAATGTGAACAGGCATCGTCTTATCAATCATGCCACCAGTAACACCAGCTGCAGGATTAGGTTTAACGCTCTTTTTGTAAATATTCACGCCTTCGATCACTAATTTGTTCTCGAGGACGGCCGTTACAGTTCCTTGCTTGCCTTTATCGCGGCCAGTCAACAAAACTACGGAATCACCTTTACGAATCTTTTTCATATCAGCCTCTTAAATCACTTCGGGGGCGAGAGAAACGATCTTCATGAACTTTTCAGTACGCAATTCGCGTGTAACTGGTCCAAAGATACGTGTGCCAATTGGCTCTAACTTAGCGTTGAGCAATACCGCAGCGTTTGCATCGAACTTAATCAATGAACCGTCTGGACGGCGAACACCCTTAGCTGTTCTCACCACAACAGCATTATAAATATCGCCTTTTTTTACACGGCCACGTGGAGCAGCTGACTTAACGCTGACTTTGATGACATCACCGATACTGGCGTAACGACGCTTAGAGCCGCCCAATACCTTGATGCACAAAACTTCACTGGCGCCTGTATTATCGGCAACCTGTAATCTACTTTCGGTTTGTATCATTTCTAATCCCCAACTTATTGGCCAAAGGCAAACAGTCTTGGTTCCGTCTATGGGCTTTAACGAGAGTTAAAACCCGGAATTAATGAAAAACACTTCTTCTCTCAATAAAACCAGAGAAGCCTTCTATGATACTACGTAAAACAGGGATTTGGCAATAGAGTTCGCCAAAAATCCCAAAATATTTCTTAAATACCCTTTGATTCCTGAACTAAACGGGTCACAACCCAAGATTTAGTGCGTGAAATTGGTCTAGATTCAGAAATTTCAACGGTATCACCCATCTTGTATGTGCCAGCTTCATCATGAGCATGGTACTTTTTCGATTGGCCAACATACTTACCAATCACGGGATGCTTAACTTGACGCTCAACTAACACCGTTACAGTTTTTTGCATCTTGTCGCTAACAACGCGTCCCACTAGGGTGCGGCGCAAGGGTTTAGATAATTCTGTCATATCCCTTTTTCCTTATTTCTGTGCAGTCTTTTGGGCAATAAAAGTCTTCACACGAGCGATGTCGCGCTTATTTTTACCCAATTGGCTTGTATTTGTGAGTTGCTGAGTGCCTTTTTGCATACGGAGTTTAAAACCGGTCTTTAAGAGTTCGGTCAACTCAGTATTCAATGCAGTCAGATCTTTTGATGCTAGTTCTGTATTTTTCATAATATCTATCCCGATCAACCTAGATGGCGAATCACGAAAGTAGTCTGCAGAGGTAATTTAGCGGCAGCAAGCTTAAAAGCTTCACGCGCCAAAGTCTCGTCAACACCATCCATCTCGTAAAGCACTTTACCTGGTTGAATTTCTGCAACGTAGTACTCTGGATTACCTTTACCGTTACCCATACGTACTTCAGCAGGTTTCTGTGAAATCGGCTTATCTGGGAAAATGCGGATCCAAATACGGCCACCACGTTTAATATGTCGGGTCATTGCGCGACGTGCTGACTCGATTTGACGAGCAGTCAGACGTCCACGGCCAACGGCCTTCAATCCAAAGTCACCAAAGGCTACAGAACTACCGCGTGTTGCCACGCCAGTGTTACGGCCTTTTTGTTCCTTACGATACTTGCGACGCTTTGGTTGTAGCATGCTTACTCTCCTGACTTCTGTGTATCTGCGGCAGGTGCTTCAACCTTACGCACACGCTTTACTGCTGGCTTAGCAGTAACTAATGGCTTGTCTGTACCAGCAGCTGGTTTGCGAGCTGTTGTTTTACTTGGGGCACGACGGGTTTTCTTTTCTTCGGCAGCTGGTTCAGCAGATGGAGCGGCTACTTGTGCTTCAGCACCGCGACCTAATGTATCGCCTTTATAAACCCATACTTTTACACCGATGATGCCATAGGTTGTTTCGGCCTCTGAAGTGGCGTAATCAATATCGGCCTTCAATGTATGAAGTGGAACACGACCTTCACGGTACCATTCACGGCGTGCAATTTCAGCACCGTTTAAACGACCAGATGACATGATTTTGATGCCTTGTGCACCAAGGCGCATTGCGCTTTGCATTGCACGCTTCATAGCACGACGGAACATAATGCGCTTCTCGAGTTGCTGAGTAATAGAGTCAGCGATCAATTGCGCATCTACTTCAGGCTTACGAATTTCTTCGATATTCACGTGAACTGGAACACCCATACGCTTTTGTAATTCACGGCGGAGTACTTCAATGTCTTCGCCTTTTTTACCAATCACAACGCCTGGACGTGAGCTATAGATAGTGATGCGGGCATTCTTTGCAGGACGCTCAATCACAACTTTACTGACAGATGCATTTTTCAACTTCTTCTTCAAATAGATGCGGACATCAACGTCCTCTTTGAGCATCTTTGCAAAATCAGTATTATTTGCATACCAACGTGATGTCCAATTCTTCGTTACCGCGAGTCGGAATCCGGTGGGGTTTATCTTTTGGCCCATATCTTTCCTTAGTTACTCAAGGTCACGCTAATGTGACAAGTTTGTTTTTCAATTTGATTACCACGACCCTTAGCGCGTGCAGTAAAGCGCTTCAAGGAGGTGCCTTTATCAATAATAATTGTTGAAACCTTGAGCTCATCAATATCAGCACCCTTATTGTGTTCAGCATTTGCAATCGCTGATTCAACTACTTTTTTCACAATGAAGGCAGCTTTCTTGGGGCTGAAATTCAAAATGTTTAATGCGCGAGCAATCGGCAAACCACGAATTTGGTCGGCGACCAAACGTGTCTTTTGCGCTGAAATGCGGGCGCTCTTGTGAATAGCTTTAACTTCCATCATCATCCCCTTACTTCTTCGTTACTTTCTTGTCAGCGGCGTGACCTTTGAAAGTACGGGTCAAGGCAAATTCGCCTAACTTATGACCCACCATGTTTTCTGATACATAAACCGGAACGTGTTGACGACCGTTATGAACAGCAATTGTCAGACCAATAAAGTCTGGCAGAATTGTTGAACGGCGTGACCAAGTTTTAATCGGCTTTTTGTCTTTGTTGGCTTGTGCGACTTCAACTTTATTTACCAAGCTGGCTTCGCAAAATGGGCCTTTTTTAGCTGAACGTGTCATATCTATTTTTCCTTAATCGCTTAGCGCTTTTGACGGCGTTGAACGATCATCGATGTTGTACGCTTGTTACGACGTGTACGATAACCTTTGGTTGGAGTGCCCCATGGTGAAACAGGTACTCGGCCTTCGCCAGTCTTACCTTCACCACCACCGTGTGGGTGATCTACTGGGTTCATTGCCACACCGCGGACGGTTGGACGAATACCACGCCAGCGATTTGCACCAGCTTTACCGATAACGCGCAAGCTATGTTCTTCATTACCAACCTCGCCAATAGTGGCTCGGCACTCAATCAGAACACGGCGAACTTCACCGGAACGCAAACGCACTTGAGCGTATACGCCTTCACGAGCTAGCAATACTGCGGAGCCACCAGCAGAGCGAGCAATCTGTGCGCCTTTACCCGGCATGATTTCTACACAGTGAATCGTGCTACCTACTGGGATATTGCGAATAGGTAAATTATTACCCGATTTAATTGCTGCTTCTGAACCATTCATAATTGCTTGGCCAACAGTCATCCCTTTAGCAGCAGGAATATAGCGACGCTCACCATCCACAAACATGATCAATGCAATATTGGCACTGCGGTTTGGATCGTATTCCAAGCGTTCCACTTTTGCTGGAATGCCATCTTTGTCATTGCGTTTGAAATCAATAACACGATAGTGATGCTTATGACCACCACCCTTATGACGGGTAGTGATGTGACCATTGTTATTACGACCAGCTTTTTGGAATTGTGGCTCCACTAACGCTGCAAAAGGTTTACCTTTATGCAGGTCAGGATTAACCACCTTGACCATTGAGCGACGACCTGGTGAGGTCGGTTTTGTTTTCATCAAAGGCATGATTAATTCGCCTCCGCTTCAAAGTTAATTTCTTGACCTGGCTTCAAATTCACGTAGGCCTTTTTGGTGTGGTCACGACGACCTTCAAAACGGCCATAGCGCTTAGGCTTACCTTTTTGATTCACGATTTGAACAGAGTCAACTTGCACTTTAAAGAGCAATTCAACAGCTTGCTTTACGTCGAGCTTGTTTGCGTCGCGAGCTACTTGGAAAACTACTTGTTCATTTTTCTCTGCAACCATAGTGGCTTTTTCAGAGATAACCGGACCAAGCAGAACCTTCATCAGGTTGTGATCATTTTTACGGACTTGGCTCATTTCAGCAACTCCTCAATTTTTGCAATCGCGGCTTTACTTACCAATACTTTTTTGTATTGAACCAAAGCCAATGGATCAGCGTGCTGTGGCTCGCATACAGCAACTTTATGCAAGTTGCGTGATGCCAAGAACAAATTCTCGCTAACCTGATCAACAATGATCAAGACTGAATCTAAGCCCATTGCTTTAACTTTGTCAGCTAATTCTTTAGTCTTAGGTGCATCGAGATTGAATTGATCAACCACATTCAAACGACCTTCGCGAGCTAACTGAGACAAAATTGATCTCATACCAGCGCGATACATTTTCTTGTTTACTTTTTGGCTGAAATTCTCTTCTGGAGAATTTGGGAATATACGACCACCTCCACGCCACAGCGGGGAAGAACTCATACCAGCACGAGCACGACCAGTACCTTTTTGACGCCAAGGTTTCTTAGTAGAGTGCTTCACTTGCTCACGGTCTTTTTGTGCACGGTTACCGCTACGCGCATTTGCTTGGTAAGCAACTACAACTTGGTGCACCAATGCTTCGTTATATTCACGTTCGAATACTTCTGGTGAAGCCTGGAAGCCCGCACCTAAAGTACCGTTATCTTGGAGAAGCTTAAGTTCCATATTCGCTCTCCTTATTTCTTCTTCAACGGTGTCTTCACCGCTGGAGTAACAATTACTTTACCGCCCGGGGCACCTGGTATAGCGCCTTTAACCATGATGAGATTGCGTTCTGCATCAATGCGTGCGATGACTAAATTTTGAACTGTTTTGGTAACGTCACCAAGGTGGCCTGTCATGCGCTTACCTGGGAAAACGCGGCCTGGATCTTGCGCCATACCAATAGAGCCTGGTACGTTATGTGAACGTGAGTTACCGTGCGATGCGCGACCAGAAGCGAAGTGATAACGCTTGATAGTACCCGCGTAACCCTTACCGATAGACACGCCTTGCACATCCACTTTTTGACCAGTAGTAAATGCAGCTTCAGCAGGAATAACTTGACCTGGTGTCATTTCTGCAATTTTTGCTGCGTCCAATTGAAATTCGTTGAGTCCATTACCAGCCATCACCCCTGCTTTAGCGAAGTGACCAGCCATTGCTTTGGTAACGCGAGTAGCTCTACGTGTGCCATGTGCCAACTGGATAGCATCATAGCCATCAGTTGCCTGGGTCTTGATTTGAGCGATTCTGTTGTCGCTCACGTCGATTACGGTCACAGGAATTGATTCCCCTTCGTCCGTAAAAAGACGCGTCATGCCGACCTTGCGGCCGATTAAGCCTAAGCTCATATTCATGCTCCACGCCGACTGCGATTGGTCGGCAAAATTAATTTAAGTGATTTACAAGTAAAAATACTTCTAAATCAATAACTTACAACATTTTTAATGCAGATTAAACCTTAAAGTCCGCCCAAATAATTGAGCGAAGCCTTATATTCTATCCTGAAAGTCCAATCTTGGCAAGTGCCCAGACTGGAATAAATCATTATTGCAACTTAATTTCGACGTCCACGCCTGCTGGAAGGTCTAATTTCATCAAAGCATCTACTGTTTTCTCTGTAGGATCGACGATATCCATCAAGCGGAGGTGAGTACGGATCTCTAATTGATCACGGGATGTCTTATTCACGTGTGGTGAACGCAAGATATCAAAACGCTCAATACGGGTTGGTAAAGGTACTGGACCCTTAACAACTGCACCAGTACGCTTAGCTGTATCAACGATTTCAGCCGCAGACTGGTCGATCAAACGGTAATCAAATGCTTTAAGGCGAATACGAATTTTTTGGTTTTGCATATTAATTCCAAAGAGCGTTGTGGTGCTGCCACGTTATACATCTAAAGAGCACGGTGACATCAGCAGCACTGATGTCACCGGTTAGCAAAACGCTAAGTATTATTTACTTCTACTGCCTGAATCTATTTACTACTCTTAAGCCAAAATCTTTGCAACCACACCGGCGCCAACTGTACGGCCACCTTCACGGATCGCAAAACGTAAACCTTCTTCCATCGCAATTGGCGCGATGAGTTTGACGGTAATCGTGACGTTATC
>Ga0194037_1000209_pt1 | contig 45678 bp, 43 predicted proteins | sample JunL306m_MetaG_FD_148653 | JGI IMG/M metagenome (GOLD analysis project Ga0194037, IMG submission 148653) | Anoxic zone freshwater microbial communities from boreal shield lake in IISD Experimental Lakes Area, Ontario, Canada - Jun2016-L304-6m | ecosystem: Environmental > Aquatic > Freshwater >... | reverse complement strand
TTTCCAGCGCTCCCACATTAAATCCTTCTGGGTAGCTGTGTAATAGATTCGAGGTCGTTGTTTCATGGGCAACACTCCTTGCGCTCACGCAGTTGATAGTGTGTTGCATCGACGGGTTGAAATCAAGGTCGATAAGAGACGCTCAAATATCAACGGGTTTAGAGTCTTTTGCTTGTCTCTGAAAGCGCATCGCAGTGCCATCTTCGCGAATGCGTTTCCACACTGAATCTTTCTCTTCCTGAGAAAAGAAAACCCAGTTACTCACTTCATTTAAAGTGCGACCACATCCTTGGCAGATTTCGTCATATAGGGTAGTGCATACGCCAATGCAAGGTGAATCAGACTCCTCATCTCCAGTTGAAAGAGAATGGGATCCATCTTGTTGATTCGTTTTGGCGCTTCCAGAATTCATATCAGTACTTTAGTCGATTTCAGAGGGCTATGCTCGGCAAGCTCATCAACATATGCTGCAATTCCTTGGTGCTCGCGATCTAAAAAGTGTTGCACTGCGCTTGAAAATGTCGGGTCAGCGATGTAGTGCGCTGATTGAATGGTGGTTGGTAAAAATCCCCTTGCCATTTTGTGTTCGCCTTGAGCACCCCCTTCAAAGGTTTGAATATGGTGTTCAATGCAGTATTCAATCGCTTGGTAATACGCAGTTTCAAAGTGCAGGCAAGGGATGTATTCAATTGCCCCCCAATACCTTCCATAGACTTTAGAGGAAGCCTTATCCACTATCAGTAGTGAAGTGGCGATAGGGGTTTCATTACGCTGCGCAATAATCAGGTGTAAATGTTCTGGCATGCGTTTTGCCAAGAGCTTGAAAAAAGCCTCATTCAGATAGGGGCTTGATTGATGCTCGATATAGGTATTTTGATAGCAGCGATAAAAGAAATCCCAGTCTGCATCACTAGCTTGCCCACCAGGTATATGCCTAAAGCGAATAGCTTCTTTGTTTACCTGCTCTCGTTCACGCCGAAGGTTTTTACGACGTTTCATCGTGAGTGTAGATAAGAAGTGTTCGAAATTCTGAAAATCGTGGTTATGCCAATGAAACTGGACAGAATCACGCAGCATAAAACCCTGGGATTCAAGTTCTTTTGCTTCAGTCTTATAGGGAAACAAAACATGTGCCGAAGAAAGCTGGTTATGAATGACCACATTCTTTAGTCCTGCGATTAAAGTCTTCTCAATCTGATGCCTATCTAACCCTGGAGCACTCAATATTCTGGATCCTTGCACCGGTGAAAAGGGGATGGCGCAAAGCGCTTTTGGGTAGTACTGTAGACCCCGTTGTTCGTATGCTTGAGCCCAAGACCAGTCAAAGACAAATTCACCATAGGAATGTTGCTTCAAGTACATGGGCATTGCCCCGATTAATTGCCCCTTATCACGTAGTACAAGATGCGCTACTTGCCAACCAGTATTCGGGCCTACGCAACCGGTTTCTTCAAGCGAAGCAAGAAATTCATATTTCAGAAACGGTCCTGCATCAGCAGGTAGGAGTGCATTCCACTCCGCGGCAGTTATTTCAACAAGACTATCCAGAATTTCGAGCTGAGATTGCTCGGGGCTCATCGCCATTAACGCTGAATGAGTTCAATCTTGTAAGCATCTGGATCAGTCACAAATGCAATGATGGTATCGCCACCCGCTACTGGTCCAGCTTCACGCGTGACATTGCCACCAGCTGCTTTAATTTTGTCGCATGCAGCATAGGCATCCGGAACTTCGATCGCGATATGCCCGTAAGCAGTACCCAGATCATAAGAGGAAACACCATAGTTATAGGTAAGTTCAATCTCAGATTGGCCATCTGCATTCCCTTTGCCATAACCAATAAAGGCGAGAGAGTATTTCTGTTCAGGGCGTTCAGTCATCCGCAGTAAGTTCATACCTAAGATCTTGGTGTAAAAATCAATTGAGCGCTGAAGGTCGCCAACTCGAAGCATGGTGTGAAGGATCATCATAGTTACATCGCCGCGTAGTTAGGTCCGCCGCTACCTTCTGGGGTGACCCAGATAATGTTTTGGCTGGGGTCTTTAATGTCACACGTTTTACAATGCACGCAATTTTGTGAGTTAATTTGCAAGCGCATTTTGCCATCGGTTTCTACAAACTCGTATACGCCAGCAGGGCAGTAGCGTTGTTCTGGTCCTGCATAGGTTTTAAGGTTGATATCCACAGGTACCGAATCATTTTTGAGGGTCAAATGGATTGGCTGATTCTCAGCATGATTGGTATTGGAAATAAATACCGAGGAGAGTCGATCAAAGCTAATCTTGCCATCAGGCTTCGGATAAACGATAGGCTGATGTTGTGCAGCGGGTTCTAGGCACTCATGATCTGCATGCTTCAAATGAACAGTCCATGGCATATTGCCCCCCAAGAGCTTTTGCTCAAGACCGACCATGAGCGTGCCAAGGTAAAGTCCTTTGGACATCCACGGTTTGAAGTTGCGCGCTTGATTCAATTCAGTATGTAGCCAACTGTTTTGGAACGCAGTAGGGTAAGCAGATAAAACGTCAGCTGAGCGGTTTTCATTCAAGGCAGCAACGGCAGCTTCGGCGGCGAGCATGCCAGTTTTGATAGCAGCATGACTGCCCTTAATGCGAGACGCATTTAAGAAGCCAGCATCACAACCAATGAGTGCGCCGCCCGGAAATACGGTTTTGGGTAAGCTATTTAAACCGCCGGCAGTGAGGGCACGAGCGCCATAAGCAATACGTTTGCCACCTTCGAAAGTCTCACGGATCTTTGGATGTAATTTATAGCGTTGGAATTCTTCAAAGGGTGAAAGGTAAGGGTTCTTATAAGAAAGACCTACTACTAAACCAACCGCCACTTTGTTATCACCCAAGTGATAGAGAAAGGAACCTCCGTAGGTATCGCTCTCTAGAGGCCAGCCGGCTGTATGCACAACAAGGCCAGGCTTGCTCTTAGAGGGTTCCACTTCCCAGAGTTCTTTGATACCGAGTCCATAGCTTTGTGGATCCGCATCGTGATCTAATGCAAACTTAGCAATCAGTTGTTTGCCGAGGTGTCCACGTGAGCCTTCAGCGAAGAGCGTATATTTAGCGCGTAATTCCATACCGAGTTGGAATTGATCAGTTGGATTACCTTCTTTGTCTAAACCCATTGCGCCAGTGATCACACCGCAGACTGCACCTTGTTCGTTGTACAAAATTTCTGCAGCTGGAAAACCTGGGAATATTTCAACGCCTACATTTTCTGCTTGCTGTCCCAGCCAACGAGTGACGTTAGCCAAGCTCACAATATAGTTACCTTCATTCTTAAAGCAATGGGGCAACATCCAATTGGGAACTTGAAAAGAGTGATTGGCTGTTAGGAATAAAAATTGATCTTGGGTAACTAGCGTGTCAAGGGGGGCACCCAATTCTTTCCAGTTTGGAAAGAGCTCTGTCAGTGCCTTAGGATCCATTACAGCGCCAGACAGAATATGAGCGCCAATTTCTGAACCTTTTTCAAGCACGCAGACGCTAATTTCTTTGCCGGAGGCGCTTGCCAATTGTTTGGCTTTAATTGCAGCTGATAGGCCGGCAGGACCACCACCAACGATGACCAGGTCATAGTCCATGGACTCTCTAGGCCCAAATTGCTCTAGCAGTTCTGCAGCATTCATTCAAATTCTCCGGAATTTCTTAAAAATAGGCATTTCAGCCCCATTAGTTTAGTTCTAATAGTCAAAAACCAAATTAGCGCCTAAGTAGCGCCTAAGTAGCGCCTAGGTAGCGCCTAAGTAGTACCTAAGTAGTACATAAGCTGCCTAGACTTAGGAGCGTGAAGCGTTATGATTACTTTTTTACCCATTTTGGCAATATTAGGACAAAGTTATGAATAAAACCTACCCATCGGCAGTTGATGCCCTAAGGGATATCTTGAAAGACGGACAAAAACTGGCTGTTGGTGGTTTTGGTCTATGTGGCATTCCTGAAGCACTGATTCAGGCGGTTAAGGATTTGGGTGCGCAGAATTTGACAGCCATTGCCAATAACGCAGGTGTTGATGGTTTTGGCTTAGGCCTTCTATTAAATTCTCGTCAAGTAAAGAAGATGGTTGCTTCTTATGTTGGCGAAAACAAAGAGTTTGAACGTCAATATTTAGCGGGTGAGTTGGAGTTGGAGTTCACTCCTCAAGGCACCTTAGCGGAAAAATTACGCGCTGGAGGTTGTGGTATTCCTGCGTTCTACACAAAAACAGGTGTAGGTACCTTGGTGGCTGAAGGTAAAGAGGTTAAAGAATTTGATGGCGAGAAATACATCATGGAGCGCGCAATCGTTTCAGATATTTCTTTAGTAAAAGCTTGGAAAGCAGATAAGTCTGGTAATTTGGTGTATCGCTATACCGCTCGTAACTTCAACCCAGTAGTAGCAATGGCTGGCAAGATCACGGTTGCTGAAGTAGAAGAGATTGTTGAGAACGGTCAATTAGATCCAGACCAAATTCATACACCTGGAATTTATGTACACCGCTTAGTGCTCAATACAAGTCCAGAGAAGCGGATTGAGCAGCGCACATTGACTGCGAAAGCGTAGTTTCCCTCAGTTACCCAAACAGTTAAGCAACAGAACAGAATATTTAGGAAGATCGATATGCCTTGGACTAGAGATGAGATGGCAGCACGTGCTGCTAAAGAACTAAAAGATGGTTACTACGTAAACTTAGGAATTGGTATGCCTACCTTGGTAGCCAATCATGTACCTAAAGATATGGAAGTATGGCTCCAATCTGAAAATGGCTTATTGGGTATTGGCCCATTTCCAACTGAAGAGACGATTGATGCCGATTTAATTAATGCAGGTAAGCAAACAATTACGACTTTGCCGGGATCTTCTATTTTCTCTTCAGCAGATTCTTTTGGAATGATCCGTGGTGGAAAAATTAACATCGCTATCTTGGGCGCAATGCAAGTAAGCGAACATGGGGACTTAGCCAACTGGATGATTCCAGGAAAAATGGTGAAGGGTATGGGCGGTGCAATGGATTTGGTTGCTGGTGTTAAACACGTTGTCGTGTTGATGGAACACGTTGCCAAAAAGAAAGACGGTACTGAAGAAATCAAAATTTTGCCTAAGTGCACTTTGCCACTTACTGGTGTAGGTGTAATTAGTCAAATCATTACTGATCTCTGTGTTTTGGATATCACACGCTCTGGCTTGAATTTAGTGGAGTTGGCTCCTGGTGTAACCAAAGAGGAAGTGATTGCTAAAACAGGTGCCCCTGTTGACACATCGGGTTTCTGAGCAATTTCTGCGGATGAATGAAATAATGGGATCAATATGGTTGATCCCACATCCTCTTCCCAATCTTCTGCAATGAACGCGTCAGATCCACATTCTCTGCATGCGCATAAACAGGGTGATGCTAAGCATACCCATAGCAAGCAAGTTTCCAATCAAAATCTACTCCTCATTGCTTTAGTTCTCACCTTGGGTTTCTCTGGGGTAGAGGGTGCTGCAGCTTATTTTGCGAATTCTTTAGCGCTGGTCTCAGATGCTGGTCACATGGTGACTGATGCCGCAGCCTTAGGCTTGGCTCTTCTTGCCCAAATTATTTCTCGGCGTCCCCCATCCGCCAAACATTCATTTGGTTTTGGCAGGGCGGAAGCCTTAGCTGCATTTGTAAACAGTATTGTGATGTTGGCTTTAGTGATTTGGATTGTGTATGAGGCAATTAGTCGCTTCTATGATCCGCATAAAGTGGATGGCCTCACGGTAACTGTAGTAGCTGCTATTGGCCTTGCGATGAATCTTGTTGTCGCCTGGGTTTTATCGCGGGATAAAAAGAGTGTAAATACCCGTGCAGCATTAGTGCATGTCATGGGGGATTTACTGGGTTCTGTTGCTGCTTTGTTAGCAGGTGTAGTGATCCAGCTAACTGGCTGGATGCCAATCGATGCGATTCTTTCAATATTGGTATCCCTATTAATTCTCAAATCAACTATTTCAATTTTGCATGAGTCTTATCACTTCCTCATGGAGGGCGTGCCACTGCATATTGATTATTTGGCCGTGGGTAATGATTTAAGAGCTGTACCAGGTGTCTTGGCAGTACATGATCTTCATGTATGGGAGATGACCCCGAGTTTCCCTGCACTGATAGGCCATATTGAAATTACCGAAATGCAAGATTGGCCTGCGATTATGTCTCGCATCAATCGGATGCTCATCGATAAGCATGGGATTGATCATGTGACTTTGCAGCCTGAGGTCTTTGGTGGTGTGGATGAGCATACGCATGATCAGTATTTGCAGGATGAAGTTCGCTCAGCACCAGTGATTCATCATGGTGATACTTTCTTTGTGCATTGCGCTAGTGGCGATTCCACTCATCGTATGGCCTATCATGCTTGGGGTGATCCCAGCAATCGCAAGGTATTGCTCTGTGTTCATGGTCTAACCAGACGCGGTAGTGACTTTAAGACGCTTGCCGAAGCGATGTGCAAAGATTATTACGTGGTTTGCCCAGACGTCGTTGGCAGGGGGGATTCAGATCGCTTAAGCAATCCGATGCTCTATGCGGTTCCCCAATACGTTTCAGATATTGCTCAGATGGTTAAAGCGCTTGGAGTTTCACAAGTGGATTGGCTGGGAACATCGATGGGTGGTCTGATTGGCATGGTGTATGCCGCAATGCCACATTCCCCAATACGGAGGATGCTGATCAATGATGTGGGTCCAAAAATTGAGCCTGAAGCAATCAAGCGTTTAGGTTCTTATGTGGGTCAACCATTTTCATTTGTTAGCCGAGCTGATGCCTTAAATCGTCTCAATGCAATCTGCGCTACCTTTGGCGAACATACGCCTGAGGAATGGGAAACCTATAATGGACCCATGTTGATCGAGCGTAATGGCTTATGGAGCATGCATTACGATCCCGATATTTCCGTCCCGTTTGCTTCTGTGAACCCCATCATGGCCAAGGCTGGCGAAATGGCAATGTGGCATGCTTTTAAGCAAATCAAAATTCCCATGTTGATTGTGCGCGGTGCCGTGTCTGATTTACTTTCTGCTGCAACAGTTGCAGAGATGTGTAAGGTCAATCCTTATGCGCGTAGTATCGAGATTCCAAATGTGGGTCATGCGCCTGCATTTGTAAAGCAAGAGCAAATTGCTTTAGCAAAAGAATTCTTTAGCTAAGTACTTTCTGTTGCCAATGGCAAACACTCCCTCATCAGATCCAGCTGTAACTCAGTCACTCCAGGAGTCGACTGTATTTGTTGATGCTTGGTATGGAGAACCCCCAGAGTTACATGCCAGTGGCGTCTCGCAAATTCTCGAGACCTTAAATTTAGATGAGACGACATTAATTGCAGCAAGAAATATTGCGCGTACGCATGGCAAAGAAGCCCTGATTAAACTGATTGGTGAAGAGCCTGCTAAGTTGCTCATTGGATATCGAGGTTTACGTCAGGCGCGCTCAAAGTTGGTTCGTAACGATGGCGGTTTAAGCGTCGCAGGCCAAGAAGAAATGCTGCGCAAGATGCTCCTCGCCTTTGGCGATGATTTGCGGGTCGTTCTCATCTATCTTTCATCGCGCTTGCAAACCTTACGCTGGGTTACTCAAGAAAACATTTCCATGCCCTCAGCTTGGGCACAAGAGATTCTCAACATCGATGCCTCCTTGGCCAATCGTTTAGGTATTTGGCAAATGAAATGGGAAATGGAGGATTTGGCTTTTAGGGCGATGTCCCCAGATACCTATCGTGATATTGCCAAGATGCTGGATGCTAAGAGAATCGAGCGGCAGGTATTTATTGATCGCATTGTTTTACAACTTCAAGAGGAGTTAAAGGCAGCGCAGATTACAGGTGAAGTCCTTGGTAGGCCTAAGCATATCTATAGCATCTGGAAAAAAATGCAGGGCAAGGCGCTAGACTTTGCGGATTTATACGATGTGAGGGCATTTAGAGTGCTAGTTGCCGATGTGAAGTCTTGTTATGCTGTATTGGGTATTGTCCATAACGTCTGGCAACCAGTGCCACGCGAGTTTGATGATTACATTGCAAGACCTAAGCCTAATGGCTATCAATCGCTTCATACAGTGGTGATGAATGAGGATGGCACCGCATTTGAAATCCAGGTGCGCACACAAGAGATGCATCAACAAGCAGAGTATGGCTTGGCCGCTCACTGGCGTTATAAAGAGGGCGCTTATGTAGGTATGGCTACACCACCCAATCCGGCCAGGACAAATAAACCTCATACGACTCATCAGCAAGGGACACATAGCGCTGAAGTCGCTTACGAACGGCAAATTGCTTGGGCTAGACAACTGATTTCCTGGAAAGAAGATGCCTGGGAGCAACTTAAACATCATGAAATTGATGATCACATCTACGTTCTTACCCCATTGGGCAAAGTGATTTCTTTAGAGAAGGGTTCTACCCCGATTGACTTCGCTTATGCCGTTCATACTAACTTAGGCCATCGCTGTAGGGGTGCTCGTGTCGATGGTGCCATGGTGCCACTAGAGACTGCTTTGCAAAACGGTCAGACAATTGAGATCATTGCAGTCAAGCATGGTGGCCCCTCGCGGGATTGGATTAGTCCTGATAAAAATTATCTGCGCTCCCAAAGAGCGCGCCAAAGAGTGCGTGCTTGGTTTAATGCGCTAGATGATGAAGAAACTGGGCTTACCCCAAAGCCCGCTGATAACAAACTTGAAGTAAATGCTGAAGCTAAAGTTACAGCACCCGAAATTGTTTTAAGAAGCAGTTCGCGTAAAGCAGCCCAAAGTGGTGATGTATTAGTAGTCGGCGTGGACTCATTACTCACTCAGCTAGCGCGTTGCTGCAGACCGGTTCCTCCGGATGCGATTGCAGGATTTGTTACTCAGGGCAGAGGGGTCTCGATTCATCGTCGTTCATGTAAGACCTTTAGAGGTCTTTTAGAGCGAGCGCCTGAGCGGGTGATTCAGACTGCTTGGACTGCCTCAGCGGCAAGCCCGATGCCTAGTGACAACCAAAAGCGTATGTTTCCAGCAGATTTAGTAGTGAGTGGTCTGGATCGACCAGAGCTCATGAGAGAGTTATTTGAAATTCTGACCAGGCAGGGTGTTCATGTGATTGATTTGCGTAAATCGGCCAAAAAAGGACTTGCTCAGATCCTTTTAACGGTTGAAGTAAAGGATTCTGAAGTGCTACGTATTGTTCAAAATAGCCTAGAAGAGGTCAAAGGGGTCACCCAAGTACGTCGCCGGTGATAAACTCTATGGCTGTATAGGCTCGTAGCTCAGCTGGTTAGAGCACCACCTTGACATGGTGGGGGTCGTTGGTTCGAGTCCAATCGAGCCTACCAACGAATAAGACCCAAGCGCGGTTGCCCAAAAGCTACCGCGCTTTCTTTTTAGTAGATGTCTGTAGTGCCGCCGCAATAATGCCGTAGATAAACAAAATGGAGTCATCATGCTTGTAGTTACTCTACCCGATGGATCAAAACGTGAGTTTGAGGCCCCAGTTCGTGTTGCAGATGTGGCTCAAAGTATCGGTAGCGGTCTTGCAAAAGCAGCTTTAGGTGGCATCGTTGATGGCAAGATGGTCGACACCAGTTTTGTGATCGATAAAGATAGCCAGTTGGCAATCATCACTGACAAAAGTCCTGAGGCATTAGAAATCGTACGCCACTCCACAGCGCACTTATTGGCATACGCTGTTAAAGAATTATTTCCTGAAGCACAGGTAACAATTGGTCCAGTAATAGAGAATGGTTTTTACTATGACTTCTCTTATCATCGGCCATTTACGCCAGATGACTTAGTTGCTCTCGAAAAGAAGATGGCTGAGCTCGCCAAAAAGGATGAGCCTGTTATACGTACTGTGATGCCGCGTGATGCAGCTGTCCAGTTTTTTAAAGAGCAAGGTGAAAACTACAAAGCAGAACTCATAGCCAGCATTCCGCAAGGCGAGGATGTTTCTTTATATGCCGAAGGGAAGTTCACTGACTTATGTCGTGGACCTCATGTTCCATCGACTGGAAAGTTAAAAGTATTTAAGCTTATGAAGCTGGCTGGTGCTTACTGGCGTGGTGATAGCAAGAATGAGATGTTGCAGCGTATTTATGGCACAGCCTGGTTGCGTAAAGAAGATCAAGACGCTTACTTGCATATGCTTGAAGAGTCTGAGAAGCGTGATCACCGTCGCCTAGGAAAGCAACTGGATCTATTCCATTTCCAAGAGGAAGCGCCTGGATTAATTTTCTGGCATCCAAAAGGCTGGTCAATTTGGCAAGAGGTTGAGCAATACATGCGTCGCGTGTATCAACAAGAAGGCTATCAAGAGGTGAAGGCCCCGCAGATTTTGGATCGCGGTCTTTGGGAAAAATCAGGTCACTGGGAAAACTACAAAGAGAATATGTTCACCACAGAGTCGGAGAATCGTGCTTATGCATTAAAGCCGATGAACTGTCCTGGCCACATTCAAATTTATAATTCGGGCTTACATAGCTATCGTGAATTGCCCTTGCGTTTAGGTGAGTTTGGCCAATGTCACCGTAATGAACCATCGGGTGCATTGCATGGTCTGATGCGTGTGCGCGGATTTACGCAAGATGATGGCCATATTTTCTGTACCGAAGATCAGATTCAGTCTGAAGTGGCAGCATTCGATAAAGCAGTACGTGCCGTCTACCAAGATTTTGGCTTTACCGAGGTTGCTGTAAAGCTAGCCTTACGTCCTGCAAAGCGCGTTGGTGATGATGGGATTTGGGATAAAGCGGAAGCAGCCCTGCGTGGCGCATTGAAGGCTTCTGGGCAAGAATGGGATGAATTACCAGGCGAGGGTGCTTTTTATGGTCCTAAGATTGAATATCACCTTAAAGACTCTATTGGGCGTACTTGGCAGTGCGGGACCATTCAGGTGGATTTCTCTATGCCAGCCCGTTTAGGGGCTGAATACGTTGCCGAAGACAATACCCGCAAGACCCCAGTCATGCTCCATAGGGCAATTGTGGGCTCTTTAGAGCGATTTATCGGTATTTTGATCGAAAACCACGCTGGAAACATGCCTGTCTGGCTTGCCCCTACCCAGGCTGTAGTCCTTAATATCTCAGGGAATTCTGCTGCATATGCACAACAAGTGCAGCAAATGCTGAAAAAACAAGGGTTTAGAGTGGAATCGGATTTGCGGAATGAGAAAATTACGTATAAAATACGCGAGCACGCATTACAGAAGATCCCATTTTTGCTAGTTGTTGGTGATAAAGAATCTGAAAGTAATACGGTGGCCGTTCGTGCCCGTGGCGGAGTGGATTTAGGCGTAATGCCTCTTGATGCCTTCGTTGCCCGACTCCAGCAGGATATATCCCAGAAAGTCGGACCCGAGCCTAGCTAGGGGTGGAGCGGTTTTTATTGTTTTTTTAAAGGAATTAAGAAGATCGCTACTGAAAAATTGCAGCGCATTAACCGGGAAATTACTGCTCCTGACGTGCGTTTGATTGGAATTGATGGAGAGCCCATCGGTGTAGTTAAGTTGAGTGAAGCCTTGGCTTTGGCAGAAGAGAAAGAAACCGATTTGGTTGAAATTGCTCCGACTGCTGTGCCACCTGTAGTCCGGATCATGGACTTCGGCAAATTCAAATACCAAGAAGCGAAGCGGATGCATGAAGCAAAGCTGAAACAAAAAGTGATTCAGGTGAAGGAAGTGAAATTCCGTCCCGGCACTGATGATGGTGACTACGGTGTGAAGCTGCGCAATTTAATCCGCTTTTTGGAAGATGGCGATAAGACAAAGATTACGCTACGGTTTCGGGGTCGTGAAATGGCCCACCAAGAAATCGGAGTCAGAATGTTGGAGCGTTTGAAGTTGGACCTTGTTGAACATGGCCAAGTCGAACAGTTTCCAAAAATGGAAGGCCGCCAGATGGTGATGGTATTGGCCCCCATTCGTAAGGCTAAGTAAAAAGGCAATTCCTCGGAATTATCTTTTTCTTATGTAGGGAGGTGTTTTTAGTGAATAACTAAGGATGCTGGCAGTTTGAAGTGCTTCTAGGTACAGGAAGCGTAACCGTCGGTTACCACCTATGTTGCACAAGTAGATGAAGGGGTGCTTTATGCCCAAGATGAAGAGCAAGAGTAGCGCGAAGAAGCGCTTCACGGTTCGCGCAGGCGGAACGATTAAACGAGGTCAGGCTTTCAAACGCCATATCCTCACCAAGAAGACCACTAAGAATAAGCGTCATTTGCGTGGTTCCACCGAAGTTGCGAAAGCAGACGTTAAGTCAGTTCGCTCCATGCTTCCATACGCTTAACCTCAGACTAGATTAGGAGAATTAAATGCCAAGAGTCAAACGTGGGGTTACAGCAAGAGCCCGTCATAAAAAAATCACTGATGCCGCAACAGGTTACCGCGGTCGTCGTAAGAACGTATTCCGTATTGCTAAGCAAGCGGTTATGCGTGCTGGTCAATATGCCTATCGTGACCGTCGCAATAAAAAACGAGTATTCCGCGCTTTGTGGATTGCCCGTATCAATGCGGCAGTTCGTCAGCATGACATGACCTATAGCGTATTCATGAATGGTATGAAGAAAGCATCAATCGATCTCGATCGTAAAGTACTTTCTGATATGGCCATTGCTGACAAAGCGGCTTTTGCGGCTTTGGTTACTCGGATCAAATCCGTAGTAAACGCTGCAGCTTAATTCTTAGTTTTTAAAAAACTAAGCTGCAATGGTTTCTCTCGACCAAATTGTCGAGGATGCTAAACGTGATTTCCTCGGAGCTGCCGATCCGGCAACTCTAGAGGACGCGAAAGCCAAGTATCTCGGCAAGTCAGGTGTTCTCACTGAGCGTTTAAAAGCGCTTGGTGGAATGTCGCCTGAGGAGCGCAAGAGTGCTGGCGCCCAAATTAATCAAATCAAAACCCAAGTAGAAGCTGCATTACAAGAGCGTCGTCAAGCTTTGGCTGATGCCGTGTTGCTGCAACGTCTTGCGGCAGAATCAATTGATGTTTCTATGCCTGGCCGTGGCCAAGCAGTAGGTAGCTTACATCCGGTGATGCGTACCTGGGAACGGGTTGAAGAGATCTTCCGCTCTATTGGTTTTGATGTGGCTGATGGCCCTGAAATTGAAACCGACTGGTTTAATTTCACTGCCTTAAATAGTCCGGAGAATCATCCCGCACGTTCGATGCAGGACACTTTTTATATTGACGGCAAAGACTCTCATGAGAAGCCTTTGCTATTGCGCACGCACACCAGTCCAATTCAGGTCCGTTATGCGAGTGAGCATGTGAAGAAATATGCCAACGCTGATGTTATGCCTCCAATTAAAGTGATTGCGCCTGGTAGAACCTATCGTGTGGATAGTGATGCTACCCATTCACCGATGTTCCATCAGGTTGAAGGTTTATGGATTGCAGAAACTGTTTCCTTTGCAGATCTGAAAGGTGTTTATACCGATTTCTTAAGAACTTTCTTTGAAACCAACGAATTACAAGTCCGTTTTCGTCCTTCCTATTTTCCATTTACTGAGCCTTCAGCAGAAATTGATATGGCCTTTGGTAGCGGCAAGCTTGCCGGACGCTGGCTAGAGATCTCCGGAGCAGGGCAGGTACATCCAAATGTGTTGCGCAATATGGGTATTGATCCAGAGCGCTATACCGGTTTTGCTTTTGGCTCTGGTTTAGAGCGCTTAACGATGTTGCGTTATGGCGTAGATGATTTACGGCTCTTCTTTGAAAATGATTTGCGTTTCTTAGCGCAGTTCCCTGCATAAGAATGAATAGACCACACTATGCAATTTTCTGAATCTTGGCTCCGTCAGTATGTAAATCCATCGCTTGATAGCGATGGCTTGGGTCATGCCATGACGATGGCGGGATTAGAAGTCGAAGAACAATATTCAGTAGCTCCAGCATTCACCAAGATTGTGATTGCGCAGATTCTGTCAGCTGAGCAGCATCCCGATGCAGATCGCTTACGCGTCTGCAAAGTCGATGCGGGTACGGGTCAAGAGTTGCAAATCGTATGCGGTGCACCGAACGCCCGTCCTGGTATCAAGATACCTTGCGCCTTGGTAGGTGCAGAATTGCCTCCAGCAGAAGCGGGTGGCAAGCCTTTTATGATCAAAGTGGGCAAGCTGCGGGGTGTAGAAAGTCAAGGTATGTTGTGCTCTGGTCGTGAACTGGGTCTTGGCGATGATCACGAAGGTATCTTAGAATTACCTACAGACGCACCTGTTGGAAAAGATATCCGCGAATACTTAAACCTAGATGATCAAATCTTTGTTATTAAATTAACCCCAAATAAAGCTGATTGCCTTTCCTTAATGGGAATGGCTAGAGAAGTATCCGCAATCACTGGCGCAGCACTCTGCGTGCCTAAATGGACAGTACCAGTAGCGTTAATCAATGACAAACTTAAAGTCACTGTTGAGAATAAAGACCTCTGTGGACGCTTTGCAGGTCGTGTAATTCGCGGGGTAAATCCGCAAGCAAAAACACCCGACTGGATCGTGCAACGTTTGGCACGTGCTGGTCAAAGAAGCATTTCAGCGTTAGTAGATCTATCTAACTACGTCATGTTAGAAATGGGTCAACCGACCCATGTGTTTGATATTGACAAGTTAGAGGGTGATATCACCGTCCGTTGGGCAAAAGCTGGCGAAACACTTGAGCTATTAAATGGCCAGACAGTCACTTTGCAAGGCCCAGACTCTGCTGGCAAGATGCAAGAAGCAGGGGTAGTGGCGGATCAAAAAGGTCCAGTCGCACTTGCTGGAATCATGGGTGGCAATCATTGTGCTGTTAGTGACAGCACTAAAAATATTTATGTTGAAGCGGCCTACTGGTTGCCTTCAGCAATTCAGGGCCGCACCCGCCGCTTTAATTTCAGCACGGATGCTGCTCACCGTTTTGAGCGCGGCGTTGATCCACAAAATACCGTGAATTGCCTTGAATATCTATCTTCACTGATTATCGAGGTGTGTGGTGGTCAAGCAGGCCCCGTAGATGACCAGATTCTCAATGTGCCAGAGCGTAATGCAGTCAAATTGCGGTTGGCGCGTGCAGAAAAAGTCATTGGCATCCCACTTACTAAAGAAGTCGTTGCTGATGTATTTCAGCGCCTGGGTTTTGAATTTAAGCAAGAGGGTGATTTATTTATCGTTACACCACCAAGCTATCGTTTTGATATTGAGATCGAAGAAGATTTGATTGAAGAAGTAGCTCGGATGTACGGTTTTGAAAATATTCCCGATCAACCACCAGTTACCTCACTAAAGATGAGTGCAAAAGCAGAAGCAAAGCGCGGCATCCATTTGTTGCGTCAGCGTTTCGCTTTGCAAGGCTATCAAGAGGCAGTGAACTTTGGTTTTACAGATCTCGATAGTGAAAAACGCCTCACTGGCATTACCGAAAAAGATGTGATTGCAGTCCTTAACCCGATTGCTAGCCAATATGGTGTGATGCGCAGTACTTTATGGGGTGGTTTACTGACTAACCTCAAGGCCAATTTAAATCGTGGTGCAGGGCGTGTACGCCTATTTGAGGCGGGCCGTGTATTTAAGCGAGATTCCGGCATCCAAGAGCTAGCTGGCCAGGTTGCCGGTTTTCATCAACCCCAGAAGATTGGTGGCTTAGCTTATGGTTCATTTGTTCCAGAGCAATGGGCCAGCACAACAAGAGCGGTTGATTTCTTTGATGTGAAGGGTGATCTTGAGCGTGTTTTAGATCCCTTACATTTTGTGACTGAAGCTGCGCAACACCCAGCATTGCATCCAGGTCGATCTGCACAAGTTTTGCTAAAAACCAATCAAGGAACTGTTCTCATCGGTTGGATAGGTGAATTGCATCCAGGATTACAACAGGCTTATGAGCTTCCGCAAGCACCAGTCCTATTTGAATTGGATTTGGAACCAATTCGGGAGCTCGGTTTGCCGATGCCAAAAGAGTTAAGCAAGTTCCCAGCAGTGCAACGTGATTTAGCTTTAGTGGTGAAGCAAAATATATCGGCACAATCATTGTTAGATGCCATGGCTGCGAGTATGCAGAATTTTATACGCACGATCGAGCTCTTTGATGAATTTAAGCCTAAGACCGGATCTAGCAGCATGGCAGATGACGAAAAGAGTTTGGCTTTCCGCGTAACCCTGTTAAACCCTAATGAAACTTTGCAGGATCCCCAAATTGATGCAGTGATGGCCGCATTATTGGGCGCAGTAGAAAAAAAGTGTGCAGCCCGTCTGCGCTAGGTTTAGTATTAGACAAATATCAAAAAAAGCTACAGAAGAGACATGCAATGAGCGAAATAATGAGCAACGACACCGTTACCAAGAATGAGCTATCAGAGGCTCTCTTTGATCAAGTTGGTCTAAATAAGCGCGAAGCGAAAGATATGATTGATGCCTTCTTTGATCGCATTGGTTACTCTCTTGAGGCTGGTGTTGAGGTAAAGATTTCGGGCTTTGGTAATTTTCAGTTGCGCAATAAATCGGCTCGTCCTGGCCGAAATCCAAAAACAGGTCAGATGATTCCGATAGCAGCACGACGTGTAGTTACGTTTCATGCAAGTCAAAAGCTGAAAGATGTAGTGGAGTCATATGCTCGAGAAAACCGAGTTTGATGCTAGCTCGGCACTCCCGAGCTCTCAACTTCCCCCGATACCCGCTAAGCGCTATTTCACAATTGGTGAAGTAGCAGACCTTTGTGGCGTTCGATCGCACGTTCTGCGCTACTGGGAACAAGAGTTCGCACAACTGAGCCCCCAAAAACGTCGTGGCAACCGCCGCTACTACCAGCATCATGAGGTGGTATTGATTCGCAAAATTAGAGCCTTGCTTTATGAAGAGGGCTTTACGATTAGCGGGGCTAGAAATCGACTGGATGAGGTTCGTGGCGAACTACGCTTACGTGATGAATTGCAAGCCGTTCTGCAAATTCTGTCTAAATAGTTACTGATACAATTTTGTCTTTCGTCGGGGCGTAGCGCAGCCTGGTAGCGTACATGCATGGGGTGCATGTGGTCGGAGGTTCAAATCCTCTCGCCCCGACCATTTTGTTTTAGTGGTCTAATTTATTCCATGAAAAACAATGCCAATGCCAATGCCAATACCAATACCGACGCCAATACAGCTCCAACTAGTTACTTCGGTTTAAATATTCCCTTTCTGGATCACCTCGAAGTTGTGCCTGAATATGCCAAAGATGGAAAATCACGACTCACGCTTGATTTAAAGCCCGAATACACCAATAGTTTTCAAGTTGCGCATGGTGGCCTCATCATGACATTACTGGATTTTGCGATGGCTGCAGCAGCACGAAGTGCCGCCAATCATCCCTTAGGTGTGATTACGATTGACATGACTACGAGCTTCTTACGCCCAACTATTGGCAAGATAGTGGTGGAGGGGACTGTCCTGAAAGCGGGAAAAACCCTGTATTACTGCGAGGCAGTGGTGATCAGTGATGCTGGAGAGATAAGCGCTAAATCGTCAGGTACATTTACCATGAGAAGATCAAAAATAGAATAAGAGATTATATTATTTATAATGATTATGTTAGTTAATAAAGGATAACAATATAAAACCTCTAAAAATAAAGGTTTTATACAACATAATAGGTATTGATTAATCCGTTAAGGTATATATAATCTCCATTAAATAGCTTAGATTAACTATTTAAAATAACCCATATCCGGAGAAAAGATACATGTCTTCTTATAAAGAACTATTAGCTCAGCGCGAGCAATTAGATAAACAGATTAAAGAGGCGATTGCCCACGAAAAGGCTGATGGTATTGCCAAGGCAAAGTTGATTATTGAGCAATATGGTTTAAGTGCTTCAGACTTATTTAGTCGCAAAGCAGGTGGCAAGAGTGCTGGTGGCAAAGTAGCCCCTAAGTATCGCAATCCTTCCACTGGTGATACATGGACTGGCCGAGGTAAGGCGCCAAAGTGGATTGAGGGTAGGGATCGCAGTAATTACCTGATCTAAGTAGCTATTTCAAGGCAGCTCAAAGGCCGCAGAAGCGGCCTTTTTCTTGATTACTAGGGACTTAAGCGCATTTCCTACTTAAGGCCTCTAAAAACAAGGGTTCTAATAACTCATGCCGACCCCCCTGAGGCCAGGACTGGTCATTTTCAGGGCTGGTCGCCGGGTAACCAATAATCAGTGGGTTGAGGTCAATGAGGCCATTTTCTAGCTCCTTTTTAATATGCTCGTTTAATTGGGTTCTCTGACTGTTATTTTCATCTGCCAGGACAACTACCCCAGGATGAAGTTCAATAAAACCTTCATCCACTAGAATAGGTATCCTCTGTGTATCCTTGTTTTTGCTAAGATAATGGATTAAATGGACCTGTTCAACGGGGGGTATAAGGGCATCCAGGAAGATGAGATCCGGCGCAATAGAGACGGCTTTCATTAATCCCTCCAAGCTATCTACGGCGACCTCCATTTCCACTTTGAGCTGCCAGTCTTGCATTGAGTCTAAGAGGTCTCGGCTGTTTTCAATTCTCCGAAAAATGCCCATAGCAATACAGTGATGGCTGGTTTTTTGCCGCATAGCCCTTTTTCTTCTCTGAAGTTGTTGCTCTAAAGAGCTTGCAAGGATTCTGCGATGGCCACCACGCGTCTTCCAGGCTACCAATTCTCCTAATTCCACCATTTTTTGCACGGTTCCAAGAGAGACTTGTAAAACCTTTGCGCTTTGCCTGGTACTGAGATATTCCATTTCTGGGGTAACGGTTTTCATAATTCCCTTAATTTCATTAATTCATTTGAAGATTTAGAGAATAAAAATCAAAACCATTTCAATCTGTCAGTCAATCTTGAAAGCAAGGTAGGAAAGTTCTTATTAATTGCTGTTCATAGGGAAATACCCCTGAAACCCATAAAGTCAGGGAAAGCCCTTTATGTGATCGTGGTCAATCGTGTTAAATTACTGTTGTAGTAACAGTATTTGCATAGAGCAATTCGTGAAACGGTAGAGCCGTGTAACGAGTGGTTATAACCACAGTTTTTATTCGGGAAACCCGATGAAAGGTGAGCATCATGATGCAGGAACAAAGGGATAATTCTTATCTCTTCGGCGGTAACGCACCCTACGTAGAGGAGCTCTACGAATCCTACTTGCACGATCCAGCTTCTGTAGCTGATCATTGGCGAGCCTATTTTGATAACGTGAAACAAGTTCCTGCTGTGGACGGATCTTCGAGAACCGACATCGCGCATGCGCCGATTGTTGCTTCGTTTGCAGAACGAGCCAAGCAAGGCCCTATCAGAACCATTTCTGATTCGGCCGACTCCGAGTTGGGACGGAAACGCGTTGCTGTTCAGCAATTAATTGCCGCTTATCGAAACGTCGGTAATCGCTGGGCCAATATTGATCCTTTAAAGCGTACTGAGCGCCAGGACATTCCTGAATTAGATCCCACTTTCTACGGATTTACTGATGGCGATATGGATATCGTCTTCAATACGAGTAATACCTTCTTCGGCAGAACCGAAATGTCCTTGCGAGATCTCTTGCAAGCATTACGTGAAACGTATTGCGGCACCATCGGTGTCGAATATATGTTTATTGCTGATCAGAAGATTAAAAAATGGTGGCAAGAGAAATTAGAATCCATTCGCTCAACCCCACAATTTAATGTGGAAGAGAAGCGTCAGATTTTGGATCGCATAACTGCCTCTGAAGGCCTTGAGCGCTATCTCCAGGCGAAGTATGTTGGTCAAAAACGCTTCTCTCTTGAGGGTGGCGAGAGTTTTATTGCCTGTATGGATGAGTTGGTTCGTGAGGCGGGTGCAAAAGGCGTCCAAGAGATTGTGATTGGTATGGCCCACCGTGGTCGTCTTAATGTGTTGGTGAATACATTGGGCAAAATGCCAAAAGACCTGTTTGCGGAGTTTGAGCACAAAGGTCCAGAAACATTACCTGCAGGCGATGTGAAGTATCACCAAGGTTTCTCAAGCGATATCTCCACCCCTGGTGGTCCGGTTCACTTGTCTTTAGCATTTAACCCATCCCATTTAGAAATCGTCAACCCCGTAGTCGAAGGTTCTGCACGTGCTCGTATGGAGCGTCGTGGGGATATGTTAGGTATGCAAGTAATGCCAGTTTTAGTGCATGGCGATGCTGCGATTGCAGGTCAGGGCGTGATGCAAGAGACGCTAGCGATGTCAGAAGTTCGTGGCTATTCCACTGGTGGTACGGTGCATATTGTCATTAATAATCAAATTGGTTTTACCACTTCGGACCCGCGCGATTTGCGTTCTAGCTTGTATTGCACGGACATCATGAAAATTGTGGATGCCCCGGTATTGCATGTGAATGGCGATGATCCTGAGGCAGTGGTTTTGGCTACTAAACTAGCGCTCGAGTTCCGCATGAAGTTTCATAAGGATGTGGCGATCGATATCGTTTGTTTCCGTAAACTTGGGCACAACGAGCAAGATAGCCCTGCGATGACTCAGCCATTGATGTACAAAATTATTGCCGCTCACCCTGGCACTCGCAAGCTGTATGCCGATAAATTAGAGACTCAAGGTGCATTGCCTATTGGCACGGGCGATTTGATGGTCAAAGAATATCGTGCTGCAATGGATGCTGGCGTGCAAACATCCGATCCCGTTTTGAGTAACTTCAAAGGGAAGTTTGCAGTAGATTGGTCGCCATTCTTGAATAAGAAATGGACTGATGAAGCAGATACTGCCATTCCATTAACAGAGTGGAAGCGTTTGGCCGAGAAGATTTCGACTATTCCGGATGACTTTAAAGCCCATCCTTTGGTAGCGAAGGTCTATAACGATCGCGCAGCAATGGGACGTGGTGAAGTGAATATTGACTGGGGTATGGGCGAGCACATGGCTTTTGCATCCTTGGTTGCTAGTGGTTATCCAGTGCGCTTGTCGGGTGAAGATAGTGGCCGCGGCACCTTTACTCACCGTCATGCCGTATTGCATGATCAAAGCCGTGAGAAGTGGGACACCGGTACCTATATTGCCCTTCAGCACGTTACAAAAGATCAAGCCCCGTTTGTGGTGATTGACTCGATTCTTTCCGAAGAAGCTGTGCTTGGATTTGAATATGGTTACGCTGCAGCCGAGCCCAATACATTGACTATCTGGGAAGCGCAGTTTGGTGATTTCGCCAACGGCGCTCAAGTCGTCATTGACCAGTTCATCGCCTCAGGCGAAGTGAAGTGGGGTCGTGCCAATGGTTTAGTCATGATGTTACCGCATGGATATGAGGGTCAAGGCCCAGAGCATTCATCCGCACGTCTTGAACGCTTTATGCAGTTGTGTGCTGATACTAATATGCAAGTAATTCAGCCAACAACCGCATCACAGATCTTCCACGTATTACGTCGCCAGATGATTCGTCAGTTCCGCAAGCCGCTGATCTTGATGACTCCAAAATCCTTGCTACGTAATAAAGAAGCCGCGTCTCCTTTATCCGAGTTTACTAAGGGCGGTTTCCAAACAATCTTGCCAGAACGCGATGACACTATCGATGCCAAGCAAGTAACCCGTTTGGTTATGTGCTCAGGCAAGGTGTATTACGACTTGGTCAAGCAGCGCACTGAGAAGAAAATTACTGACTCTGCAATCATTCGTTTGGAGCAGTTGTATCCATTCCCGCACAAAGCATTGGCTTCTGAGTTGAAGAAATATCCCAAAGTTGAAGAAATTGTTTGGTGTCAGGATGAGCCACAAAACCAAGGTGCATGGTTCTTCGTACAACACAACATTCTGGAAAATATGTCCGATGGCATGAAGTTGGGTTATGCAGGCCGTCCTGCATCCGCTTCTCCGGCCTGTGGATATGCTCATCTCCACCAAGAACAGCAGAAGTCTTTATTGAATGCGGCATTTGCCAAACTAAAGGGTTATGTGATTACGAAATAATCGTAGTCATCACTCAACATACACATCTATAACTAGGATTAATCATGGCTATTTTTGAAGTTAAAGTTCCACAACTCTCTGAATCAGTTGCTGAAGCAACTTTATTGCAATGGAAAAAGAAAGTCGGCGACGCTGTTGGTCAAGATGAAATCTTGATTGAGATTGAAACTGACAAAGTGGTCTTAGAAGTTCCAGCACCTTCAGCTGGGGTTTTGACTGAAATCATTGTTGCTGATGGCGGAACTGTTGTCGCCGAGCAATTGATTGCGAAGATTGATAGCACTGCTGTTGCCTCTGCGGCTCCTGCTGCCGCTGCAGCTCCTGCGGCTGCACCAGCCGCCGCTCCTGCAAAAGCAGCAGCTCCAGCTAAATCTGCTGGCGCAGCCGCTGCTCCTTCAGCAGCCAAGATCCTTGCGGAAAACAATATCGGCTCAGGACAAGTTGCTGGATCTGGTCGTGATGGTCGCATTACTAAGGGCGATGCATTAAATGCTGCTGCTGGTGGTGCAAAATCTGCCGCATTGCCAAGCGCACCAATTCCAATGGGTGATCGCCCAGAAGAGCGTGTACCAATGAGCCGCTTGCGTGCTCGTATTGCTGAACGTTTGCTGGAATCACAAGCAAATAACGCCATCTTGACTACCTTCAATGAAGTCAATATGGCTCCAGTGATTGCAATGCGTAATAAGTACAAAGATCAATTTGAAAAAGTTCACGGTGTGAAGTTGGGTTTCATGTCTTTCTTCGTTAAAGCAGCAACTCATGCTTTAAAGAAATTCCCATTGCTCAATGCATCTGTTGATGGCAATGACATCGTTTATCACGGCTACTTTGATATCGGTATTGCTGTAAGTTCACCACGTGGCTTGGTAGTGCCTATTCTGCGCGACGTTGATCAAATGACCTTGGCGGATATTGAAAAGAAGATAGCTGAGTACGGCGTTAAAGCTCGTGAGGGTAAATTGTCGATTGAAGATTTGACTGGTGGAACGTTCTCCATCTCTAATGGTGGCGTATTTGGCTCTATGCTCTCCACCCCAATCATCAACCCACCACAATCTGCCATTTTGGGTATCCATGCTACTAAAGACCGTGCTGTGGTTGAGAATGGTCAAGTAGTTGTTCGTCCAATCAACTACCTCGCTTTGTCATATGATCACCGCATCATTGATGGCCGTGAAGCGGTGCTTGGCTTAGTTGCTATGAAGGATGCCTTGGAAGATCCTTCACGACTTCTCCTTGATTTATAAAAAGGAAAGATCATGAGCCAAGCTTTTGATGTACTCGTAATCGGTGGTGGTCCTGGTGGCTACATCGCCGCAATTCGTGCAGCGCAACTCGGTTTTAAAGTTGCCTGTGCCGAATCCAGTTCGTATGATGATCCTAAAGGCGAGCCCCGCCTAGGTGGCACTTGCTTAAACGTAGGCTGCATTCCTTCTAAAGCCTTGTTGGCCTCTTCTGAAGAGTTCGAGAAGATTGGTCATCATGCTGCTGATCATGGAATTAAAGTGGGCGCTATCAGTATTGACTCTCAGAAGATGGTTGCTCGTAAGGATGACATCGTTACGAAGATGACAGGTGGTATTCAGTATCTGTTCCGCAAAAACAAAATTACTTTGTTAAAAGGTCATGCTTCTTTTGAAGGTAAAACTGCCGAGGGCTATCAAGTCAAAATTGATGGCAAAGACAAAGAAACTGTTACTGCAAAGAATGTGATCATTGCAACAGGCTCTAAAGCACGTCATTTGCCAGGTCTGACTGTAGACAATGTGTTGATTTGCGATAACGAAGGTGCTCTGAAGTTTGATTCGGTCCCTAAGAAGCTCGGTGTCATTGGCGCTGGCGTCATTGGTTTGGAGCTTGGTTCTGTTTGGCGTCGACTCGGATCTGAAGTTACTGTGCTTGAAGCATTACCTACATTCTTGGCAGCTTGTGATCAAGGTATTGCTAAAGAAGCGCAAAAGCTTTTTGCAAAGCAGGGCCTGAACATTAATATGGGTGTGAAGATCGGTGAAGTGAAGGTGGATAAAAAAGGTGTAGTGGTGAATTACACTGATAGCGCTGGTAAAGCCGCTAAATTAGAATGTGATCGCTTGATTGTTTCTGTTGGTCGTATTCCCAATACTGATAAGTTAGGTTTAGATCAGATTGGTCTCAAAGTAGATGAGCGTGGTTTTATTCCAATTGATGACCATACCTGCGCAACCTCTGCACCTGGCGTATACGCTGTCGGCGACGTCGTTCGTGGTCCAATGCTCGCACATAAAGCGGAAGATGAAGGTGTATTGGTTGCTGAAGTGATTGCAGGTCAAAAACCCCATATCGACTACAACTGTATTCCTTGGGTTATCTATACTGATCCTGAAATTGCCTGGGTTGGTAAGACTGAGCAAGCACTTAAAGAAGCTGGCATTGCTTATAAGGCAGGTCAGTTCCCATTTGCGGCTAATGGTCGTGCCTTGGGTATGGGCCGTGCCGATGGTTTTGTCAAAATATTGGCTGATGCCAAGACAGATGAAATCCTTGGGGTCCATATCATTGGGCCAAATGCTTCTGACTTAATTGCTGAAGCTGCAGTAGCCATGGAATTCAAAGCAGCAGCTGAAGATATTGCACGTATCTGTCATCCGCATCCAAGCTTATCAGAAGTGATGCGCGAAGCAGCATTAGCGACGGATCAACGCGCATTAAATATGTAATTGAAAACCATTGAGTTTTACCAGCAAGAGTTAAAGACGCGCGGGTATCACAGCGATCCCGCGCAGCTCCGTGCTGTAGAGCGCTTACAGCAATGCGAGGATGAGTGGATTGCTTATAAAGAAATCCGCAGCAACAATCTCAAGAAAAAATTCTTTAAACCTGATTTACCCCGTGGGCTTTACTTATGGGGTGGAGTAGGGCGTGGCAAATCTTTCTTGATGGACTGCTTTTATGCAGCATCTCCATTAGAGAAAAAGATCCGCATTCATTTTCATGAGTTCATGCGTGAAGTACATCGTGAACTGCATGAGCTTTCTGGTCTAGCCGACCCACTTGATGAGCTGGCCAAAAGAATCTCACTTCGTTATCGCTTGATTTGTTTTGACGAGTTTCATATCAATGACATTGCTGATGCCATGATCTTATATCGTTTGCTGACTGCGCTTTTTGAAGACCGCGTGCAATTTGTCATGACCTCAAACTACCGTCCTGATCAGCTGTATCCAAACGGCTTGCATCGCGATCGTTTATTACCGGCCATCAAACTTCTAGAAGAAAAGCTGGATGTGTTGAACGTAGATGCCGGCAATGATTACCGTCGAGTACAGATGGCGCAGGTTGAGGCCTATTTAACTCCGGTGAATGCCCATACCCAGGCTACCCTTGGTCAAATGTTTCAAACGCTCATTGGTAATCAAAGAGAAATTAATAGACCGGCTTTAAATATTGAGTCACGCGAACTACGGCCATTGCATATGGCTGATGGCGTGGTCTGGTTTGATTTTCAGACTTTGTGCTGTGGGCCGCGTTCCCAGAACGATTATTTAGAAATTGCCAAGCAGTTTCATACGGTAATTCTCTCTGGTGTGCCTTATATGCCCCCTAGAATGACTAATGAGGCACGGCGCTTTATTTGGCTAATTGATGTTTTATATGACCATAAGATCAAATTAATCATCTCTGCTGAGGTTCCAGCCCCTGATTTGTATACCGAGGGACAAATTACCGCCGAATTCTCCCGAACCGTATCCCGCCTGATCGAAATGCAGTCTCGCGACTACCTAGATGCGCCGCGTCGGGTAATTGACACCAGCTTGACCTAAAATAGGGTTATGAGCAGCTTTTCCACCCTAAATGCCGATTTGCATTGCCATTCAGTCGTATCTGATGGAACCTTGACCCCCGAACAATTAGCGGAGCGCGCTAAAGCGAATGGTGTCCATCTTTGGGCATTAACCGATCATGACGAGCTTGGCGGTCAACAGCGTGCACGTGATGCAGCGAGTGCTTTAAAAATCGATTACCTTGCAGGTGTCGAGATATCTGTCACTTGGATGGGTCAAACGGTTCATATTGTTGGCTTAGGAATTGATGCAGATCATGTCGGTATTTTAGAAGGTCTACGACGCACGCGCGACGGTAGAGGAAATCGCGCGAAGCTGATGGCTGAGCAGCTATTGAAAGTAGGCATTCCAGGGGCCTACGAAGGCGCCTTACATTTCGCTGGTAATCATGATCTGATTTCAAGAACCCACTTTGCTCGTTTCTTAGTTGAACAGGGTATCTGTCGTGATACTGAGCAAGTATTTAAAAATTATTTAGTTGAAGATAAGCCGGGGTACGTTCCTCACATGTGGGCCACTCTAGATGATGCCGTTTCCTGGATTAAGGCGGCAGGTGGCGTTGCAGTGATTGCCCACCCTGGACGCTATAAACTCAATGCCATGCAAATGGATGAGTTATATAAGCATTTCAAGGATATTGGTGGTCTAGCAATTGAAGTCATTACTGGAAGTCATAGCCCAGATCAGTATCAAACCTATGGAAAAATAGCACAACAATATGGCTTTTTAGCGTCACGCGGATCTGACTTCCATGATCCTGATGAAAGTCATATTGATCTTGGCAACTTACCCCATTTACCCGATCACCTCACGCCAGTATGGTCGGCATTTCATTAAACAACGAAGTTAATTAAAAAGATAAAGAATAAAGATGTTTGCTGAACGTGTTCTCTCTGGTATGCGACCTACGGGTAATTTGCATCTTGGCCATTACCATGGCGTATTAAAAAATTGGGTACGTTTGCAGTCAGAGTATCCATGCTTCTTTTTTGTTGCGGATTGGCATGCCTTAACTACCCATTACGAAACTCCAGAGGTGATTGAACAATCCGTCTGGGATATGGTGATTGACTGGTTGGCAACGGGCGTTGATCCCAATCAGGCAACTTTGTTTATTCAAAGTAAGGTGCCAGAGCATGCCGAACTCTTCCTATTGCTATCGATGGGAACCCCCTTGGGCTGGCTTGAGCGTGTGCCGACCTATAAGGATCAGATCGAAAAATTAAAAGAAAAAGACCTGCAAACCTATGGTTTTCTTGGATATCCATTATTGCAAGCGGCAGACATTTTGATTTACCGCGCACAGTTTGTTCCAGTTGGCGAAGATCAGGTTCCTCACGTTGAAATGACTCGTGAAGTTGCACGGCGTTTTAATTACTTGTACGGTCGTGAGCCAGGATTTGAAGAAAAATCCTTAGAAGCAGTAAAGAAGTTGGGTAGTAAGCGCGCCAAGATGTATGCAGAGTTACGCGTCGCATTCCAAGAGAGGGGCGATGATGAAGCTCTAGAGCAAGCCAAAGCCTTGCTTCAAGAAGCGCAAAGCTTATCGATGGCAGATCGTGAGAGATTATTTGGTTTCTTGGAAGGTTCCCGCAAAATTATTCTTCCTGAGCCACAAGCTTTGCTGACGACTGCATCTCGTATGCCTGGTATTGACGGTCAGAAAATGTCCAAGTCCTATGGCAACACGATCAGTATTCGTGAAAATCCAGAAGATGTGACTAAGAAAATCCGCACAATGCCTACGGATCCTGCTCGGGTACGTAGAACGGATGCGGGAGATCCAGCACGTTGTCCAGTATGGCAATTACACACTGTGTATTCAAATGAAGAAACCAAGCGGTGGGTTGAACAGGGTTGTAAATCTGCTGGCATTGGTTGTCTGGAGTGCAAGCAACCAGTCATCGATGCGATTCTGGCAGAGCAGCAACCCATGTTTGAGCGCGCTCAGAAGTATTTAGATGATCCCAGTTTATTGCGTTCGATCATTGCGGATGGCTGCGATAAGGCGCGTAAAGTTGCCCAAGAAACCATGCGAGAGGTTCGTGAAGCAATGGGCCTAGCGTACGATTGAGGATTGCCTTGCCTCGTGCGCATGATGTCAATCTGAATGCATCCCCTTGGGTGAGGCGTTTTGCTCCTCTCATTCCAAAGGGTGGGGTGGTGCTTGATCTTGCCTGTGGTACGGGGCGTCATTCTGAATGGTTGGCTGGCCTAGGCTATTCCGTAATGGCTGTTGATCAAGATGTTGCTGCAGTTGAGGGCTTAAACAATCCTTTAATTACCCCCAAATGCCTTAATCTTGAGCAGCAGGATTGGCCCTTCGGCGATATCGAGTTCAGCGCTATTGTGGTGACCAACTACCTATATCGCCCCCATTTGGATGCGTTGCCAGGAATCTTGCAAAAAGAGGGCGTTTTGATCTATGAGACCTTTTCTCAAGGAAATGGGGATTTTGGCAAACCCTCAAACCCTAATTTCCTTTTAAATTCAGGGGAATTGCTTGCTTTTGCAGCTCGTCACGGCCTTCTGGTTGTTGCCTATGAGGATATTTACGTGGATCAGCCTAAACCAGCCATGGTTCAACGACTTTGTGCAGTAAAAGGCGGGTTAAAACAGCGCATTCCGTTACAATTTCAGGGTTAAGACAGTCTATAAATCGGTACATATTCGGTGACAAATACAACTCCAGCTCAAGCTAGTAAAAAGACCATTTCTGGCAGCATGCCAGCTATCGTTACGCCGATGTTTGAGGATGGCAGCCTTGACTATCCAGGTTTGCGTTCTTTATTGGATTGGCATGTTGCCGAGGGATCTGATGGGATTGTCATTGTAGGCACCAGCGGAGAGTCCCCAACGGTATCTGTTGATGAGCATTGTGAATTAATTCGTGTCACAGTTGAGCAAATTGCCGGACGTATTCCGGTAATCGCAGGTACAGGCGGAAATTCCACCACGGAAGCAATCGAGCTAACGCAGTTTGCCAAAAAAGTGGGAGCGGATGCCAGCTTGCAGGTCGTTCCTTATTACAACAAGCCAACACAAGAGGGTATGTACGCCCACTTCAAAAAGATTGCCGAGTCTGTAGATCTCCCGGTAATTTTGTATAACGTTCCCGGCCGTACTGTAGCTGATTTAGCTGGTGATACCGTTGTACGCTTAGCTGGCGTTCCTGGTGTAATTGGCATCAAGGATGCAACTGGAAGTATTGAGCGCGGCACATTGTTGATCGCTGATTTGAAGCGCGCAGGTCACGGCGACTTTTCAGTTTTCTCAGGCGATGACTTATCGGCTGCCATGTTGATGCTCATGGGTGGCAAGGGAAATATTTCCGTAACCGCTAACATCGCACCACGTTTGATGCATGAATTATGCGTTGCAGCCATGTCAGATGATGTGAAAAAAACCCGCGAGATTCAATATAAATTATTAGCAGTTCATAAAGCCATGTTTACAGAGGCAAATCCCATTCCTGTGAAATGGGCCCTTCATGAAATGGGCAAAATTACTGCGGGCATCCGCTTGCCGTTAACCCCTTTAAGTGCGTCACTCCGTGAGCCCTTAAAGGCAGCATTAAAACAGGCTGACTTGATATGATGAATTTGTTGCAACTATTGCGCCGATATTTAGCTATTTTTGTAGTAGCGCTTGCTGTTACTGCTGTTTTGACTGCATGTAAATCGGTAACCACTAATGACACAGTGGATTACAAGGGGTCAGGGGCAGTTCGTGGTCCTAATTTGGCATATCCACCTGACCTAATTACAGCTCAAGCTGATCGTCGTTACATTGTTCAGGATGGCACCGCAACAATGTCTGAATACAATGCTGCCGTTAAAAAATCAGTTCAGATGAGAAGTAATGTGATGACTGGTATTCCGGGCATGCGCATTGCGCGTGATGGTGAGCGTCGTTGGTTAGTAGTGGATAAGCCTGCCACTGAACTGTATCCGCAAGTGAAAGATTTTTGGCAAGAAAATGGTTTCTTATTGGTAGTAGATTCGCCATCAACCGGGATCATGGAAACCGACTGGGCTGAGAACCGCGCAAAGATTCCTCAGGATTGGTTGCGATCAGCTCTGAATTCGGTATTGGATTCTATTTCGGATACTGGTGAGCGCGATAAATATAAAACCCGTTTAGAGGCAACTAAGCCAACTGAAACGGAAATTTATATTACCCAAAAGGGCGCTCTTGAGAAATGCGTATCTGACACTACCGGAAATTGTTTATATACGATTTGGACACCGCGTCCCAATGATCCAGAATTAGAAGCTGTTTTCTTAGCTCGTTTAATGGAGCGATTGGGAATGACCCAAGAGCAGGCAAAGGCAATGGTTGCAGCTCCTCTAGGACCCAAGACGCCTAAAGCTGTATATGTCCAAGATGGCAATAACCAAGGCCATATTGAGCTAAGCACTGGTTTTGATCGCTCTTGGCGTGATGTAGGTCTAGCCTTAGACCGGTCGAATTTCACTGTGGAAGATCGTAATCGTGCCAATGGTGTGTACTTTGTACGATATGTTAATGCGAAGGATGTTGGTGACTCAAAAGGGTTCTTCTCAAATCTATTTAGCAGTAAGGATGATTCCAATCTTAAGGCGAAGAAATATCAAGTACTGGTTAAGAGTACTGGTGAAAATTCAGCAAGCATCTATGTGCAAGATGCCGATGGAAAGCCTGAAAATACCCCAGCTGGTCAACAACTGCTAAATTTACTAACGGATCAGTTGTCTAAATAAGTTTAGTTTTTCGAGACAATAAAAAAGCCGCTTTTCAGCGGCTTTTTTTCTTCAAGAAGAAGATTACTTCTTAGCGTCAGCAGCAGGTGCAGCAGGAGCGGCAGGTGCAGCAGCAGCAGGAGCGTCAGCAGCAGGTGCAGCAGGAGCGGCAGCAGGAGCATCAGCAGGTTTTGCTTCTTCTTTTTTACCGCAAGCGGCCAAAGCGATAGCTAACATTGCAACGAATACGAGTGACTTCTTCATTTGTAATTTCCTCTTAAAAAAATAAACACCAATTACCGGTAATTGTTGTTGGACCTATCAAGGGATTATCCCTAGGTAATTTCCAGCATTTATTATATCCATCTCTCTGTTTAGTCCTCGAAAACCAGCCAACCAGCGAGATAAGCCTCATAAAGACTGCCTTTCTGGAGGGCTTTTGTGCCTCTAGAACTAAGGTATTTGTTGGCTGAAAGGGCTTGCCACGCTAGGGAAATTTCCTTGGATTGGCCTTTGCTCATATTTTCCCCATTACAAAAGACTTGCTTTTGATGACTCAGAATTCGGGTTTGAGGACTGGGAACCAACTTTTGAGGACCCAGGCGAGCAACAAAGCGAGCCGGGCTTAAAGGATTCGCTGGACCATTAAAAAAGGCTTGTTGTTTGGGTTCAGAAAGATAGGCGGTAATTCCAGGTAAAAAACGATCTACTTGGTCCAACTTCAGTTCACTTAACTTCACCTTCAGTTGCCCAATTAATTCTTCAGGTAATTGCTCTGCAGTTGTAGTCGCTTTTTGCATGGGGTCTGCAAATTTCTTTTCCAGCCCGGGGATATCTTCAAGCGATTCAGCCAAACGCCATAAACCTTCTTGCAGTAATTCTTTAAAACTCGGAGAACGAAATCCAACAGACCACGTCTGACATCCAGCATCCAATGCCACGCCATCATGTGCAATATGGGGAGGTAAATAGAGCATATCCCCTGGTTCAAGAATCCATTCCTGTTGTGATTTAAAGTTTTGCAATATTTTTAGTGGCAGATTAGGGCTAAGACTTAAATCTTTTTGCTCAGAAATTCGCCATTGTCTTTTGCCAGACATCTGAATTAAAAAGACATCATAAGAATCAAAGTGAGGTCCAACTCCACCCCCCAATCCAGCAATGCTAATCATTAAGTCGTCTAGACGCGCATCTGGAATAAAGCGAAACCAAGACAGAATATTGGCGGCAGAGCGGTGATGTGCTTCCATGCCCTGCAGTAGTAAAGTCCAGTCTGGCTTATTTTGGGAGGGTATAGCTCTTTTGCTAAAGGGGCCGCAATCAAAACGCCATGGATTGGCTTGAATGAGTCGCGACTCTACTGATTCTTGGCCTGCAAGATCAATGAGTTCTTTAGGCGAAATTGGGCTGGATAATGGGTTGCCAGCTTGATTGGCCAGTGAGAAAGCAGGGATAGCGCCACGCACTAATAATGGCTTTTTATGCCAATATCGTTTCATGAACTGATCAGGGCTAATACCCCCAAATAAGGCCCATGGTTCGTTTAAGGGCAAGTTTTGAGGTGCATGGGGAGGCTGGTAAGGCTTGCTCAAGTAAAATGAAGTCATAAAGTAAAAGCCAAGTAAAAACCAATTAAAAACAAATGTTCGACAGAATTCGCATGAAGATTGAAAAAAATACTATCGTATCCCTGCGTTATAAGCTAACTGATGCCCAAAATAATGTTATCGAAGAGCCTGATTCTCCGATGGTATACCTGCACGGTGGCTATGAGGGTACTTTTCCTAAAATTGAATCCATGTTGGATGGCCAGGATATTGGCTATGAGGCAACTATTCAGCTAGAGCCAAATGAGGCCTTCGGTGATTATGATCCTGAGCTACTCAAGATTGAACCACGCACGCGCTTTCCTGAACCACTTGAAGTGGGAATGCAGTTTGAAGGAGTGCCTGATGCTAATGAAGAAAATAATGCTGCCGAAGAAGTCGATGCGGATGACGTGCCGTTAATTTATACAGTCACTGATGTTGCAGATAACCAAGTGGTGCTAGACGGCAATCATCCTTTGGCTGGTATGGCTTTGCGTTTTTGGGTTCAGGTCGCAGATGTGCGTGCTGCTACCGATGATGAGATTGAAAATCGACATCCTGAAGGTGGTGAGAGTTTTACATTCGGCATGCCCAATGATGACGCAGAAGATGCCGATGAAGAAGCGTTTCCAGGCGGAACACTCGGTACTAGCGGTTCCAACCCACGTACACTGCACTAAGTTATAACGCTATTCCTTGAGCCATTCCTTAATGGCATCAAGGTCACGTTTGGTATCGCTAGTGCCAACATTGGAGCTTGAGGGTGTATTACTCAATTTGGCCAATGCTTTTTCAAGCGCAGCGATCTTTGCTTCTTGCTCAATCGTGGCATCAATCAAACCCTTCAGCGCCATCGACACAGGATCATCCACGTTAGGTGTCACACCGTAAGCAGAAAAATATTCTTTCGTTTTGCTATCAGCGCTCTGTGGTAAATCCGGATGCAAGATACGCGCAGGAATTCCAACGGCAGTTGCACCAGCAGGAATTTCTTTGAGAACTACTGCATTAGAGCCAACACGAGCGCCATCCCCAACCGTAAATCCACCAAGCACTTTAGCGCCTGCGCTAACGACAACACCTTTGCCCAAAGTAGGGTGGCGTTTAACCCCTTTATAAAGCGAGGTGCCCCCCAAGGTAACACCTTGGTAGATCGTGCAATCATCACCAATTTCTGTAGTTTCGCCAATCACAATCCCGAGTCCGTGATCCAAAAATACTCTGCGCCCAATCTTCGCACCCGGATGAATTTCAATGCCAGTAATGAAGCGAGAAAACATGGACAGTACGCGAGCGATCCACTTCAAACCAATATTCCATAACAAGTGGGATAGGCGGTGAAACCAAACAGCATGGAGGCCTTGGTAGCAAGTAATCACCTCAAGGCGATTTCTGGCAGCAGGGTCTCTGGCAATAATGGAGTCGACTTGGTCGAATAGTGAATTAAACATGGTCTGATTTTAACGGGATGCGCCTATTTTCTCAGGAGCATCTGTTTTGCAATGCCCCGCAGAAGATCAATCTCCTCTTTATGCAGCCGGCTGCGGGCAAAAAGTGCCTGCAGGCGCGGCATCAGCTTTTTGGGGTTAGCCGGATCCAAGTAGCCTATTTCTTCCAGGCCTTCGCGCCAATGCTCCAACATGGCAGCAATGGCAGCAGGATCAGCAAAATCAGCCATTTCTTCACGATTGGGCATCAATTTAGGGTTTGAGCCCTCAGTTACCTTATTTAAAGCCTCTCTCAGCGTGTAGGCGCAGACCATGATGGCTTGGGCAAGATTGAGGGAGGGGTAGACAGGGTTGGCATCTAACCAGGCCCGATGAGTACATAAGGCTAAGTGATCGTTATCCAGCCCAGTCCTTTCAGGACCAAAAAGGAGTGCTACTTTGCCATGACCCATGATGGTTTCTTGAATGAGGGCACGAGCCGTCTCCCAATCTAAGGCTGGAGGGCCAAATTCCCGATCGCGACTGGTAAGTCCAATCACTAAAGAACATCCTTGCACCGCTGTCGCTAAAGAGCTGGACTCTTGGGAAGATTCCAAAATATCCACAGCGCCACTAGCTAAGGCAATCGCCTCTGCCTCTTTAGCAATGCCTTTGATCTTTGGGTTGATTAGATGCAGATCACTAAACCCCATGGTTTTCAGGGCGCGGGCTGCTGAACCAATATTGCCAGGGTGGCTGGTCTCCACCAAAACCCACCGGAGTAATTGGAATGTCGCGTTATTCATAAGCTTGTTTTATGGGGTGATCAGGGTTAAAGCACTAATCGTTTAGAATCAGGGTATTCGCTTTGTATTGTCATGCAGATTCGGCAATATTACAGGCTCGTTCTTATTTAATTTGTCCATCAATACTATGCATCCAATGTTAAATGTGGCCGTAAAGGCCGCCCGTCGAGCTGGAACCGTGATTAATCGCGCATCTCTGAATTTAGAGCGTTTGCAAGTTGACCGTAAACAACACAATGATTTTGTAACCGAAGTGGACAAAGCTGCAGAAGCAGCAATTATCGAAACACTCAGTGAGGCCTATCCAACCCATGGATTTTTGGCTGAAGAAACGGGTGAGCAAAATATCAATGCCGAGAACATCTGGATCATCGATCCATTGGATGGCACAACTAACTTTATCCATGGCTTTCCGCAATACGCAGTTTCTATTGCATTAGCAGTCAATGGGGTTACTCAACAAGCCGTTGTATATGATCCCACCCGCGATGAGTTGTTTACAGCCACTCGTGGAGCAGGCGCCTATTTAGACCGTCGGCGTTTACGGGTTGCTACCCAAGATCGTTTGACTCATTGTTTAATTGGCACGGGATTTCCTTATCGTGAAGATCAGGATCTTGAAAAGTATTTAAAAATCTTTGCTGAGATGTCCCGTCAATGTGCGGGCTTACGTCGTCCGGGCGCCGCTTCTTTGGATTTAGCTTATGTTGCAGCAGGTCGTTATGATGGATTTTTTGAAAGCGATCTCAAGCCTTGGGATATGGCTGCTGGTGCTTTATTGATTACTGAATCTGGTGGCTTGGTTGGCAACTATCGCGGAGAGGAAGGCTTTCTCCAAAGCGGTGAAGTCATGGCAGCCAATCCGCGCATCTTTGCGCAGATGGTGCAGAATCTTTCTAAGTATTCAGCATCTTAAAAGACATGAACCGCCATTCGATCTACTTAATGCTTAATCAGATCGATATAACGCACTCCCTGAGCATCTATTGATAGGGCGCTAGCCCTTGGGAGTGTGCTCTCGGGATGATCTAAATCCCAGTCTGATAACACCCAGCGTTGCCAGCTTTGATCACGTAAGTGCTCATGATGATGCGCTGGCAAATGGGTATGCCCATGAATCAAATTTACCGCTTCCTGATCTCTTGAGAGAGCAGCACAGGCCTCGAGCGTTACATTGGTCCTTATCTGATTCTGTTCAGATGAAGTGCTGGCAGCATGTTGATACTGGGCGTGACTATTACTACGCATTTGATGGGCGATCGAACGACGCCAATGTAGAGGCAAGCTCAAAAATAATTTTTGCATCCAAGATTTTCTAACCCAGCTACGGAAAACTTGATAGCCCACATCTGCAGTGCATAAGGCATCGCCATGCGAGACCACATACTTCGTGTTTGCAATGTCGATACAAGACGGGTCAGACAATAAAGTCATCCCTGTCTTTTTTAAAAAGTCAGTGCCGATTAAAAAATCACGATTTCCGTGTAGGTAATACACCTTGATCTTTGCAGACAGATTTGCAAGCGCACGCTGTACTTCTTGTTGAAAAGGGGACTGTAAAGAAGTGTCGTCGCCTACCCAATATTCGAACAAATCACCCAGAATAAATACCGCCTCGGCCTTCGGCGCTTCCTTTTCACAGAAGTCAAAAAAGCGCTGCGCCGTCAAGGGCATTGACGGCGTCAGGTGTAAATCCGAGATGAGCAGGGCGCTCGCGTATTGCGGGATCATTCCTCGAGTACGGTCGCCTTCTCAATGACAACGTCTTCTTTTGGCACGTCTTGATGAAAGCCTGAGGTAGCAGTCTTGACTTTGCGTATCGCATTCACCACGTCCATGCCGTCGGAGACTTTACCGAATACTGCATAACCCCAGCCTTGCGCATTAGGAGCAGTGTGATTTAAGAAATCATTGTCATTAACGTTGATGAAAAATTGGGCTGTTGCAGAGTGGGGGTCGCTAGTACGAGCCATGGCAACGGTGCCAAGATCATTCTTCAGGCCATTATTGGCTTCATTTTCAATTTGTTTACCAGATGACTTCTCTTTCATACCAGCAGTCATGCCGCCGCCTTGAATCATGAAGTTATCAATCACGCGGTGAAAGATGGTGCCATCGTAATGGCCACTCTTTACGTATTGCAGGAAGTTCGCCACAGTTTTTGGGGCCTTGACTGCATCGAGCGTTAAGGTGATATCACCCTGATTGGTTTTTAAAAGCACTTTAGCCATTATTTGGATTTACTTTCTGAAGGGTTAGTTGATAGATTGGGGTTAGTTGGACTTTTAGCCGTAGGCTTAAGAAGATTCATCAAGGCCTTAGACCGGTTTTCATAGAGGCGTTGATTGAGTTGAGTCGATTTAGCGGCATCATCATAGGCCTTTGCACCTAGACGTACATAGACTTCGCCTAAATTTGCAGAAGCAACGGTATAGCTTGGACGCAGTTTCAGGGCGAGCTCTAAATAATCTCTCGCCTCAATCCATTGATTTTGGTTTGCTGCGAGGGCTGCCAGATTGTTATAGGGCTCTGGTAATTCTGGAAATTGTTGGGTAATTTCAATCAAGGTCTTTTTGGCTTGATCAAACTGACGCATTTCAATTTGGAGGCGCGCTTTTAAAAAGCGTAACTGGACATTTTGAGGTGTCTTTTTCAGACGAGCATCAATTAACTTAATCGCGTCATCATATTGCTGTGCCTTAACCAGTTTTTCAATATCTGACGGGACTGCGTTCTTCGTAACGGGTTCAGGTTCAATAATCAAGAAAGAAAAGAAGGGCAATGCCACAGTCTCAGAAAGCTCTGGATTAAGAGCGTCGTAAGGGGTGTCTGTCGTCAATCTAGGGGCATCTGTGGAGTTATAACCGCCCAAATAAGGGGTGTTAGGGCCACACTTCATTTCTTGGGCGTTTACCGCCTGAATTTCCTTGCTAGCAAGTTGCTGACCAGGAGTGCTGCAGCCTGCTAGCCATACAAGAGTTGAGATGGCGGCAAGGATCTGAAAGGGGGTAAGGCGCGGTGCTGGGATGGTTGCTGGCATAGGGGAAGGGGTATAAAACTGGCTCATTCGATATACTCAGCGCTCAGTCTAACAAATTGGCGCTACTTGCCCCACCTTTATAGCCCTATGCTGCAAATCTATAACACCCTTAGCCGTTCTAAACAGGTATTCCAGCCCATCGTACCGGGGCAGGTGAAGCTGTACGTCTGTGGCATGACGGTTTATGACTTTTGCCACATTGGTCATGCCAGGGTCATGATTGTGTTCGATATGGTGGTTCGTTGGTTGCGGGCTAGTGGCTATGAAGTCCTCTATGTCCGCAATATTACGGACATAGACGATAAGATCATTCAGCGTGCCGTCGAAAATGGTGAGCCCATTGCTGCTTTGACTAATCGTTTTATCGATGCAATGCATGCCGACTCAGACGAGTTAGGTTTAATGCATCCAGATCAAGAACCTCGCGCGACTGACTACATCAAGCAAATGCAAGGCATGATTGGTAAGTTGATTGAGAATGAGTTGGCATATCAAGCTGATGAAGGAGATGTCAATTTCGCTGTGCGACTATTCCCGCGTTATGGTCAACTCTCCGGTAAGTCATTAGACGAACTTAATGCAGGGGAGCGGGTAGCCATCATTGGTGGTAAACGTGACCCGCTTGACTTTGTTTTGTGGAAAAGCGCTAAACCGGAAGAGCCAGCAGATACGCGCTGGGCTTCACCCTGGGGTGAGGGACGTCCGGGTTGGCATATTGAATGTTCAGCAATGTCTTGCGATCTGCTGGGTGAACACTTCGACATTCATGGAGGTGGCGCTGATTTGCAATTCCCACACCATGAAAATGAAATTGCCCAAAGCGAAGGTGCTTTGTATGGCAAGAATCGCCAAGAAGACGATGCGCCTTTTGTAAATTACTGGATGCATAACGGACACATTCGGGTTAATGAAGAGAAGATGTCAAAATCCTTGGGCAATTTCTTTTTAATTCGAGATGTACTGAAAAGTTTTGACCCAGAAGTGCTGCGCTTTTTCATGCTCAAAGCGCATTACCGTAGTCCAATTAACTACAGCGATGCGCAACTAGAAGAAGCCCGCTCAGGCTTAGTCAGGCTGTATACCGCCTTGGCACAGACTCCCGCTACTCAAACTGTCACATTAGACCCCCATAATCCATGGGCGCAGCGCTTTGCTACTGCCTTGAACGATGATTTCAATACACCGGAGGCCATTGCGGTCCTTTTTGATTTGGCTAGTGAAGTCAACCGGGCGCAGGGTGAAGAAAAGCAGATGCTAGCAAACACGCTTCAAGCACTGGGTGGTGTACTTAATTTCTTGCAATGTGATCCGACTACATTTTTACAATCGGGCTCTAAACAAGAGAGCGCCTTAAGTCCTGCACTGATAGAAGAGCAGATTGGTGCGCGTGTTGCTGCAAAACAAGCAAAAGATTTTGCTAAAGCGGATTTGATTCGTAAAACATTATTAGATCAAGGAGTTGTTTTGGAAGATAAGCCAGGCGGCATTACAGAATGGCGTAGAGCTTAGTGACTGCTGTTAAAGAAAAAACAATTTTGCAAGAGTCAGCCCCAGAGTATTGGGAGCAGGCCTGTCGCGAGCTGATGAAGCAAGACCGCATTCTGAAAAAATTGATTCCAAAATATGGATCCGGTTTTTTGGTAACTCGGGGCGATGTATTCACAACTTTAGCAAGGGCCATTGTTGGTCAACAGATTTCAGTTGCTGCTGCGCAGTCGGTATGGAATAGGGTATTTGCTGCTAGTAAAAATAAAGTCAACCCTAAAAATATCCTTGCATTGACAGTTGAAGAGCTGCGCGCTGCGGGTTTATCTGGCCGGAAGGTGGAGTACATCCGCGATTTAGCGGATCACTTCGATTCTGGGCGTCTTCATGCCAACCAATGGAAGGATATGGATGATGAGAGCGTGATCAAGGAATTGAGCGCTATTCGCGGAATTGGGCGCTGGACAGCAGAAATGTTCCTCATTTTTAATATGGTTCGTCCCAATATTCTTCCTTTAGATGATGTTGGCCTCATTAAGGCGATTTCCCTCAATTACTTCAGCGGAGAGCCTGTGAGTAGGCATGAAGCTCGCGAGGTGGCAGCGAATTGGGCCCCATGGCGTACGGTTGCCACCTGGTATATGTGGAGAAGTATCGACCCAATCCCAGTTGAATATTAAAATCAGACCATGAAAACGACTTTCCTAGATTTTGAGCAGCAAATCGCCGAATTAGAAACAAAGATCGAAGAGCTGCGTTTTGTGCAAGATGAATCATCGGTAGATATTTCTGATGAGTTAAAAACACTTGCCGAAAAGAGTCTGCAGCTGACGAAAGAAGTCTATGCCAACTTAACCCCTTGGCAAGTATCCCAAGTCGCGCGTCATCCACAACGGCCCTATACCTTGGATTACGTGGATGCATTGTTTACTGATTTTCATGAGCTACATGGTGATCGCACATTTGCTGACGATCAATCGATCATTGGCGGCTTAGCGCGTTTTGAGAGTCAACCCTGTATGGTCATCGGCCATCAAAAAGGTCGCGACACCAAAGAGCGTGCACTGAGAAACTTCGGTATGAGTCGTCCAGAAGGGTATCGCAAAGCAATGCGTCTGATGCGCCTTGCTGAAAAGTTTTCTGTCCCAGTATTTACTTTTGTAGATACGCCTGGCGCGTTCCCTGGGATTGATGCTGAAGAGCGCAACCAATCGGAAGCGATTGGGCGCAATCTGTATGTTCAAGCAGAACTCGAAGTACCCATCATTGCCACCATTATTGGTGAAGGGGGTTCTGGTGGCGCCTTGGCAATTGCCATGGGTGACGTCGTACTCATGCTGCAAAACTCCACTTACTCCGTGATCTCTCCTGAAGGTTGCGCATCGATTCTGTGGAAGACGGCTGATAAGGCTGCTGAGGCTGCAGAACAGCTAGGCTTAACAGCACAAAGACTCAAAGCCCTGGGCTTGATTGACAAGATCGTAGCTGAGCCTATTGGTGGTGCGCATCGTGATTACGACACCATGATGACCAATATGCGCAAGGCTCTAGCAGAGTCATTAAAAACCTTCGATGGCATGAAAGAAGATGCTTTACTTGAGCGTCGCCATGAGCGTCTGATGAGTTATGGCAAGTTCAAGGAAATCACAGCCAAGTCCTAAGCCAGGAAAACGAATTGCGGTTGCCTTAAGTGGCGGCCTCGATTCGGTTGTGCTGCTCGATACAGTTTGCAAAGCACAAGCAAAAAATACCAATACAGAAGTCTGGGCATTTCATATTCACCATGGTTTACAAAAGCCTGCAGATGAGTGGTTAATGTTTTGCGAGAAGCTGGCCCAGAAATACAAAATCCATTTTGACTTTCGTCTGCTGCATTTCAGTACTCAGGAAAACATTGAAGCCAGAGCTAGGACAGCTCGCTATGAAGCCTTAGCTGACCTGTGCAATGAATATGGCATTGAAGACTTGCTATTGGCTCATCATCAGAATGATCAAGCAGAGACAGTGCTACTTCAGTTATTGCGTGGCTCAGGGGTTGCAGGATTAGCAGGCATGCCAAAAAGTAGGGAGCTCGCTGCCAAGGATAGGAAAGTGACGATCTGGCGTCCCTTGCTTGAGCAAACTAGAAAAGAGCTCGAAGCCTACGCGCAAGAAAACAAACTGCAATGGATTGAGGATCCTAGTAATCAGAATCCTAAATTCCGTCGCAATGCCATTCGTAAAAAAATTCTGCCGGCCCTCGAACAGATTCAGCCTGAGGCAATTGCCAACATGGCCCGCAGCGCATCCTTGCTGGGGGAAGCGCAAGCCTTACTTGATCGTTTGGCTGCGCAAGATGGTAAGACCATTCTTGTTAAAGAGGGTATGCAGCTTAAGCCACTACTTGAGCTGGCTAAAAAAGATTTACCAGCTGCAAATAATGTCTTGAGATATTGGCTGAAGACCCAAGGGCTTGGCATGCCTTCTCAAGAACGCTTAGCAGCCTGGTGGCAGGACTTAAGCACTGTCAAGGCAGATGCTCAACTAGAGTGGGCCCATGACGAACAGAAAATTCGTCTCTGGCGTGGCCTGCTGCAAATTGCTAAAGCTGAAGAGGGGGAGTGGGTCTTCAAGGCAGTGATAAGTTCAAGCAAGCTGCCAGGATTGCCCGCTAAATGGGTTAAAGAGGCAAAGCTAAAAGGGCTCATCAGTCAGCAAGAACGGATTGGATCCGAAAAGATCCAGATCAAAGCCAATACCCCCCGCAAAACGCTCAAGAATCTCTATCAGGAATCAGATATGCCGCCATGGCAACGCCAGGCGCCACTGCTTTACATCCACGGAGACTTGGTAGCTGTAGCAGGAGTTGGCCTGAGCTATCCGCATCTCGTGCATTCCGGACCACGGGTTCGACCCGAGTGGGAGCAGAAGGCCTAGTAGCTTCAAAACCCTGTAAAATAAGCCCTTTTTAGACCCTCAGGAAACTCATTTCCTGTTACAGATAGTTAAATAGACGGTTTTTATGGCTCTTATCGTTCATAAATATGGTGGCACCTCAATGGGCTCAGTTGAGCGCATTGCCAATGTCGCTAAACGCGTTGCCAAATGGATGCGTGCAGGTCACCAAGTAGTCGTAGTGCCTTCCGCAATGTCGGGAGAGACAAATCGCCTGCTCGGTCTGGCAAAAGAAATTAATCCAGAAGCGAATCCTCGTGAGTTAGATCAAATTGCCTCTACCGGTGAGCAAGTGAGCTCTGGCTTATTGGCTTTAGCATTAATTCGTGAAGGCATTGATGCGGTAAGTTATGCAGGCTGGCAGGTGACTGTGCATACTGACTCTGCATTCACTAAAGCGCGCATCAAAAGCATTGATGATAAAAAAATTCTTGCTGATTTGAATGCTGGAAAAGCGGTTGTAGTTACTGGATTTCAGGGTGTAGATCCTGCAGGCAACATCACTACTTTAGGACGTGGTGGATCAGATACTTCGGCAGTGGCAATGGCTGCTGCTCTAAAAGCCGATGAGTGCTTAATCTATACCGACGTAGATGGTGTGTACACCACTGACCCACGAGTATGTGAAGATGCCCGCCGCCTGGACAAGATTACTTTTGAAGAAATGCTAGAGATGGCGAGCTTGGGCTCAAAGGTATTACAGATTCGCTCAGTTGAGTTTGCAGGTAAGTACAAAGTTAAAACCCGGGTTCTGTCTTCATTGACAGATCCTTTGATGCCTTTAGACATCGAGATGAAGTCAGGCACATTGATTACATTTGAAGAGGACAGCACTATGGAAGCCGCAGCTATTTCCGGCATCGCCTTTGCGCGTGATGAAGCAAAGATTACCGTTTTGGGAGTTCCCGATCGTCCAGGTATCGCTTATCAAATCCTGGGCCCTATCGCCGACGCCAACATCGACGTAGACATGATCATCCAAAATCAATCAGTTGAAGGTAAGACCGACTTCACCTTCACTGTGCCGCGTGCTGAATATCAAAAGGCATTAGATCTACTGAGGAACTCAGTGCAAGCGCACATCGAAGCTAAAGAAATCTCAGGTGATCCTAAGGTTTCTAAGGTTTCAGTAGTGGGCGTTGGGATGCGCTCACACGTAGGTATTGCAAGCAAAATGTTCCGCACATTATCGGAAGAGGGCATCAACATCCTGATGATCTCTACGAGTGAAATTAAGATTTCAGTAGTGATTGACGAGAAATACATGGAATTGGCTGTGCGTGCTTTGCATAAGGCGTTTGAGCTGGACCAGAAGTAAAACCCATTAAATCCCCTCAGAAACGGTTATCCGTTAAACTGTGGGGCGTTGTAATAGTAAGAAGTACGGAGACGTGGCCGAGCTGGTCGAAGGCACTCCCCTGCTAAGGGAGCATCGGGGCTAAAACTCTGATCGGAGGTTCGAATCCTCTCGTCTCCGCCAGTACTTTTGGCATTTTTTTCCAGTTTTTACTATACGCATCAATGACTTAGCCCCCTAACCGGGGCTTTTTCTTTATCACTCCCGCTTACCAGTACGCTTACCACCCAAGCAATACTTGTTTTAGGATGCTCTAGAACTTAGTTGCCAGATCTAGCTCTAAAACCTAATGGTTTAAATTGCTCAAAATTTAGGCAATATGAATATCTAAGGGGCTTCCGACATGTTGCTTGGTAGGTGGCATATCAAGAAAACTGCATTTCCCAAGTGAATTTAAGCCCTTGATGCCACTAGTAAAAAATCATTCAAATAGATATTTCGCAGGAAAAAGTGAGGATATGTTTAAAAATGTAGGAATCTATTAAAATATGTAAGAAAAAGTATGTAAATATGTGTAATTGTAAGAATAAGTGTGCATATGTAAGAAAAAGTGTGGGAAAATAGCTATTCAAACGAAAAAGTGGAGCTTGAGGGAAATATGAGCGAAATAGGCTATTCACAAGTAAAAAGTCAGCTTGATCTCAGTGCTTTTGATCCTCCAGTACCCGCACGCCTTGCCTCGGTAACCAGTGTAACGCCCACCCAGGGTGCATTGTTGATACCGGCAAAGGTAGCCCCTAAAGATGATCGCCCGCTAAGCCACCTTTTGTTTGCACTAAAGCATGAGGGAGTTAATCTTCAACTGCTATCGCAGGCCTTAAGAAAAATCCCAGCCCAAGAGATGCTGGCCGCAATTAGCGAATCGCCAACAGGTGTTTACATTCGTACGGCTTGTTTTTTGTGGGAGGCCTTTAATAAACAAGAGATAAAGGGCGCGCCAGTAATTACAGGGCCAATGGTCAATTTATTTGACCCAAAAAAATACATTACCGGTTCAAGTATACGCAATGCTAGATGGCGGGTTAATTTCAATGGATTGGGTTCTTTGGATTACTGCGTAACTGTTGAGCGAACCGCACGTATTAATAGCCTGCTTGAATTCAATATCCTCCAGAAGGCAAATGAATTTCTATCTCAGCTTGGCGGAGCTGCGTCCGATAGGGCAATGTCATGGGCTTATTTAAGCGAGACCAAAAGTTCTTTTGAGATTGAGCATGAAACACCAAGCGCTACTAAAGCAGAGGCATTTGTAGAGTTGCTTAAAAAAGCACATCTGACTACTCAATTGAATGAAGAATACTTGGTTGGATTGCAAAACACGGCCATTACAAACCCGTTAGATAGGGCTGTTCATTATCGGCATGAGCAAAATTGGTTAAGTAGTCCGCTACGTGGTGCTGCTGGCGTAACGTATATTCCGCCACCACCTGAAATTGTTAATGACTTGATGAAGGGTTTGGTAGATTTTGCTAATGCCTCGCCAAAGCAGATAGACCCCTTGGTTGCAGCTGCGATTATTTCATTCGGGTTTGTTTTCATTCACCCATTTATGGATGGAAATGGACGTTTGTCCAGATTTTTATTTCATCATGCGTTATGCCAGTCCGGCGCTTTAAAGAATGGCCTGCTATTGCCGGTATCCATTGCGATGAAGCGGAATGAAGATTTATATCTAGCCGCTCTAAAGAGCTTTTCTGAACCTGCTCGCAAGCGCTGGGAAGTTATTTGGATTGATGGTGATGAATATCAAATGACATTCAAATCAGATGATTCCTTATATCGCTATTGGAATGCCACTGCCTGTGTTGATTTTGGATTGGAGATGGCCAAGCAAGCATTGGAAAAGGACTTAAGAGAAGAGACTGAGTTCTTGGCAAAGTATGACCTTATTTATCGTGCTATTGATGGTCAGTTTGATATACGCGGCAAGGATCTCAACACTTTAATTTTGACCTGCATGGAACAAAACGGAAAGCTATCGGCTAACCGTCGTAAGAAATTTTCTGCAACGGTGCCAGAAGAAATATTTAATGCAATTGAAGCTGAATATATGAAGGTAGCGGGCTGATTCAAAAAGCCTCGCACTAATTCTATCAAGGTCAACCCAAGGGGGTGGCGCAATGACAAATTGGGTAATTCAGCTGCCTTGAGTTTAATCTTCCTAGACCTTTTGGCTTGCATCCTAATTATCTAAGGCCATAATTTGCTTACCATCTCGCTTACCAGTAAATCATGGATTTTAGTGAGCTTGAATGAATTACTTGGGAGCAGGGTCAACTTTCAGAGTCATATAGGTAAGGGGTTCAATGGAGATTGGTAGACTTGGTAGGAGGGTCAAAACCTAGATCTCGTCTCCGCCATATTACTATCTAAATCAGTGACTTAGAGTTCATGATTTAGATATGTACCATCCTATGGATTTTATCTCTGCCCTTATATATGGGGTGTTTCCACATACTTGTATGGCAGAAGTCCGCCATTCAGTGATCTTTATCGATTTCTAACATCAGATCCAGCAAGAGTCCGAGGGGCTAACCCTATGTTTGGGTTAAATATCCCATTAATCATTTGACCAATATCAAATTAATTGGCATTCTAATTGCAACAAATCTTTTGCTTTGGCTTAATTCTC
>Ga0194037_1000208_pt1 | contig 45715 bp, 54 predicted proteins | sample JunL306m_MetaG_FD_148653 | JGI IMG/M metagenome (GOLD analysis project Ga0194037, IMG submission 148653) | Anoxic zone freshwater microbial communities from boreal shield lake in IISD Experimental Lakes Area, Ontario, Canada - Jun2016-L304-6m | ecosystem: Environmental > Aquatic > Freshwater >... | reverse complement strand
GACTAGAAGTGAGCCTCCAAGAAGGAGCCCGCCCAATAAATCTGAAAACCAGTGGGTGTCTCGCATCAGGGAGACTATGCAGACAGAGAGTGTAATAATTCCAACCGGCCAATCTAATCTCATCCCTACAAACGGCTCTTTCTGCGTGTAACGAAAAATTAGGTAGGCAAGAAGCCCCCACGTAAGTAACGCATTAGCCGCGTGGCCACTTGGATACGAAAGTCCTGAGGTGTGAAGCAAGTCGTTGGCAAGTCTTGGTTTTACTCGGTGGAATGCAAGTTTAGATAATCCGACTACTCCGTTGAGAAGGAGAAGTGATAAAACTGAAAGATTGAATGGACGCCACGAACGAAATCTCCATCCAATGAGTAATGCAGAAATAATTAATACAGTGGCCGTGAATCCACGCAGCCCTAAATCATCAACAGCGAGCAACATATGGCTCGAGAAGCCGTGAAATGTGTGACGCTTTAAATGCTTAACCCAGCGGTCAAATTGGTACAAATAACCTTTTGCGAGAACCTGCTGCGTCACAATAAGGAAGCCAAAGAAGAGCCAGATTGATCCTCGAATCGCCTTCCACATCTCAGCTTTTCGTTCTAGCGAAAGATTTTCAAACATTACTCAACCGTTACAGATTTAGCCAAGTTGCGAGGTTGATCTACATCATTGCCTCTTGCAACCGCCATTTCATAAGCAATGACTTGTAACGGAACGACAGCTAATACAGGTTGTAAGAATTCATGAGTACTCGGAATGCGAATATTGTGAGTTGCCGACGGAAGATCAGCATCACCTATAGCAATCACGATGGCACCTCGTGCCTTTACTTCCTGCACATTGCTCGCCATTTTTTCGTTAATCAACGAGCGTTCGGTAGGCATAATTGCGATGACTGGAGTTCCTTCATCAATCAAGGCGATTGGGCCATGTTTCAATTCACCGCCGGCAAATCCTTCGGCATGCATATAAGCCAATTCTTTCAACTTCAAAGCACCTTCTAGCGCGGTTGGGTAACCGACGTGCCTTCCGAGAAAAAGCATGGATGTTGAATCCTTAAACTGCCTCGTGAGTTCTCGCAACGGTTCTACTGTTTCTAGAACTTGCTCAATTTTCCCTGGAAGTTCTGCAATTTCCTGAGCTATTTCCAGATCTAACTCTTTTGAGAGAGTGCCGCGCACGCGCCCCATGTGCAAAGCAATCAAATACATGGCAACTAATTGAGTGAGGAAAGCTTTTGTGGAAGCCACTGCAATCTCAGGCCCGGCATGGGTATAAAGAACTGCATCTGACTCACGGGGAATTGTTGATCCATTTGTATTACAGACGGAGAAGATTTGAGCGCCGTGAGTTTTTGCGTAACGAAGCGCCATTAAAGTATCCATGGTCTCGCCAGACTGTGAAATTGGAATGACCAAGGTGTTCGCATCAATACTTGGCTCGCGATAGCGATATTCAGATGCTAGCTCAACATCAACCGATACATCTGCCCATCTTTCGATCGCATACTTGCCGACCATGCCTGCGTGGTAAGCAGTGCCACAAGCGATGATCACAACTTTTGTTATTCCTGTTAAATCTACGCCTGCTGTTATCTCTTCGGATAAGCCATGTGTTCTACCAATCAAGGTGTCTGCGACTGCCTTTGGTTGTTCATAAATTTCCTTCAACATGAAATGTGGAAATCCACCACGCTCTGCTGCCGATGCATCCCATGAAATTTCATATTCATTTGGTGGCAACACATCGCCCTGCAAATTTGTGACGGTGATCGAAGCTGGCGTTATGTCAACAACCTCATCCTGTCCTAATTCAAGTGCACGCTTTGTATGAGCTATGAAAGCTGCAACGTCGGATGCGAGGAAATTCTCTCCATTGCCCACACCCACCACAAGCGGTGAATTTCTTCGAGCACCAACAATTCGCTGGGGATCATCCGAGTGAATTGCCAAGAGGGTGAAGGAACCGCGTAACTCTTTGCAGACTTCACGCATCGCAGCAGCAAGATCGCCGTGATTCTTCTTTCGTGCATCACTGAGAAGATGTACTACCGACTCTGTATCTGTTTCGGAGGAAAATATGTGGCCTCGCTTTTCAAGTTCAGCGCGAAGTTCGACATAGTTTTCGATGATTCCGTTGTGAATGAGAGCAAGTTTTCCGTCGTTGTCTAGGTGTGGGTGCGCATTCGCATCGGTTGGACCACCGTGAGTTGCCCAACGAGTATGTCCAATTCCACTATTCGATTTTGGAACTGAATCTCCAAGAACGCCTTCGAGATTACCAAGTTTGCCAGAACGTTTTTCTACCCAGAGCGGTTCGCCTTGCTTTGTTGGAAGTGCGATTCCCGCAGAGTCATAACCTCGATATTCAAGGCGCCGTAGCCCTTCTAGGACCGGAGAGAGTGCGTCGGACTTACCGGTGTAACCGACAATTCCGCACATCGCAAACCTCTATCTACGCGTAAGTTTATTTCTACTGAAGTTCTGATCGTACTAGAGAAGCAATCTCACTCGCGATTCTTTCAGCTTGTTCGTTGCTCTCTGCTTCAACCATCACCCTCACAAGTGCCTCGGTACCTGAGGGACGTACGAGGATTCTTCCACTTCCGCCAAGAGCCTCTTCGTGGATTGCGATTTCCTTCGAAATCTTCTCCGAAGTTGCGAGTTGTTCTTTCTTAACGCCTTTAACGTTGATGAGAGACTGTGGGAATCTTTTCATAATACCCGATAGTTCTTTAAGGCTCTTGCCTGAAGAGACCACTACCTGCATTAATTGGAGTGCAGTAAGAATTCCATCGCCTGTATTTGCAAAATCCCGCATGATTACATGGCCAGATTGTTCTCCGCCTAATACGAAATCTTCAGAAATCATTCTCTCTAAGACGTAACGATCCCCGACCGCCGTTGTCGGTACTGAAATCCCTAAAGATTCCATCGCCTTCATAAAACCGAGATTGCTCATAACCGTACCAACTACTGAATCTTTTTTAAGTCGACCCTGCTCTTTCCACGACGCTGCAAGAATTGCCATAATGAAATCGCCATCAATGAGATTGCCCTCGTGATCAACGGCTAAGCAACGATCGGCATCGCCATCATGGGCAATTCCAAGATCTGCTCCTACTTCCGCTACCTTTGCAATGAGGCTTTCCATATGCGTTGATCCACAATTTTCATTGATATTTAGCCCTGTTGGTGAAGCATGAATTGCTGTTACATGTGCCCCAGCGCGAATATAGGTTTTTGGGGCGACGCGAGAGGAAGCACCATTTGCACAATCAACAACAATCTTCAAACCAGTAAGAGGTGTAGAGAGTGAAGAAAGAAGATGATAGATATATCTTTCTTGAGCGCTTTCATCCAGAATCACTCGGCCAACATCCGCGCCAATTGGACGTTCCCACGGTTCTTTGAGTTTCGCTTCGATTGCCGCTTCCAAAGTGTCATCTAGCTTTCCGCCACCTTTTGCAAAAAACTTAATTCCGTTATCTGGCATTGCATTGTGCGAAGCGCTAAGCATCACACCAAGATCTGCTCCGCTCTCGGCAACGAGGTGAGCAATGGCCGGTGTTGGAAGTACGCCAACGCGATAAACATCAACACCTGCGCTTGCTAGGCCTGCAACAACTGCGGCCTCAAGAAATTCACCTGATGCACGGGAGTCTTGTCCGACAATAGCTTTGGGGCGTTCGTTATTGGCATGTCCTGCAAAGGCGCCTTTTTCACTTAATACGTGAGCCGCGGCAACGGCAAGATCGAGTGCTAGTTCAGCAGTGAGATCGCGATTAGCTAGCCCTCTTACACCGTCGGTGCCAAAGAGGGCCATGTAAATAACTTCGAAAGAAGCGAATTAACGCTTGCTGTATTGAGAACGCTTACGAGCCTTCTTCAGGCCGTACTTCTTACGCTCGATAACACGTGGATCACGTGTGAGGAATCCAGCCTTCTTAAGCGCCGGACGATTTGCATCGCGATCAATCTCATTGAGTGCACGTGCAACTCCAAGGCGAAGAGCACCGGCTTGGCCAGATGTTCCGCCACCATTGATGCGTGCAATAACGTCATAACCATTTTCAGCACCAACTGTGCGGAAAGGTTCTGACACTAGTTGTTGGTGAACTTTATTTGGGAAGTAATTTTCAAGTGCCTTACCGTTAACAGTCCACTTACCTGTACCTGGGATGAGGCGAACGCGTGCAACAGCTTCCTTACGACGACCGGTGCCGCCGCCCGGTGCCTTGATTGCTGAGCGATTTGTTGCAGCAGCAGGTGTGCTTGATGAGTACGAAGTAGGAACTTCGTCATCGATCTCAACGGTTGTATCGAAATCTGACATTTTTTATTTAGCTCCTATTACTTCGTCAACTGGGAAATTTGGGTGAGTTCATACACTGAAGGATTCTGCGCAGCATGTGGATGTGTTGGGCCTGCGTAGACCTTTAGCTTTGTCGCAATTGAGCGACCAATCTTGTTCTTAGGAATCATTCCAAGAATTGCCTTCTCAACAACGCGAGTTGGATCTTGGTTGATCAAGTCTGCGTAAACAACAGAAGTCATTCCACCTGGGAAACCAGAGTGATGGTGAGCAAACTTTTGGCTTGCCTTCTGTCCGGTAAGTGCAATCTTCTCTGCATTGATGATGATGACAAAGTCACCCATATCCATGTGAGGTGCAAATGTTGTCTTATGCTTTCCGCGAAGAATTGCGGCTGCATGGCTTGCAAGACGTCCGAGGACAATTCCTTCGGCATCGATGACATGCCACTTGCGGGCTGTGGCTTGGTCACCTGCGGTAGGTGTATATGTGCGCACGAGGTCTCTCTTTCCTAATTAAATGCTTTTTCAAACATATTGGTTAGCCCCTCAGAACGAGCTAACGGGCAGAGGAGTAGGTTACTAACAGACTCTGGCTGGGGTCAAAACGAGGAATTGGGGGCAAAATACGCCTAAAATCACTTCTTTTTGAGCGTGTATCCCGCCGGGCATTTTGGATTTGTGGACTTGACCGTCTTGGCCAGCTTTCCCTTTACGCAGGTTATCGTCTTCTTAATAACTCCGGCTCCCATGGTTAAACCCAGTGCGGTTGAAGTTGGTGTTGCTGATGCAGTCGGCGTTACAACTGGGGCTGGTTTAGGAAGCGCTGATCTCGTTCTCTTCGGCGAAGGCGCACGATATCCATCATCGCTTCCTTCAGGATTGTGACCAACTCCTTCAGATTCATTTTCGCCTCCGGAAATTGCTGGCTTCGTGCTTACCGGGGCTGGTGGCGTCGCTGGAAGAGTTGCAGTCGGTTGCGCAGCGCTAGTTAACGCAGATCCGGCTTTAGAGATCGCCGAAGCAAGTGATTCTTTCCAAGCTGCTGAAATATATGAAGCACCTGAAACCGCTTGAATTGTTGCACTCTGCGCAGCTAACGCTTCTTGTGTCAACGTTGGTAGCGCACGGTTTGCATATTGCGCATTGCGGCCAGTAGGAATAACTGGTGTATTTATTGCGGTGATCTTTCCGCCGTCAACCGTAATTTGAACCTGAAGTTGTCCCCCGTAGGCATTGTTTGCGGCATTTCCTAGAAATATTTGCGCCGCCGCGAATGAAGAATCTGTCAATGCAAGAGAGCCGAGAGTTGCTGCGCCAAGTACCGCTTTAACGCTTCTACTTGCTAAGAACATTTTTTACTCCAGTTCATCTTCGCCAGCTAATTTGGATTCCCAAGCTGCCTGCGCAATTGCGGGAAGTTTGGCATCATCGGGATAATCAACTTTGGCTAATGTTAAACCACGACTTGGGAAGACATAAGAGTCAGAGACCCGAGACTTCTCTGTGAGTACTCTGCGAATCCACTCAAGTTCATAACGTTTCTCGCCTACGCAGACGGCGGCGCCTACCAAATTACGAACCATGTTGTAACCAAAGCCATCCGCGCAAATGTGTGAGACCAAAAGGCCACTTTCATTTCGAACCCATGAGAAATCTTTGAGCGTCCGAATGGTTGTGGCATTAGCCCGCCACTTACAAAATGCAGCAAAATCATGAGTGCCAAGAAGAGATGCAGATGCAGCGTTAAGCAAATCTAAATCAAGAGGGCGATACCAATCTGCAACATAATGGCGTTCCAACGGTGAGATGGGGCGATTGCCGTCAGCTATTTTATATTCGTAGTGCCTAGCAGTTGCCGAATAACGAGCATGGAATCCTTCAGGAGCATCACGCACTGAAATAATTCGAATATCTTCATCCAGAATTCGATTTAATTTAAAGGCGAAATTCTCGATATCCATTTCCTGATCAGGGACGTCGACATGAAGGACTGCGCCTGTCGCGTGCACTCCCGCATCTGTGCGGCCGGCAGTCACACAATCAACTTTCGCTCTTACTAACTTGCCAATGAGTTCTTCAAGAACCCCTTGAATAGTCCGGTAACTCGGCTGTTTTGCCCAGCCTTGGAAGTTTGTTCCATCGTAAGAGAAATCGATCTGTAAACGACGAAACCCGCCCTCAGGGTTGAGAACGGGAATCGTCATTGTAAATATAAAGCGCTGGGTTTATTCAGCAGCCTTTTCAGAAGACTTCTTAGCAATCTTTTCAGCTGCCTTAACTGTTGCCTTCTTTTCAGGCGTTCCCTCGGTCAATACTTCGATAACTGCCATTGGCGCGTTATCACCGTGACGAGGACCAACCTTTGTAATACGTGTGTATCCGCCGTTGCGATCTACAAAACGTGGCGCAATCACTGTGAAGAGAGTGTGAACAACACTCTTATTTGCGATTGTTGCAAGAACACGACGACGAGCTGCAAGATCTCCCGCTTTAGCGTGAGTGATCAGACGCTCAGCAAGTGGACGTAGGCGCTTGGCCTTTGCCTCAGTTGTTGTGATCTTTCCGTGTTCAAATAGTTGCTCTGCAAGAGTGCCTAGCAACAACCTCTCGTGAGCAGGACCTGCTCCAAGACGTGGTCCCTTACTTGGCTTTGGCATTTTGTTTTATCTCCTCTTTAATTCCAGAGCGACTAGATCTGTTCTGCGTCAACGAGGTCATCGTCAACATCAGTTCCGTAGTTGGCATGTTTTGTTGGATCAAATCCGATTGGTGAATCCTTGAGCTGTAGGCCCATGGAGTGAAGTTTCGCTTTCACTTCATCAATTGATTTTGAACCAAAGTTGCGGATGTCGAGAAGGTCAGCTTCTGAACGGCCAACGAGCTCGCCGACAGTGTGGATTCCTTCGCGCTTTAAGCAATTGTATGAACGGACTGTGAGATCAAGATCTTCGATTGGAAGAGCAAGGTCAGCAGCAAGAGCAGCATCTTGAATGGAAGGTCCCATTTCGATGCCCTCGGCGTTTACGTTCAATTCACGAGCAAGACCGAAGAGCTCTACAAGAGTCCTTCCAGCTGATGCCATTGCATCTGAAGGTTGAATGGAGCGCTTTGTCTCAACATCAACGATGAGGCGATCAAAGTCTGTGCGCTGTTCAACACGTGTTGCTTCTACTTTGTAAGAAACACGAAGAACTGGTGAATAGATTGAGTCAACAGGAATGCGACCAATTTCTCCGCCAGCAACTTTATTTTGAACTGCAGTTACATATCCACGTCCGCGCTCAACGGTAAGTTCAACTTCGAAGCTCGCCTTTGAGTTAAGTGTCGCAATGTGGAGCTCTGGGTTGTGGACCTGTACGCCAGCTGGTGCTGCGATATCTGCTCCAGTAACGATGCCTTCCCCGCTCTTACGAATGTAGAGAAGTGATGGCTCGTCATTATCTGAAGAAAGAACGAGGTTCTTTATGTTGAGAACAATCTCAGTGATGTCTTCTTTAACACCTTCTAAGGTTGCGAACTCATGGAGCGCACCGTTGACACGAATTCCGGTAACAGCTGCACCTGGAATTGATGACAAGAGGGTACGGCGTAATGAGTTACCAAGGGTGTATCCAAAACCAGGCTCTAGCGGTTCAATAATGAAACGTGAGCGATATTCTGAAACTACTTCCTCAGTGAGGATGGGGCGTTGTGCAATGAGCACTTAGTTCCTCCGTACGTCGGGGAGATCCGCTATTTGATCTCCTGCTTTTAACTACTATTTAATTTGTTTAACTATTTAAAGTTGTTAAGTTCTTATTACTTGTTTTTACTTAGAATAAAGTTCAACAATCATCTGCTCTTGGACAAGAGTGTCGATTACAGGACGTGTTGGCATTGCGTGAATCAAGATACGCATCTTGGATCCAACAACTTCCATCCACGCTGGAACGGCCTTGTCACCAAGCTCAGCGCTTGCAACGATGAATGGTGTTGTATCGAGTGATCCTGGAACAACATCAACGATGTCCATTGGAGAAACACGATAAGAAGGAATGTTTACCTTCTTGCCATTCACTGTGAAGTGACTGTGCTTAACAAGCTGACGTGCCATGTCGCGGCTCTTTGCAAAGCCTGCACGGAATACGACGTTGTCCAAACGAGTCTCAAGAAGTACAAGGAGGTTTTCACCTGTCTTGCCTTGAAGACGGTTTGCTTCTTCGTAGTAGCCACGGAATTGCTTCTCAAGAACGCCGTAAATACGTGCGCACTTTTGCTTTTCGCGTAGCTGCAATAGGTATTCAGATTCCTTAGCGCGTCCACGGCCATGCTGCCCTGGTGGGTAAGGACGAGATTCGATAGGACACTTTGGTCCATCGCACTTTGAGCCCTTGAGGAAGAGCTTCACTTTTTCGCGACGGCAACGCTTGCAGTCTGCTCCGGTATAACGAGCCATTTATTCTCTTCCTTCCTTAAACTCGACGAGGCTTGGGTGGGCGGCAACCATTGTGTGGAGCAGGTGTCACATCAGAGATGGAACCAACTTCCAAACCAGCTGCTTGCAATGAACGGATTGCTGTTTCGCGACCAGAGCCAGGGCCCTTAACAAATACATCAACCTTCTTAAGGCCATGTTCTTGTGCGCGACGTGCAGCAGCTTCTGCAGCCATTTGAGCTGCATAAGGTGTTGATTTACGTGAACCTTTGAAGCCAACCTGACCAGCAGATGACCAAGAGATAACAGCTCCGGAAGGATCTGTTATAGAAACGATTGTGTTGTTGAAGGTTGACTTGATGTGAGCTTGTCCGAAGGCAACGTTCTTCTTCTCCTTCTTGCGGAGCTTTACTTTGCCTTTAGCAGCAGCTTTAGGAGCGGCCATTACTTAGTCTCCTTCTTCTTACCAGCAATTGCCTTACGTGGGCCCTTGCGTGTACGTGCGTTTGTATGAGTGCGCTGACCACGTACAGGAAGTCCCTTACGGTGACGAATACCTTGGTAGCTTTGAATTTCAACTTTACGACGGATATCGCCAGTAATTTCACGGCGAAGATCACCTTCGATTTTGTAATTTGCTTCGATATATTCACGAAGCTTTGCCAATTCTGGCTCTTGAAGATCTTTAACACGGGTATCTGGATTTACTCCGGTAGCAGCAAGTGTTGCGTGCGCGCGAGTTAATCCAATCCCGAAGATATAAGTGAGCGCAATCTCAACACGCTTTTCACGTGGTAGATCGACGCCGACAAGACGTGCCATATCTATTACCTTTTCTATATCCGGAAGGTCCTCCGCAATGCTCCCAATGTTTCACAACATTGGTCTCGGCCTACCGGTCCGAGAGTTTCAAGTATTTCTACTTGAATCGCATCACGCGTTCTTATAAAACAGAGTTAAGAATTAACCCTGACTAGCCTTGACGTTGCTTGTGACGAAGGTTGTCGCAAATGACCATGACGCGACCATTACGACGAATGACTTTGCACTTGTCGCAAATCTTCTTCACGCTTGGTTTTACCTTCACGATATTCCTTCTTTCTTACTTGTAACGATAAATAATGCGACCTCGTGTTAGGTCATATGGACTGAGTTCTACAATCACACGATCTTCAGGCAAAATGCGAATGTAGTTCTGTCGCATCTTTCCGGAGATGTGTGCAAGCACAACGTGTCCATTTGTTAACGTCACTCGGAACATGGCGTTAGGAAGTGCTTCAGCTACAGAGCCTTCAATTTCGATGGCGCCGTCTTTCTTAGCCAAGCAGTACCTACTTTTCTGAACCGGGTTTGGTTAATCCAGCCTCTAGTCTTTATCCAGAGGCAAGATGAGAATTCTAGGGGGAAACTCGCCATACGGGAAATCGGGCATTTCACCCGTTTGGGGGTATAAGCCGAGCCCAACTCACTTGGATATCAGACCAAGCTTGTCGAAATCTCCACTCCTAAGCGACCAAGACGTTGGGCTCCCCCGTCATGCGCCGTAAGGACAAACGGCTTTCCATCAGGGCAAAAAGCGAAGGAATGCTCAAAATGAGCACCGTTCGACTTATCGGCAGAAATCACAGTCCAATCATCAGAAAGAACCTGCGTCCGAGAAGTTCCGCGAGTGATCATTGGCTCGATGGCAAGTGCGAGACCAACCTTAAGTTCAGGGCCGAGACCAGCTTTTCCGTAATTCAATACGTGAGGCTCTTGGTGCATTTCAGTACCAATTCCATGGCCACCATATTCGCGCAAGATTCCGTAAGTGCCTTGAGAGTTGATGTAGGCCTCGATTGCCGAGGAGATATCCGTGAGGTGTCCCCCAACTTTGCCCGCAGCTATTCCCCGCCACATTGATTCATCACATACATCCATCAACTTCTGATCTTCAGGATCGATATTTCCGACGCCAACGGAGAAAGCAGAATCACCATGCCATCCATCCACAATTGCGCCGAAATCAATTGAAATAATGTCACCTTCAACAAATTTACGTTCATTTGGAATTCCGTGAACAACTTCATGATTTACGGATGCGCAAATAACATTTGGATAACCGTGATAATTCAAGAACGAAGGAGTTGCTTTATGTTCTTTAAGAACTTTGACTGCGATGGCATCAAGATCGAGAGTTGTTACCCCTGGCTCAATCGCTTCTTTCATTAATCGCAGCGCTTCGGCCACAACAAGCCCTGCCACGCGCATCTGCTTAAGCTGCTCAATTGTCTTTATCTGAATAGCCATCATTTACCTGCGCTTTAAGAGACAGCCGCGTTCAATGCGCTGATTGCGCGTTCTGTAATTTCAGAAACGTCACCTTCGGCTGGCGTAGTTATTAGCAGGCCCTCAGCGCGATAAAAAGCAATAATTGGCTTTGTTTGATCGGCATAAACAGTTAAACGGCTTTGAATGACATCAATGCCATCATCAGTACGCTGATAAAGATCTCCGCCACATTTGTCGCATTTTCCTTCAACTGCAGGCTTTTCAAAAAGAATGTGAAAACTTGCCTGGCAATCTTTACATGTGCGACGACCAGAGAGTCTCTCAACAATTACAGAATCTTCGAGTGAAAGTTCGAGCACTGCATCTAGAGGAGTTTCTTTTTCAGCAAGGATTGCGCGTAAGACCTCTGCCTGCAAAATATTTCGTGGATAACCATCGAGGAGAAAACCATTCTCCAAATCGCCTTGATTAAGTCTGTCTTTAACCATCTCATTCGTAACAGAATCTGGGACTAGCTGACCCTTATCAGAGTAAGAAGCGGCAAGCTTTCCAAGTTCAGTTCCGCCTTTTATATTTGCACGGAATATATCTCCCGTTGAAATATGGGGAATGTTGTAATGAGCAGCAAGATGAACTGCCTGAGTTCCCTTACCTGCTCCTGGTGGTCCAACCAGGATAAGGCGCATTAGTGAAGGAATCCCTCATATGAACGTTGCTGCAATTGGCTTTCAATCTGCTTAGAAGTATCCAAGCCGACACCAACAACGATCAGAATAGCTGTTCCTCCAAATGGGAAGTTTGAAGATGCGCTCACCATAATCAAAGCAATAATCGGAATAATCGCAACGAATGCAAGGTATGCCGATCCTGGTGCGGTGATACGAGAGAGAACGTATTGGAGATATTCACTTGTTGGGCGTCCTGAACGAATGCCTGGAATAAATCCGCCGTATGTCTTCATATTTTCTGCAACCTCATCTGGGTTAAATGTGATTGCCACATAGAAGTAGGTGAAGAAAACAATCAGAGTTGCATACGCAATGATGTAAATAGGGTGATCGCCCTTAACAAGGTTTTGTTCCACCCATGTGGCCCAGCCGGCTTTACTTCCAGAGAAGTTCACGATGAGCGATGGAATATAGAGAAGGGATGATGCGAAAATGATTGGAATAACTCCAGCTTGGTTCACCTTAATTGGAATGTATGTGCTGGTTCCGCCATATGACTGACGTCCTACTTGGCGCTTTGCGTATTGAACTGGGATACGGCGTTGTGCCTGCTCCACGAATACAACAGCTGCGACTACCGCAACACCCATAACCATGACAACGAGGAATGCGAAGATTCCTTTTTGAAGTTTGATTGACCAGAGCTGTGTTGGGAAACGGGCTGCAATTGATGTGAAAATCAAGATAGACATACCGTTTCCGATACCACGATCTGTGATTAATTCACCGAGCCACATGATTACTGATGTTCCCGCTGTCATCACGCAAACCATTGTTGCGATGTGGGTCCATGAAGTATCAGGAATAATTGCAAGAGAACATCCGCTAAACAAGCGGCCAGGTGTGCGAGCAACAGCGATCAAACCTGTTGATTGCAATACTCCAAGACCAATTGTGAGGTAACGGGTGTACTGAGTGAGCTTTGCCTGGCCAGATTGTCCTTCGTTCTTCAGCGCTTCAAAGCGAGGAATAACAACAGTCAGGAGCTGAACAATGATTGAGCTGGTGATGTAAGGCATGATGCCGAGGGCAAAAACAGAAAGCTGTAAGAGCGCTCCACCAGAGAAAAGGTTAACGAGACCAAAGAGGCCACCGTTGTTTGCTTGCTTTAAACATGTCTGGATGTTTGTGTACGAAACACCAGGTGTTGGAATGATTGATCCGAAACGGAAGAGACCCATGATCGCAAGTGTGAAGAAAATCTTCTTACGTAGATCAGGTGTCTTAAAGGCCTTACCAAATGCTGAAAGCATTTATATCGCTCCTAAGTTATCCGTTTCGGTTCTGAATCATTAATTATTAAAGCTTTTACTTCTTTACTGCAGTAACAGTGCCGCCAGCAGCTTCAATCTTTCCAGATGCTGAAGCAGAATATGCGTGAACAGAGAGATTTACCTTGACGGAAATTTCGCCGTTTCCAAGCAACTTCACTGGGTAGCCATCGCGTACTGCACCCTTTGCAATGAGATCTTCAACAGTTACATCTCCACCCTTTGGATAAAGAGCGTTAATTGTTGAAACATTAACTGGCTGGTATTCCACGCGCTCTGGGTTTTTGAAACCACGAAGCTTAGGAAGACGCATTACCAATGGGAGCTGACCACCTTCGAAACCGGCACGAACAACGTTACGAGCACGTGTTCCCTTGCCGCCACGACCAGCAGTCTTACCCTTTGATGCCTCACCGCGACCCTTACGAGTCTTTGTCTTCTTCGCTCCAGGAGCTGGGCGAAGGTGATGTACCTTGAGAACCATTCTTATTCGACCTCCTCAACCTTAACGAGATGGCGAACAGCGACGACCATTCCACGAATTTCTGGACGATCTTCCTTCACCACAACGTCACCGATGCGCTTTAAACCGAGTGAACGCAAAGTTTCGCGGTGTTCAGGACGACCGCCAACTTTGGAACGTAGTTGTGTAACTTTTAAACGAGGCATTATGCACCTACCGATGCGATGGCACGTACAAGAGCTGCAGGTGCGACATCTTCTAGGGATTTTCCGCGACGAGCAGCAATCGATGCAGGATCTTCAAGATCCTTCAAAGCTTGTGCAGTTGCATGAACCATGTTGATTGGGTTTGCTGAACCAAGAGACTTGGTCAAGACATCTGTAATACCTGCGCACTCGAGAACGGCACGAACTGGGCCGCCTGCGATGACTCCGGTACCTGGGCTAGCTGGGCGAAGTAGAACAATGCCTGCTGCCTTCTCCCCTGTAACTGGGTGAGGAATAGTTCCGTTGACTACTGGGACCTTGAAGAATTGCTTCTTCGCATCTTCAACAGCCTTAGCAATAGCTTGAGGAACTTCCTTAGCCTTGCCGTAACCGATTCCGATTGTTCCCTTTTGATCACCGACGACTACAAGTGCTGTGAAGGAGAAACGACGTCCGCCCTTTACAACCTTTGCTACGCGGTTGATGAAGACAACGCGCTCTGTGTATGGACTCTTCTCTTTCTCAGGTCCACCATCACGACGGTCGCGACGTTCACGACGATCATTGCTCTTACCGCCCTGACCAGAACCAGCGTTGTTATCGCCTGTACGAGGAGTTGTTGCTGGAGCTGCCATTAGAAGTCCAATCCATTCTCGCGAGCACTGTCAGCTAGAGCTGCAATGCGACCGTGATATTTGCTTCCACCGCGGTCAAAGACCACTGCAGAAATTCCTTTTTCCTTCGCACGCTTTGCAACAAGAGCGCCAATCTCTTTTGCCTTGGCTGTCTTGTCACCAGTTGCTGAACGAAGATCGGCTTCCATTGTTGACGCTGATGCAATTGTTTGACCAATTGAATCATCAACAATCTGTGCCACAAGGTGACGTGAAGAACGTGAAACTACAAGACGAGGACGTAGAGCAGAGCCCACTACCTTCTTGCGAACACGGAAATGGCGACGGCGACGTGCGTTTTGCGCATTGCCTTTAACTACTTTAACTCCGATAGCCATTATTTCTTACCTGTCTTTCCTTGCTTGCGACGGATACGAGCACCGTCGAGGTGGAGACCCTTGCCCTTATAAGGATCAGCCTTGCGAAGCTTTTGAATCTTCGCTGTTGTTTCACCAACGAGTTGCTTATCGATACCGATAACCTGCAACTTTGTCGCTGATTCAACCTTGAAGGTGATTCCTTCTGGAGCTGGGAAAGAGATTGGGTGGGAATAACCAAGAGCGAATTCAAGATCCGCGCCTTTTTCAGTTACCTTGTAACCAACACCAACGATGTTGATTGTCTTTGCATAACCATTTGTTACACCCTCAAGCATGTTTGAAACCATGGTACGTGACATACCGTGGAGTGAACGTGCTGTGCGTGAGTCATCAGGACGAGCTACAACCAAAGTTGTATCTTCCTTCGAAACTGTAATTGGCTCAGCGATAGTGAATGAAAGTGCGCCTTTAGGGCCCTTTACTGACACTGCTTGACCAGCGATTGTTACATCGACTCCCGCAGGAATCGAAATTGGCTTACGACCGATACGTGACATGAGCGATCACCATACGTAGGCGAGAACTTCTCCGCCTACACCTTGCTTGTTGGCTTGCTTATCAGTAAGCAATCCAGAGGAAGTTGAAATGATTGCAACGCCGAGTCCGCCGAGCACCTTTGGAAGGGCTGTTGACTTTGCATAAACGCGAAGTCCTGGCTTGCTTACACGACGAAGACCAGCAATTGAGCGCTGACGATCTGCGCTGAACTTAAGATCAATGGTGAGTGTTTTCCCGAAACCAGCAGCGTTAGCGTCGACTTTGAAACCGCCGATATAACCCTCCTGCTTCAAGATTTCGGCAATACGAACTTTTACCGATGATGATGGCATTGAAACCACATCATGGTAAGCAGAGTTCGCATTGCGCAGACGTGCGAGCATGTCTGCGATTGGATCTGTCATTGTCATTCTTGGCCTTTGGCCTTTCTCGAAACGGTTTCTAGTTTTTCAACTAGACCTGTTACGTAGTTAGTAGTTGGATAAAACCGGATGTTGCGCTGTTACCAAGATGCCTTGGTGATACCTGGAAGTTCGCCTTTGTGTGCCATCTCGCGGAAACAGATACGGCAGATGCCGAACTTCTGATAGACCGCATGTGGGCGACCACAACGCTGGCAACGTGTGTAACCACGTACCTTGAACTTAGGCTTGCGTGCTGCCTTGACCTTGAGTGATGTCTTTGCCATTTTTTATGCCTCCTTGAAAGGGAAACCGAGAGCTTTGAGAAGCTCGCGACCCTCTTCATCGGTCTTAGCTGTTGTCACAAAAGTAATATCCATACCGCGTGTGCGATCAAGCTTGTCTTGTTCGATTTCTGGGAAAACAACCTGCTCGGTGAGCCCGAATGTGTAATTTCCGTTTCCATCAAACTGCTTTGGAGAAAGTCCACGGAAGTCACGAATACGAGGCAGAGCGATTGAGAGTAGGCGATCTGTGAACTCCCACATACGATCATTGCGAAGTGTTACGTGTGCACCGATTGGCTGACCTTCGCGAAGCTTGAACTGAGCAATCGACTTACGTGACTTTGTCACCTGTGGCTTTTGGCCGGTGATGATAATCAAGTCTTTGATTGCACCTTCGATGAGCTTTGAATCGCGAGCAGCTTCGCCGACACCCATGTTCACAATTACCTTGGTAAGTGTTGGGATCTGCATAACATTTTTATAACCAAATTTGCTCTTAAGAGCAGGCTTGATCTCAGCTGCATAACGTGTCTTTAGACGTGGCGCTGTTGCAGTTGTCATGATTAGACGTCCTTCCCTGTGCGACGAGAGATACGAACGTTCTTACCCTCATCATTTTGACGAGCACCTAAACGAGTGCGCTTGCCGTCATCGCCGACCAACATCACATTCGAAATGTGAATTGCAGATTCGATGGTAATAATTCCGCCAACTTTGACGCCACGCTCGGTGGTGTCTTCTTTGGTGTGGCGCTTAACGCGGTTGACGCCTTCAACAACAACGCGAGAATCGCGCTTGCTGATGTCGAGCACCTTGCCGGTTACGCCCTTATCTTTTCCAGCGATCACTTCAACAGTGTCGCCCTTACGAATGCTTGACATTTTTAGAGCACCTCCGGAGCCAACGAAATAATCTTCATGAACTTCTTGTCGCGAAGTTCGCGAGCAACTGGTCCGAAGATACGAGTTCCACGAGGTTCGCCGTCAGCCTTCAAAATAACTGCAGCGTTCTCATCAAACTTGATATATGAGCCATCAGGACGACGGTTCTCTTTAACTGTGCGAACGATGACAGCCTTGACGACTTCACCCTTCTTCACTGTTCCACCAGGAATTGCATCCTTAACAGAACAAACAATGACGTCACCGATTCCGGCGTAACGACGGGAGGAGCCACCGAGTACACGGATGCAGAGAAGTTCCTTTGCACCAGTGTTATCAGCGACGCGAAGTCGCGATTCTTGTTGAATCATCTTTTATCTCTTCTCTCTTCCTTAGACCGTTACTTAGCCTTCTCGAGGATCTCAACTACACGCCAGCGCTTTGTTGCTGAGAGTGGTCGAGTTTCCATAATGAGAACGCGGTCGCCGATACCGGCTGCATTGCTTTCATCGTGAGCCTTCAACTTACGTGAGCGACTCAAAACCTTGCCATAAAGGCCGTGCTTAACGCGATCTTGAATCAAGATAACGACAGTCTTATCCATCTTGTCGCTAGTTACGATTCCTTCACGAGTCTTGCGAGAACCGCGCTCGTTATTAACTGAAGTATTGTCGGTCATGCTGCCCCTCCAATTCCGAGTTCACGTTCACGCAAAATTGTGTAGATGCGTGCAATTTCTTTACGAACCTGGGTCAAACGACCATGGCTCTCAAGCTGACCTGTTGCTGCTTGGAATCGAAGGTTGAAAAGTTCTTCCTTTGCTTCCTTAAGCTTGATTGCGAGCTCATCTGTTGAGAGAGCGCGAAGTGTTTCTGCTGTAACGATGTTTGTCATTAGAACTCCTCACGACGAACTACGCGGCACTTCATTGGCAATTTGTGAATTGCACGAGTCATTGCCTCTGTAGCGATATCTTCTGTAACACCGGAGATTTCAAACATCACACGGCCTGGCTTAACGTTTGCAATCCACCATTCAGGTGAACCTTTACCGGAACCCATGCGTGTTTCAGCTGGCTTCTTGGTAAGTGGACGGTCTGGATAAATATTGATCCAAACTTTTCCACCACGCTTGATGTGACGAGTCATCGCAATACGCGCTGCTTCAATTTGGCGGTTGGTTACATATGCAGACTCAAGAGCCTGAATACCGAAGTCACCGAATGAAACGACTGTTCCACCCTTTGACTTACCAGCACGCTTTGGGTGATGCTGCTTGCGGTGCTTTACGCGACGTGGAATTAACATTTAGTTAGCTCCTCCTTCTACAACTTCTGCGACAGCAACTGGTGCTTGTGAAGTTGTTACTTCAGCACTTGCTTGACGTTGATTTGTGCGTGGTCCGCGATTTGAATTTGGTGTACGAGGCTTTGGCGCACGAGCTGCTGCTAGAGCTGATGCTGCACGCTCTGCACGGGACTCGATAACTTCACCCTTGTAGATCCAAACCTTCACACCAAGACGACCGAATGTTGTATGAGCCTCATGGAAGCCATAATCGATATCTGCACGAAGTGTGTGAAGAGGTACGCGACCTTCACGATAAAACTCTGAACGGGCAATTTCTGCTCCGCCAAGACGTCCGCCAACTTGTACGCGGATGCCTTCAGCACCAGCCTTCATTGCAGATTGCATTGACTTACGCATTGCACGACGGAAAGAAACACGAGCAGCGAGCTGCTCTGCAATTCCTTGAGCTACAAGTTGAGCGTCAATCTCAGGGTTCTTAACCTCAAGAATGTTGAGCTGTACTTGCTTTCCTGTGAGCTTTTCTAGGCGTTCACGAATCTTGTCTGCTTCAGTTCCACGGCGACCAATAACGATGCCAGGACGAGCCGTGAACAAATCGATACGAACCTTTTCACGAGTACGTTCGATTTCGATACGTGAAACTCCTGCGCGCTCCATGCCCTTTGACATCATGCGACGGATTTCAATATCTTCTTTTACATAATCCTTGTAAAGCTTCTCTGCATACCAACGAGATTTGAATTCAGTTGTGATGCCGAGGCGGAAGCCATGTGGATTTACTTTTTGACCCATTTACTTGGCCTCTCCTTCGGTCTTCTTCACGTTCTTGTGCTTGATAGCTTTCTTTGGTCCGTTTGAGCGGTAACCGCGATCATCTGAAACTACAAGAGTGATCGTTGCTGTGCGCTTATTGATACGGAAACCGCGGCCTTGAGCACGAGGACGGAAACGCTTAAGTGTGTAACCCTCGTCAACCATTGCTTCGGCAACCCAAAGCTCAGAAGCGTCACGAAGTGATGGATTCTTCTGCTTTGCATTGTTTACTGCGGAGTTGAGAAGTGTGAAAAGGTCATCACCGATTTCTTGAGGTGCGAACTTTAAAGTTGAGAGAGCAGAATCTGCGCGCTCACCACGAATGATGTTTACGACGCGACGAGCCTTCTGCGGTGTGCAGCGGATGCTCCGTAGAACAGCCTTGCCCACTATCGCAGTAGAAACTTCGGTTACATCTGTAGATGCTGGTGTATTAGCCACGAGAAGCCTTTCTATCGTCGCCCTTGATGTGACCGCGGAATGTACGAGTTGGTGAGAACTCGCCAAGCTTGTGGCCAATCATGTTTTCTGTAACGAAAACTGGAACGTGCTTGCGACCATCGTGAACTGCGATGGTGTGTCCGATCATTGATGGAATAATCATTGAGCGACGTGACCAAGTCTTAATAACATTCTTGGTGTTCTTCGCATTCTGATCATCCACCTTTTTAATAAGGTGACCGTCCACGAATGGACCCTTCTTTAAACTACGAGGCATTTGCAGTCGGCTCCTAACGCTTCTTATTCGATTTACGACGGCGGACAATGAGTTGGTCACTCGCCTTTTTCTTGCGAGTACGTGCTTCTGGCTTACCCCAAGGTGAAACTGGGTGGCGACCACCGGAAGTCTTACCTTCACCACCACCGTGTGGGTGATCAACAGGGTTCATAACAACACCACGGACAGTTGGGCGAATACCCAACCAGCGCTTACGTCCAGCCTTACCGTAGTTGATGTTGGATTGCTCAGCATTTCCAACTTCACCAACAGTTGCACGGCAACGAACGTCGACGTTACGAATTTCACCTGAAGGCATACGCAGTTGTGCGTATGGGCCTTCTTTAGCAACAAGCTGAACTGAGGCACCAGCAGCGCGAGCAATCTTTGCTCCTCCGCCTGGGCGTAGTTCAATAGCGTGAATAACGGTACCTACTGGGATATTACGAAGTGGCAAGTTATTGCCAGGCTTGATATCCGCTGATGGGCCGTTCTCAATCTTGTCACCCTGCATCAATTTATTTGGTGCAATGATGTAACGCTTTTCTCCATCAGCAAAGTGAAGTAGCGCAATACGTGATGTGCGGTTTGGATCGTATTCGATGTGCGCAACAACAGCTGGAATTCCATCTTTGTCATTGCGAACGAAATCAATCAAACGGTAGGCACGCTTGTGACCGCCACCTTGGTGGCGAACAGTGATGCGGCCTGTTGAGTTACGTCCACCCTTTGAGTGAATTGGACGAACTAAAGACTTCTCAGGAGTTGTACGTGTGATTTCTGCGAAATCAGGAACGCTTGCGCCACGCTGACCAGGAGTTGTCGGCTTAAGTTTACGAAGAGCCATAATTTTTCCTCTTTTCTTCTCTAGACCCTGCTCCGCTAGGAGACAGGACCTCCGAAGATGTCGATACGGTCACCGGCGGCAACGTGCACGATCGCACGCTTTGTATCGTTGCGCTTACCGAAACCGACTTTGGTGCGCTTGCGCTTACCTTCGCGGTTTAGTGTGTTAACGCTCAATACCTTCACACCAAATACTTTTTCAACAGCAATCTTGATCTCTGTCTTATTTGCATCTGGAGCAACAATAAATGTGTATTTGTTTTCATCGAGAAGTCCATAAGACTTTTCAGAAACAACTGGCGCTAGGAGAACATCGCGGTGGTCTCTCATGCTGACACCTCAATTTCACTTTCACGAGCTACGGCTGAAGCCATAACAACTGGGCCTGCGATGAATTCACGAATCGCGCTCTCTGAGAAAACGACATCGTCTGCACGAAGTACGTCATACGCATTGAGCTGATCGTTAACGATTAAGTGAGTGTTCTCAGCGTTACGAAGTGAACGCCATGCAACATCCTCAGAACGAGAAAGAACAACAAGGAGATTGCGGCGGTCAGAGAACTGACGAACTGCTGCAATTGCACCCTTTGTTGTAGGAGCTGAAGTGATTGAATCGATCACGTGAATGCGCTCTGCGCGTTGACGATCAGATAGTGAGCCACGAAGCGCAGCAACAATCATTTTCTTTGGTGTGCGTTGGTCGTACTTACGTGGAACTGGTCCATGTGAGACACCACCGTGACGCTGCAATGGAGCACGGATAGAACCCTGACGGGCACGTCCTGTTCCCTTTTGCTTGAAAGGCTTTTTACCTGAACCACTTACTTCTGCGCGGGTCTTAGCTTTCGCTGTACCTGAACGAGCAGCAGCAAGTTGTGCGACGACAACTTGGTGAATGAGTGGGACATTAGCCTGAACGTCAAAGACATCTGTTGGTAGATCAACTGATCCAACCTTCTTGCCTTCTGCGTTCTTAATGTCGACTGTCAATGACATGGGTTATGCACCTGCCTTTTCATTAACTGCCTTCTTAGCCGCTGAGCGGATGAAAACAATTGAGTTTGTTGCGCCTGGAACTGCACCACGGATGAAGATGAGATTCTTTTCAGCATCAACCGCATGAACCAAGAGATTTTGAGTTGTAACGCTTTCAGCACCCATACGGCCCATCATGCGCTTTCCTTTGAAAACACGGCCTGGTGTTGTTCGGTTACCAATAGAACCTGACATACGGTGCTTCTTATCTACACCGTGTGAAGCTCCGATACCTGAGAATCCGTGACGCTTCATAACACCGGCAGTACCTTTACCGCGAGATGTACCTGATGCATCGACGATTTCACCTGCAGCAAAGACATCGGCCTTTACTTCTTGTCCAACAGAATAAGCATCAGTATTTGCGATGCGAAGTTCTGCAACTTCAAGTCGTGGAGTCACGCCTGCCTTGGCAAAGTGACCTGCTTCTGGCTTTGTAACCTTACGAGGATCAACTGCACCGAAAGCGAATTGAACAGCCTTGTAGCCATCCTTCTCTTCGTTGCGGATCTGAGTAACTACGCATGGGCCAGCTTCAATTACTGTTACAGGAACGATCTTGTGATTCGCGTCGAAAACCTGTGTCATGCCGAGCTTCTTGCCAAGGATTCCCTTGATAGCAGAGCTCTGTGATTGTGTCGAAGACATTATTTATCCACCGCCCCTTACAGCTTAATTTCAATATCAACGCCAGCAGGCAAGTCGAGACGCATCAATGAGTCAACAGTCTTAGGTGTTGGATCGATGATGTCGATTAGGCGCTTATGTGTGCGCATCTCGAAATGTTCGCGGCTATCTTTGTATTTATGAGGAGAGCGGATCACGCAGAACGTGTTCTTCTCTGTTGGCAGCGGTACAGGACCAGCGACAGTTGCACCAGTGCGCTCAACAGTCTCTACGATTTTCTTCGCAGATGAATCGATCACTTCGTGGTCGTAGGCCTTTAGGCGAATGCGGATCTTTTGTCCCGCCATGGTCTCCTCTTTCTTATTACTTAGTACTGCTAATTAAAATTTGTGTTGTCAGGCGGCTAGTTTTTGACTAGCCGCCCAACAGAATTACTCTTTCTTTACTTCTTGATCTTTGTTACGCGACCAGCTCCGACGGTACGTCCGCCTTCACGAATAGCGAAGCGAAGTCCTTCTTCCATAGCGATTGGTTGAATCAACACAACTGCCATTTCAGTGTTATCGCCAGGCATAACCATTTCGGTGCCTGATGGAAGTGTTACAACACCTGTTACGTCAGTTGTACGGAAGTAGAACTGAGGACGGTAGTTGTTGAAGAATGGAGTGTGACGTCCGCCTTCATCCTTTGAAAGGATGTATGCAGATGCATCGAACTCTGTGTGAGGTGTGATTGAACCAGGCTTTACGACAACCTGACCACGCTCTACATCTTCACGCTTTGTTCCACGAAGAAGAAGTCCAACGTTCTCGCCAGCCTGACCTTCGTCAAGAAGCTTGCGGAACATTTCAACACCAGTAACGGTTGTCTTCTGTGAATCTGGGCGAATTCCAACGATTTCAACTTCTTCGTTGACCTTGACGATGCCGCGCTCGATACGACCAGTTACAACAGTTCCACGACCTGTGATTGTGAAAACGTCTTCTACTGGCATCAAGAATGGCTTATCAACTTCGCGCTCTGGTTGTGGAATGTAAGCATCGATTTGGTCCATGAGACCAAGAAGAGCTTCAACCCACTTTGGATCTCCTTCGAGAGCCTTAAGAGCTGAGATACGAACGATTGGTGTGTCATCGCCTGGGAACTCGTACTTAGAAAGAAGTTCACGAACTTCCATTTCTACGAGTTCAAGAATTTCTTCATCATCAACCATGTCTGACTTGTTGAGAGCAACAACGATTGATGGAACGCCAACTTGACGAGCAAGGAGAACGTGTTCCTTGGTCTGTGGCATTGGGCCGTCAGTTGCAGCAACAACGAGGATCGCTCCGTCCATCTGAGCTGCGCCGGTGATCATGTTCTTGATGTAATCGGCGTGGCCTGGGCAGTCAACGTGTGCATAGTGACGCTTCTCTGTCTGGTACTCAATGTGAGCGATAGAGATTGTGATACCGCGTTGACGCTCTTCTGGAGCCTTATCAATTTGGTCGAATGGGGTGAATGGGTTCACATCAGGATACTTATCGTGAAGTACCTTTGAGATCGCAGCAGTAAGAGTGGTCTTACCGTGATCGATGTGACCGATTGTGCCGATATTAACGTGCGGCTTTGTACGCTCGAACTTGGCTTTTGCCACTTTGTCCTCCTGTTAGTTCTTTTATCGTCTAGTTGTTAATGGGTGGGTTATTCAGTACTTCGCTAGTCGTTGGCTATTCGCCGCGGACCTTCGCAATGATTTCCTTCGCAACTGCTGCAGGAACTTCTGCATACGAATCGAATTGCATTGAGTAGCTCGCGCGACCTTGTGTCTTGCTTCGAAGATCTCCGACATAGCCGAACATCTCTGAAAGTGGGACAACAGCCTTAACGATGCGTGCACCTGACCGCTCGTCCATAGCTTGGATCTGACCACGACGACTATTTAGGTCGCCGATGACTTCACCCATGAAATCTTCAGGGGTAATGACTTCGACAGACATCACTGGCTCTAGCAGCACTGGTGAAGCAAGCTTTGCAGCTTCTCTAAACGCAGCGACACCAGCAATCTTGAAAGCGAGCTCCGATGAGTCAACATCGTGATACGCGCCATCAAGAAGAGTTACTTGCACATCAACCATTGGGTAACCAGCAAGTGGTCCCGAAGTGAGTGCTTCTTTACAACCGGCATCAACTGAAGGGATGTACTCGCGAGGAATACGTCCACCGGTTACCTTATTAATGAAGTCATAATGTTTCTCTCCGCCATCGATGATTGGGTGAAGAGCGATTTGAACCTTAGCGAATTGACCAGAACCACCTGATTGCTTCTTATGGGTGTAGTCATGGCGCTCAACGGCCTTACGGATTGTTTCGCGATATGCAACCTGAGGCTTACCAACGTTAGCTTCAACGTTGAATTCGCGGCGCATACGGTCTACAAGAATTTCAAGGTGAAGCTCGCCCATTCCCGAGATAACGGTGTCGCCAGTTTCTTCATCTGACTCAACGTGGAATGTTGGATCTTCTTCAGCTAGGCGCTGAATAGCGATTCCAAGTTTCTCTTGGTCAGCCTTTGTCTTTGGCTCAATAGCAACAGAAATAACTGGTGCTGGGAAATCCATAGCTTCAAGAATGACTGGGTTCGCAATGTCGCAAAGAGTGTTTCCTGTTGTTGAATCCTTAAGACCCATAACAGCGATAATCATTCCTGCGCCAGCTGATGGCATTTCTTCACGCTTGTTTGCGTGCATCTGGTAAATCTTGCCAATACGTTCTTTCTTGCCGTTTGTTGAGTTAAGGACCTGTGATCCCGCTTCAAGACGACCTGAGTAGATACGCACGAAAGTGAGTTTTCCAAGGTGTGGGTCAGACATGATCTTGAACGCAAGAGCCGAGAATGGTTCATCCTCTGAAGGTTGACGATCGATTTCTACTTCTGGATCTCCGACCTTGTGGCCAACGATTGACTTAATATCAAGTGGACTTGGAAGGTAACGGTTAACAGCATCAAGCATTGGCTGAACGCCCTTGTTCTTAAATGCAGAACCTGTGAGAACTGGTGTCAACTTGTCAGCGATTGTTGCGCGACGGATACCAGCGATAATTTCTTCTTCGCTAATTGGCTGATCATCAAGGTACTTCTCCATGATTGCATCGTCAGCATTTGCAAGAGTTTCAACCATAAGGTGACGTGCTTCTTTTGCTTTTTCAGCAAGGTCAGCAGGGATCTCTTCAACTACGTAATCTTCACCCTTTTGGGTTTCTCCGCGCCATGTAAGAGCCTTCATTGCAATGAGGTCAACAACTCCAAGGAACTCTGACTCGATTCCAATTGGAATCTGTAGAACAAGTGGAACCGCATTTAAGCGAGTGACAATCATGTCAACGCAACGCTCGAAGTTTGCACCTGTGCGGTCAAGCTTGTTGATGAAACAAATACGAGGAACGTTGTAACGGTCAGCTTGACGCCAAACAGTTTCAGATTGTGGTTCTACACCTGCGACGCCATCGAATACGCAAACAGCGCCATCGAGTACACGGAGTGAACGTTCTACTTCAATAGTGAAGTCAACGTGTCCAGGTGTATCGATGATGTTGATGAGGTTGCCCTTCCACATACATGTGGTGGCAGCAGAAGTAATAGTGATACCGCGCTCTTGCTCTTGTTCCATCCAGTCCATGGTGGCGCCGCCATCGTGAACTTCACCGATCTTGTAGTTAATACCTGTATAGAAAAGGATGCGCTCTGTTGTCGTGGTTTTACCCGCGTCAATGTGCGCCATGATTCCAATGTTGCGAACCGTGGCGAGGTTGATCTTTGTATCAGCAGCCAATTCTTTATCCTCTTCTAGTTTCTAAATATTCTCTATTTACCAGGGATTACCAGCGGTAATGTGCGAACGCCTTGTTAGCGTCAGCCATCTTGTGGGTATCTTCGCGACGCTTTACAGCAGCACCAAGACCATTGCTTGCATCGATTAATTCGTTTTGTAGGCGCTCTGCCATTGAGTGTTCGCGACGAACACGTGAGAAGTCAACCAACCAGCGAAGACCAAGAGTTGAAGCACGTGATGCTTTAACTTCGATTGGTACCTGGTATGTAGCTCCACCAACACGGCGTGAACGAACTTCAACAGTTGGCTTGATGTTGTCGAGTGCGCGCTTCAAGATGATAACTGGATCAGTTCCACCTGACTTTTCGCGGCAACCTTCAAGAGCTGTGTAAACAATTGCTTCTGCAGTTGAACGCTTACCGTGTAGCAATACGCGGTTGATCAGCGCAGTAACGACAGGTGAGTTGTAAACAGGATCTGCAACAACTGGGTTCTTGGTGACGGGACCTTTACGTGGCATAAGTTTTTACCTACTTCTTATCTTTTTTAGCGCCGTAGCGGGAGCGTGATTGCTTACGATCTTTAACACCTTGTGTATCTAGAGAACCGCGAATGATCTTGTAACGCACACCTGGTAGATCTTTTACACGACCACCACGAACAAGAACGATTGAGTGCTCTTGTAGGTTGTGACCTTCACCAGGAATGTATGCAGAAACTTCCATGCCAGAAGTGAGACGCACACGAGCTACCTTGCGAAGCGCAGAGTTAGGCTTCTTAGGTGTCGTTGTATAAACACGTGTACATACTCCGCGACGTTGTGGACTTCCCTTAAGACCAGGAGTCTTTGTCTTCGTCGTCTTATCGGAGCGACCCTTACGGACCAGCTGCGCAATTGTTGGCACTTCTTCTCCTCTGTTTACATTAAGCAGTTACTGCGATTCATTTTCAATTCGTATCTATCTCCGCGTATTTCTACGTAACACGAGGTCGGGTGTGTTGCCACAACTTCGCATATCTACGCTTAAAACTTTTCAGATTAAGCGTGCGGACATAGCTCGTCTTGCAGATGAGCAGAGGAGAAAGGTATCTGACCAATGCCGGAACGGTCAAAACGAGGCTTTTACTCCTGCCCTCCCCGACAGTGGTGTAATTCCCCAAAAATCCACCGTTCGGGCGTGTCGCACCCTATGGTTAAGGCATGAGCCAGGTTGTTGCACCAGAAAAGCCTAAATTACGGGGTCTGATTCACTTGATTATGTCCCCTGTCAGTCTGGTGGCCGGATTAGTCCTTATTACTACCGCCGATCGCCTCCAAGGGCGCATTACTTTGGGGATTTTCACGCTCACGGCCGTCACTTTGTTCACCTGCAGCGCCATTTATCACCGGATTGCCTGGAAACCTAAGGCAAAGGCCCTTTGGCGCCGGATCGACCATGCAAACATCACCATTTTGATTGCCGGCAGCTATACCCCCTTCGCGGTCTACCTTCTCTCCCACAAACAGGCAACCATTTTGCTCTCCTGCGTATGGGGAGGAGCGATTCTCACCTCAATTCTTCGTATTACCTGGCTTAACGCTCCCAGATGGCTTTATGTCATCGCATATATCGCACTCGGTTGGGCTGCCGTCTTTTATCTTCCAACATTTTGGACGGAAGGCGGCGTTGCAGTCTTTGTTTTAATTGCAGCAGGAGGACTTTGTTACACCGCGGGTGGAATTATTTACGCACTTAAGAAACCAAACTTCTCAATTAACTGGTTTGGATTTCACGAACTCTTTCATGCATTTACCGCCGCCGCATTTATGTTGCAATTTATTGCTGCAGCGCTAGTTATTTTTCAAAACAGCTAATCAATTTCTTTTACAACAATTTTGTAATTGTTGATTGGTCTTCCAGCAGTTCCGTACTGAAGTTCAAGTGCAACAAGTTTTCTATCTGCCATTTGAGTTAAATATCTCTGCGCTGTGGCTCTTCCAATTCCAAGTTCACCGGCTACTTCACTCGCGCTCATGGCTTTTGAATTTTCTTGGAGGCATGCGAGTATTAGTGCCGTGGTTGGATTCTTAGTCACTGATTCTTCGACATTTACTTTATTTCCTCTCAAAAGTGCGACCGTAGCATCGGCATCTTCCTGAGATATTTCACTTGCAGAATTTAGTCGATCCTGTGCTGATTTATAAGTTCGAAGTCTTTCAATTAATTCATTGCCATTAAACGGTTTTACAATATATGTTGCCGCTCCAAGTTGTACTGCATCCTTAAGACTTTGTGAATCACGTGCTGCAGTAATTACAAATACATCAGGCTTCGAACCTCTTGGCAGCTGTTGCAGGCGAGCAAAGAGTTCCAACCCGTGTTCATCCGGAAGATACAGATCCAAGAGAACCAAATCGGGCTTTTCCTCAATGACCATTTGGTATCCACGGGCTGCAGTCGAAGCAACGCCGATTACCTCGAAATCGGGGTCTTTTGCTACATAGGCTGCATTAATTTCAGCAACACGGAAATCATCTTCAATAATGAGGGTGCGAATCATTTCTTCACCGGAACTTCTACGACAAAGACCGCCCCATGATTGTTGTAACACGTGATGGAACCGCCGGATTGCTTCACGAGTCTAGAAACAATGGCCAGCCCCAGTCCTCGATGAACTGAATTCTCAACTTTCTTGGTAGAAAAACCATCTTCAAAAACGATCTCCGGGCGGGGTTCTGGAAGTCCACTTCCATTGTCTCTCACAGTAATAATTTTTGAGTTGCTGTGGCTTGCTTGGAAAGAGAGACTTACCTGAGCATCTGGACGAGCAATCACTGCATCTATGGCGTTATCAACTAAATTACCAATGACTGTTATCTGGGCATTTAGGTCCAGACTTAAATCATCCAACGACGTTTGCGGATCGATAGTTAACACGACGCCCTTCTCGCGCGCAATTACAACTTTGGCTAAAAGTAAAGCGGTGACAGTCTGATTAGCAATCTTGTCGTTTAGTTTTTCGGCAAGATCTGCATCCATTGCTGAAATTTCACCGAGGTATTCCTGCACGTCATCAAATCGACCTAGCTCAACCAGACCTGAAAGAGTGTGGATACGGTTCGCGTATTCGTGTTGCTGGGCTCGAAGGGCATTTGTTAGATTTGTGACGCTGTCGAGTTCTCGCATAAGTCCGATATGTTCTGTTCTGTCTCGCAGGGTAACTACTGAACCTATGTGGCGGCCCAATTGGCGAACTTGTCTTGTATTAATTTTCAAAGAGAACTTATCATTTAGCACAATCTCGTCATCTCCTTGGGGAGTTTCACCTTCCAATAAATCAAGTAATCGCCCTTGCGGCACAACAGCGTCAATGGGCTTTCCTACAACATCACTTCGAAGATCCAAAAGGCGCATAGCCTCATCATTGATCAATATAATCTTTCGATCTAGCGAAAGAGTGATCACTCCCTCTTTAATCGCATGCAACATCGCCTCTCGTTCCTGATACTTGTTCTTCACTTCCTGAAGTTCGTTTTCAATTCGGCGATTTCGTAACGTTCGAGAGAGTATTTCGGCAAGAATGAATCCAAGGAATATCACTCCAAAGCCATAAAGAATGAATGACCTTTGGAGGTGCCTTATTTCACCTGCAAATGTATTTGTGACATAACCTGATGAAACGAGTCCAATTATTTTGTCAGCGCTATCTCGAATTGGTGCACGACCATTTGCTGATAAACCTAAGGATCCTTCATGAAAAGTAGCCGTTGATTTTCCAGAAAGTACATCTTGGGCATCACCAAGTGGTTGGCCAATCAAAGCTGGATTTGGGTGCGTCAATCTCACCCCATTCTTGTCAGCAATAACGATGTAAGAAGCTTTAGTGCGGTGGGCAATATTCAGGGCCAACTTAGGTAATTCATGACCGGGATCTCCGCTTTCTACAAGGGTGATGACATCTGGCATCATTGATATTGACTCAGATAATGTGAGAGCGCGAGATAAATACTCTTGATTTTGAACTTGTTGAGAAACTTTGAAAGTCATTACAAGCCCGAGAAGCGCAGCCACCACCACAATAAGCGTGCGATTAGATAGCAATCTCAGTAACCGAGTACGACCATTTCGCATTGCATAAGTCTGCCCACTATTTCTCCGCTTGTCAGTCTTTTTCATATCTGAGCAAAACGAGCAGAACCTTTCTTAACGGGATTTAGAGTAACGGTCTTGTTATAAAGCCAAAGTTGCCTATTTACCGAACCTACGATGAATTCATGACAAAGGGCGTGCATGTTAAATTTTCAAATGTATCTAAGAGATTTCGAACTCCTAAGGGAGATTGGTATCAAGCAATCAAAGAGCTGGATTTCGAAATACAACCCGGCGAATTCGTTTCACTTGTTGGCCCAACTGGTTGTGGAAAGTCAACAGCTCTCACTCTAGTTTCCGGCCTGGAATTTCCAAGTCTTGGTAGCGTAAAAGTAGAAAACGAAATAGTAAAAGATATTGATACAAGTACTGGATTTGTTTTCCAACATGATGCAACTTTCCCTTGGATGAATGTTGCAAACAACGTAGCCGCAGGACCTAGGTTTAGAGGACTTCCAGAAAAAGATGTGCAAGCTCTCGTGCAGCTTTGGATCGGAAAAGTCGGTCTTACGGGTTTTGAAAAACATTTTCCCCACCAACTATCCGGAGGAATGCGCAAACGAGTTGCATTAGCGCAATCACTTATTAATGAACCACGATTACTCCTTCTTGATGAGCCATTTTCTGCTCTTGATGTTCAAACACGTGCAATCATGACTGAGGAGTTAATGCAGCTTTGGGATCAAACTGGCGCAACCGTAATGTTTGTGACTCACGATCTTGAAGAAGCAATAGCACTTTCAGATCGCGTACTAGTGATGACAGCAGGCCCAGGAAGCGTCAAGGCAAATTTCAAGATTGACCTTCCTCGTCCTCGCAAAGCTAGAGATATTCGCTTTAGTCCTGAATTCATAAAGATTTACCAAGAAATTTGGGAAGTTCTTCGCGAAGAAGTCGATGTGGCTTACGCGCGTCAATTGATTGCGTCGAAGTGAGGAATGAAAAAATGAGCATTGAACAAACTAACTCAAATCCAGATTTTGCTTCCGAAGCGCAACTTAAACGTAAAGCACGGCTTCGGGTGGTCCGCATTAAGGCCTTGCAGATTTCACTTGCAGTCTTTCTACTCACTTCGTGGCAGGTACTAGCAGACCACAAAATTCTCGATCCATTCTTTTTCGGTCGGCCAAGTGGAGTTTGGTCCCAATTGCTTACATGGATCCACAATGGAACGGCTGCTGGTTCACTCTGGTACAACGCATATGTAACGCTCATGGAGTCGACCTACGGCTTCCTCATTGGTGTAGTACTTGGAGTTATTTTCGGCATTATGTTGGGACGTAATCGCATTTTGGCTGAAGTTTTTGCTCCGTACATCAAGATTGCTAATTCAATCCCTCGAGTGGTCCTTGGTTCAATCTTTACTGTTATATGGGGACTTGGATCAACTTCAAAAATTGCGTTAGCTTTCGTACTTGTTTTCTTTCCCGTCTTCTTTAATGCTTTCACCGGAACGCATGAAGCTGATAAGAAATTAATTTCTAACGCACGCCTCCTTGGAGCTTCAAAGCGACAAGTAACTCGCAAGGTTGTTTTGCCATCTGCTCTCTCATGGATTATGGCCTCAATGCACGTTTCATTTGGTTTTGCGATCATTGGAGCCATCGTTGGTGAATTCCTTGGTTCAAACCACGGTTTGGGCCTTCTCATCGCTACCGCGCAGGCGACATTTAATCCAAATGGAGTTTATGCAGCGATGTTAATCATTGGAATCATGGCGCTAACTGCTGAATGGCTTATTACGCAACTCGAGAATCGCCTACTGAATTGGCGACCAAATCAGAATTCCGGGGCTGAACTCTAATGAGTTCCGGGATATTTACCGCAAAAAAAGGAGAAAGAATGAAGTTATCTAATAAAGTTGTAGCGGTTCTGGGTGCGTCCGCACTAGCCCTGACAACATTAGGTGGAGTTCAAGCAGCTAAAGCAGCTGACAGCTCACTTATTAAAATCGAAGTTGGTGGATTGTCTAAGCAGATCTATCTACCATTTAAGTTGGCCGAACAATTGGGCATGTACAAGCGTTATGGCGTAAACGTCGAGCTTGTTGATGAGCCTGCTGGTGGCGACGCTACAAACGATATGGTAGCTGGTGGAGTTCAACTCACTGGTGGATTCTTTGACCACAATATCGATCTTCAAATTCTTGGAAAGAGCGCAGAATCTGTTGCAGTCCTCTTGAAGTCGCCGGGTGAAGTTGAACTTTGTCGCGCAGATTTAGCGGACAAGATCAAATCACCTGCGGACTGGAAGGGTGGCGTTAATGTTGGTGTAACCGGACTTGGTTCATCAACGAACTTCATCACGCGTGCGATTGGCGCAGCAGCTGGCATTCCTTCAAAGGATATGCACTCTGTTGTAATTGGCGCTGGCGCAACATTTATCGCAGCTTTCAAGAACAAGACTGTTGATTGCGGAATGACGACAGAACCTACAATTTCTGCAATCCTTCAGCAGAAACTTGGTTATGTGCTCACCGACATGCGTTATGGAAACCTAACAAAGGCCGCGCTTGGTCACAACTACGTCGCTACTTCCGTTTACGGAATGACCGATTGGATTAACTCTCACACAGCTCAGGTTCAAGGTGTGGTCAACGCAATGTATGACACCATGGCTTGGATTGATGCGCACACTCCACTTCAGATTGCGAAGGCAATGCCAGCCGACTACTACGCTGGCGTTGGTCTAGATACTTATGTATCAGCTCTCAACGATGAAAAGGTGATGTACAACCCTGGTATCAGAATGCCAATTGGCGCTGCGCTTGGTGTACTTCGTGCCGAACAAAAGGGTCGTATTGATTACGGTTCATGGACAGCAGCCAAGGTTGCAGCCGTGAAGCTAGATGCGACTTACACCAACTCATTTGCAAATAGCGCTGTTTCTGCTGTTAAGGCATTCCACGCAAAGGCAAAGACAAAGGTTGGCCAAAGCTAATCTAGTTATGTAATAAAAACCCCGTCGCGATTGCGGCGGGGTTTTTACTTTATATCCCACCAAATTGTCGCAAGATTTCTGATTGCAACTTTTGGTTCTGATTTTAGAAATTCTAGAACTTCATTCTCTCGAGATTCAGGCAAACAAAGTCGAATTCGAGAGAAACGAGCTTGTGATTCTAGGTCGGCCTCTACACGCATAGAACCGTCCCACAATTCTAAGTGCGCATTTATTCCAAGTTCCGTTAGAACGTTCATTAAATCTTCGGGTAGCGGTTGTGTTGGGCGATCTAAATTCCAAAAATGTTTCCACAATGGTGCGGCTGTAGTGAGCGGATGGCGTTGTGGCATTTCAATAACCACTCGCTTCGAGGCATGTGCATTCATGCCAAGTAAGAAATCCTCAACTGGCGAAACGTTGTACATAACATGGTGGGCAACTGCAACGTCAGCAACGGGTACATCCGCTTCAACTGCAGGCCAGAAACCATCAAATATTTGGGAGGTTAAGCCCCTGGATTTCGCGTTTTCCTCAAACATCTCAAGCATTTCACTCTGGTGATCAACACCAATTAGATGCGCTGCTGGTGGCGTCACTGCAAATGCTGCAATTCCTCCCCCACAACCAATATCAAGAATGGAACCTCCTGGAGTGACTGCCTCCCGTGCACGTTGATGAGAAATCGAATCTTCAATCACATCCGGGAGTTCAAACATAACCGGTGGATGGATCCACGGATCTTCCGGAGCTTGCTCCAAAATCTCCTTAGGAATTGCCCATGCCGCAAGTGACTCTCTCCAAATTTTTCCTGCGGCTGTCTCCATTAACTCTTGCTCACTTCCTTTGCAATCTCTGTGCGAACTTCATCCATATTTATTTTCAATACAGCTTGAATAAGTTCTTCAAACCCTGGTGCGGACATCGCTCCAGGTTGCCGGAAGACTAACACTCCGTCGCGAAATGCCATGAGTGTTGGAATCGAAGTGATTCCCGCTGCCGATGCAAGGTCTCTTTCTGCATCAGTATCAACTTTTGCAAAAGTTATTTCAGGATATTTCTCGGCAGCGGCCTCAAATACGGGTGCAAAACCGCGGCATGGACCACACCATGCTGCCCAGAAGTCCACAAAAAGAACGCCATCCTTCGGAACGAGTTCTTCGAACTCAGGTCCAGTTACATTTATGAGAGCCATGATTTAGTTACCTGGTGTCCAAGCTGACAGATCATTGTCGCATTTGCATTTTTGATCATCGGAAAATCCTTCAAGGGCTTCTTCAATATGCTGCCCACAGCCAGCCCACGTTGCTTTTCCGCATTTATCGCATCGAACTGCACTGCACATTTTTACGCCTTCTTTCCGAATAATCGACTAAATAAACCTGGCTCCTTAGGATCATTTTGATGACCCGCACATTGTTGGGATTTTGGAATCCCCTTCATGACCTGAGCAACGTGTTGCCCGCAACCAGACCAAGAAGCTTTCCCGCATTTACGACATGTAGTTCTACTGCACATATCTATTTTCCTATTTTCTCTAGTTGTTTATTTGCTGGTGAATTGCTCCATGTCATATATCCGCCATCGAGATTGACCGCATCGTGCCCAAGTTCGCGTAATAAACGAGTTGCTGCATGACCACGTTGCCCGACTTGGCAGGTGACAAGAATCTTTCCTTGAGGTATTTCCTCTTTACGTTCACGAATTTCATCTATGGGAACATTGATTGCCCCTGGCAAAGTTCCGCGGTCGACTTCTCCCACTGATCGAACATCGAGAATTGTGAAGCCTTCCGCGACCTTGCTCTCGACTTCGTTCCATTGAACAGTTGGAGTAATCCCAGATAAGACGTTCTCCGAGATATAACCCAACATATTTACTGGATCTTTGGCAGACCCAAAAGGAGGGGCGTAAGCCAACTCAAGGTCTGCAAGTTCTGGTGCCGTAATTCCTCCACGCATTGCCGTAGCAATAACGTCGATTCGCTTATCCACGCCTTCCTTACCAACACCTTGCACTCCAAGAATTAATTGAGTTTTTGGGTCAATCAAAAGTTTTAACGCCATACCTTGAGCCCCTGGGTAATAACCCGCGTGCGAAGCTGGATGGCTATGAACCGCAATAAAGTCACGACCTGCTGCCTTTAGCTTCTTTTCACTCCATCCCGAAGTTGCAATTGTTAAGTCAAAAACCTTCACAATTGCTGTGCCTTGAGCGCTCACAGGACGAACTTTCTTCCCTGCAATGTGATCTGCGATTACGCGGCCATGTCTATTTGCAATATTTGCAAGTGGCACAAGCGCTGCATTTCCATCAAGGGCATCAGTCTTTTCGACAGCGTCACCCACTGCATAAATACTTAAATCACTTGTTCGGTTAAATTCATCAACTTTCACTCCACCGCGCTCACCTATTTCTAAGCCGGCTGATCTAGCCAAAGTAATTTCTGGACGAACACCAATCGCCATTATGATTAATTCAGCATCGATTTCAATTCCATTAACAAGGACTACGGAATTAGCTGTGATTGAAGCTAGGGCAGAGCCGAGGTAAAGCTCGACCCCTTTTGATTCAAGCTCATCGTGAACATAAGTAACCATCTCTGGATCAAGTGGCATAAGAACTTGATCAAGCGCCTCTACAAGTGAGGTAGGAATTCCTCGATGAATAAGATTCTCTGCAACCTCAACTCCAATAAATCCTCCACCAATCACAACAGCACTTTTCGGGCGATGAGTAACTACATCGAAAAGCTTCTTTACATCTTCAACATTGCGCAAGGAAAGTGAACGTTCGATTCCTGGAAGGTTAGGACGAATAGGGGCCGCCCCAGGGCTATAGACAAGATAATCATATGGAAGTGAATATTCCTGACCATCGGCACGGTTGACTACGTCAACCTGTTTTGCAGCCGGATCAATTCTCAGTACTTCCGAACCAGTGCGAACTTCAAGTCTGAAACGCTTCCAAAGACTTTGGGGAGTTTGGAGTAGAAGCGATTCTTCTTTCTCGATTACTCCACCCAGGTAGTAAGGAAGTCCGCAGTTGGCGTAGGAAACGAAACCACTCTTCTCTAAAACAATGATCTCTGCGGTTTCATCCAGACGTCTCATGCGAGCAGCGAAGGACATACCCCCCGCTACTCCACCAATTACAACTATTCGTCTCATTTAGTTTGTAACCAAAGCTTGGCCTGCGCCTGTCCAATCGATGACACCACCATTTAGATTAAAAACAGCCTTAAAGCCATCTTTGACCATAAGCGCCGTAGCTTGACCCGAACGATTTCCACTTCGGCAATAAACTGCGTAAACCTTTGCTTTATCAAGTTTCTGAATATCAGCTTCAAAAGTCCCTGATTCGAAATCAATATTTGTGGCTCCTGTTATATGGCCTGACATAAATTCACCAGGTGTGCGGACATCAACAAGTGTTACAGATGAATCTAAAATTTTTGTAGCGAATTCACTTACATTTAGATTGGACACTTTTCCTCCTGATCCGCCACAGGCGGTTAGTGCGACGACAGATATGAGTAAAACACTTATGAGCTTTAGTCTTTTCATTTTATTTTCACGCCAAACTTAAGAATAGTTTTTGTAATTTATCGGACACTTGCTTTTGATCACTCTTTCCCTCAAGGATGCATTCTTCAAGACTGGCGGAAATCAAAGTGAAGGCTGCTGTGTTTACAGCTTTTGCCACAGCAGACATTTGATGTACAACTTCGTCACAATTGCGACCTTCTTCCAGCATTCGCGCTACTGCACCAAGTTGACCCTGTGCTCTTTTTATTCGCGCAACGATTGCCAATACAGTCTTTTCGTTTTGAAGGATATGGGTTGGGGTTGCTTTCGTTGCCATTGATTACTTCCCTTTCTTTTCCATCGGGTGATGGCCCTTGCGAATCATTTTGATCATTTTGAAATTTATTGAGCAAAAGCGCATGAGCTGCATTAGTACATTGCTCCGTTGTTTTAGCGTTTTGGCGGTTGGAAGCGGGGCGCGAGCAATACTTTCATTTGGATTTTCCACTTTTATTGCCTCTCTTTATTCCGGAATCAAGAACCAGCCGAAGCGGCCCTTTGCCTTATAAATAAACATGTAATGAAGTGCCAGCTTGATCCAGTGCCCAGCAAGCCCGATTTCGCCAAATGTGTCCTCAACACTGCGTCCGGTATTTGGGTACTTCACATAATCTGGGACAACTGGATACATAGTCATTGAAGCTGCCGATCCCCGCTTCAAGCCTGATCCGGCAGAAGCCACACAGGCCGCTCCCATATCTGACATGGAAGCGGAGGCGAGGGATGCTGTAGCCCCGTTCTTAATAAGTTCACGAATGCTCAAAATGGCAGTCTTGCCCATGATGCCCGAAGGCATTCCTGTTCGTGGAGGTGAAGGAGCAATGAGAGTGCCGTTAGGAGACTTTCGTGGCTTTGAGATTTGATGTGGAGGAGCAAATGCAATTCCAACAGCGAAGATATTTGGATACAAAGGATTGCGATAAGTCTTTGGCCAATCAGAAGCCAACCATTCCTCGTAAGGCTTGCCTGAATAGTCTGCATCTACCTTCATAAAACCAGAAGGCACGAAAATTTTCTCTGAGATATCTACTCCTGATTTATCGAACGCTTTGAGATCTACACCGCGGAATGGTGGTAATAGCATGGCAAAATCAAACCGCAGGACGTCTTTAGTGCCATCCACAAGTTCGTAATGGACTTCATTTGGTTCAATTTTTTCAACGTGTGCACCGAGTATTGCCTTAATATTTCTCTCGCGAAATAGAGATTCTGTCCACATCTTGCTTGATGTTTGGAACCCTTGTTGCGAGAAAACCAGACCGCCAACACCAAAGTCACCAAGTTCATATTCATTAGTAATGTATGTGATCTCAGCAAGGTCTCGGACCCCGGCTGCTCGTATCTCATGTTCAACATTGAATGTGTATTCGAAAGCTGCTCCTTCACAGGTGCAAGTTCCGTGTCCGACTCCAACAGCAATCGCTTGTTTCTTGCCAGTCTTCATGACTGCGATAACTTCCTCGAGTGACTTTGCTGCTTCAACTGCATGGCCAAATGTGCAAACAGAAACCGTATGACCATCAGGTCCAAGACCAGGCGTAGCGGCGAAATTCAATTTTGGGCCTGTTGCATTTACCAAGAAGTCGTACTCGATTTTGGCAACTTCCCCATTTTTAGCTGAATCCGTGTACGTAACTTTTACGAATCCAGAATCAGTTGTTTCATCGCCCTCTGGATAAATTTCTTGAGCAAGGGCCTGATGAAAGGTAATCCCTTTTTTCTTGTAGACGGGAGCCAGCGGGAATGTCACCTGATCAGCGCTCATCTTTCCTACGCCCACCCAAATATTGGATGGAATCCAGTTGTATTTAGAATTTGGCGAAATAACGATGATTTCGTTGCCTTTGCCAAGCATTCTCTTGGCGTGCAAAGCAGCTGTGTGCCCTGCAACTCCAGCGCCAAGAATGAGCACTTTTGCCACTTAAAACCTCCATTGGTCGGATACCCCAGAGGGTATACCCCCTGGGGTATGCTTTGCAACTAATGAAGAAGAATCCCTTCAAAATCCATAGCCTCCTCCTTGTTACTGCGGCCTTCGTATTAATCGGCTGGATCGTGTATTTATTGCAGGCGCTACCTAACTCTTATCGCGCTACGCACTGGAATGTCGCATGGGTTGGTTACGACATAGCAATGACGGCAACTCTACTAACAACGAGTTGGGCACTTTGGAAGCAGCGTCAAGTTGCGATTCCAGGAGCTATGGTTTCAGCAACATTTTTATTGATTGACTCTTGGTTTGATGTCATAACTTCAAATCCAGGCTGGGATCAAAAGGTAGCAACCGCCTCTGCGGTGTTTGTTGAACTTCCTGCAGCCTATCTTCTCTTTCGATTCAGCCGACTAACGGTTCGCAAATCTATTGAGAATGCACACAAGAAGGCTGGCAAGGAAGTTGTAAGCGCCTCGCTTTGGAAAACCCCTCTAATGATTTTTAACAATGAAGAATAGGAAATAGCTTCTTGGAGATTCTTGCTCATCAAAAGAAAGTAATTCGTACATTAAGTGTTGCGCAGATTTTAACCGGGGTAGGAACATCTGGAACAGTAGCGGCTGGATCGTTACTTGTTACTTCTATTTCAAAATCTGAATCTCTCGCAGGACTTGCTCAGACAACTACTGTTCTTGGAGCTGCCGTTATGGCTTTGCCGCTTGCAAAGCTAACTCAGCGAGGTGGGCGGCGCCTGTCTCTGATGAGTGGTTATTCAATCGGTGTCCTAGGTGCAGTTCTTGCAATTATCGGGGGAACTCACAAAATTCTCTTCTTAATGTTGACAGGAGCCTTCTTTGTAGGAGCTGCTTCTGCCTCCGCATATCAAGCCCGCTTTGCAGCAATTGACTTAGCTACTACTGAGAATCGATCTCGAAATCTTTCTTTTGTTGTGTGGGGATCCACTGTAGGCGCAGTCACTGGACCAAACTTGATGCAACCAGCCGGAGATTTTGCTCATTTCTTAAGATTGCCACGCCTAGTTGGCCCATACTTCATAGCTGGCGTAACACTTTCATTGGCAACAATTGTAATTTTCTTTTTCCTAAAGCCCGATCCTTATTTAACGGCAAACTTGTCCGCCGATGGAGTAACTCAGAAAAAGCACGAAACAACACGCGCTGCCCTCAAACACATTCGTGAAATTCCACGAGCACTTTTTGCAATTACAGCAGTTGGTTTGGGCCATCTGGCAATGGTTTCCATCATGGTGATGACTCCAGTGCACATGTCACATGTTGATGTAACGCTTTCGGTAATCGGATTAGTAATCAGCGTTCACGTCCTTGGGATGTATGCATTCTCTCCACTTGTTGGCGCTTTAAGTGACAAATTAGGTCGAATAAAAGTTATCCAAATTGGTGTCGCCATCCTTATCTCCTCAGTAGTTGTCGCAGGTCTTTCTCCTGCAATGAACGCTATAACGCTGGGAATCGGACTTTTTCTTCTCGGATTAGGTTGGTCATGCACCTTGATTGCCGGTTCAACTCTTCTATCTGAATCTGTCTCTGTTGACATGAAGCCTTCATCTCAAGGTGCGAGTGATTTAGTCATGAATTTAATGGGAGCGCTGGGTGGCGCTGCTAGCGGTTTGATTATCGGTCTATTTTCATATGGTTTTCTTTGCGCATTCATTGGTCTTCTTGTTGTGGTTTTAGGTATTTGGTCGCTTCGAGTTAAGTAATAAAAAAGGACCCCGTCCGAAGACGAGGCCCTTTTTAGTGAAGTTTGTTTTAACGAACTTCGAGATCATCCAAACGAACTGCATCACTTGTGCCTGTTGACTCAAATGGCGTGAATTCGTATTCATCGTAAGCAGCGTAGACCGCAGCCTTTGCTTCCTCTGTTGGTTCAACCTTGACGTTGCGATAACGACCAAGACCTGTTCCAGCTGGAATCAACTTACCGATGATGACGTTCTCCTTAAGACCAAGAAGTGGATCGCTCTTCTCTGAGAGAGCAGCATCTGTTAGGACGCGAGTTGTCTCTTGGAATGAAGCAGCTGATAGCCATGACTCGGTTGCGAGAGATGCCTTGGTAATACCCATAAGTTCTGGGCGACCTGAGGCAGCCTTTCCGCCACTTGATACAACGCGACGGTTCTCTGTTTCAAAGAGGCCACGTTCAACAAGTGCACCAGGAAGGATGTCTGTATCACCAGGTTCAAGAATTGTGATGCGCTTGAGCATCTGGCGAACAATGATTTCAATGTGCTTATCGTGAATTGATACGCCCTGTGAACGGTAAACCTCTTGGATTTCGTTTACAAGGTGAATCTGAGTTTGGCGAGGTCCGAGAATACGGAGAACCTGCTTAGGGTCAATTGCACCCACAACAAGCTTCTGACCGACTCCAACCTTTGTGCCATCTTCAACAAGAAGCTTCTGACGACGAGTAATTGGATAAGCAACCGCTTCGCTTCCATCTTCTGGAGTAACGATGATCTTCTTACCCTTTGCATCTTCAAGGAAGCTCACGACGCCTGCTGCCTCAGCGATTGGTGCAACACCCTTAGGTGTGCGCGCTTCGAACAATTCAACGATACGTGGGAGACCGTGAGTGATGTCGTCACCAGCCACACCGCCGGTGTGGAAGGTACGCATTGTGAGCTGAGTTCCAGGCTCACCAATGGACTGAGCAGCAATGATACCGACAGCTTCGCCGACATCTACTAACTTGCCTGAAGCCATTGAGCGGCCGTAACACATTGCACATTGTCCAACTTTGCTATCGCAAGTGAGAACGGAGCGGACCTTAACTTCAGAAACACCGGCTGCAACAACTGCATCAATGTTCTTATCGCCAAGATCTGTGCCTGCTGCAAGAATTACTTTTCCGTCCACAACAACATCATCGGCCAAGTTACGACCAAAGATGCCTGTCTCAACGTGATCATCCTTCACGAGTTCACCAGTTGCATTAACTGCAGCGATGCGAAGTGTGAGACCGCGATCGGTTCCACAATCTTCTTCACGAATGATGACATCTTGAGCAACGTCGCAAAGACGACGAGTCAAGTAACCAGAGTCAGCGGTACGAAGCGCGGTATCTGCAAGACCCTTACGCGCACCGTGTGTTGAAATGAAGTACTCAAGTACTGAAAGACCTTCACGGAAGTTCGACTTGATTGGACGAGGGATAATTTCGCCCTTCGGGTTAGCCACAAGACCACGCATACCTGCGATCTGACGGATCTGCATCATGTTTCCACGTGCACCGGAGAAGACCATCATCCAAACTGGATTTGTCTTAGGGAAGTTTTCTTCCATCTCCTTACCGACTTCTGCAGTTGCTTGCGTCCAGATCTCGATGAGTTCTTGACGACGCTCGTCATCAGTGATCAGACCCTTTTCGTATTGTGATTGAACCTTGTCAGCCTTTGTTTCATAGCCTTCAAGAATTTCAAGCTTACGTCCAGGTGTGACAACATCTTCGATACCGATTGTTACACCGGCGCGTGTTGCCCAATAGAAACCAAGTGACTTAAGCGCATCAAGAGTTTGCGCAACGACGACCTTAGGGCAACGTTCAGCAAGTTCATTAACAAGCTTTGCGAGTTCCTTCTTTGTTACATCGTAATCAACGAAGTTAATCTCCGCAGGGAGAACTTCATTAAATAGCGCACGGCCAAGTGTTGTTTCAAGAACAACGCCTTCTGCCAAACGAATCTTGATTTTTGCTTGTAGAGATAGCGAACCTTGTTCGAATGCCATCAACGCTTCAGCAACTGAACCAAATGCGCGGCCTTCGCCGGTCTGGTTTTCGCGCAAGCTGGTCAGGAAGTAAAGACCAAGAACCATGTCCTGTGTAGGAGATGTAATTGGGCGACCTGAAGCAGGCGACAAAATGTTGTTGCTTGAAAGCATGAGAACACGAGCTTCAGCTTGTGCTTCTGCAGACAAAGGCAAGTGAACAGCCATCTGGTCACCATCGAAGTCAGCGTTGAAAGCCGTACATACGAGTGGGTGAATCTGGATTGCCTTACCTTCGACCAATTGTGGTTCGAAAGCTTGGATTCCAAGACGGTGAAGAGTAGGTGCGCGGTTTAGAAGTACTGGGTGTTCTGAAATCACTTCTTCCAAAACATCCCACACGACTGGACGAGCACGCTCGACCATACGTTTTGCGGACTTGATGTTTTGTGCATGATTTAGATCAACCAAGCGCTTCATTACGAATGGCTTGAAGAGTTCAAGTGCCATCTGCTTTGGAAGACCGCACTGGTGAAGCTTGAGCTGAGGACCGACGACGATTACTGAACGACCCGAGTAATCCACGCGCTTTCCGAGCAAGTTCTGACGGAAACGTCCTTGCTTACCCTTCAACATATCTGAAAGTGACTTCAGAGGACGGTTTCCTGGGCCCGTTACTGGACGACCACGGCGACCATTGTCGAAGAGTGAGTCAACAGCTTCTTGCAACATACGCTTTTCATTGTTGACGATAATTTCTGGTGCGCCAAGATCAGCCAAGCGCTTCAGACGGTTGTTACGGTTGATAACACGACGATAGAGATCGTTGAGATCTGAAGTCGCGAAACGTCCGCCATCCAACTGAACCATTGGGCGAAGATCTGGTGGAATTACTGGAACTGCATCGAGAACCATTGAAGCAGGCTTATTGCTTGTATTAAGGAATGAAGAAACAACCTTCAGACGCTTAATTGCACGAGTCTTCTTCTGTCCCTTGCCAGTTTGTGCAAGCTCGTTGAGCTTTTCGAATTCAGCTTGGAGATCAAATGTCTCAAGGCGAGCCTTAATAGCTGCAGCGCCCATGCTTCCTTCGAAGTAAACGCCGTAGCGATCGCGCATCTCGCGGTAAAGGCCTTCATCTCCTTCAAGGTCTTGGACCTTAAGGTTCTTGAAACGTGCCCACACTGCATCGAGGCGATCAAGTTCACGCTGTGAGCGATCACGAGTTGCCTTGAGTTCGCGTTCTGCTGACTCACGTACCTTGCGCTTGATATCAGCCTTTTCACCAGCTGCTTCAAGTTCCGACAAATCAGCTTCAAGCTTCTTTGTGCGAGTATCGAGATCATTATCGCGACGAGTTTCAATCTTTTTCTTATCTGCAACCAGACGCTTTTCAAGTGTAGCGAGATCTTCTTCGCGCGCTTCAGTATCAACAGATGTGATCATGTAAGCAGCAAAGTAAATAACCTTCTCAAGATCTTTTGGTGCAAGATCAAGCAAGTAACCAAGACGTGATGGAACACCCTTGAAGTACCAGATATGTGTTACTGGTGCTGCAAGTTCGATGTGACCCATGCGCTCACGGCGAACCTTTGCGCGTGTAACTTCCACACCGCAACGCTCACAGATGATGCCCTTGAATCGCACACGCTTGTACTTACCGCAATAACATTCCCAGTCACGAGTTGGTCCGAAAATCTTCTCATCGAAGAGACCATCTTTTTCTGGCTTTAGTGTGCGGTAGTTAATGGTTTCTGGCTTTTTAACTTCGCCAAAAGACCACTCACGAATATTGTCCGTTGATGCAAGACCGATACGGAGTTCGTCGAAGAAATTAACATCTAACATTTATAGTCTCCTCACACTTCTTCTACGCTGCTTGGCTCAACTCGTGACAAGTTGATGCCGAGCTCTTCGGCTGCGCGGAATACTTCTTCATCTGTATCGCGCAATTGAATAGCGACACCTTCTGAAGAAAGTACTTCGACGTTAAGACAGAGTGACTGCATTTCCTTAACAAGCACCTTGAATGATTCAGGAATGCCTGGTTCTGGAATATTTTCACCCTTAACAATTGCTTCATAAAGCTTTACGCGACCAAGTACGTCATCAGACTTGATGGTAAGAAGCTCTTGAAGTGTGTAGGCGGCGCCGTACGCTTCAAGTGCCCAAACTTCCATCTCACCAAAGCGCTGTCCACCGAATTGAGCTTTTCCGCCCAACGGTTGTTGCGTGATCATTGAGTATGGACCAGTTGAACGTGCGTGGATCTTGTCGTCTACCAAGTGGTGGAGCTTCAAGATGTACATGTAACCAACGGTGATTGGGGCCTTGTATGGCTCACCAGTACGACCGTCGAACAAATTAGCTTTTCCGCTTGAACCAATTAAACGTAGGCCATCCTTGTTTGGATTTGTTGAACCAAGAAGACCAATAAGTTCTTCTTCCTTAGTTCCGTCAAACACAGGTGTTGCAACCTTTGTGAATGCTGGGGCTTCTGTTGCGCCAATAGCGCGCAAGTTCTTTTGCCAAGGTTCATCACCTTCGAGTTTCCATCCGGCGCGTGCAACCCAACCAAGGTGTGTTTCAAGAACCTGACCGACGTTCATACGACCTGGAACACCGAGTGGGTTCAAGATGACGTCGACTGGAGTTCCATCTTCAAGGAATGGCATATCTTCTTGTGGAAGAATCTTTGAAATAACACCCTTGTTACCGTGACGACCAGCAAGCTTGTCTCCGTCTTGAATCTTGCGCTTCTGCGCAACATAGACGCGAACAACTTGATTGACGCCAGCTGGAAGTTCGTAATCGTCAGAATCTGCAAGTGAAACTCCGATGACCTTTCCAGACTCACCGTGCGGAACCTTAAGTGAGGTATCGCGAACTTCGCGAGCCTTCTCACCGAAGATTGCGCGTAGCAAACGCTCTTCAGGTGTCAGTTCGGTCTCTCCCTTAGGAGTTACCTTTCCAACGAGGATGTCGCCAGGTGAAACATCTGCACCTACGCGAATGATTCCGCGATCGTCGAGGTCTGCAAGAACTTCTTCGCTGACATTTGGAATGTCGCGAGTGATTTCCTCAGGCCCAAGCTTTGTGTCGCGAGCATCGACTTCATACTCTTCAATGTGGATAGAAGTAAGAACGTCGTCTTGTACAAGGCGTTGCGAAAGAATGATTGCATCTTCGTAGTTATGACCTTCCCATGACATAAATGCCACGAGCAAGTTCTTACCCAATGCCATTTCGCCCTTTTCAGTCGATGGACCATCAGCAATAACCATGCCGGGCTCAACGCGATCGCCTTGGCTGACTACAACCTTTTGGTTGCGGCTAGTGCCTTGGTTTGAGCGAACAAACTTCTCAACGAAGTAATGCTCTGTAGTGCCATCGTCATTCATAACAGTTACTTCATCAGAATCAACT
>Ga0194037_1000207_pt1 | contig 45732 bp, 46 predicted proteins | sample JunL306m_MetaG_FD_148653 | JGI IMG/M metagenome (GOLD analysis project Ga0194037, IMG submission 148653) | Anoxic zone freshwater microbial communities from boreal shield lake in IISD Experimental Lakes Area, Ontario, Canada - Jun2016-L304-6m | ecosystem: Environmental > Aquatic > Freshwater >... | reverse complement strand
ACTCATTTTAGTTTTGATTGTTTTAAAATGGATCGCCAGCTTCTTACAACAAACTGCTGAATGGCTGCTATTAGGCTGGTTAAACAAACTATTGGGCATTGTACTTTATGGTTTTATTTATTTTACTATGCTTAGTGCAGTAGTTTATTTTTTACAAATTTTAGGGGTGATAGAAGCGGCAAAAATGAAGTCTACTTATGCCTATCCATGGCTTCAAAAATGGTGGCCTTATTGCATGGAGAAAATTTCCGTCTGGCTTCCGTCCATTAAAAGCACTTTAACTACCTTCTCCAATCCTTTTAACTTGTAATATTTGACTAGAACCTATTGATTTAGAATAAATTACTAAATTGTTAAGGTTTAATGAAATATATTATAAGTCAATCGCTTCGCAGCTTCTTTATTATGAATTAAGTATCTTTATCCAAATGGGTAGGCTTGCTGTACCTATATTTTTGTAAACTAATGTTGCAAAGCGCTAAAGAATATGGATTACGAAATCAAAAAAGACGACAAATTTGAATATTTAGAAGTTGGCGAAGGAGAGACCCTGATGCTTTTTCATGGATTATTTGGCGCCTTAAGTAATTTCTCAGATTTAATTGAAAAGTTTAGAGGTACCCACAAAGTGGTAGTGCCTTTATTGCCCTTATTTGATTTAGATCTTTTACATACCAGTGTATCTGGTTTAGCAAAACATGTTACCCAATTTATAGAGCACAAAGGGTACCATCAAATTCATTTACTAGGTAACTCGCTTGGAGGGCATGTGGCCTTGGTCTATGTTTTGAAAAATCCTGAAAAAGTAAAATCCTTGACTTTAACTGGAAGTAGTGGTTTATTTGAAAATGCCATGGGCGACTCTTATCCAAAAAGAGGGGACTATGAATACATTAAAAATAAAACTGCGCAAACTTTTTATGATCCTGCCATGGCTACACCTGCTTTGGTTGATGAAGTTTTTGAAATTACGCGCAATAGAATAAAAGTGATTAAAATTATTGCGCTCGCCAAAAGTGCCATTAGAAATAATTTAGGAGATGAGTTGAAGGAAATTAAACAACCCACTTTATTGATCTGGGGTAAAAATGATATTGTCACACCTCCCTTTGTAGCAGAAGAGTTTCACAAATTGATTTCAAGTAGTGAATTGCATTTTATTGACAAATGCGGTCATGCCCCAATGATGGAAGTGCCGGATGAATTTAATTCAATACTTGAAAAATTTCTGAACGCCTTACCAAAATAATTTTCAATGCTAGCTAAAGACATTACTACACAAGGTTATCCTATGCTTCGTTTAGAAGATACAGCAGCATTTGTTTTAAAATGTATGGAGGACTTTGAAGTTCAGCATTTACCAGTAGTCAAAGACGAGTATTACATTGGACTGGTCAATAAGGAGGCCATTTTAGACCTAGAGGCCAAACAGACCATTGCGCATTTGATTGAGCCAATCTCTCGTTTTTGCATCAATGGTACTGCTCATTTTTTAACGGCTTTGCATTTATTTTCCAAACATCAATTGACTTTATTGCCTGTACTCAATGAGCAACAGGAATGTATTGGTGTAATTCCTCAAAAAAACTTAAATGATCAATTGGCGCAATTTTTAGGATTGGATCAACCAGGGGCCATTATTGTATTGTCCATCTTGCCCCTTCAATATTCTTTGGCAGAAATGAGCCGCTTGGTTGAAACAAACAATGCTCAAATTGTTCAATTGAATTCCTATTTTGATGAAACTAATGGTGCCATGGTCATCACCATAAAATTAAATAGAGAAGAAGCTGCTGCGGTCATTGCTACTTTTCAAAGGTACGATTATCAAGTACTTCATTATTTTGGCAATTCTCCATTGAACAATGACCTAGAGGACCACTACCATCATTTAATGAATTATTTAGATGTTTAAAATAAATAAACATGCTTTCTTTTTAGTTATTCTTTTTTGCTTTTTTACAGAATGTATGCAGGCACAAATTAAGATTGCCGCCATTGAGATTGAAGGGAATAAAAAAACCAAGGATTATATTGTTTTAAGAGAATTGCCTTATCATTTAGGAGACTTCATATCCAAAGATTCATTAGATTATTACAATAAACTTGCGCAACATCAACTCATCAATACCTCCTTGTTTATTGATGCAGAAGTAAGTTATATAATTGCAGATAGCCTTACTTGTCGTATTAAAATCAATTTAAAAGAAAGGTGGTATTTTTTTCCCATTCCTTATTTCAGATGGGTGGATAGAAACTTTAGTCAATGGTGGAATGAAGAGCACAGAAGCCTGGATCGAGTAAATTATGGATTAAATTTAAGAGAAAGTAATTTTACAGGTAACAATGATAATTTAGTGATTGGGCTTATTGCTGGTTATACCCAACAAGCCATTCTTCGATACCAGTTTCCCTATTTTGATAAAAAATTAAAATATAGGATCGGTTTTGGTATGCAATATTATACCCAAAAAGAAATCAATACTTCAACAAGCTTTGATAAACAAATATTTTACAAAACAGATGCGGTCATACAAAAAGGCTATCGTTCAAATATAAATTTTTTGTATCGTCCTAATTTATATGAAAGACATAATTTTCAAATTGGACTAGGGCAAAATGAAATTTCTGATTCTGCATTTTTTATACAACCGAAATTTTTACCTACGCTAAGTAAATCCTTTAATTATATAGATTTTACTTTTTCTTATTCTAAAATAAAATTTGATTACAACGCTTATCCAACTAAAGGCGAGGCTACAGAATTTGCTGCTTATCATCGTTTTTCAGACAGAAGTAATTTAAGTTCATTTCAATTTAGAAAAATAATAGCGCGTCCTTTATCTAATACTAATTTTGTTTTTTTTGAGTCCAATACACAAATTAAATTTTTACCCAATCACAATTATATAGATGGCAGATTAATGGGCTATGGAAATTTACAAATGAATGGGTTGGAATATTATGTGGTGGATGGCAACGCAGGTAGTTTATTTAGAGCAGAATGGCACCATGCATTAGGAAGCTTTACCGTTAAAAATTTAATCGCAAAAAAAATATTGCCAGAAGTCAAATATAGGTTTTGGTTCAAAGCTTTTACCAATCTGGGCTATGTGTATGCAGACAGGCCCATCAACTATTCCAAGCTTTCTAATACCCTTTTAAGAACCGCAGGTGTGGGGCTGGACATCATAAGTATCTATGATTTTGTATTAAAAATTGATTACAGCGTGAATCAGCTTGGAGACAAAGGGTTATATTTGCATGCAGGAATAAATTATTAATTTTTTACATGAAAGTTGCTATATATAGTAGAGGGGTAGATTTGGACCAACAACAATCTTTAAATGCTTTGTTGTTGGAATTGAATCGTTATGACACCACGATATTTGTCTTTGCCGATCTACTCACAAAATTTAATTTAAAAGAAGCAGAAGGAAAAAATGCTTTAATTCCTTTTACTTCTATTACTGAATTAAACGGCCAAGTGGATTGTTTAATTAGTGTCGGAGGCGATGGTACGGTATTAGATGCAGTGACCATTGTGGGAGCCACCAATATTCCAATTTTAGGCATCAATTATGGTAGGCTTGGATTTTTAGCCACTATTTCTAAAGATGAACTAAGTATGATGGTGGAAGCATTGGTCAATGGTTCTTACATTATTGAAAAAAGATCGCTGCTTCATTTAGATGCCAATGCTAATATTTTTGAAACAGCCCCTTATGCTTTGAATGAATTTGCGATTCATAAAAGGGATACTTCACCGATGATTAAAATTCACACTTATTTAAATGGTGAATTTTTAAATTCTTATTGGGCCGATGGAATTATTGTTGCTACGCCTACCGGTTCTACTGGTTACAATATGAGTTGCAATGGCCCCATACTTTTTCCAGATTCTGCAAGTTTTGTCATTACCCCTGTAGCGCCGCATAATTTAAATGTAAGGTCCATAGTGGTTCCAGATTCTTCTGTTATTTCTTTTGAAGTGGAGGGCAGAACAGAAGAATTGATTTGCGCGATGGATGCTCGAAAAGAAATAGTGCCCATCGATATTCAATTGGCCATCAAGAAAGAAAATTTTATGGTTCATTTCATAAGACTCAATGAGAATAGTTATTTAACTACACTTAGAACAAAATTAACTTGGGGCTTGGACAAAAGAAATTAGTGCATGCGCAGATTAGTCCTCTATATATTTTTTACCTGCCTTTTAACTAATAGGACCAACGCGCAATATGTACAGTTGGTAGAAAATAGAGGGGAGATTGGTGTATTTCAAGGTGTTGCCAGCTTTAGGGGAGACATTGCGCCAGGGGTGTATAATCCCCAACAAACTTATGGTGCCTTTTATAAAAAATTAGTCAATGATTACATTGGCTTTAGATTCAATTATGAAAAGATCACACTGCAGGCCAATGACAACCTATCTTCAAATGGTTATGCTATTTATAGGGGCTTGAGTTTTGAAAGAGTCTCCCATGATGCAAGTGTGATGATGGAATTGTACTTTTTAAAATTCATTGATGGCTACAAGGACTATCGTTTTGCGCCTTATTTAAGTTTTGGGGTGGGTGCTTGGAAGTCTATTAGTGGAAAATTGATTGACAATAGAACTAATAAGCCACTGATTGCAAATACTATTCGCACCCTAACTTATCCAATCAACCTAGGATTAAAATACAATGTCATTGGACCCTTTAATGTTTTTGGAGAAGCTACCTACCGTTTTACCAATTCAGATCAAATTGATTATTTTGATGACAATGAACTTCAAAATGGATTACAACCCAGTGCCTCTGGTAGAGATCAATATTTTAGTTTGAAAATTGGTCTATCCTACAATCTTAAAAAAACATGGGGGCCAGACAAGCAATACAATGAAAAGCAAAAAACTATTTTTGGCATGGATGAGTCCGATGACAAAGCATCTTCCAAAAAAGGATTTTTAAGTTTATTTAAACGCAAATAACCTAGTTAATTTCTTAATTTCACCCCATGGAAAATTTGGATCTACATAAACTGCCCAAACATGTAGCTATTATTATGGATGGCAATGGCAGGTGGGCCCAAGAACAGGGTCAGGACCGATTGTTTGGACATTATGAAGGGGTGGTGAGTGTAAGAAAAGTGGTGGAAGCGGCTACTGAAATTGGTATCCAATACCTTACTTTATATGCTTTTAGTACGGAGAATTGGGACCGTCCCGAAACAGAGGTCAATGGATTAATGAGCCTTTTTGTAGATACCATTGCCAAGGAAGTACCCGATTTACACAAAAATAACATCAAATTGCACTTTATTGGCAACCTGGGTTTATTGCCCCCAGATGCGCAAAAAGCATTGTCCGATGGAATGCAGCAAACCGCTCAAAATACAGGGTTAGTGCTAATAATTGCATTGAGTTACAGCAGTAGATGGGAATTGGCAGAAGCAGCCAAGAAAATTGCCCTCCAAGTCCAGGAAGGCAAGCTTTCAATAGCAGCAATCAATGAAGCAGTTTTGTCTCAAAACCTTACTACCAGTGCATTTCCTGATCCCGAATTAATGATTCGTACCAGTGGGGAGTATAGAATTAGCAATTTTTTATTGTACCAACTCGCCTATGCAGAATTGTATTTTACGAACACCCGTTGGCCTAACTTTCGTAAAAAGGATTTGATCGAAGCCCTATTGGATTATCAATCTAGGGAGCGTAGATTTGGTAAAACCAGTCAACAAATTCATACAAATTAAATAAATAAATAATATATTTATTTTTAGGTTTTAACAAAGACTTTGAATTATTACGAGTAATTTGCAGCTCTTTTAAAATTATAAATGTAGTCCCACAGCAGATGCAGAATTTTCGCCAATTTTTAATAGTTTCACTAGCAGCACTTTTAATTTCTTTGACTTCTTATGGACAGGACGCACCTGCTAAAGATTCTATTACTCAAATTAATGTAAAGCTGCTTGGAATTTTTACACAAAAAATACCTACCAAATACAAAATTCGCAACGTTAAAGTAGTTGGAAATCAATTCTTTGATGAGAACTTATTACTCTCCTTATCTACCTTAAATATTGGCGATGAAGTGGCTTTACCAGGGGGTGATAATTTTGCCAAAGCCATCCACAAATTGATGGATCAAAATTACTTCAGTGATGTAAGTATTTATTTGACCGATTTAAAAGACAAAGAAATTGATGTAGAAATCAATGTCATTGAAAGGCCTCGTTTGTCCAAGTTTTCATTTATTGGGGTGCGTAAATCCGACCATGATGATTTGTCTGGCAAAACTGGTTTAACCCCCAATAGGGTGATTACCGAGAATATGAAAATTACGGCCGTAGAAGGTATTAAAAAATATTATGCTGAAAAAGGATTTCAAGACGTTAAAGTAAGCATCAAAGAAAGAAAAGACGCCACTAGAAAAAATAATTTATTGTTAGATTTTGTGGTGGACAAAGGACCTAAAGTGCGCATCAACAACATCAACTTTGGCGGCAATAAAGTGGAAGAAGGCAAATTGAAAAAGAGTTTAAAGGAAGTACATGAGAAATCAAGATTGACTTTATTCCCCATCAATGACAAACCTGTGATTGTAAAAACATCTCCTTATACGTTTGATCAATATTTACAAGAAAAAGGGTTTTTGACTTTTACCAAAACTAAAAAAATACTAAATCCTTACGCAAGAATTAGTTTTTCTTCTGCAAAGTTTGATGTAAAAAAATATGACGAAAGCAAAGATAATTTATTAAACTTTTACAACTCCTTAGGTTTCAGAGATGCAGTCATTGAAAAAGACACGGTCTACCACAATGCAGCAGGAAATTTGAACATTGACATGCAAGTAAAAGAAGGACGTAAGTATTTCTTTGGCGGCATCAGTTGGAGAGGCAATACCAAATATCCCGACTCTTTATTGTTCTCTATTTTAAATATTAAAAGAGGGGACATCTACAACCGTGAAGTCTTGTATACCAAATTGGGAAAAATTCAAACTGCTGAAGGAGGCGATATCAGTGGCTTGTATCAAGATGATGGTTATTTATTTTTTAGAGTAGATCCTATTGAAACGGCGGTATACAATGACACCATCGATTTTGAAATTAGAATGATAGAAGGCCCTCAGGCCACCATCAAAACCATTCGAATTGCGGGCAATGAAAAAACAAAAGATTTTGTGATTCGTCGTGAGATTCGAACTATCCCTGGAGATAAATTTAGTCGTAGTTTGTTGATACGTTCTCAACGAGAAATTGCGCAATTGAATTTCTTTGATCAAGAAAAAATTAAAATTGATCCTGTGCCCAATCCAGAAGATGGTACGGTTGATATTAATTATGGCGTGGAAGAAAAGTCGAGCGATCAATTGGAATTGAGTGCTGGATGGGGAGGCTACATTGGTTTAACAGGGACCATTGGTGTTACTTTTAATAATTTCTCTTCAAAAAATATATTTAAGAAATCCGCTTGGGATCCATTGCCCATGGGAGATGGTCAAAAATTAAGTTTAAGGGTACAAAGCAATGGAAAGGCATTTAGATCAAGCAATTTCACTTTCACAGAACCTTGGTTTGGGGGCATCAAAAGAAATACACTTACAGTTAGTGTCTACAATACCAAATACGGACAGACCATTGATCCAGTAACAGGTATGTACAATTTAAGCATCGCAGATTCTAGATACATTTCAACGACAGGAGGTACTGTCTCTTTTGGAAGACAATTGGGCTGGCCAGATGATTATTTTTCTTTAAGCATGGGCTTAAACTATACACGTTATTTTTTAAGCAACTATGCGATTGATCCTTACAATTTACCCAATTTTAACAATGGGGCTGTCAACAATGTCAATTTTAGAATTGCTTTACAAAGAACTTCTATTGACCAACCTTTGTTTCCAAGATCAGGTTCTACTTTTTTATTAAGTGCGCAATTGACACCACCTTATTCTTTGGTATTGCCCAATGTGAACAGTGCGGCCAATCCATTTGAATTATTGGAATACCACAAATGGAGATTTAATGGAGAGTGGTTTGTACCATTGGGTAAACCAGGCGGTGAAGACCACAACAAACAATTTGTATTACGTTTTGCTGCTAAATATGGTTTCTTAGGTTCATACAATAGCGATTTAAAAGTTTCGCCATTTGAACGTTTCCAATTAGGGGATGCTGGTTTAAGCAATCAGTTTGCTTTATTGGGTTATGATATCATTGCGCAAAGAGGTTATCCAGTGTATCAAAGTTCAAATCCAAAAATAAATCCTGATCAACAATCAGCCACACAACATTTTACCATGTTTAACAAGTATGCGATGGAAATAAGGTATCCATTGAGCTTGGCTGCAAGTAGTACGATTTATGCATTGGGCTTTTTTGAAGCGGCCAATGGTTGGTACAGCATGAAAGAATTTGATCCATTCAACCTTAGACGTTCCGTGGGTATTGGTATGCGTTTTTACTTGCCTATGTTTGGCTTATTGGGCTTTGATTATGGTATTGGATTGGATAGATTGAATGCTACCAATAGCTTAAAAGACGCAGGAAGGTTTACTTTTATGTTGGGCTTTGAACCAGAATAATTTATAGTACTGTTCATTTAAAAATAAGTATATGAAATTTAAAAAACATTTATTAATTCTTGTTTTAGGATTGGCGGGTTTTGTTGCAGCTGACGCCCAAAGCAAATATGCGGTCATCAATACTAAATACATCTTGGACAAAATACCTGAATACAAAGAGGCGGATAAAAAATTAAAGGTATTGGGCGATCAATGGCAACAAGAAATTGATGAGAAGCAAATGGTGCTTGATAAAATGTATAAAAACTACGAAGGGGAGCAATTCATGCTTTCTGAAGATTTGAGAAAAAAGCGTGAGGATGAGCTTTTTGCGAAAGAAAAAGAACTCAGAGATCTTCAAAAAAAGCGTTTTGGTTATGAAGGAGATTTGTTTAAAGAGAGGCAAAAATTGGTAAAACCCATCCAAGACAAGGTGTACAATGCCGTTCAAAAAATGGCTACAGCCCGAGCTTATGACTTCATTTTGGATAAAAGTGAAGGAATTACCATTATATTTGCAGACCCGAAACTGGACAAAAGCGATGATGTTTTAAAGGAATTGGGGATAAACAATTAACTATTATAAAATAGAAATAGTAAAAATAAAAAAACAAGTTATGAAAAAAGGTTTCCTAATTGCTGCCATTTTATTAGTAGCAGTATCATTGACCAACACCGCTTCTGCGCAAACTAAAATTGGTTATTTTGATGATCAAAGTGTGATTTCTTTGTTCCCTGGAATTCAAGAGAAATTAGATACAGTGCTTAGATCTTATGCACAAGATACTTTGCAAGAAGAATACAATTACACTTTGAAAGACTATCAAGTAAAGGACAGCATTTTCAAAAGAGATTCTGCTGATTTGTCTAAAAGACCAAAAGCACTTGAAATGGCCACTACCGATTTGAATAAATTAAAATACAAATTGATTAACTGGCAACAATACCAACAACAAGCAATGCAACAAAAAGAAGAAGGTCTTTTGTTGCCTTATAGACAAAAAGTGGCTGCTGCTTTAAGTGAAGTAGTTGCAGAAAATAAATATACTTTAGTCTTGAAAGCAGAATCATTGTCTCCTTATGCGCAACCTTCAATAGCCGATAATTTAACCATCAGAGTGGCCATGAAGTTGAAATTGAATTTGCCTAAAGAAGTAGTAGAGGCTTTCAAAGCGGCTACTGGCGGTGGAACACCTGCTGCACCTGCTAAAGCGGCACCAGCTAAAAAAGGATAATCTTTTTTAAATATTTATAGGAAGAACCTCGTTGTTATGCAACGAGGTTCTTAGTTTTACAGCAGTCATTTAAATTTATTTTATGCCAGCACCCATTGGTGTTTTTGATAGTGGATATGGAGGATTGACCATATTGAAAGAATTGAAAAAACAATTGCCTACTTACGATTATATTTATTTAGGGGACAATGCGCGTGCCCCTTATGGTACCAGGTCCTTTGATACGGTCTATCAATATACCTTAGAAGCGGTTAATTGGTTTTTTGCACAAGGTTGTGATCTGGTGGTCTTGGCCTGTAATACAGCCTCTGCCAAAGCACTTAGAAACATACAACAAATTGACTTACCTAAATTGGCTCCTGGCAAAAGGGTATTAGGGGTGATTAGACCAACTTCTGAAGTATTGGGCAATTTCTCCCATACCCAAAAAGTAGGCATCATGGGTACCTTGGGTACCATTCAAAGCGAAAGCTATCCCATTGAATTGGCCAAGTTTTTTCCTGCACTTAAAGTATACCAACAAGCCTGCCCCATGTGGGTGCCCTTGATTGAAAATGGAGAATACAATCTTCCTGGCGCAGACTATTTTGTCCAACAATACTTGGATGCCCTTTTTAAGCAGTCTACCGAGATTGATGCTATTTTGCTTGCCTGCACTCATTATCCTTTATTGGAAGCTAAAATAAGGTCCTTTTTGCCTCCTGGGGTGATGCTAGTGGAACAGGGTGCGATTGTAGCGGATAGTTTGTCAAAATACTTAGTTGCACATCCAGAAATGGCTCAAAAATGCAGTAAAAATGGGCAATTGGCCTTTTTTACAACAGATGAGCCCCTTAGCTTTGAAAAGCAGGCCAGTTTGTTTTTTGGACAAAAAATTGAGGCAAAACATACAGATTTAGCTTAGGAAATGAAAAAATACCCTATTTTTGCCGTCCTTTCACAGGTAGTGGTATGGTGACTGCTATTGAAGTGGAAACAATTTTAAGAAACTAAGCAAGTAAAAGACATCAAATGAAACGTACATTCCAACCCCATAAACGTCGTCGTAAATCAGTTCATGGTTTTCGCAAACGTATGGAATCAGCCAATGGTCGTAAAGTATTGGCTAGCCGACGCAAGAAAGGACGCAAAAAACTTACTGTATCTAGCGAGAAAGGATTAAAGTAAATTTAATCTAGGGACTATCCCTTTCTAACTATTACAAATAAATTCAATAATTTTAAAGTCCTTCCCGTTTTTCGGGAGGGACTTTTTTAATCAGGGTAATTCCTAAATTGACCATTGCTTGCCTAAACTGTTTACATATAAAAAAAAAGACAAATTAAAAAGTAGAAAACAAACGCAATATTTGTTTTCGAAGGGGCAATCTATACAAGTATTTCCGATCAAATTAATTTATACCATTGAGCAAACTGAGCCCGATGATTCAAATGCAATGATTCAATCCGATGGCATTGTACAAGCGGGTGTGGGTGCCCCCAGCAGAACTTTTCGCAAAGCGGTACAACGCAATCGTGTCAAAAGATTACTTCGAGAGGCCTATCGATTAGAAAAACCAAACTTCATCAATCAATTGAATTTAGCCAACAAACGCTTGAACTTATTTTTCTTATACATCGACGCGCAAGTTTTAGTGCAAGCTGAAATTCAATCAAAGCTAAGAGAAGCTTTAGCCATCCTTATAAAAAAAATTGCCATAAAATAAAAGGCAAGCAAACAAATCAAATTTGTCAACGCTCAAAAAAATACTATCCTTTCCTTTTGTACTACTGATTCGTTTTTATCAATACGTGATCTCCCCTTGGATGGGTGCTAGTAAATGTAGGTTCACGCCCTCTTGTTCCCATTATACTAGCGAAGCCATTCAAAAATATGGTCCTATTAAAGGCATTTATTTGGGTGCTAAAAGATTAAGCAAATGTAGACCAGGCGGTGGCCAGGGTTATGATCCAGTGCCTTAGAGGCGTCCTCTGTATAAAAACATTTTACAGTAGAAGACAAAAAAACCTGCAGTTTTTAAGTGCAGGTTTTCAGTATAAAAATTGTTTCGAGTATAAATGCTTCTGCTATTATTTAGCAGCAGTAAAACGATCGGCAATTACTGACCAATTGACAAGATGCCAAAAGGCAGCTAAATAATCTGCTCTTTTGTTTTGATACTTTAAATAATAAGCGTGTTCCCAAACATCGGCGCCTAAAATAGGATGGCCTTTTACTTCAGCTACATCCATTAAAGGATTGTCTTGATTAGGCGTTGAGCTTACTTCTAATTTTCCGTCTTTTACGATTAACCAAGCCCAGCCACTTCCAAAACGAGTCATACCAGCGGTAGCAAATTTTTCTTTGAAGGCATCAAGGCTTCCAAAAGCAGCAGTGATGGCATCGGCCAAAGCACCAGATGGAGATCCGCCAGCGTTTGGTGCTAAGCTTGCCCAAAAGAAACTATGGTTCCAATGTCCACCGCCATTATTTCTAACAGCGGGGCTAATCGTACCAGCCACCTTTACTAATTCTTCTATCGTTTTTCCCTCATTCGGTGTACCAGCCACGGCCTTGTTTAAATTATCTACATAGGCTTGATGGTGTTTGCCATGGTGTATTTGCATGGTTAAAGTATCAAAATGTGGTTCTAAGGCTTCGTGTGCATAAGGTAATGCAGGTAAGGTAAATGACATATTTTTTATTTATTGTGTTTCAAAATGAAGCCCAAAATTACAATGCTTTGCGTTGATTTAAGCGAGTGGCCCTCTTTTTTTTCTGAAATAGAAAATAAAGGCTAGTCTGAAGCGCAGCAAATAAATAGTTTTATAAGTAAACTACTTATCGTTTGGCTTTAAAAAAAGTTTGCATGAGCGCAGCACAGTCGTCTTGAAGTATACCGCCCAATAAAGTGGTAGAGGGATGAAAAGGATTTTTTTCTGTGACCCTGCGGTAACTATTTTTTTCATCATAAGCGCCAAAAACAATATGTCCAATCTTGTTCCAGTACAAAGCACCGGCACACATCAAACAAGGCTCTAGTGTAACATAGAGTGTAGCTTCGGGTAAGTACTTGGTTTGCAAACTTTCACAGGCGCTGGTAATGGCTAAAATTTCTGCATGCGCCGTTACGTCTTTTAACAATTGAACTTGATTGTGCGCTTTGGCAATAATTTTTTCATGCATCACTAAGATCGCACCCACTGGCACTTCATCCATGTCAAAGGCCCTCTGTGCTTGCACGAGGGCCTGACGCATGAAATTTTCATGAATAGTTGGCACTATCATGAATTATAATTTTTGAATACGAATGTTTCTATAAGCAACACCATTGCCATGATCTTGCAAAGCAATTTTTCCAGAAAATATTTTTCCAAAGTCAGGGGATTCCCCTTTTGAAAATTTACTATTTTTTATTAGTTCTTTCCAATGGTCATCTCCCAAAGTAGTTTTTGCAGTTTCGATGCCATTCAATTTTAAAGTAAGCACCCCTTTTTCATTGATGATGTCTACTAAGTTCCACTCACCCACTTCCTTAACTGCACCTTCTGTGCCTGCGATTAAATCATATAAATTACCAGCTCTGTGTTTAATGATTTTACCATCCTCATGGCCATCATTGTCCAGCACTTGCATTTCTGGTCCAGTAAACCAAGTGTTTTTATATTTAGGATCTTCTTGTACAAAAAAGATAATACCGCTATTGCCGTTTTTTGCAATCTTCCATTCTAATTGTAAATGAAAATCATTGAATGATTCATTGGTAACAATATCACCACCGCTATTTTTTGTTCTATGCATTGGATCTAAAGTGATCGCGCCATCTTGAATCTGCCAGAGACTACCTACTTCTTCCTTTGCATAGGTATGCCAGCCATTCATGGTCTTGCCATCAAATAAAGAGATCCATTTTTCTTGTGCGCTTGCTTGAATACAAACAAAGCTCACCAAAATTGCAAATAGAAAGGTTTTCATGTAAATTGGTTATGCGTTAAAGTGAATCCTATGGTGGATTGAATTACTTCTTTAAAAGTAATATATATTTAATCATTTGCTCTACATCTTCTTGTTTTAATTGTGGATGCGGCGTCATAGGTATAGCACCCCAATTGCCACTGCCTCCTTTGATCACCTTGGCTGCCAACATTTTAACATTGGCTTCGGTATTCTCATACTTTGCTGCTACATCTTTATAAGCAGGCCCAATATTCTTCTCATTAATTTTATGACAAGTCAAACAATCACTGCCTGCTACCAAGGTCAAGCCTTTTTGATAATCTGGATTATCAGACAAAGCGTTACCAGCTGGTGCGGCTGCTACATTAGCAGTTGCTGTTTTTGTTGCTTCTGTTGCACCACCACCACAAGCCATCAAGGCCACTACTGCTGTCATCATAAATAAAACCTGCTTCATACTTCTTTCTTTTTTAATGTTTAAATACCCAATATTTTTTTATTAAATGCTTCGTCCGATCCTGTGTTGGCAAAATCATCAAAAGCTTTCTCTGTTACTTTTATTATATTTTTTTGAATAAACAGGGCACCTTCTGCAGCACCCACTTCAGGATGTTTGATGGCGCATTCCCATTCCATCACCGCCCAACCTTTGTAATTGTAGGCGGCTAATTTGCTAAAGATACTTTTAAAGTCTACTTGACCATCACCAAGGGATCTAAATCTGCCTGCACGGTCAATCCAGTTTTGATAACCACCATAAACCCCTTGTTTTGCTGTCGGGTTAAATTCTGCATCTTTTACATGGAACATTTTAATGCGCTCATGAAAAGCATCGATATAACCTAAGTAATCCATGCATTGCAAAACAAAATGAGAAGGGTCGTACAATAAACAAGCACGTGGATGTTGCTTTACTTTATCTAAAAACATTTCATAAGTAATACCATCATGTAAATCTTCACCAGGATGAATTTCATAACAAAGATCTACCCCTACTTTATCAAATTCATTTAAGATGGGCATCCATCTTTTAGCTAGTTCAGTGAAACCGGTTTCCACCAATCCTGCTGGTCTTTGTGGCCAAGGATAAACGGTGTGCCATAACAAGGACCCACTAAATGTAGCATGTGCATCCAATCCTAAATTTTGTGAAGCCTTGGCTGCATACATTAATTGTTGCACCGCCCACTCGGTTCTTGCTTTTGAATTGCCATGTACTTCTTTGGGAGCGAAGCCATCAAACTGTGCATCGTAGGCGGGGTGAACTGCCACTAGTTGTCCTTGCAAATGCGAAGACAATTCGGTGATTTCCATTCCTGTACTTGCCACAATAGCTTTTATTTCATCTGCATAAGTTTTACTTTCTGCAGCTTTTTTTAAATCGATGCATCTTGGGTCCCAACTAGGAATTTGCACTCCTTTGAAACCTAGGCCAGCCGCCCATTTACAAATACTTTCTAAAGTATTGAAGGGGGCTTCGTCGCCCATGAATTGGGCTAAAAAAATTGCGGGTCCTTTAATTGTTGTCATAAATTTATTTTATAAAACATAAGGCGTCCATTTGTTATCGGACTGCGATGATGCTACTACGTTATCAATAAATGCCATTCCTCTTAAACCATCTTCAATACCTGGGAAGTCTAACATTTCAGCACTAGGCTTAGTGCCGTCAATTTTACAGCCAAGGGTTAAAGCAAAATTGCGGTAGATATTAGCGAAGGCTTCTAAATATCCTTCTGGATGTCCTCCTGGTGTACGGCTATTGTGAATGGCCACAGGAGAAAGTCTATCTCCATAATTACCACCCGCTCTTAATACTTGTGCAGGTTGGTCTAACCATTTTACATGTAAGGTATTAGGTTCGTGTTGCATCCATTCGATGCCCCCTTTCTCGCCATAAATTCTAATTTTTAAATTGTTCTCTTCACCGGCTGCTACTTGTGAGGCCATTAATACGCCCTTAGCGCCATTGTCAAATTTTAACATAACGGCACCATCATCATCCAACATTCTTCCTTCTACCATGGTATTTAATTCGGCACATACTTCTGAAATTTTTGCACCACTAATGTATTCTGCTAAATGTGCTGCATGGGTTCCAATATCACCCATCACAGAACTCTTCCCAGATTTTTTTGGATCAGTTCTCCATGCGGCCTGCGCATTGCCTTCTCTTTCTGACAATCTACTTAACCAGCCTTGCGCATATTCCACCCAAATCTTACGAATTTTTCCCAATTGTCCGTCTTTCACCATGGCTTTGGCATGTTTTACCATTGGATAGCCAGAATAAGTATGTGTTAAACATAGGGTCAATCCTGTTTCGTCTAATTTTTTCTTTAATTCTTTCGCCTCCTCTAATGAAAAAGTAATGGGTTTTTCAATCACTACATGAAAGCCATATTCTAAAGCCATCATTGCTGGAGCAAAATGTGCAAAGTTGGGCGTTACGATAGTCACAAAATCCATTCTCTGATCGGCTGGCAAACTAGCTTCTTTTTTAATCATCTCTTCATAAGTCAAATAGGTTCTTTCTTTTGGAAGAAACAAAGCTTCACCAGAGGCCACTGCCACCTCGGGATTGATGCTTAATGCACCACAGCTAATTTCAATGAGTCCATCCATGTTGGCAGCAAGTCGGTGGATGGCACCAATGAAGGCATCTTTTCCTCCACCTACCATTCCCATTCTAAGTTTTCGGTTCATTTTTGAGTATTTTATTGGCTTAAAAATCGTTTGAATGTGTCAATCTAACACTTTCGTAGTATTACTAGTAGCAATTTCCTTATTATTTTGCAAATTACCTCCTTTTTCTATCAATTATTTTTTTAAAAACAGGAAATAAAAATTATATTTATCCAATCAACTTTATTGTAAACCTAACGATTCTGCTATGTCATCCAATGTCAATAGACGTAAACTAATTAAACAAGTTTTAACTGGATCTGCTGCACTTGCAACAGGTGTTGCACTTCCTTCAAATATTTTTGCAGCCGTGAAAAATCAAACAAGTACATTGCCTCTAAAAGGAAACATCAATCATACTGCTTGCAGATGGTGTTACAGTAAAATCCCATTGGAATCTTTGGCAAAAAGTTTTAAAGAAATTGGCATGATTGGAATGGATTTAGTAGGTCCTTCTGATTGGAAAGTGTTAAAAGAAAATGGATTGACCGCTACGATGTGCTGGGGTGCGGAATTAAATTTAACCGATGGTTTTAATACTTTACAATACCATGATAAATTGGTTAAAAACTATACCGAACACATCGATTACGTTGCTGACGCTGGTTATACGAACTTAATATGTTTCTCTGGAAGTAGAAGAGGCATGGATGACGAGACCGGTTTAAAAAATTGCGTAACAGGTTTAAAAAGAATTTTAGCGCATGCAGAAAAAAGAGGTGTGATTCTTCAAATGGAACTTTTAAATTCAAGAGTAGACCATAAAGATTACATGTGTGATAAATCAAGCTGGGGCATTGAACTTTGCAAGCGTTTAGATTCTCCTAATTTCAAATTACTCTTTGATATCTACCACATGCAAATTGATGAAGGCGATATCATTCGCACCATTCAAAGAGATCATCAATATTTTGGACATTACCATACTGGAGGGGTGCCAGGTAGAAATGAAATTGATGAAAGACAAGAATTAAATTATCCAGCCATTATGCGTGCCATTGTTAAAACTGGCTTCAAGGGCTATGTGGCACAAGAATTTATTCCGGCAGATAAAGATCCGATTGCTTCTTTAGCAGCCTCGGTTAAAATTTGTGACGTTTAAATTTAATTTATTTTAATATATAACAATCAATTCTAAAAATTTATAAGATGGCAGAACAACAGTATGATGCAATTGTAGTAGGTTCAGGAATTAGCGGCGGATGGGCAGCTAAAGAACTTACACAAAAAGGTTTAAAGGTTTTAATGTTAGAGCGCGGTAGAAATATCGAACATATTAAAGACTATGTCAACGCAAACAAAGAAGCTTGGGATTATCCGCATCGTGGTACCCGCACACAAGAGATGATTAAAGATTATCCTGTATTAAAAAGAGATTATGCTTTGAATGAAACCAATTTAGATTATTGGTGCGTGGACAAAGAAAGTCCATATGTAGAAACAAAAAGATTTGATTGGTTTAGAGGCTACCATGTGGGCGGTCGTTCCTTAATGTGGGGTCGTCAATCTTACCGTTGGTCTGATTTAGATTTTGAAGCCAATGCAAAAGATGGTCATGGTGTGGATTGGCCTGTGCGTTATAAAGAAATTGAACCTTGGTATGATTATGTAGAAAAATTTGCAGGTATTAGTGGCAACCGCGATGGTTTAGCTGTTTTACCTGATGGACAATTTTTACCTGCCATGGATTTAACCTGTGTAGAGAAAGATGTTGCTGCAAGAATTAAAGATATTTACAAAGGAGCTCGTCATTTAATTATAGGTCGTACAGCGAATATTACGGTGCCGCATGAAGGCCGTCCTGGTTGTCAGTTTAGAAATAAATGTTGGTTGGGTTGTCCTTTTGGCGGTTATTTCAGCACACAGTCTTCTACTTTACCAGCGGCTATGGCTACAGGTAATTTAACTTTAAGACCTTGGAGCATTGTTACTGAAATTAAATACGACAAAGATAAAAAGCGTGCCACTGGTGTCACCGTATTGGATGCAGAAACCAATAAGACGATTGAGTTCAAGGCAAAAATAATTTTTGTCAATGCCTCTACTTTAAATAGCACTTGGTTATTGATGAATTCTGCTACTGATGTTTGGGAAGGTGGATTGGGTAGCAGCAGTGATGCCTTGGGTAAAAATTTAATGGATCATCATTTAGGGATTGGTGCAGGTGGAACTGTAGAAGGGTATGAAGACAAATACACTTTTGGTCGTCGTGCCAATGGTTTTTATATTCCACGTTTTAGAAATGTGGGCGATGACAAACGCGATTATGTGCGTGGTTTTGGCTACCAAGGTAGTGGAACAAGACAAGGTTGGAAGCATGATGTGGCTGAATTTTCTATTGGTGGTGAATTCAAAGATGCCATGACTGAACCAGGTGGATGGACAGTGGGTATGGGCGGTTTTGGTGAAATGTTGCCAGACCCTACTAATAAAGTAACCTTGGATAAAACAGTGAAAGACAAATGGGGCTTGAATGTTTTAAACATCGATTGTGAGTTAAAAGACAACGAGAAAAAAATGCGTAAAGATATTTTAGCTGATGCGCAAGAGATGTTAGAAAAAGCAGGCGTGAAAAATGTTCAAGGACGCGAAGGCGATGGCACCCCGGGTAGAGGTATTCATGAAATGGGTACAGCACGTATGGGAAGAGATCCTAAAACCTCTGTATTAAATGGCAATAACCAAGTATGGGATGCACCGAATGTATTTGTAACAGATGGTGCATTTATGGCAAGTTCATCTTGCGTAAATCCATCTTTGACGTATATGGCATTTACTGCGCGTGCTGCTGAGTTCGCAGTAAATGAATTGAAAAAAGGAAACTTATAATTTTATAAAATTTTAAATATTATTTTATGATGAATAGAAGAGAAGCCTTATCAAGAGTAGCCCTTATAATGGGTGGCACTGTTTTAGGCGCAGAAGCATTCTTATCAGGTTGTACCACAGGAAAAACTGGCTTAAGTTTCTCCACTACTGATATTGCATTTTTAAATGAAGTGGCGGAAACCATTTTACCCGCGACCAATACGCCTGGAGCCAAAGAAGCAAAAGTGGGTGAGTTCATGACAGTGATTGTGAAAGATTGTTATGAAGCAAAAGACCAAAATACTTTTGTAGAAGGTTTGAAAAAATTAAATGAAGCATCTACCAAGGCCAATGGTAAAACCTTTGTTGAGGCCACTGCTGCTCAACGCCATGATTTACTAGTGGGCTTAGACAAAGAAGCAAGTGCTTTCCAAAAAACCAAAAAACCTGACGAGCAAAAACATTATTTTACTATGTTAAAAGAATTGACTTTATGGGGATTCTTTAGTTCAGAGGTGGGTGCGACCAAGGTATTGCGTTATAATGCAGTTCCAGGAAAATACGATGGTTCCTATCCTTATAAAAAAGGAGACAAGGCTTGGGCAACTTCCTAGTTAGCTTTTTATTGTAACGTTTAAAATATTTTATGAATCAATCAAGAAGAAATTTCCTCCGTCAAACTGCATTAGCCGGAGCTGCACTTAGTTTGCCATTTGGTAAGGAATTAATGGCGATGGCTGGTAAAACCAATCCATTTGGTATTCAATTGTGGACAGTGAAAGAGGCGCTGTATAAAGACACAGTGGGGGTGTTAACACATTTGTCTAAGTCTGGCTATAAACAAATAGAAGGATTTGAAGGAAAGAAAGGACTTTTCTGGGGTATGAAAAATACAGAATTTAAAAAATTAATGGATGATTTGGGCATGAGTTTTATTTCTTCTCATTGTGAAAATACCAAAGACTTCGAACGCAAAGCGGCTGAGGCGGCGGAGATAGGAATGAAATACTTAATTTGTCCTCATAAAGGAGCGCAAAAATCAATCGATAATTTTAAGCGTTTCTCAGATGAGTTTAACGCATGTGGCGAAATAACCAAGAAAAATGGTTTTCGTTTTGCTTACCACAATCATGATTATTCTTTTGTATCCATGGATGGAGTGGTACCTCAGGATTTAATGATGAATTCAACCGATCCTAGCTTGGTTGATTTTGAAATGGATTTATATTGGACAAGAGCTGCAGGCGTAGATCCTATTGCCTACATGAAAAAATTCCCTAATCGATTTAAACTAGTGCATGTGAAAGACATGGCTGTTACTGCTTCAGGGGTTAAAGAATCTTGTATTGTAGGTAAAGGCACTATTGATTACAAAGCTTTATTGCCTCAAGTGGCTGCACAAGGGATAAAATATTATATCGTAGAACAAGAAGCTTATACTGGCACTACTGAATTAGATTGCGCCAAAGACGATGCCGCCTATTTGAAAACTTTAAACTGGTAAATCGCTGTTTATTTTAGTATTTTTGCGTAGTTGAATTAAGCATTATGAAGGATCAGTTGAAACAACTTGCAAAACAATTAGATGGGGATCTTTTTTTCGATAAAATGATCAGAACCTTGTATGCAACGGATGCCTCAAGTTATAGAGAGCTGCCCTTAGCTGTAGCCATTCCAAAAACAAAGCAAGATATTTCCCAGCTCATTGCTTTTGCATCAAAAAATCAAACTTCTTTAATTCCAAGAACAGCCGGCACTTCCTTAGCAGGACAAGTAGTTGGAAACGGTATTATTGTAGATGTATCCAAGCATTTCAATCAAATTCTTGAACTCAATAAAGAAGAGGGCTGGGTGCGTGTGCAGCCCGGTGTGATTCGAGATGAATTGAACTTGTTTTTGAAACCACATGGTTTATTTTTTGGACCAGAAACATCTACGGCAAATCGTGCCATGATGGGTGGGATGGTAGGTAATAATTCTTGTGGATCCAATTCCGTAGTGTACAGAAGCACCAGAGAACATTTAATAGAAGTCAAAGCTTTTTTAAGTGACGGAACAGAAGCTGTTTTTAAAAGTTTATCTACCGATGATTTTCACGCTAAATGTGAATTGAATACACTAGAGGGTAATATTTATAAATCGGTGCGTAGTATTTTAAGTAACTATGACAATCAAGTAGAAATAAGAAAAGAGTTTCCTAAAAAATCGGTGGTCAGACGAAACACGGGTTACGCAATAGATATATTAATAGACGCCGATCCATTTACCGCAGGAGGTCCAAATTTTAATTTCTGTAATTTAATTTCTGGCTCGGAAGGCACCTTGGCTTTTATGACGGAGATAAAATTAAATCTAGTACCTGCCCCTGCTAAAGAAGTAGGTTTATTATGTGTGCACTTTAATAGTATTGATGAATCCTTGCATGCCAATTTAATTGGGTTAAAATACAAGCCTAGTGCTAGTGAATTAATTGATCATTATATTTTAGAATGTACCAAAGAAAATAAGGAACAAGCTAAGAACCGATTTTTTGTACAAGGCGACCCTGGCGCTATTTTAGTGATAGAATTTGTAAAAGAAACTAGGGAAGAAATTTTAGAACTCACCAATAAGGTAGAAGCCGATATGCGTGCCGCTGGTTTAGGTTATCATTTTCCTGTATTGTATGGAGCTGATGCTAAAAAAATATGGGCTTTAAGAAAAGCAGGCCTAGGCTTATTGAGTAATTTACCGGGAGATGAAAAAGCAGTGCCTGTGATTGAAGACACTGCCGTAGATGTAGAAGACCTACCTAATTATATTCGAGACTTTAATGAAATTTTAAAAAAGCACGGCCTTTATTCAGTGCACTATGCCCATGCGGGTTCGGGGGAGATTCATTTGCGCCCCATTATTAATTTAAAAACCAAAGAGGGGAATCAATTATTTAGAACCATTGCGGAAGAAGTAGCAACACTTGTAAAAAAATACAATGGATCTTTAAGTGGGGAGCATGGAGATGGGCGTCTAAGAGGGGAGTTTATTAAGCAAATGGTAGGAGAGAAAAATTATGCTTTATTAAAACAAGTCAAAAATACCTGGGATCCTAAACATATATTCAACCCGAATAAAATTGTAGATACGCCTTCGATGAATACGATGCTCAGGTATGCGCCAGGACAATTAACGCCGGAGTTTAAAACGATTTTTCGTTTTCATCAACAAGATATTTTACAACATGCCGAACAGTGCAATGGTTCGGGCGATTGTAGAAAAACGCATTTGTCTGGAGGCACCATGTGTCCTTCCTTTATGGCCACTCGTGATGAAAAAGATACCACGCGCGCGCGTGCCAATATACTTCGTGAATTTTTAACGCATTCCGATAAACAAAATAGATACGACCATAAAGAAATTTATGATGTCATGAGTTTGTGTTTAAGTTGTAAGGCTTGTAAAAGTGAATGCCCCTCCAATGTAGATATGGCTAAATTAAAAGCTGAATTTTTACAACATTATTATGATGCCAATGGGGTTCCATTAAGAGCCAAGCTCATCGCTAATTTTACAGCGGCTGCTAAACTAGGCTCCATGGTCCCTAATTTATACAATGCTTTTGTAGGTAATATTTTTACAGGTAGTTTGGTTAAATTATTATCAGGTTTTGCATTAAAGCGTTCTATGCCAAGTATATCCTTACAAACTTTAGAAAGCTGGTACAAAAAAAATTATACAGCCCCTGTCAATGCTAAAAAAACAGTTTATTTATTCTGTGATGAATTCACTAATTACAATGATGCACCTATTGGTATAAAAGCAGTTCAACTATTAAGTACTTTAGGTTATGAAGTGATTATTCCTAAGCATGAAGAAAGTGGTAGAACTTGGTTGTCTAAAGGCTTGGTAAGAAAGGCTAAAATCATTGCGAATAAAAATATTGAGCTATTAAGCCATTTGGTAAGCGCATCTAGCCCCATTATTGGCCTAGAACCCTCTGCTATATTAACTTTCAGAGATGAATACCCCGATTTAGCCTCGGATGAAAACTTAGCCGCTGCCCATCATTTAGCCAAGCATAGCTTTTTTATCGATGAATTTTTAGCGCACGAAATGCAAGCGGGAAATATTACTAAAGATAGTTTCACTAACAATTCAAAATCCATTTTACTGCATGGGCATTGCCAACAAAAGGCAATGAGTTCAATCACTGATTCTGTAAATGTACTTTCTTTTCCTACTAACTATAAAGTGGAAACCATTGCTTCAGGTTGTTGTGGTATGGCCGGTTCTTTTGGTTATGAAAAAGAGCATTATGAAGTTTCTATGAATATTGGAGAGTTGGTCTTGTTTCCTAAAATAAGAGCCAATCAAAATAATTGTACTATAGCCGCACCAGGTACAAGTTGTCGTCATCAAATTAAAGACGGCACTGGTGAAAAAGCCTTACACAGTGTAGAAATTCTACATGCTGCACTAGCTTAGTTTATTTTAAAAGTACTCCTTCTTTTTTAATCGCCTCTAATGCATGGTACAAAGTATCTAAATCGGCCACTGAATTAAATCCATTGATAGAATAACGCATATACACATCATTTTCCTGACGCATAATGGGTATTTCAATTTTATAGTCGACGAATAATTTTCTTTGTAAAATTTCGGGCTCGGGTGTATGGATAGGAATGCTTATCATTTGACCAATCCATTCGCTAGTTAAGGGGCTAATCGGTTGGGAGTCAAGTAACTTGTAAAACCTTGCTGCATTGTCTAGTACCATAGTATGGCAAATTTTTGAAACGGCCGTCCAATTATTTTTTTCCATAAATTCAATACTGGCTTCCACAGTTAAGAAGGCCGAAAAATCTCTTGTACCAATCATTTGATGGTAGTCTAGAAAACTAGAATGCGAGGGCTTGAAAGCTTTGTAGCCCCAGCTTACAATTAAGGGGTCGCATAATGCTTGTACCGATTTATGCGCATATAAAAAACTACAACCCTTGGCTGCCATCATCCATTTATGACAGGCGCCTGTATAAAAATCGGCTTGGATTTCACTTAAGTTAAAGGGGATATGCGCAGGCACATGGGCGCCATCTACAATAGTGATAAGGCCTTTTGATTTTGCAATTGCACAAATTTCTTTCACGGGAAAAATTAGAGCAGTGGCACTGGTAATATGACTAATGAAAATTGCCTTAGTGGTAGGTCTTAGTCCTTCAAAAAAATCTTCAATAAATTTTTCTTTACTAGTAGTAGGTAAATTTATTTTTTGTCTTCTATATATGGCTTTGTTTTTTTTACAATAAAATTCCCAAGTACGATCGCAAGCACCATATTCAATATTGGTGGCTAAAATTTCATCTCCTTCATTTAATGGAAAATTTTTCGCAATTAAATTAATCGCAAAAGAAGGATTAGTCACCATCACTAAATCGTCTTTGTCAGGGCAGCCAATAAATTTCGCCAAGGCAGCTCTGGAGGCTTCTAAGTATTTGAATCCATCAAAGGCAATAAACTGCACAGGTTCTGCTTCCAAAACTCTTTGCCAGTTTTGATAGACATCAAATATGGGCTTAGGGGTGGCGCCAAAGGATCCAAAGTTTAAAAAAGTAATGGCTGGATTTAATAAAAACTGTGCACGTAAATTTTCCATGGTTTATATTTTGCTTTCTAAAGGTAGCATAAAAAAATCTCGGTCACCTAAGCAACCGAGATTTATAATTTGTATCAAAATCAATACTATATGCCCAAACTCCAACCTTCACGGTAGGTTCTTTTCACATATTGATTGGCTTCGTCGAAATTGGTAATTTTCATATTTGGACCATCCCATAACAATTGAATGTTTCTTCCTGGATAGCTGTCTCTGCCTTTTTCAGTTTTCTTGATATCATAACTTCTGATGGCTAAATTGCCCATCAATACAGATTCTGTCAAAGGCCCGGCAATATCAAAATTAGAACTTAATGCCTTGGCTTCTACACTACCTGCACCAGCAATACATGCTTCTACCCAAGCAGAATAGTGTCCGCTCTCTCCACCTTTTACGCGGTCCACTGTTTTAGGTACAGCAGTGGTTTTGGTTAAATTAGTGGGTAATAATTGAGGATTGACACCATAAGTGCCTGCCATCATTTTTCCTTTGGCACCTACAAATATCACCCCATTACCACCATCGCCCATGATTTCATTAGGTCCTAATTCTTCAGGTCTTTCTGGTTGAATACCACCGTCCATCCAATGTAATTTTACATTTGGTTTTCCGTTTTGTCCTTGAAAAGTCAAAGTAATATGAGAGCCCATTGGACCAGAATCTGGTGCATATAGTTTTTGCCAAGGAGCAGTATAACGAGTAGAAACACTACATTCTGCAGCAATTGGATAACCCAATCCAGCTACGGCAAAAGCAGGTGCCATAATATGACAAGCCATATCTCCTAAAGCGCCGGTTCCGTAATCCCACCATCCTCTCCAATTAAATGGTAGTATACCTTCGAAATAATCTTTTTGTGGAGCCGTACCTAACCATAAATTAAAATCTAATTCAGCAGGTATTGGTGCAGGACTTGTTAAAATAGGACGGTTAACGCCTTGAGGCCAAACGGGTCTGTCTGTATAGCAGTAGATGGTATGAATGTCTCCAATCAATCCAGCAGTATGCCAATCTTGTAACATGCGCACTCCATCTCCAGAAGCACCTTGGTTACCCATTTGTGTGACAACATTGTAATCGTGTGCGGCCTTGGTCATAATACGCGCTTCATAAATATCATGTGCCATTGGCTTTTGAACATAAACATGTTTGCCTAATTGCATAGCAGCCATGGCTTGCACCGCATGCATATGATCAGGTGTAGATACTGAACAAGCATCAATATGCATATGTTCTTTATCTAACATCTCTCTATAATCTTTATAACGTTTTGCTTTTGGATACCTTTGCCAACTTTTAGCACATTGACGGTCATCTACATCACATAAGAATGCAATGTCGGCTTTACCGCTATTGTAAAAATTAAATAAATCACTTTCGCCTTTACCGCCGGCACCAATGCCTGCAATTTGTAATTTATCACTAGGCGCAGTAAATCCTTTTCCACCTATAACATGTCTAGGTAAGATGTAAAATCCGCCTAAAGCAAGCGCCGAATTTCTTATAAAATCTCTTCTTGAATTGTCAATTTTTTTCTTAGACATAGCAAATCAGTATTTGGTTTTGAATCGTTATTGATAGTGTTAAATTATCAAATATTTTGGAACTTTTGAAAATAATTTGATGAACTGATCTTGAATAGCTTTATTTCACGAATAAGACTTAAATTGCCTAATAATCATTGCTTATGTCTACTGCGATTCATCACCTGCGTGCTTATTTTGCAACAGGCGCTACCCAGTCCTACGAGTTTAGAGTGCTTCAACTAGAACGCTTAAAAAAGTCGGTTTTAGAGTCTGAGAAACAATTATATCAAGCACTTTATGCTGATCTTAAAAAAACCGATGAAGATGCCTGGGCTACCGAGATAGGATTTTTCTTAAGTGAATTAAATTACACCATAAAACATTTAAAGGCCTGGATGGAACCGAAATCAGTGGCTACCAATTTGGTCAATATGCCTTCTTCAAGTTTTACGATACAAGAACCTTTGGGTGTGGTATGCATTATTGCCCCTTGGAATTATCCTTTTCAATTATTATTTACTCCACTCATTGGTGCGATTGCTGGAGGAAATTGTGCGGTTTTAAAACCATCTGAGTTTGCGCCAGCCACCGCGGGGGTGATGAAAAAAATTATTCATTCTTTATTTCCTGAAAATTATATGATGTATTTAGAAGGGGATGGTGCTACTGTACTACCACCACTACTTACAGAAAATAGATTCGACCATATTTTTTATACCGGTAGTACCATGGTAGGAAAAATAATTTACAAATTAGCAGCCGAGCAACTAGTACCAGTGACTTTAGAGTTGGGAGGGAAGAGCCCTGCAGTGATATGTTCAGATGCTAATTTAAGAGTGGCAGCACGTCGTTTAGCCAATCCCAAATTTTCTAATTGTGGTCAAATGTGTATTGCGCCTGACTATATTTTAGTACCCCCTGAGTTAAAAGATAAGCTTATTGAAGAATTAATTATTGCGCTTCAAGCATTCTATGGGGCAGATGCAGAAAATTCAGCACATTATGGTAAAATAATTAATGAAAAACAATTTGACCGTTTAGTGGCTTATCTAAAAGAAGGTAAGATCGTATATGGAGGAAAAATCAATCGCAATAAATTATTTATAGAGCCCACCATAATGGTAGATGTTGATCCAGCTGCAAAAATTATGCAGGAGGAGATTTTCGGACCCATACTTCCTATTCTAACTTATGAAACTAGGGAAGAAGCCTTGGCCATTATTCAAAAAAATCCAAATCCACTAGCGTTTTATGTTTTCACTGAAAATAAAAATGATGAAGCCTATTGGTTAACCAATGTACCCTCTGGAGGGGCTTGTGTAAATAATGCAACCATGCATATCACCAATCATGAATTACCCTTTGGTGGTCGGGGTTTTAGCGGAACAGGAGGCTATCATGGCAAGTTAAGTTTTGATACTTTTACGCATACAAAATCGGTATTAAAAACACCTACTTGGATAGATCCTAGTTTTAAATATCCTCCATACAAGGGTAAGGCTTGGTTGTTAAAAAGATTAATCGGTTAAACATTATTAAATAGAGGTGCGTTGTTTAAAAAAAATATCATGATAAAAATTACCATTGCTTTAGGTGTTTTGGTCTCAGCTACTTTATTGATGAAAAAAACAGGTATGTCTTATAGGCAATCTATTTTAAAAACGATATACCCCGCCATTATGTGGTCGAGTAAGGCAGTTGGTAAAAAACAAAGTCAAATTAATAAAGACAATATAACGCCCATCGTTTCTTTTTATAGTTTAACAACAAAGGACATTAATGGTAAGGATTTTGATTTCAATGCTTTGAAAGGTAAGAAAGTGTTGATTGTTAACACGGCTAGCGATTGCGGATTTACTGGGCAGTATGAAGCGCTAGAAAAATTACAAGAAAAATATCCTAGTAACCTTGTTATTATAGGTTTTCCAGCCAACGATTTTAAAGAACAAGAAACCAAGGACAATGAAAGCATTGCTGCTTTTTGTAAAAAAAATTATGGCGTAAGTTTTCCTTTAATGGCAAAGTCCATTGTCATAAAAAAGAATCATCAAAACGAAGTGTTTAAGTGGTTGTCAGATATGACTATTAATGGCTGGAATCATCAAGAGCCTGCTTGGAACTTTTGTAAATATTTAGTGAATGAAGAAGGAACCTTAACAAATTATTTTCCGATGACCGTGGATCCATTGGATCCTTTAGTACTTGAGGCGATTGAAAAAAAATAAGACCTGCTAGTTAAATAGGGCAGTGCTCGTGGTAATTCTCTAAAACAATTTTACCCGATTCAATCAAGGTATCTTTGTATTTTTCTTTGATCTCATCTAAGACTGCTTCAATTTCTTTTTGTGCTGTGATACGCACTAATTTATTTCGGTACTCTTTAATGTTTGGAAGTCCTCTTAAATAATTGGCATAATGTCTTCTCATTTCATTGATGCCTGCAATAGGGCCTTTCCACTCCATCGATTTGATTAAGTGTTTTCTGGCTACTTCAACACGCTCTTCAATCGTAGGGTCGGCCCTTCTTTCTCCCGTTGCTACAAAATGTTTGATCTCTCTAAAAATCCATGGATAACCAATGGCAGCGCGGCCTATCATAATACCATCTACGCCATATCTATTTTTATATTCTAATGCTTTTTCTGGAGAATTAATATCTCCATTGCCAAAAATAGGGATATGAATGCGCGGATCATTTTTTATTGCTCCAATTAAAGTCCAATCGGCTTCGCCTTTATACATTTGTACTCTTGTCCTTCCATGAATGGCTAATGCTTTTACACCTACATCTTGTAATCTTAAAGCTACTTCATGAATATTTTTAGTGCTATCATCCCAGCCCAATCTTGTTTTAACAGTAACTGGCAAGTTGGTGCTTTTTACCACCGCTTCCGTTAAGCGTACCATTAAATCTAAATCCTTTAAAACACCGGCGCCTGCGCCCTTGGTGACTACTTTTTTTACAGGGCAGCCAAAATTAATATCAATCAAATCGGGTTGAACTGTATCTACAATTTTGGTACAAAGGGCCATGGCTTCTTCATCGCCGCCAAAAATTTGAATACCAATGGGGCGCTCATAATCGAATATATCTAGCTTTTGTCTGCTTTTAATGGCATCCCTGATGAGTCCCTCACTACTAATAAATTCTGTATACATGAGATCGGCCCCATTTTCTTTGCAGACGGCTCTAAATGGAGGATCACTCACATCCTCCATGGGAGCGAGCAATAAAGGAAAATCGGGCAATTGAATAGGACCTATAGAAACCATATGAATTCATTATCTTGCATCTAACTGATACGCTTGCAAATGTACCAATTAATTGTATTTAGATAGATGGAAAACAGTTCAAAAAGTATTTTTACGATGACTCCCCCTATGCGATTGGCCCTTTTTTTAGGTGCAACAGGCATTGGGATGATTTTGGGTGCCTTGATTAGTTTTTCATTGGTGGCTGCTCTGTTTCATTTGGGTCTTAATGATATTCAAAAAATTATATCAGATCCACAATATGCCACTGCTGCTCAATTTGCCAATGCCTTGGCTTCCATTATTGCTTTTGGTTTACCCAGTCTGGCTGTAGCTTATTTTACCCAGGGGCAGTTGGTTAAAAATATGGGCTTTGCTCCTATAAAATCCAATCAACAGGTTTTACTCGTGATTGTACTTGCTTTTGCAGGATTAATGTTAAGTGGTGCATTGGGTAGTTTGACCGAAAAGATTCCCATTGGTGCTACTTTTAAAAATTGGGCTGATAGTTTAGAAGCACAGTATAAAAAAGCATTGGTATCGATGACGCAAATGCGTTCTATGCTTGATTTATTTTATGCCTTATTGGCCGTGGCCATTGTGCCAGCCATCGTGGAGGAATTGTATTTTAGAGGAGCATTACAAAAAACTTTAACGGATTGGACAGGTAAACCCAGGGTGGCCATTATAGTAACCGCTATCTTTTTTAGTACTATTCATTTTTCCTATTTTGGATTTCTATCTCGTATGGCCTTAGGCATATTATTGGGTTTTATTTTTGAATTTACCAAAACCATTTGGTTGCCTATTTTATTGCATTTCATCAATAACGGCATTGCCATTGTTGCTTTGTATACAGTGAGAAACAATCCAGCCCGTATTGAAAAAGTAATGGATGAAAACTTTCCCATTTATTGGGGGTTGATGGCTTGTGTAGTCATTTATTATTTATTGATTAAATTAAAAAAAATTAGCCAAGATGCAGGACTGGAAAAAAGTATTTAGTAGTCAACAATTAACAGTGGCTTCGATGGTGATGGGGATATTGAATGAAAATGAGATTCCTGCGAAGTCGATGAATAAACAAGATTCTTCTTATGTTTTTTTAGGGGAGGTAGAAGTATATGTTCCCATAGATTTATATGACCAATCGGTTCAATTAATCCAAACTATTCAATTTTAATTTCAATTTATGGCTTTTAATTTTTCAGTATTTAAACTAAGAACGCTTTCCGCGATTGTTTTTGTAGCAATTATGATGGCTGGCTTGTTTTGGAACAGTTGGTCTTTTTTTGTTTTGTTTTTAATGATACAATTGGGTTGTTTATATGAGTATCAAAAATTAATTACCTTAATTACGCCTGGCTATAAAAATATTTCTACACTGCACCACTGGGGTTTATTGGTATTGGGTTCCTTACTTTTGATGGCCATCGGGCCAGTTGATCTTTCTTTGGGCGGCATCAATTTACATTTGATAGGAACTAGGGCCTTGCCTTTTGTGGCAGGTATCATGATCATTGCTGATCTAATAGGCAAACAATTTAAATTTCAAAATTGGGCCTTGTCTTTTCTAGGTTTAGTGTATATCCCTATGAGTTTGTCCTTGTTCTTTCAATTAAAAAGAGTGATGTCAGGCACTATTTTAGGCGATTTTGGTTATGCTATTCCATTGGTATTGATATTGGCTATTTGGGTCAATGATTCATTGGCCTATATCGTTGGTTCTATCATTGGTAAGAAACCATTGTCTTCGATCTCGCCCAATAAAACATGGGAGGGAACTATTGCAGGCGCAGTCTTAGCGGTATTAATCGTGACCAAGGTATTGGGACAATACATTCCTATTCAGGAAAAATTCATTTTTATCATTAGCCTTACAGCGGTCATTACAGGTACCATTGGCGATTTAATACAAAGCAAATTAAAAAGATTGGCTGGTGTGAAAGATAGTGGAAGTATGATGCCTGGCCATGGTGGCTTTTTAGATCGATTTGATTCTATTTTATTTGCCACACCATTTGTATGGCTAATTCTTCAATTTTTGTTTTAGATGAATTACCTTTACTTTTAAAATTACAACATGACCATACATAAGGAAGGAGCAGCCACAATATCAATTACAGCTTTGTTGGTGGGCGCTTTGAATATTGCCAATTTTTCATACTTATATCCAATTAGTGTGATTGCTGCTTGGTTGGTATTTATCCTTACGGTAGCATTTTTTTTATTCATTGTTTCTTTTTTTAGAATGCCCAATCGAAAAATTACTTTAAGTGATTCGGCCATTATTGCGCCAGCCGATGGTAAAGTGGTGGTGATTGAAGAAGTTCAACCAGATGAGTTTTACAAAGAAAAAAGAATACAGTTGAGTGTATTTATGAGTCCAGCCAATGTGCATGTGAACCGTTTGCCTATTGCGGGTAATATTGTTTACAATCAATATCATCCTGGAAAATACTTAGTGGCTTGGCATCCAAAATCTTCCACAGACAATGAAAGATGGTCGGTGGTGATCGAAAATAGCAAAGGGAATATTTTATGTAAACAAATAGCTGGAGCTTTGGCGAGAAGAATTTGTAATTACAGCAAAGTTGGAGATACTTTCACGCAAGGTGCTGAATATGGCTTTATAAAATTTGGAAGTAGAGTAGATTTGCTATTGCCCTTGAATGCTCAAATTCATGCTAAAATAGGCGATGTAGTGAAAGGCGGTGTTACTGTGCTTGCTAGTTGGTAAGCTGCTTTCAAAATTAGTATTAGAATATATTTTCCAATTCCTTCAAATGGGTAATGGTATAAGTGGCAGGTACCGTGGGTGGTACTTGTAAATGATTCACAAAGATAGAATCCATGCCTGCATTGATAGCCCCTTGAATGTCTGCGCTTTCATTGTCTCCAATCATGATACTAGTTTCTGTTTTCGCTTTCGCAGTTTTTAAAGCGTAGTCAAATATCTCCTTATTGGGTTTTAAGCTATTACTGGCTTCTGAAGTAATGACCTCAATAAAGTAATCCGATAAGTTCGAATTCTTTATTTTTTTAAATTGCACCGATTCAAAACCATTGGTAATTAAATGCATTTTATAGTTCTTATTTTTCAAGTAGTCCAATATTTCAATGGTATAAGGGAATAGATTTTTTTTATTGGGCAAAATGTCTAAATAATCATGGGACATTTTTTTTGATAAATCTTCATCGGCTATTTTATAATCCAATAAACTCAAATAAATACGCTTCCATCTTAATTCTTCTTGTTTAATGAAGCCCTTGGTATAGCGGTCCCATAAACGGTGATTGTGCACACTGTAATTAGTATAAAAAACATCAAAGTCATGGATCCCCTTTGCCTCCAATGCATATTTTTGATGCAAGTCCCATAGGGTTTCTTTGGAATTTAATTCAAAGTCCCAAATGGTATGGTCTAGGTCAAAAAACAAGTCATTGTAGCGCATCAATATCTAATTGTATTGGACGAATTTACAATTTTGCTTCTTATCTTTATTCTTTATTTAAGTTATCTATAAATTACTATTATGCTGGTTGTTATTACAGGTGCTTCACAAGGAATTGGGTATGCAGTAGCAGAAGCTTTTGCAGCGGCAGGCCATACTTTATTGATCTGCAGTAAAACGCCTGCGCGTTTAAAAACAGCCACCCAGGCATTAGCAAGCAAATATCCTGCTGCTATCATTCATTGCCAAGAAGCCGACTTATCCAAGCAGGAAGATTCTGCAGCCTTTGGCAATTGGTGTTTGAGTTTTGGAACACCTTCTATATTAATTAATAATGCAGGTTTCTTTTTACCTGGTAATTTAATGGAGGAGGAGCAAGGCGTTTTAGAAACACAAATAGCTGCAAATTTATATTCTGCTTATCATACTTCAAGAGCCATTGTTCCATCAATGATCAAAGCAGGCAGCGGACATATTTTTAATATTTGCTCTATTGCTTCTTTACAAGCTTATCCTCAAGGCGGTGCTTATAGTATTAGTAAATATGCCTTAGATGGTTTTTCTAAAAACTTAAGAGAAGAATTAAAAGACAAAGGCATTAAAGTAACAGGTGTTTATCCTGGGGCTACCTATACCAATAGCTGGGCGGGCAGTGGGGTGGAGCCTAGTCGTATTATGGAAGCAAGTGATATTGCAAAAATGATTTTTGCTGCGGCGCATTTAAGTCCACAAGCAGTAGTGGAAGATATCTTGCTGCGCCCACAATTGGGAGATCTATAATTAAAAACGTTCCGCATCGTCTTCAATACTAGTTGGCTTGGTTGAAAAACTTTCTCTTGCTTTTTTGGTAGCAGCCAACCTTTCTAAGACTACGACTGCGATTAATTTTCCAGCATCCTCATTGGGATTTGCTTCTAAGATATTTTTTAATTTAGCTTCTGATACATCTATGCGGTATAGTAGTTGCACCAATTTAGAAAAATCATTTTTGATCAATTCATTGATCACGGTTTCCAAATCGGGTGTCGATAAGTTTTCGAGCGCTAATAGATTAATCTCCATGGGTTTTAATTAAATTTCTCAATGACACCTAAGCTAAATAATGCAAAATCATATTTAACCGGATCCTTTGCATCCAAAGTTCTACAATAATTGGTTAATTCAATGGCTGCTTGCCAATCTGTTTGAGGCCTTTGCAATATTCCCAATGCCCTGGAAACCCTTGCTACATGTACATCAATGGGCATAATGAGTGCTGCTGGGCTTAATTTTTTCCAAATACCAAAATCTACCCCTTGTTTGTCTGTGCGCACCATCCAGCGTAAAAACATATTCAGTCTTTTGCAAGTAGATCCGGAAAGCGGGCTGGCAATATGTTTTTTGGTTCTTGCAGGGGCATCTTCCAAGGAAAAAAAATAATTTTGAAATTGGGTGAGGGCTTCTTCAATAATTGCTGGATCATTGTTATTAGTTGATTCAAAAAAAGCAGTTTCTAAACTTTCTTGCTTAGCATAATGCTGTTTAAAAAATTCAATGCAATACAACAAATCGGTATCGTTGAAAGTACGATGCACAAAACCCAATAATTTTTTTAAATCTTTTTCCTGGTGTTGGGTGCAAAATGCATAAGGTGCATTGTCCATTCTTTCTAATAGCTCCTTGCTCTTACTAATAATGGTAGTTCTGTTGCCCCAGGCAAAAATGGCCGCAAAAAAACCAGCAATTTCAATGTCTTGTTTTTTGGAATAGCCATGTGGAATACAAATAGGATCTTTCCTAATAAATTCAATACGATTGTACTGCTTTAATTTTTGATCAAGTAATTGATGAATGACTTCATTCATTACCCAATGGCTTGAGCTAAATCTGCAATCAAATCTTCAGCATCTTCAATGCCTACACTTAATCTAATTAAGCCATCAGACAATCCATTGGCAATTCTTTGTTCATGCGGAATAGAGGCATGGGTCATACTTGCAGGATGATTGATTAAGGATTCTACGCCTCCTAAGCTTTCTGCCAAAGAAAATATTTTGGTGCTGGACAAAACTTTTGTAGCAGCTGCTATAGTATCGTCTTTCAAAGTAAAACTCATCATGCCACCAAAACCTCGCATTTGTTTTTTGGCAATAGCATGATTAGGATGATCCTCAAACCCACACCAGTATACTTTTCCTACCTTAGGATGTTCTTTTAAATAAGCGGCTACTTTGATTCCATTTTCACAATGTCTTTGCATGCGTACATGTAAAGTTTTAATCCCTCTTAATACTAAAAAACAATCCTGTGGTCCCGGAACAGCGCCTGTACTTTTTTGAATAAAATACAATTGATCTCTCAAGCTTTGATCATTCATGACCAAACAACCTTGTATCACATCGCTGTGGCCACCTAAATATTTAGTGGCAGAATGCATTACAATAGTGGCACCAAAGTCCAATGGGTTTTGTAAATAAGGAGAGGCAAAAGTATTATCTACACAAACAATACATTTGTGTTTTTTACCAATAGCGGATACTGCTTCAATATCACTAATGTTCATGAGTGGATTGGTAGGTGTTTCCAACCAAATTAATTTAGTAGCAGAGCTCATGGCCTTGGCTACATTATTGGCATCAGAGGTATCGACATAAATAAATTTGATGCCCATTTTTTCATAGACCTTGGAGAACAATCTAAAAGTACCCCCATACATATCATGAGCTGCTACTACTTCATCACCTGGCACTAGCAAGCGCATCACTGCATCGGTTGCAGCTACACCACTGGCAAAGGCCAATCCAAATTTTCCATTTTCAATGACTGCGAAGGCTTCTTCTAAAGCAAATCTAGTAGGGTTTTGACTACGTGCATATTCAAAGCCTTTATGGACACCTGGGGCTGATTGTACATAGGTAGAAGTTTGATAAATAGGGGTCATGATGGCGCCCGTACTTGGATCGGGATGCGCACCAGCGTGTATGTATTTGGTCGCTAATTTCATAATTGAAAAGATTAGCTACAAAGATGCCACTTATTTTATTAACTATCGAAGTTGGTTCCCATTTTTAAACATTCTGTAGGAAAATACGGTAGGCACAACTACCATCACAGCGGTAGCGATCATAAAGCAGATAAAACCTGCCTTACTCGACAGTGTTATGGTTGAGGTAGCTTGAAATAATCCTCCATACAACCAAACAGTCCCGGCTAGTCGATGGGTGGCATTCCAGTTGTCCACATTTTCTAAGGTCCAGGGCAATTTAAAACCCGCAAAATAATTTTGGTGAATTTTAGGTAGGTATAAACCCATTGCAGCAAAGGAAAATCCTATCAATGGTAAAATTAATTTTGTCGCATTAATAGAAGGACTAGAAGAAGTGTAGGTAATAATAATACCTAATACACTTAAAAATCCGACCATGAATAAGGCAAACTTTTTAAATAAAACATTGTCTGCTTCTTGGTATCTCTTGGGGTCAAAGTTTTTGATATTGGTCAATAATAAAAATACAAATAAGCTGGTGGCTCCCATAATTCCAGGGGCTAAAAATATACTATCTCTACCACCGAATCCGTCTGCTTCTCCTTGAAGATTAAAATGGATGGGAATGGTATTGGGTAAACTGGGGTAAATATAAGCGGCATAAGCTAGTGGCAAAGAGATGAATACTAAGGCCAATAATAAATTTAGTGTTGAGTTTTTCATACTATAGATTGTACCACAAGTTACGAATTATGCCTAAAAAAATTTACTTTTGCTTCAAATCTGAAAAAATGACCAAAGGACCAATTTCAAAATTTGTAGAACACCATTATAGACATTTTAATGCAGCTGCCTTGGTGGACGCTGCCAAAGGCTACGAAACCCACCTTTTGGAAGGAGGTAAAATGCTAGTAAGTTTAGCAGGTGCTATGAGTACTGCGGAATTAGGTATTAGCTTGGCTGAAATGATACGTCAAGATAAAATTGCCATTATTAGTTGTACAGGTGCGAACCTGGAAGAAGATGTGATGAATTTAGTAGCACATAGCCATTACAAAAGAGTGCCCAATTACCGTGACTTAACGCCACAGGACGAGTGGGATTTATTAGAGAATCATTACAACCGTGTAACAGATACTTGTATTCCTGAAGAAGAAGCATTTAGAAGATTACAAAAACATATTGTAAAATATTGGAAGCAAGCTGAAGCAAAAGGCGAGCGTTATTTTCCTCATGAATTTTTATACCAAGTGGTATTAAGTGGAGAACTAGAACAATATTATGAGATTGATCCAAAAGACAGCTGGATTGTAGCTGCTGCTAAAAAGAATATTCCTATTGTAGTGCCAGGTTGGGAAGATAGCACCACAGGAAATATTTTCGCGAGCTATGTGATTAAAAAAGAATTAAAAGCAAGCACGGTTAAAAATGGTATTGAATACATGGTAGAATTAACGGAGTGGTACCGTGCGAATAGTGGTGGAAAGGGGGTTGGCTTTTTTCAAGTAGGTGGAGGTATTGCCGGAGATTTTCCAATTTGTGTAGTGCCTATGATGTACCAAGACTTAGAATGGCATGATGTGCCTTTTTGGAGTTATTTCTGTCAAGTAAGTGATAGTACTACTTCTTATGGTTCTTATTCAGGAGCGGTGCCTAATGAAAAAATTACCTGGGGTAAATTAGATATTCATACGCCTAAGTTTATTGTAGAAAGTGACGCCACCATTGTAGTGCCGTTGATATTTGCTTATATACTAGGTCAGTAAAAAATAAGCGCCCCATTATAAAATAGATGGGGCGCTTATTTTTTCTCTAATAATTTTTTAATTACCTAGATGGCATATCTAAGGGCATGTCTCTTTTCAGCATCTCGTCTTTCATGGCTATTTCCCAAGCTGTATTAAAAATAAAACGTACTCTTTTTTCCATTAAATCGAAATTAATCTTCTCAATGGTGTCTGAAGGTTGATGGTAATCTTTATGGGTGCCATTAAAATAGAAAAGTACGGGAACTCCTTTGGCTGCAAAATTATAATGGTCGCTACGGTAGTAAAAGCGATTGGGATCATTGGGGTCGTTAAATCTTCTATCTAATTCTAGATGACCTGCTTCGTTATTAATATTATTGGTTATTTTTTGTAAATCACTGCTTATTTTTTCTTCTCCAATAATATATACATAGTTCAATGAATCGCCTTTATAAGTAGGATCGATGCGTCCTACCATGTCTATATTTAAATCGGCTGTGGTTTTTTCTAAAGGGAATACGGGATGTTCTGAATAATATTTAGAACCCAATAAGCCTTTTTCTTCACCGGAAACATTCATGAAAACAATATTCCTTTTGGGTACAAAACCATGTTTGGCTGCATTGGCAAAAGCGCCTGCAATGGCAAGCACACTAGCGGTACCTGAACCATCATCGTCAGCACCATAATAAATCACGCCATTTTTAATGCCCTCGTGATCGTAATGACTGGTAACAAATAAATATTCGTCAGTTTTTTCTTTCGCAGGTAAATAAGCAATTACATTGGCGCTTGGAATTTCTTTGCTGTGTTGTTCTACAGCCCATTCTATATAAGTAGTATAGACCCCTTTAGGGATTTCTGCCCATTCTTGTTCTGTAAAAGGTTTGCTACCTCCTAGGAGTTTACTACCAAAGCTTTTTGATACCATAAAGTAAGCAAAGCCACTCGGAGATTTGCTTAGTCTCGGTCTACCATTCATTACACTAGTTGGGTTAGCGTTTGACTTTGCAATAATGATCATAGCTGCGGCGCCTAATTTTTGGGCAGCAGTAATTTTTCTTGAACTGCTTTCCTCATTTTCAGTGGACACTAAAATTTTGCCTTTAACATCAATAGTAGTTTTTTCATTAAAACTTGCACCTACATAAATGATGGCATTGGTTTTTAATGTATTAATAGGTAGATAGGCATTGTTAATCCAATAATCTTGATCTAGAATAGCAATTTCTCCATTGATTTTTAATTCAGATTTACCTGCTACTGCCTGATATAGGGTGAAGGGTAATTTATAGTTGCCATTGTAACCAGGCTTCATACTAAATTTCCTGTATTGGCTAATTAAATAGGCGGCGGCTTTTCTTTCCCCTTCTGTGCCCGCTTCTCTACCTTGCATTTCTGCACTTGCAATAATACTTAAATGTTCTTTTAAGCCAGCTGCAGTAATGGATTTAGAAGCAGTGACAACGTCAATTCCTTGCGCTTTAGTCATTAAACAAATAAAAAGCAGTGGGAAGAAAAATAATTTATGCATGGTCATTCATTTATTTTGTAAGACTGATTTTTTAAAAATTTACTGCTTATTTAGCAAGTAATTTTGTTCACTCTGTTTTGATGCCTTCCTCCTTCAAAAGAGGTAGTCATGAATTTTTCAATCATTTCTTTGGCCAAATCTAAGGCAACAAACCTGGCAGGAATGCAAATGATGTTGGCATTATTGTGCAATCGAACCAATTCGGCAACTTCGGTTTCCCAACAAAGGCCAGCCCTGATGCCGGCATGTTTGTTGGCAGTCATGGCTACTCCATTGGCACTCCCACAAAATAAAATACCAAAAGAACTTTCATTTTGTTCTACACTAGTGGCAGTTGGATGTGCAAAATCGGGGTAATCGACAGAGTCGGTACTGTAAGTGCCAAAATCTTTAACTACATGACCTTTTGCTTCTAGCCATGCTTTGATGGCATTCTTATACTCAATACCAGCATGGTCTGCGCCGAGTGCAATGGGTTTGGTGTTGTCAAAAACAAAAGACATATTATTTAATTTAAGAAGTGCTTAATCCCATTCTTCTTCCGATTTCTTAACAGACTTATGTGCCCATCTTGAAACAAAGATGCTAAACTCAAATAAAGTATACAATGGAATAAATACAATGGTTTGACTGTACCAATCTGGACTAGGTGTAATAAATGCTGCTACAAATAAAATAATTACAACTGCATATTTACGTGTCGTAGTTAAAAACTTAGGTGTGATGAGTCCAATTTTAGTTAATAAAAATACGATCACTGGCAATTCAAAGGCAATGCCACAACCTAAAATTAAATTGGTTAGGTTATCTAAATAATCTGCGAAAGTAGGAATGGTGGTAATAGCTCCTTTGGATCCTAATTGAAATCCTGCCAAGAAATTAAAGGTGAAAGGGCCTAAAACAAAAAAGCCAAATGCAGCGCCCATGAAAAAGAAAAAAGACACCCAGAAAATCATGAATTTGGTATTTTTTACTTCCTTTTCTTTTAAAGCTGGCTTTACAAATGACCAGATTTGAAAAAATATATAAGGGAAGGCGACAATCAGACCACCTACAAAGGCCATACTAATACTGCTCAAAAATTGACCACCAAAAGTGGTACTTTGTAAAGATACTTTTACTGGAGGCATACAAAGAGAATCGCCCAAATGCAGCCAATGACTCAAATTGCAAAAAGCTTTGTAAGTAACAAAATCCGAATTCAATGGACCGGTAATAACGTTATCCATGATCCAATCACGGTAGATAAAAATTACAATAGAGGTGATTAATACAGATGATAAAGAGCGAACAATAGTGCCTCTTAATACCTCAAGATGATCGATGAAAGACATCTCAGAATCATCAGTTTTTTTAAAACGGTCAAATAGTGCCATGCAATAAATTCAATGAGGGATAAAGTTAAGGTTTATAGTGGAAAACAGGGGTCCAAAACTGGAAAATCTTAATGTATGCTTATTTTAACCTTTTCAATACGCGTAGCACTTACAGCCAATATTTCGGCATCAAAATGAGTCAAATGAATGATGGTTCTTAGCTTTGGGATGGCCCCATTTTGATGAATTAAATAGCCACTTAAGGTTTCGGCTTCATCTGCCGAAAAATCGATACCATATTTTTCATATAAATAATCCAATTCCAATCGGCCGCTAAAAAGGTATTCAGTTTCATTTACCTTTTTTTCAAGTAATTCCTGCTCATCATATTCATCCTCAATCTCTCCAAAAATCTCCTCTAACACATCTTCCATGGTGACAATGCCAGCGGTGCCCCCAAATTCATCTACCACCCATGCGATACTTTTTCTTTTTTTAGAAAACAAACTTATCAAATCTGCTGCATTCATGCTTTCGGTGACCAAGGGAATGGAATGCAATATGGCAGCTATCTGGTTTGGTTTTTTAAATAAATCTAATTGATGTACATAGCCCACAATAGAATCTAAGGTTTCCTCATACACAATTAGCTTACTTAATTTGGTCTCAATAAATAGTTTACTTAATTCAGCAATAGAGGTAGTCAATTCAACCCCGATAATTTCTGTTCTTGGCACCAAGCACTCTCTGATTTTGATTTCGGGCAAGCTTAAAGCATTTTCAAATAAATCGGTATTTAAATCTTGTTGCTCTTGTTGTTGTTTGGTTTGTTGTACAAATTGCGCTAAATCTACTTTAGTGAAGGCTTCTTTTTTATTACTTATTTGTACTTTAAAAATATGACGCAATACCCATTGTGCTAAATTCACCAACAAAACGGTAATCGGTCTAAACAATAAATGAAAAAAATTTGCAAGAGGTGCAAAATTAGAAATCATGGAAACTGCCCTTGCTTTAAATATAGCCTTGGGGACCAGTTCTCCAATAAGTAAAATGACCAAGGTAGATAAAACCGTATTGCCCAATAAGACAGAATATCCATCTAAATGTAATTTTTCCCATAGTAATTGATCCAATAGTTGTTCGAATAAGATACCAAAAACTACTAATGAAATATTTAAACCTATTAAGCAAGTGCCAATAAACTGAGTAGGTGATTGTAAAAAACCTGCAATCATTTTTCCAGCTCGGTTGCCTTGCTTTTTTTTAAGTTCCAAGCTTAATCTATTGGCACTTACGAAACCAATTTCATAGCCAGAGAAAAATCCAATTAAAATAAGGGAGGCAACAATAGCAAAAATCATAAATAGCTTTTTTTTATTCCACCTACCATTCCGGTAATTTAGGTTTAGTTTCTACAATGCCTTCTATTTGTTCCATAATTTCTGGTGTAAGTAATGCAGCCGTATCCAAAGCAGTTAAGTTGTCTAAGAGTTGTGCTTTACTGGTAGCACCTAAGATGGCAGTGCTAACATTTTTATTTTTGATACACCAAGCAATACTTAGTGAAGCTGTACTTACTTTTAATGCTTTTGCAATGGCCCCTAATTGTTGCACTCTTTTCACTTTGTCTTGCATCAGCCAACGGTCTCTCAACCACTCAAATCCTTCTATCTGAAAACGACTGCCTTCTGGTATGCCATCATTGTATTTGCCAGTCAATAAGCCTGCTGCCAGTGGACTCCAGATAGTAGTACCCATACCTACATTCTTAAATAGCTCTAGGTATTCATTCTCCATTTTCTCACGCTCAAATAAATTGTACTGTGGTTGTTCAACAGAGGGCCCAATCAAATGATAAGCTGCAGCCACACGATGTGCTTCCATGATTTCTACTCCACTCCATTCGCTGGTTCCCCAATATAAAATTTTACCTTGTTGAATAAGGGTATTCATAGTTTGAACTACTTCTTCAATGGGGGTCGTTTTATCTGGACGATGACAATAATATAAGTCTAGGTAATCGGTTTGTAATCTAATCAAAGCTTCATGACAGGCTTCAGTTAAATGTTTTCTGCTCAGTCCCGTTTGATTGGGTTTATTTGATTTTCCTCTCCAACCAAAATAAGCTTTGGAAGAAAGTACAATCGAAGTTCTATCCCATTTTTTAATACTCAACACGCGCCCCATCATTTTTTCACTTTCTCCTGCAGCATACACTTCGGCATTGTCAAAAAAATTAACACCTGCATCGTAAGCAATGCCCATGAGTTCATCTGCAATGCTGTCATTGATTTGTTTGTGAAAAGTGACCCAGCTACCAAAACTTAAAGTACTTAGTTGCAAACCGGTCTTCCCCATTTTTCTGTATTCCATAGGAGTTATTTTTTTGGATTAAAACCACTGGTGTCTGAAATAATAGCATAGCTACTAGACTGTGGTTTTTCAAATATTTTAATGTCTGTTAAATTTTGATTGGCCTCTAATCCCCTGCCAAAAATTTTGGCAATGGGATTGTGTTGCTTTAGAATTACATCTTTGTCGGTGGTGAATTTGCCAGTATTTTGATCCCAATACATTTCCTCACTCCAAAGGGTGTCGCCAAGCATGTTAAATACCACTACCTCATTTTTTAAAAAAACTTTATTTTCATTTTCAATATAATGGGCGTATTTGGCGGTCAATTTACTTTCTACTGTATTGTCAACTTTGTAAAAATCGGCCTTGATGGTATGTGGAAATTCAATCATTCTACCTTTGTCTTGTAAATATTTATTCATCAATGGGGCAGTAAGTTTGGCGGTAATTTTTCCATCATTGCTAATATAGATGGCGACATCTTTTGCAATATCTATGCCCCCTTCTTTACTACTTAAAGCCTTTACATCGTTCACATTGTTTTCGCAGGCAACCATAAAAAAGCAGCTACTTACCAAAGCAACTGCTGATCTAAATGTTGTAAGGAATGAATTGTTAATCATATTTGCGTTTATTAAACCATACATCGCTCAAGCTATAACCTACTGAAAATTGAATGAAGCCCTCTCTGTAATTGTTTACACTGCTGCCTCTTTGTCCAATTTGCATTGCTAAATTTAATAAACTAAATTGATAATCATAAGAACGATATTTTCTAATAGGCATCGAAAGTCCTGTGGTAAATGCAGTTACTTTTAAGCCATTGTTGTCAATATTGATGTAGTCTTTCCCGGTATAAAAACCTAAACGGTAAACCACTGTAGACCAATAGTTTTGAAAATCAAATGCATTGGGGCAATATTGTGCACCCACTCTTAATGTCCATGAATTGGACACTAAATCCTGTTGACCATAAAATTGGTATTTGTCTTTCCATGCCCTGGTTGAATATTCAACCCCTAGCACCCATTGGTCAAAACTACCTCTAGTGCTAACTTCTTTTTTATGCATTGCAATTCCACCTGTATAGGCTGCAGGCAAGAAAATGTTTCCAGGAATATTGGTCTTAAAAGATACCGTATCCAAAGGGGTTTCTACCGTGCTCGTATAATTGCCTGTATTGCGAAGGATATCTTGTTTTCCAGACATGGTTTGATCGACAGTCGCAGTAGCACCAAAGCTTAGGGTATATTCGGTGCTTTCGTTTAATTTAGGGCGCTTGCTGGTGTAAATAGGAAATTCACTTTGCAAACCAAGGTGTAAAAAAGCGCCACTAAAAAGGGTATTGGTGCTAGACAGGGATTGGTAAAAAAAAGTGGAATCAGGATTGAATTGAAATGATTTGATGTTTTGAATTTTTTTCCTTCCAAAATTGTATCCTGTATTAAATCCAAGACTTAAATATTTCCATGCTTTACCAAATCCAATGAAGGCTTGATTAAGTCCGCCTTGTCCAATGAAATTATTGTATACAGTATCTCCTGTATTAATAATTTTTAGTTCATTCAAAGAATAATTGATTTCTGTAAGGGGTCTTAAACCAAAAGCCATTCCAATTTTTTTCACCTTATTGATAGGGATACCTATTGCGACATAGTTAGGCACAAGGTAATTAGAAGTATAGCTCCCAAATGGAGTCGTGCTTTTTAAAGTAGTACTGGTTAAACTAAAACCCAAATCAAAAGTGGTCATGTAAATAGCACCATAAGTGGCTGGATTGTTGATATTGACACTTTGGCCAAAACTACTGTTCATGCTTGGCGTATAAGCGGCAGAAAACCCACCCATTGCCTGGCTATTGATATTCTGATTGTTTAAGATTTCATTGCCCAATCCGTATCTAGAAAATGGAGAATTGATTTGTGCCTGGGTAGGGGTTAAAAAGCAAACTAAACCTAGTAAAGGGATTAACCTAATTATTTTTTTCGCAAATAGCATAGAGTCCTTTAAATATTAAATTTTGGTCGGCAAATATCCTCTTTTTTAAGTGAGGTACAAAATAACAAATGTCCCCCCCGGTTAATAGCACGTTAAATTTGGCATATTTCTCCTCATATGCACTAATTATGCCATCTATTTCGGCCGCCATGCCCAAAATGACCCCACTTAAGAGGTTAGTTTTGGTATCATAACCCACTAGTGGAAAGTCATTGGTGGGTTCGATGAGGGGTAATAAGGCGGTGTGCTCATGCATGGCTTTAAAACGCATTTGCATGCCAGGTGAGATACTGCCTCCTAAAAAAGCAGCTTCATTGTTGACAAAATTATAAGTGATGCAGGTACCTAGTGAGATAATGAGGTTGTGCGCTTTGGGAAATGCGGCCACTGCGGCGGCTACCAGTGCCAACCTATCGGCGCCAATGGTTTCCGGTTTGCCTACAGGGGTAGTAAAATTCAATTGGGTGTTGGGGCCGAGTAGGTGAAATTTTGTATGCTTGTCTAATAAGTTTTCAATGGCTTTGTCATGATGAATGACTGAAGAAAGAATTGTTTTTTCTGGGGCAAATTTTTGAAGCAATTTTTCAATTGCTTCCGCTGTGTCTGTTTCCACCTCAAGCAATGTTTCCAAGGCCGCCTCTTTAAAAATAGCCGCCTTCAATCTCGTATTTCCAAAATCAAAACAAATGGTGGTAGACATAAACTTACTTGTGGTCCAAAAATAATCTC